>Ga0207797_1002088_pt1 | contig 14051 bp, 15 predicted proteins | sample PRCRCaboRojoPR_6_FD_187275 | JGI IMG/M metagenome (GOLD analysis project Ga0207797, IMG submission 187275) | Marine sediment microbial community from Cabo Rojo, Puerto Rico - PR CR 10% Liquid 1 (SPAdes) | ecosystem: Environmental > Aquatic > Marine > Coastal > Sediment | place: Cabo Rojo, Puerto... | reverse complement strand
CCGGCCGTCGTCCTGCCGTTGTAGTTTATGTCGTTGTCCGTAATTTCGCATTTCCGGCCCCGGCCACAGACGTCCATTCCGTCCCCACCGTTCTTATTTACCTTATTGTCTTTTACCTTAATGTTGAAAAAGTTTCCTTCACAGCAGAAAAGGATCCCCTTGCCTTCGTTTTTAATCATCGAATTGTTGGATGCAGTGAAGTGGGAAGTGTTTCCACAGATTATGAGACCGTCGCCCTCTCCCGTGATGGTGAAGCCGCTCAAGTTTACCAGTTTGCTGTCCAATACCTGTACCGTACCTTCAATTACGGTGTCTCCTTCTCCCACGGTCCTGACAGTGACGGATTGTTTCCCCTGCATGGTAAAACCTCCGTAAGAACCGGGGCCGACTTCAACGGTATCCCCCATACCGGCCGCGTCTACTGCGGCCTGAATTGTATCGTAATCTTCAGGTACGCTGATGACCTTGCCGGATGCGGAAGCCCCGAAGGCGAGCAACAAGATCGTGATCAACAATGAAGTTAACAGATGAGTCTTGTAGTTTTTTGTGGGCATTACGGTGAGACCCCCTTTTGATTTCTAATTTCGGTCCTGCCTCAAAAACGCACGCTTATTACCAATTATAAACCAATATATAAGGTTGATCAATAAAGTAGAACTGAGCGACGAAAAGTTATTAAGATAGATTAGTGAGCTTCAGTTTAGATCGAAAATTTGGCTTTATCTCCTATTCAAGTCTAACTCACAGAAAGGGAAAATGCGGTTACATTTGTTTGCTAAAATTGAGACTAATCTAACACCTCCTACCGATCTTTTACCTTTTCCCTTGTTCCTTGCTCGGCGGTTCAGTTCTTGGATTGAAACCTTTTTTGAGGAAAAGAGTAAAAGATTACATTTCCACCTAGTAGTTTATAGGGAATCGCGAATGATGTCAAACTATATAAAACCTCGGAAATATTTTTGGGTTTAAAATCAGTAACTCTTTTCTTCGAAGCTAGATGGGGGGTACTTTGGAAGGTTTTATATAGAAGGGCTACCCCGAAAGCCTTGTCGTTTACCTGATAAAAAGTTCTTATGTCCCAAACAACCTATCCCCGGCGTCCCCCAGTCCCGGCCGGATATAGCCGTTCTCGTCCAGGTGATCGTCCAGCGCCGCGGCATAGATGGGGACGTCGGGGTGGGTTCCGACGAAGTTTTCCACTCCCTCCGGTGCGGCTACCAGGCAGAGGAATTGAACGTTTTCCCCTCCTTCCCGCTTCACCATTTCTACCCCGGCTTTGGCCGTGCCGCCCGTGGCCAGCATGGGGTCCACGACTATCACTTGGAATTCCTCCAGCGGTTGGGGCAGTTTGAGATAATATTCTACGGGGTCTAGCGATTCTTCGTCCCTGTAGAGGCCGATGTGGCCCACTTTGGCCGTCGGGATCAAATTTAAAGCGCCTTCAAGCATCCCCACGCCGGCCCGCAATATGGGCACTAGGGCCACTTTGGTGGCGAGATAGTTGCCTTCCATTTCCTCCAGCGGCGTCTCCAATTTTTTCTTTTCTAGCGGGTAACCCCTAGTTATCTCATAGACCATCAGCGCGGTCAGTTCCTCCAGGGTCATCCGAAAATCCCGGTTGTCAGTTTCTTTGTCCCTCAAGTGAGACAATTTGTTCTGAATAAGGGGATGTTCCACTATCCTTAAATTTTCCATTTGCTTCACCCGCCGTCTTCTCTCTTCCGTTTTTCGTTCTTTCATCCCTTTAACCCTCGGGGAAGTCCAGTTCGGAGAGCAGATCTTCCAAGGTCGGTTCTCCTATCTCCTGCAGTTCGTAGGTGACCCTGGTGGTGGGAACGTCGAAATCGATCAGCCTGCGGAGATCTATCGGGGTGCCGATGACGACGGCCTCCGGTTTGCAGGCGGCGATAGTTCTCTCCAGATCTCGTACCTGTTCCTTGCCGTAACCCATTGCCGGAAGGAGATTTTCCACTTCGGGATAAGTTTGGAAGGTTTCCTCCAGGGAGCCGCGGGCATGGGGTTTGGGGTCGATCGTTTCTCTCGCTCCGAACTTCCGGGCGGCCAGGGTGCCGGCGCCGAGGTCCATCCCGCCGTGAGTCAATGTGGGGCCGTCTTCGATCACTAGCACCTTTCTTCCCTTGATGACTCCAGGGGCTTCCACCTTTATCGGCGAAGCGGCTTCGATGATCGTCGCCTCCGGGGCCAGTTCTGCTACGCTTTCCCTTACGGCGTTCACTTTCTCCGGTGTAGCCGTTTCCACCTTATTGATGACGACCCCGTCGGACAATCGAATGCTCACGTTGCCCGGATAGTAGCTGCGCTCGTGACCGCTGCGTAGGGGATCGGTCAATACTATATTGAGGTCCGCTTTGTAGAAGGAGAAGTCGTTGTTGCCTCCGTCCCAGACGATGACGTCCGCTTCCTCTTCCGCCTTCCGTAAGATCTCCTCGTAGTCCACGCCGGCAAACACTACGTTGCCTCGGTCGATGTGGGGTTCGTATTCCTCTCTTTCCTCGATAGTACAGTCGTATTTGTCCATATCCTCGTAAGTGGCGAAACGTTGGCAACGCTGCTCGTTTAAGTCGCCGTAGGGCATAGGATGTCTGATAACGGCGAGCCGATAGCCTTTAGCTCGGAGAATATCGGTAACCCGTCTGGTCGTCTGACTTTTCCCACAGCCGGTGCGAACGGCCGTGATCGAAATGAGAGGCTTTTCCGATTCCAAAGTCGTGCTTTCCGGGCTGAGCAGGACGAATTCGGCCCCGGCCGCGTTGACCAGCGAGGCCCTTTCCATCACGTACTGGTGAGCTACGTCGCTGTAGGAGAAAAAGACCTGGTCGATCTCCTCTTCCGCGATAATTTGGGGCAAGTCCTTTTCGTTTCTGATCGGAATTCCTTCTGGATAAAGTTCTCCGGCCAGTTGAGGTGGATATTGTCTATCCTCGATATCGGGGATCTGTGTGGCGGTAAAGGCTACAACTTCGTATTCCTCGTTACCCCGAAAATATGTATTGAAATTATGAAAATCCCTTCCGGCAGCACCCATGATGAGGACTCGCTTCTTCCTCAAAGTTGACACACCTCCTGGAAAAATATCAATTCTTTATTATAATCGTTAACCTAATAAAAAATATACTATAGGAAATTTTCAGGGGTCCTTCAGCTGATTTCAACCGGAAGGCGCCCTCAAAAAAATAAAGAAGAAAACTGGATTTGCTATTTCCGCAAAAAAATTCCTTAACGAATCCGATGAAAATACTAGTAACAGACATAGACAACACCATCGCCGACGTCCGTCCCCGTCTGCGCGCTTCTCTGCGAGCGGTGGGCCGTCCGGAGGTTTATGGGAAATCTAAGGATAGTTACGGGGGCTTCAAGAAGTTTCTAGAGGAAGGGGAGCTAAATCGATTTTGGTCGATCTTTCTGTCCGACCGGTTTCTGGAGTTGGATCGGCCTGCCCCCGGGGCGGCTCGCTCTTTGAAATTATTGGCGGACCGCGTCGATTTATTCCTCTATCTCACCGGTCGGCAAGATGAAGAAGGGGACTCGATGCGGCCGGGGACGGTGGAATGGCTGGGGGAGGGTGGGTTTCCCCTTCCCGACGGGCGCGAGGTGGTCCTTGAGATGAAGCCCCGTCGGGAGATGGACGACTTCCGCTTCAAGCGGGAGGTTTTACGGCGTCGTATTGAGCGGCTGGGAGGGAGGAGAGAGAAAATTTTAGGCGTGGGGATCGGGGACCTTCCGGACGACGCGCGAGCCTACGGAGAGGCGGGATTGCGGCCCCTCCTGCTTACCTGGCCCGGCCTTTTCGAGGAGGAAATTTTGATCTCGGCCACCGTCGATACCGTGCTTGCCTCCGATTGGACTGAAGCTCGAAGGATGGTTCGAGAATTTTTTGCGAGAAGTCCTTAGAACTTCCTCCGCTTAGGACGTCGTTTGCTGGCGGAACTCTCTCTCCAGACCCCGTTCCACGACAGGGGGAACGAAGTTGGAGACGTCCCCGCGCAGTTCTTTGACTTCCTTTACGATGCTGGAGCTAAGGAAAGAGTACTCTCCCGAAGTCATCAGAAAGACGGTTTCGATATCCGAATCCAGTTCTCTGTTGGTCAGAGCCATCTGAAACTCATAGTCAAAGTCGGAACTTGCCCGCAACCCCCTGATGATTACGTCCCTGCCGTTACCTTTAGCGCAGTCTACCAGCAGACCGGAGTAGGTAATTACTCCTTCCACTTCTATTCCCTCGTCGGCCAGAGCCTTCTTCACTAGCTCTTTTCTCTTGGCCAGAGAGAAAAGAGTATCTTTGCTCCTGTTCTCCACTATGGCTATTATTAAGTCGTCGAATAAGTCGCGGGCCCTCTCCACTATATCTATATGCCCGTAAGTGATGGGGTCGAAACTTCCCGGATAAATCGCTTTGATCGGCGATTTTTGAATAGAGTCCTCTTTTCTTTCCATCCCTGTCAAACCTCCTTAAATTTATGTTGGGGATCTTACAACCCACTTTCCGCACCCTTTTAAGGTTTCTTCGATAATAAACTCATCTTGGTTCTATGAAAAACGCTAAAAGCAATTATTGAACATGGTTTTACAAGCCTCGGAAAATTTTTACGACCCTTTCGCGAATCACAAGGGAAAAGATCCGCGATTGGGCAATTTTTTCAATTTACTTCATTCTGAATCCAAAAAATATCTCTTGAAAGGAGATAGTTCTCGAAAAAGAAATTCTAGCAGTTCCAGAAAATAGCCTTTCTCAGGGAAAAAGTCCGTGCCGTTGCGCTCAAGGAGTCGTATAAAAGTTTCCTCGGCCCTTGATAAATTATTTGCTTTTAGTTTAAGGGTGCGAAATATGAGTTACAAAATGGGATCAAAACAATTATTATGAAGGGGAGGTTCTATGCAAGCTTTTCGGAAGCGAAGGTTGACAGTTGGAAAATTAGGCCGGATTTGCAACTATATAGGGCTATCCGTAAACTAGAAACGGTGATAGAGGAAGGATGGATTAGTTAAAAGATCCGACGAATGAAATTACAATCGTTTTCCATGGGAGGTGTGTCTGAATGGGGTTCTTGGATAGATTTAAGCGGGTCATTAAGGCCAAGCTCAACAGGGGCTTGGACCGTCTGGAAGATCCCGCCGAGCAGCTCGATTACGCCTATGAGGAGCTAAAGGGAGAGCAGCAGAAGATCGATAAAGCGATTAGGGACGTGACCGCCGATAAGAAGTTGATCGAAGAAAATCTGGAAGAGCATCGGGAAGCCAAAGAAGAAGCCCACCGCAAGGCCAAACGTTATCGGAGGAATGCTTTGTCCCTCGAAGAGAAATTGGAGAGCGTGCCGGACCCCGATCGGAGGGAGAAATTGCGATCCGAGATGGAGAAATATAACGAGGGGGCTCGCAAGGCGCTCAAGAAGAAGGGAGAACATGAGGAGAAGATAGAGAGTCTGGAAAAGAAATTGGAAAAGACGCGTCGCTGGGTGGAGTCGATCAAGGAAAAGCGCTTAAACGTCAAGGCCAAACTAGAAAGGGTGCAGATGGAGAAGGAAAGCTTGAAGTCCGAATGGAGGATGGCCCAGGCCGAATCTCGAATTGAGTCGGCCTTGTCCGGTCTAGGAGACGAGGTGGGGGACGTCGATCTGACCATCTCTCGGGCCAAAGACAAAATCAAACGGAAACGGGCTTTGGCCTCCGCCTCGCGTGAAGTGGCCGAAGAGGATCTCGTCGAGGGTTCGAGCGAGGAATCCATCCCCGAACTGGAGGAGTCGACGGTTCTTCTGGAAGAAGAAGAGCTGGCCCAATTGGATAGGGAAATAAAGGAGAGAAAAGAAGGGGGTCCCTTTCTTTTAGTTTCCGTCTCCGGCGGCGGCACCTGGGCTCTGTCCGATGAAAGGGGGACGGATTTCAGAAGGAAAGTGGACGACGTAGATGAGGAAATATCTGACCTCTACGAAAGAGGGGAACTGGACGAGGATAAGTTCGATCGGCTTTACGGAGAGATCTTCGACACCCTGCGGGAGGAGGGCCTACTTGTGGGAGAAGATATCGGCATGGAGGAGGTCACCGAAGGAGAAGAGTTACTGCCTGAACCGGAAGTGGAACTTCCGCCGCGCGATCTGGAATTTGAGGAGGCGAGGAAGATCTTGCAGGGGCAAGATCTTATCGGGCATTGGGAGGCGGATGTCGAGAGTAAGTCGGGAAGCGAAGCCTAACTTTTTTGAATTTTCGTCATCGGGGGAAGTGACAAATTGTCCCAAAATCCGCTCTCTGGTCTCTTAAGCTGGTTGCGGCGGATTTTGCTTGACGGTTTGATAGTAGTTTTGCCCATCGGTTTGACCGGTTATCTGATCTGGTTGGGCTATAATTTGATCGATAGCTTGTTTGGCAGAAACACTTTACTCGGTTCCCGATTAAGTCTCTCCCTTTATCGGTTATTTGGCATTCGTTGGATACCTGGCTTGACAATTATTTACACGGTCATAGTTATCTTGTTGCTGGGTTTTTTCTCCCGTCTTTATCTGGGCAAACTTTTCCAACGTTACGCCGATATTCTGCTTCAGAAAACGCCCCTGGTCAAAAAAATTTATCAGCCGGCCAAGCAGATCGTGGAAGCCGTCCTGGGGCAGGGGCAATTCTCTTCCTTTAAGGAACCCGTCTTGATAGAGTATCCGCGCAGGAACTGCTTTACAATTGGCTTTGTCACCAATCGGTTTGAGGAAAAGGCGGCGGTCTATGTCTTTACGGCCCCCGATCCCTTTACGGGTCACCTGTTGCTATTTCCTCAGCAGGACTTGATGGAGTTGGATATTGGCGTGGAGGATGCCTTGAAGATGGTAATATCTTTGGGTATCTCCGCTCCCGATTCGGGCGTTAAAAATCAAAAAAATCAATGAGTTGTGGGGGTCGTCCGGTAATTTTTGCAGCTTAATCCAAGCTCGGGGAGATAGTGAAAAATTTTGATTCCAATTAGAGATAATAAATCCAGTTATCTTTTCCCCTGGGTAACGGTCATTCTGATTGCCCTTAACGTAGCGGTATTTTTCTTTCAACTCTCTTTAAGCGACGATCCAAGCCTCTTGGTGAATGTCGTTCCTTGGAGGGAGCAGGGAGTCACCTTTGGTGACTACGAGGGACTTTCCGCCTACGACCGCGTCCGGATATCGCCTCGGCGCAAATTCATATTTAGGTTCGGCCTAGTGCCGGGAGAATTGACCAGTTTCTCCGATCTTCCCCCCAAGATCGGCCTGTCCGTCTTTTTCACTCTGCTCAGTTCCATGTTTCTACATGGGGGGCTACTGCATCTGGGCGGCAATATGCTTTTTCTGTGGATATTCGGCGATAACGTGGAAGAAGCGATGGGCAGGTTCAAGTTCTTGCTTTTTTATCTGTTGAGCGGTATGGGGGGCGCTTTATTTCAGATATTGACTCATCTGAAAAGCGGCGTGCCCATGATCGGTGCCTCCGGGGCGATCGCCGGCGTCATGGGGGCCTATTTTCTGCTCTATCCCGGTTCGCGGATTTTGACTATTGTGCCCCTTTTCTTTTTCTTTACCTTCGTGGAGATTCCCGCTCTGATTTTGTTGGGCCTCTGGTTTTTCTTTCAACTAATGCGGGGATTGATGGGGGCCGGGGCGGAGGTCGCCTTCCTGGCTCACGTGGGAGGGTTCATTGTCGGTGCTTTGCTCACCCCTTATTTTAAGAGGCGCAATATCTCCATCGAACTTTTCCGCTATTTTTGAGCCCCGCTCTTTGGCGGGACGGGTCGAAGCGGTCCCCCAATAGAGATAGCCTCTGATGGAACGACTTGATTGGAAGAAAAGGGCTGGTTATAATAGTTAAGAATTTGGTTAGCTAAGCCAGGGTGGCGGAATTGGCAGACGCGCGGGACTCAAAATCCCGTGGCCCCTTGGGGCCGTGCGGGTTCGACTCCCGCCCTTGGCACCATTAGCTTCGGGTACTCTCTCCGACCTTCGACCTTCTAGATTGCTTTATCCACCTTTCCACTCTTCAAACAGCGCGTACATACAGTCATTTTGACTTTTTTGCCGTCCTTCCAAGCCTTTACCTGCTTCAAATTGGGTTTGAAAGTTCTCTTCGTCCTACGGTTGGAGTTGCTGACGTTGTTGCCAGTATTAGTTCCTTTTCCGCAGACTTCACAGTAGTTGGCCATGATCGTTCACACCTCTTTATGTAGAGTTTCGTTTCTCAAAATTTATCTCCGCCACCGGACGTTGAGCGTAAAGCGGTTCTATCTTTCTCAGTTGATCCCCTTCGTCCTCTTGCAGTTCGGCCTGCAGGGCGAGTTGGGCCCCGGAAGGGTAATTTAAGCTGTGTTCGGCGAGAATCGCCTCTTTAATCCCTTGCAGTTCGCTTCCGTGCCGCGTTAAACCGTCCCCAATTAGGAGCACTTTTTCCCCCGCGGCCCTGGCTGTTTCCTTTAACTCTTCCTTTAGATTGGAGAGATGATCGGATTTTTCCACCCGGGCTTTTTCCCCTTTCCTATATAGTGCGTAATAGACGAGATCCCGTCTGTCGGCGATGATCGTACATATTGGTCCTCGGTAGTGGGCCACCCGCTCGTGGTAGCTGTCCGTCAACGGTATTCCCGTCAGGGGGACCTCCAAGCCATGGCAAAGGCCTTTAGCTACGCTTATGCCTATCCGCAGACCGGTAAAAGAACCGGGTCCGAGCGAGACCGCCACCTTTTCTATCTCTCTTCGATCGAACGCCAAAAGGTTCAACAGATCGTCGATAGTGGGCAGCAATCTTTCCGCTTGACTCATCTTGGCGGAGAAACTTAACTCCCCCGCCAGGTCACCGTCTTTCGCGATGCCGACCGAACCCAAGCTGGTGGCGGTATCTATACCGAGCGTGACCATCTAAGTTGGAACCTCCCTCGCAAGACCCGTGAACTACAATCTACAATTGATTTTAAGGCAAGGACCGATTTCCTGCAACGGGGTTAGCTATTTTAGTTTGACCGCCGTGCCGTAGGCCAGGATCTCCGCCGCCCCGCCCATCGTTCCCGAGGTGGTGAAGCGGACGCAGATTACGGCGTCGGCCCCCATCGCCTGAGCTTCTTCTTCCATGCGGGCCACCGCCTCGTCCCGGGCGTCGCTCAACATCTGTGTGTAGTCCTTGATCTCCCCGCCGATCAAGTTCCGCAGACCGGCTAGGATGTCATGGCCGATATTGCGGGCCCTGATCGTGTTACCCCTGACCAGGCCCAAGGTCTCATCAATTTCTTCTCCCACAATTTCTTCCGTCGAATAAATTTCCATCGGCTAGCCTCCTTATTATTCCAGCCTCTTCCCGGTGGAAGTTGCCGTTAGTTTGCCGTGCTTGACGCCTTTGGTGCTGCTCAGCGCCGAAGACAGATCGTGGACGTCCTCTCCCCGACCTCTTACGGCTATGACTTCCAAACAGTTGCTGCGGTCCAGGTGCACGTGAGTAGTGGATAGAACCAGATCGTGGTGATGGTGTTGCAGATCGGTCAGTTTTTCGGACAGATGCGGTTCATGATGGTCATAGAGTAAGGTTATTACGCCGACCACTTCCTCTTCTTCCTCCCATTCCCTTTTAATTAGCTCTTCTCTGATCAGGTCCCGGATGGCTTCGGAGCGATTGTCGTAATTCTTTCTCTCTATCAGTTCGTCGAAATCTTGCAGTAGCTCTCTCTTGATGGAAACTCCAAATCTGACCGTTTCGCCCATCTTCACTCCCCTCGGTTCTTTTTGGATAATCCCTTTCATCTTAACCCCTTAACCGACTCAATCCAAGTTGGTGCGGTTAAGTGCCGCGAGCCCTACCATTGAAAACCGCCCTTCCTTCCGCTATGATCTTTGCAGTTAAGTCAGAATAACAAGCAAAGAAAAAAGGAGAGGTGCTACTAGTGGAAATCACCAGAGTTGAAATAAGACCGATGAAGGACGAAGGGAATCTTAAGGCTTTTTGTTCTGTAGTGTTCGACGATGTCTTTATCGTTCATTCAGTTAAAGTCATCGAAGGGCGGGACGGTCTGTTCGTGGCGATGCCTAGCCGCGAGGTAGGTGACGGAGAATATAGAGATACCGCTCACCCCATTGATAACGACTTCCGTTTGCTTTTAGAGGACAAAGTCTTAAAGCGCTACCACGAAGTAGTAGGGGGGTCGGAAGAGGAAGAAGAAGAGGAAGAAGAAGAGGAGTTTGACGAATTAGGAACTGAAGAAGAAGACGCTTTTACTACTGAAGATATGTCTTTCGACGAACTTTAACTCTCGGGCGAAACGCTCTGGGAAGGACCGAACTTGGAACGGTAGTTCTTTTCCCATTGGATTTGTCTCTTCGGAAACCAATCTTTGAGCGTCGCGATAGGATTATTATAGAATAGAAGGGGGGAGTAAACCGAAGCTTTGGGGCTCTCACCCTTCATTCTTTTATTTAGGGCGTAGCCAAGGGGTAAGGCACAGGGTTTTGGTCCCTGGACCGGTGGTTCGAATCCACCCGCCCTAGCTATTTTTCCCTTCATCGTTGCATTAGCAATATCCATATCAAGAGGGCCGCGCCGGCCCCCGCTCCGTTTGCCAATAGATCGAATCCGCTCATCGATCTGTAGGGGATGGTCGATTGGTAAAGTTCTATCAAGCCCCCGTAGAGTAACGATATCCCCAATGCGGATAGAGAGATCGATATCCATTTTGCCTTGGAGGTCTTTTTGCTCCGCTTTCGCTCTCCTTCGGTGGGATCGGATCCATTCATATCTGCATTCATTCTCTCTCGCAAGATTTTCGCCGTCTTTAAAAGCAGGAAGGTCAAGACAAAAAATTCCAGGAAGTGACCCGCCTTGTCCGCCAAAGGGTAACTGGATAGAGCTCCTCCGGGGGGATCACCGACGGTTGATAGACGCAGGATTATTCCCGCCCAGAGAAAAGAGAGAGCGGGCCAGATATAGGGTCGGTAATTTGAAAAGCGATATTTCTTTTGCATGAGGTTTCCAACTTCTCCCGCGACGCCTCGATTGAAACGAGCTAAAAATCCTCCGAATAGCCGCAATTTCTGCAGTATCTGATCCTTCTTTCCCCCTGACCTTCTACCGCCATGCGCGTTCCGCACTTGGGGCACCTTAACCTTATCTCCCGGATCAGAAGGAGAACCAGCAGAAAAAAGGCCAAAGCTCCAAGCCCCAGTCCCAGGAAGAGGGGTTTCTTTAACAGAGAAAAGAGGCCACCTTGTTTCCTTTCTCCTTCTGATTCCTCGCCCCTTCCAAAATTGGCCTGATAGATCCTTCGAACTGAAAATAAGGCCGCCTTGCGGATGCTTCCTTCCGCCGTCATTCCTTCGATCCGTCGTTTGAAATCTTCGACCTGGGCAGTTGAACCCAGAAGGCGCCTCCCCAAAGGAGAAAGAAAGACCCTGTCGACCCAGCCGTCTTCTTCTTTCAGGAAGAGGAGGAAGGAACCTCCTTCTTTTTGCAGCTCCCATGTCCCTCTGATTTCAGAGGCGTAGCGATCGGGGGAAGAAAACGGGTCGCGCCGCGAAATGAGCAGAGTGATCCTTACGCCTACCTCCGCTAATTCCTCCACCCATGTGGATAGCTTCTCTCTGTCGTTCATCGAGAGGACGTTGCCGTAGTCGTTTATGGCTCCGATCTGCCGCGGTAATGAGTTGGATTGGCCTCCAGGTTTAAGTTGGGGAAGGAGGGAAAAGCCAAGCGTTAATAGAGTCAAAACTAACACGAAGCTGATCGGATGAAAATAATTTGCCCGGCTCGTTTTTGAGCTCATTTTTGACGGTTGGAGGACTTTGAATATTTCCAAGTTTTTAGGGGATGGACAGGTTCGCTGAAGGAGAAACTCCAATCCTTATAGGTAGATAATGCGGGAACAATTCTCGCAAGTGACCATCTCTCGACCCGTTCTGACCGCTTTGACGGTGTTCTCGCTCACGCTCATCTTGCAGCCCTGACATACCCCGTTTTTTATCTTGACCACGGGAGTTTTGTATTCCTCCTTCAATCGCCGGTATTTCTCCAGCGCCCTCTGCGGCACCCGCTCGCTTATTTCTTTTCTATCTTCTTTGACCTCGTTCAATCTATTCTTTAATTCCTTTTTGTCTCCCTTCACTTCTTCTATTTCTTCCTCTCTGCTCTTGACCTTCTCTTGCAGTTCCTCCTTTTCTTCTTCCCTCTGGTTTGAACGTTGATCGATCTGCATCATCAGGGAGATGGCTTCGTCCTCCAATTCCTCCATCCTTCGTTTTGAATTTTCTATCTTTTGTTCCAGGGCCTCCATCTCTTTGAAGCTGATCAGATCGTCGTCTAATTGCTTGCGATATTTGCGAACCTGGTAATCTAGGTCGTCTACCTTCGAGTTTTTGCGCTGGCTCTCCTTTTTGAGCTCTTCTAACTTCTGTTCGCGTTTTTTGTCCTTCCGCTTTAGTTCCTTGATCTGCCCTTTTAAATGATCCACCCGCTCCTCCATGCCCTGCAGGCGATTGTCCAGCTCCCTAATTTTCTGATCTTTTTCCTGCAGTTTTATCAGCTGCCTTATTTCGTCAGCGATCATCTTTTGCTCCATGGTTTGAGTTTTGATTCAAATTGCGATCGGCCTTACCAGGCCAGTTCTATCCGAGGCTCCGCCGCTACGGTTAGTTCTCGATCTCCAAATCGCTCCTGCAGCAGGTTGCTGACATAGGAGGAAAAGATCTTTTCCGAATGAAAGTGGCCCAGTTCCAGCACATCCAACCCCCTCTCTCCGGCTTGGAGTCGCTCATGATAGTCCAGTTCGCCGACGATGAGGAGGTCGAGCCCGGCTCCATAAACACTTTCCAAGACGGTACCTCCCGCACCTGGCGAGACCCCGATCCGCCTTATTTTCCCTTCAGGTTTTGCCTTATCGCCAGCGTTCAAGTCCGGCCCTTGGGGTAGTTCCAACCTATTATAAAGGAATTTTAGGAAGTCGTCCCTTGCCCAGGGGTCTTCCAACACTCCTTTCCTACCCAGTCCCCTAAAGCTTATTTTCCGACCTGTCGGATAGACTTCGTAAGCTACGTCCTCGTAAGGATGGCTTCGTCGCAGTTCTTCAAGCAATTTTGTTTTTAACTCCGGTGGAAAAGACAACTCCAGCCGAACCTCTCTCACTTTTTGCAATTCCCCCTCCTTTCCCAAGTGAGGGTGTGCCCCTTCCAGCGGTTTAAAGGTACCCTCCCCGGGAACGGAGAAACTGACGTGACTGTAGTCGCCGCTTCTACCAGCCCCACAGCCAAATAAAGCCTTCTTGACCCGTTGAGCTTGGTCCGTCGGTACAAAGGTGATCAACTTATAGAGCTCATCTTCGCTTTTTAATAGAGGAGCGGCTTCCTTCAATCCGAGTTGTCTTGCTAGGGCATAGGAAAGACCTCTGTGAGCCAAGTCGAAGTTAGTGTGACTGACGAAGAGACCGGTCCCTGCCTCGATCAAATTGAGTATTTTGTTTCCGGTCGGATCATCCCGTGTTAGGGAGCCAATCGGTTCAAAAATCAGCGGGTGATGGGTGATTATTAGGTCGAACGAATCTTCCCTTCCCCGTCGCAATAGAGAGGGAGAAGGATCGAGTCCGATCAGTACCGATTCTATCTCTTCTTGGGCGGGGCTTATCTGGAGACCGACGTTGTCCCAGTCCTCCGAAAGTGTCGGTGGAGCTATACCTTCCAAAAATCCAATTATCTCCTCTAGCTTTACCAGAACCATCACCCAGTAAAGAACTATAAAACTAACCTGGAGAAATATCAACTTGAAGGGCCTTTTGGCCTCACTTAAGCCTTTATATAGACTCATCTCTTTCCCCATTTTAAGGCTTTCTTTGTATTCTATTGAAGGGTTCCAGCAAGTGGCACGCCCCAGGAACTGTCTTCTTATATAAAACCTTGGACCAAAAATGAGCGATTTCCCTGCGTACGAAATGCGTCAAATACGGAACAAGATAGAAAATTACTGCTATCTGAGAAACTCGATCATTTCACCCATCGGGTGGTGTTAAGAAGTTAGATCCAGTCCAGCACGTAGATGAGCAATTCCTCTTAGCATAGATCTTTTGACAT
>Ga0207797_1002087_pt1 | contig 14055 bp, 12 predicted proteins | sample PRCRCaboRojoPR_6_FD_187275 | JGI IMG/M metagenome (GOLD analysis project Ga0207797, IMG submission 187275) | Marine sediment microbial community from Cabo Rojo, Puerto Rico - PR CR 10% Liquid 1 (SPAdes) | ecosystem: Environmental > Aquatic > Marine > Coastal > Sediment | place: Cabo Rojo, Puerto... | reverse complement strand
CAAGAGCCGAGGAAACTTTCCTAAGCGAAGCGACCGCAACGGCACGGACTTGCTAAGAGAAGCGACTCCCTGAGAAAGGCTATTTGCTGGAACTGCTAGAATTTCTTTTTCGAGAACTATCTACTTTCAAGAGATAATTTTTGGATTCAGGATGAAATGGATTGAGACAATTGCTCAATCGCGGATCTTTTCCCTTGTGATTCGCGAAAGGGGGCTCAAAAGCAGGTTTTGAGCTTGTAAAAATTTTCCGAGGCTTGTAAAACCATGTTCAATAGTTGTTTTTAGCGTTTTTCATAGAACCAAGGTGAATTTATTATCGAAGAAACCTTAAAAGGGTGCGGAAAGTGAGATATACGTAGGCTTATCGCAAAAACAGTGGCTAGTTTGCGGAATATGAGATAGAGAACCGACGCCATTCTTTTTTCCTTTTCTCCCTACAAAGGTTTATAATTAGATTAGTTAAGGGTAATCGAATGATGGTAAAAATTTCGTTTTAAACAATCAATGAGGAGATCACCATGAACATCGGTATAATCGTTTATTCAGAAACAGGTAATACTTATTCCGTAGCGGAGGAGATCGAAAAGCGACTGTCGGCGGGAGGACATCGGACAAAGATCGAACGAATAATGGCGAAGAAAGGAGAAAACTCCAAGGCGAAGGAGCTAGATGGGGATCATCTTCCTGACCTGGAAGACTACGAGGCCATCTTGTTCGGCGCTCAAGTCCAGGCTTTCTCCCTATCGGAGGTCATGAAGCGTTATTTGAATAATATCCCCTCCCTGGAGGGCAAGAAAGTCGCCTGTTTCATCACCAAGGGACTGCCCTTTGATTGGACCGGGGGAACCCGGGCCGTAGGGCAGATGGAGAGAATCTGTAAATCCAAGGGGGCCCGCGTTCTAGGTACGGGCATCGTGAAGTGGATGAGCACGGGGCGAGAAAAACAGATCGCCGGTTTGGCGGAAGAGATGAGCGCGTTGTTTAACTCCGAGCAAAGGGAGAGGGGCTAGCTTCTTTCCCCTCGTCTGAGAGGTTTTCGTAGCCCTTTAAGTCTTCTACTCCGCCCTAACCCATCTTTCGCAAGATTGTCGACAGAAAGGAAAGGCTAAGGAAGACGCCCGCCGTCATCTTTCTGAAATTAGGAGGATTACCGTGAATAAAGAAACCGTCTTTCCCCAAGACAACTGGCAGAGGACCTCCCCAAGAGAAGTCGGCTTCTCTGCCCAGAAATTGGGAGAAGTAGAAGAGTGGTTTGAAGAGGAATCCGAAGGTTCTCCATATAGGGTGGTCATCGTCAGAGAGGGCCGGATCGTGGATGAGTGGTACCAGGGCATGGAAAAGGATCAACTCTACGAAATCGCCTCCGCCACCAAATCGGTCTTCTCATGCATGCTAGGTATCGCCATTGAAGAAGGTAAGGTCGCTTCCGCGGACGAGCGGCTTGTCGATTATTATCCCGAGGCGATGGAGGTACCGGAAGGAGAAGGTCCCAAGGAAAACCGTTACGCCTTCCCCGTAAACGAGAGAATCACCTTCCGGCAGTTGATCTCCAACACTTCCGGTTACATGAAGCCCGGGGAAGCACCGGGCCAGGTATTTCACTACCAAACCTATGGCATGAACGTGCTTATCCATGCCATTGCCAAAGCCTACGATCTTTACGATGTCGACAAGCCGGAGAAATCTCCCGGATTGAGGAAGCTGATCGATGAGAAATTAAAGGTCCCTTTAGGGGCCGAATGGGATTACTATCTTCACAACTTTGACCTTCATTCGGAGGCCAGGATCAACATATTCGGTTACTACGAAGGGATAAAGGCCCATCCGCTTGATTTGGCTCGCTTGGGGCTGCTTTGGGAGCGAGAAGGCCGCTGGGAGGGAGGACAGTTGGTTCCCAGAGACTGGCTCCGGGAAGCGACTGCGGTCGCCGCTCCTATCCGCGAGAACTGCCCCCAAGAGGAATGGAAATATGGCTACGGATTCTGGACCAACGAGTACGGTCTGCTTTGGCCCGATTTGCCCCGTTCCTCGTATGCCGCCATCGGGGCGGGCAAGAACTTGATCTGGATCGAACCCGGTTTGGATTTGGTCGTAGTCTTAAGTCCCGGTCTATGGGAGGAAAAGGAAGACTTCGAACGACCGTTGGTAAAGATCTTGGAGGCTTGTCAAACGTGAACGGAGGAGATTTTTCGTGCCTGTCCCCTCTTACGTGATCGAAACGAATAATTTGACGAAAGAATACGGCGATCTCCTTGCCGTGGACGGGCTTGACTTACAGATAGAGAAAGGAGAGATATTTGGATTCCTCGGCCCCAATGGAGCGGGAAAGACGACGGCCATTCGCATGATGGTCGGCCTGCTGGAACCTACTAGCGGTGGCGTGAAGATTGAAGTTAAAGATGGTGAGGAAGGAGAAAGCGTCGCGGTCTGCCCTCAGAAACTTGTTTTATGGGAGGAGTTGACCCCTTATGAGAATATCCACTTTATGGGGAAGATGCACGACGTCCCCCGCGGCTCCTTGGACTCTAGGGTGGATCAGATACTTATCGATCTAGATTTGGACGAAAAAAGGGACAACTTGGCTTCCGAGCTATCCGGGGGAATGCAGCGGAGATTGAACCTAGGTATGAGTCTGGTTCAAGACCCCAGCATCCTTGTTTTGGACGAACCATCGGCTGGCCTAGATCCTCAGTCTAGATATTCGCTCTGGGAATATATAAGGTCGCTTAAAGAGGAGGAAGGAAAGACCATTATTCTGACCACTCATCTGATGGAAGAAGCGGATAGGTTGAGTGACCGAGTGGGGATAATGGATAGAGGAAAGCTACTTACTGTCGATAGGCCAAAGCAGCTTAAAAAGAGCGTCGGGGAAGGGGATTCGATCCGGATAGAGTTGACCGATCCCGGCCAAAGCGAAGCGGCGTTAAGAGTGGTCAGTTCTCTTGAGGGAGTGCTAGAAACCAAAGACGTGGATCAAGGGATAAATCTGAGGGCTTTGGACGCCGTCGGCCAAGTGACCAAGTTCACCAGGGCTTTGGAAGATAAAGGTTTCGAGATATCGGACGTGGCTATCAGCCGCACTAATACCTTGGAGGACGTCTTCATCCATCTCACCGGAAGGGAATTTCGGCCATGAAATTTTACCATATCGCAGTCAAGGGGTTGAAGGAGATATTTCGGGACAAAAAAGGCCTTGCCCTGCTTTTGGCCTTCCCCGCCATCTTCATGCTCGTATTCGGATTTGCTTTCAGCGGCGATGAAGGGGGGACGAATCCTTATAGGATCGGGGTAATAAACAAAGACGAGGGGGCCGCTCTCTCTGTTCCCGGGGGAGGGGAGGAAATAGATAATTTTGGTCAAAAGCTGATCGAGACGCTTCAAGAATTGACTTTTCAAGGTAGCGACGTACCTCTATTTGACGTGCAGCTGGTCGACTCTGAACAAGGGGATAAGTTGCTAAAGGAGAGGGATCTGGCCTGCGTCATATCCATCCCCCCTAACTTTTCCGCCTCGGTCAACCAGCTGATTGGAAAGACGGTTAGGGAGGAGATTACCCGTCGAGTGGGGGAGATCGTCGTCGGGGCCTTTACTGGGGATCCTTCGAGCGAAGGACTCTCATTTAAAGAAGGCTTTCCTCCCTCCCAATTTGAATTTCCCGGCGCCGAAAAGGAGAGTTCGCGCCCGCAGTTGCCGGAGGTAGAAGAGATAAGGGCCACTTTAACTATCAAGGGCGATCCTGGCTATGTCGCTTACGGTCAAGTGCGAGGTATCCTGGACGGTATAATACAAGAGTTTAAAACGGAAATCGTCTCTAGAGCGAAAGAACGGACTTCTTCCTATTTTGAAGACGGTCCGACTTTGCCAGCCGGGTTCATAGAATCGAACTCGGAGAGCATCTCCGGGTCCCAAAGCTTTTCCATCTTCGATTATCAAGCTCCGGGTATACTCGTTTTCGCCCTGTTGATGGGGGCGATCGGGGTGGCTTCAAGCTTGGCCCGGGAAGTGGAAGAAGGGACTCTGGAAAGACTTAAGCTTTCTCGGATGAGTTCTTTCGACCTGCTGTTTGGCACCCTTATACCGTGGAGTATTGTGGCTATAGCCCAAGTGTTGATTCTTTTCGCCGTGGCCATCATGATTGGGTTCAGCTGGACCGGCGGCCTCTCCTCCATATTACTAGCCATAGTTGTGGCTATTTTTGGGGGGATCGCTTCCGTATCGTTGGGATTGCTGATCGCCGCTTTTGCCAAGAGCGAAAAACATGCAACCAATTTAGGAACTCTTATCGCAGTGCCGACAAGCTTTATCGTCGGTGCCTTTTTCCCTCTGCCCAAGGTAGCGCTCGGGAAGTTGTTCGGTTCCACTTTTGAGGTTTACGACTTTCTGCCCTGGACCCATGCGGCGGAGGCCCTGCGGATTCTGCTTACTTTCGGCGGAGGTATAGGAGAAGTGGCTATAGACATAATCCTGCTAGTGGCGTTGACTGCCGTACTTTTCTCCCTTGGAGTCTTTTTCTTTTCTCGAAATAGGCTATCCCCGATCGGATAACGGGAGGTCCTTTAACTGCTTTCAACTAGACTCCGATCCCTTCTCCTTCTCGGAAGTATCTATGTCCAGTACGGAATAGATACCACAGGTCTTACTGCGCCCGGTGACAAACATTGTCAAACCAAAGGCTACTAGCACCGCCGAGAGAACAACCCCCAAGCCCAAAGTTCCCGAAAATCCCAGGATTGCTAGGATCAAGGCGATCGTCCCCAGAAAGTAGCGGATTCTGCTATCTATCTTGCCCACGTTTTTCTTTATCATTTGATTTGCTCCTTTTCAATAATTAAAATTGAGTATATATTTAATTATAGGCCCGACTTCCCCCTTTCGCAACGAAACCCTTATCGCAATACAACTCTTCCCCGCTGCCCTTTATCTTGCCCATTGACAATCGAGTGGAAGGGTCAGATCCAATCCGATACCCTATCCTCCGCTTGGTCGACGATCACCACAGATAAAACAGCTCCAAGCCCATCGGGCTGAGGCCAAGTCTTAACGACGGATCTTGGCTCTCTTTCTCTACAAATTCTTCGCCGGCAGTTCGATAGAAATTGTCCTTTATTTCATCGAAATCCAGATAAAGATCAATCCAGGAGGTAGTTAGCCAGGTAAAATAGAGAAGATCGATGATTCTTCTCTTTTTCCTAGCTCGATCCTCCGGCACTCCGACCGGGGGTAAGAAAAACTCACTGATAGTGTTCGATATGGCAAAGACGTCGTCTCCAGGCTGTATTTCTCTTCTGATGAAGCGGTCGAAGGAACTTTTAAGGACGTAGTTGGGCATGTCAAACCGAGCACAGAGATAGTAACCGCTGGCCACTTTTTCCAACCATCGCGGTATCATTTCCCTATTCAGCAATATATTTATAGCTTCCGCAGAACTGCGAGTAAGGACCATCCCCCCTCCTTGAGCGAGCAATTTCTGCCAGGGAGAAGGGCTCTCCTTCCAGGTAAAAGAGGCACTACCCCAGAAGAAGCGGTACTCCTCGATCCGGGCCGAATCGGCGCCGGCCAGTCGGGCGAATAGGACGTGACCACTCTCATGAGCCAATGTCCTTACGCCGTAGCTTCCGGCCAAATACAGAGGAGTCAGTCCAGCCTCCACTTCATTCAACCTCCTAAAGATCTCTTCGTAGTCTTTTTCTTCTTCCTTGTCTCGTCGAGCAGCTTCTCCCTTGGTCAACGGGGAAGTGAGGGGAAGGGTGGAGGTAATGGTCAGGGTTATCAGTAGGATCGTAGATATAAAGTATCTAATTTTAGTCTCCATCTTAAACCACCAAAACTCTTTCTTCATTTCATTATAGCACGGCTAATGGGTCCTCCGAAATGAGTTTTTCCAAGGTGAATTTTGGCGAAGTAGTTGAAAATTCCCGACAGTTCCTTCAGACACCCATTTGTCACGCCCTTATCCCCCCGTTAAAATTCTTTCTTGAGAGATTTGGCTTTTTCATAAGCGGTTAAATGATCGATGGAGGAGAGGATATATGAGGAATCAAAAACTCGTCGTCGTAGCCGGTGGAACTGGTTCGGGAAAGACCACTTTATGCAGTAAAGTGAAAGAAGTATTGGGCGATAAACTCTGCTTGATCTCCCTTGATAACTACTTTTATCGGGACGCGGACTCTAACAATAGACCGGATTCTATAGATATAGAGCGGCTCCTCCGGCACTTGGATCTACTCACTTCCGGGAAGGCGGTAAGCTGGCGTAGCCGGAATTATGAGCCCAGTCCAATTACTCTGGTGGAGGGCCATTTGGCTTTGACTTTTCCCAGGCTCGTCGAAGATCTTGACCTGAGTATATTTGTCGACCTGGACGCCGAAGAAAGGACCTTACGCAGATTGGAAAGGAATATGGCCGAAGGCAGGGAATTTGAAGAAATTACTGACTGGTATCGGGGAGACGTGAAGGAAAATCACTGGCGATATATCGAGCCCACCAAAAAGAAGGCGGATTTGATTATGTGGGGGGAGATCAATTCCCGACGGGTGCAAGTGCTGGCGAATATTTTGAATGGTCTGATAAATGGGTAAAGGCCTTACGCAATCCTTCTAAGGCCCAAACCAAGTGGCCTCGGAAGATAGGTAAGCTATCTATATAAAACCTCCCGAATTACCTTAAGGTCAATAAAACAAAAACAGCTCCATCAGTGGTGGGCTTACTCCCTGATCTGACCTGAGCCTCTGATAACGTATTTGGTGGTAGTCAGTTCCCTTAGACCCATTGGCCCCCGCGCATGCAGTTTCTGAGTGCTTATGCCCGTCTCGGCCCCTAAACCAAACTCTCCCCCGTCGGTGAATCTAGTAGAGGCGTTGACGTAGACGGCCGCCGCATCTACCTGGTCGAGGAACCGGTTCGCCCGCTCGTAGCTTTCGGTCACGATGGCTTCGGAGTGTTTCGTCCCGTGGATATCGATGTGTTCCAAGGCCTCCGCAAAACTGTCCATCACTTTCACCGCCATGACGTAATCGAGATATTCCTCGTCCCAGTCCGATTCATCGGCCTCCTCTAAACGGGGCTCGAGTTCCCTAGCTTTTGCTCCCCCTCTCAGTTCAACGCGATCGCCGATTCTCTCGTATAATTGGGGCAAAAAGCTTGAAGCGACGCTTTTGTGAACGAGCGTAGTTTCAGCGGCATTACAGACAGCCGGATGGCTGGTTTTTGCGTTGTCAACTATCTCCAAGGCCATATCCAATGAAGCGGTCGAATCGACGTAAACGTGACAATTGCCGACCCCGGTTTGAATGGCGGGGACAGTGGACTCTTGGGTAACCAAGTCGATCAATCCCGGCCCGCCCCGGGGAATTAATACGTCCAAGTAGTCGTTCAACCCTAGGAGAACTTGAACTGCCTCTCTGTCAGTGGTTTGAATCAGCTGGACGAGGTCACTCGATAAGCCAACCGTTTCCAGAGATTCCGAAATGATCTGCGCGAGGACTTGATTGGAGCGAAAAGCTTCCGATCCTCCTCGCAGCAAGACTCCATTGCCGGATTTTAAGCAAAGACCTGCTACGTCGATCGTCACATTGGGGCGTGCTTCGTAAATAATTCCCACGACGCCCAGAGGGACTCTTCTTTTGGCAATCCGCATACCATTGGGCCGCCTCCATTCTCTCACCACTTCGCCGACGGGGTCCTCCAGGTCCACTATTTTCCGGATTCCTTCGGCCATATTTTCTATTCTCTCTTCCGTCAACGTTAGCCGGTCCAATAAGGCGTCGGTTAACCCCTTTGCTCGACCGGCGGAAAGGTCTTCTTCATTGATTGAAATTATTTTCTGGGATGAAGCTTGCAATCTCTCGCTTAGCTCACGGAGGGCCGCATCCTTCACTCGGCTGGAAGACTGAGCGAAATCCTTGGCGGCTTCTCTTACCGCCCTCCCTTGACCGATTACCTCTTCTCGTATTTTCTGGTTGATAATTTTCACCTCAATGCTTTTTGATTTTTGTCGATCTCTCCGATATCATCCCATCCGATCAACTGACTACTACGATGTTGTCTCGATGCAACACTTCCTCTTGATGGATGTAGCCCAGAATTTCGTAAATCTCCTCCGAATGTCGACCCTTAATTTCCCTCACTTCGGAGGCGGAGTAATTGGCCAAACCCTTGGCAATCACCTCTTCTGAACCATCTAAGACATTTATCAGTTCGCCTCTGGAGAAATCGCCATCTACCTTGAGGATGCCGCTGGGCAACAGACTTTTCCCTTTGAGGACTAAGGCATCACGAGCACCCCGGTCTACTAAGACGCTTCCTTCGGAAGTTAGATTATACAATAACCATTGTTTCCTTTTGCTCAAAGTATCTTCCTGGGGGAGAAAGGTGGTCCCTAAGTCGAAGTCAGTTTCTTCTTCCAACATATCGATAACTTGGAGCACGACGGCCTCTCTATAGCCGGGGGCGATAACCATGGGAATGCCGGAACCAGTAGCGACCTTGGCCGCCTCTATTTTAGTTTCCATCCCCCCCGTGGCCGCGGGGCTGCCCTCCTTGCCGGCCAGCTGTTCAATTTCTGGACTGATTTCGTCTATGGAACGAATAGGTTCGGCTTCTTCTTGATTATGGGGAGGACTAGTTCGATACAGCCCTTCCGTATCAGTAAGGTTTATCAACAGATCGGCTTCCACTAGCCCCGCCACCCGCGCGGCAAGCGTGTCGTTGTCGCCGAATTTGATTTCGTCGGTCGCCACCGTGTCGTTCTCGTTAATAATGGGTATTACCCCATGCTGGAGAAGGGCAAGCAGAGTGTCGAAGGCATTGAGGTAACGATTTCGGTCCTCCATATCACTGGCAGTCAATAATATCTGGCCGCCTTTTTCCCCGTACTCTCGGAGGAATTTGTTGTAGACGCCGATCAATAGACCTTGGCCCAATGCCGCGGCCGCCTGCTGCTGGGGGAGCAGTTTGGGTCTTTGCTCCAAAGACAATTCCCCCATCCCGGCACCGATGGCTCCGGAAGTCACAAGCAAAATTTCTCGTCCCGAATTCTTGACGTCGACAAGTTGCCGCACCAATTGATCTATTCGGGCCAAATGCAACTTTCCTCCGGAATGGGTAATCGTGCTGGTGCCCACTTTTACCACGATCCGAGAAAACCGATTTGGAAGACGTTGATTCAAAGCAACCCCCTGCTGATCATATCAGTACCAAGACGAAGTACGTGAAAATATAGTAGCTTCAATAACTTTGGTTTCAAGTGGTAGGTCTGGCTTAATGATTTTTCTCAATTTCACCCTAGGAGAGTTCGAGGGAGCTTGATGGTAGCTCTTTATGGGTTCAAGCTGACAAATTCCAAACCTTCCTCTTCCAGGAGGTCCTTAGCACTATCCGTAATTGAAGGGGCAACTAAAATTCCTCTGAAGTTTTCCCCTTTAGTTTCGGATTCTTCTTTACGAAGGGCATTTATGTATCTTTTCAGCTGACTGACGGCGTCCGGGCCGACCCGCCTCCTTTTTAATTCGACCACTACGATATTTCCTTCGTAATCCTTACCAAAAATATCCACCGGGCCAAAAGGGGTCTTTTTCTCTCTTTCAATGGGAATGAAGCCCTGTTCAATTAAATCGGGTTGTTTCATAATCCTGTTGCCCATGCTCTTCTCGGAACCGGACAGGTTTAATTGCGCTTCATCTTCGCCCTTAAGTATTGAGAGAAGATGAATCTCTCTAAAGGCTATATCGAGAACTTCAAAAGGATTGCTCCTGACGCTCCTGAGGATTAGATCGGTCGGTTCCTCTCCCTCGACCTTCAAGATCGCTTCGTGGGAAGATCCAGGCGGCTGCCAGTTAACGGGCTCTCTTTTCTCGTTTTGGTGGATCAGTGCGGTTCCGTCCTTTTTTAAAATGACCAACCTATCTCCAAAGTCCAGCGAACTTGAGGCTCTCCCTTCGTAGTCAACCTGACAGTATCCGAAGGAAACGATCATGGATCGAGCCCGTATTCTTTGTCTGTTATGAAAAAAGGTTTCCGGATTGTCTCTCTTCAGCAGATCGAAGCTTTCTTCCAGGCTGGGGTTTTGTAAGATTTCGTTTTTCATGATCCCAATAACAATAAGGGGTTGTGGGCGAAATACAATTATTTTAGTTACAAGTTGCCAATCAAGTTCTGCTCGAAAAGGCCATCGCCGTCCTCACCGCCTTGATATTCGTCTATGTCAATTATCGTGGCGCCTCGGAAATTGGCCTGGCCGGAAGCGTCACCACCCTGGGACGGATGGCCGTACTAGGGTCAATCGGAATAATTGGGATCGTCGTGACCTTACAAAATCTTGGCCGGTTGGCCAATTTTAACTTGATTTAGCGAGAAATCAGCTCCCTTTAGTTGGCGGATGAATCGCTTGGTTTTTCTCTTCTCTTCGAACTCTCCCCTCGAGTGGTAGTTCAAAACGCAAACAAGCGGGCGAGAATTGCTTCGCTTAGCGAGAGCTTACACTGCTTGTATGGATATGGTTCAAGGGCTCACCGATAATGGAAAGGCTCTTTGGTCGGAGATGAAAGATCCTTTCCATTATCAACACTGGCAAACGGCCCTCCGAACGTAGGGGATATTGCCAATCCAGGTTGATTTGAAATAGGTCGGAATTGACGTGGATCTTGTTTATGTTTTCTTTTGATACACACGTTCTGCCCAATCCACCGCCCGTATCCTTGCACATTTCTTGAGAGGGGCAGAAGTATCTACCCCCTACGGATATTTTCTCAATCCAGATTGATTTGGAAATTGGACCAAGGTTGAAAATGGGTCTTGATAGCGGTTCTTGACGGTAAAAGATCATTGCAAAACCCAACTCAGCTTCATACCCCGTCCATCCTCAACGCTGGCAAACAGTTCTCCGAGCGTAGGGATCAGATACTTCTGATCCTTCAAGGTATGTTCAATGAAGAAGGCCGTCCCTTGGGCGAACCACTTTCACCATTATGAAATCGGTTGAGAAGTAGTTTTTCACGAAGTTCTTTTTATACAAAAAACTGGGGGCTTTCGTCCTGTACCTAAAGGAGTAAAAACAGACTCACAAAGAGCAACCCCCCTAAAAGGAAGCAAAGAGAATTTTCCAACGTGAAAGGAGATCGCCACAAATCCTTCTTCTTCAACTTCTCCCTAAAGATAAAGAATAGTCCCGCTCCGGCAAGAAAAGTCAGTATACTCTCCCAAAAGTGTCCGCTAACCAATAGATGCAAGGGTTGTACTTCCAATAAAAGGGGCAAGAAGGCGGCCGATCCCAGTGTTATCAGGCTGAGTATCACGATCGATTTTCCCTTGAAAAAAGAAGGGGCCGTTTTCGCACGCAACATATACCAGTTTAGCCTGACGAAGGAGGCGACCGTTCCCAACCCAATCGCCAGCAAGGTTGCCTTGCTCCCAAGAGAGGAGACCCCTTCCAAGCAGAGGGATTTGCTGAAGAAAGCGTCAAAGGGCGGTAGAGCCATCATGGATAAGGAGCCGACAATTAAACCTAACTTTGCGCTTTTAGGAATTGCTTCCCTCAAATCGTAAAGGGAAGTTTTACCCGCTCCCGAAGCGCCGGCGGAAAGAAACAACAGGCCTTTGAATAAGCCGTGAAAAACGATATGAAACGAAGCGCCCAACATACCCAGAAAGGCGTCCGATCCGAAACCGATCAAAATATAGCTCATCTGGGACATGGTGGAAAAAGCCAGTATTTTCTTGGGCCGTCTGGCCAGCAAGGCACAATAAGCTCCGAGCAGGCCCGTCACACCACCCAATACTATCAACAACGGACCCAAATCGGCGATCTCGGCCACCCGCAAAATGCCGAAGATTCCCCCTTTGATGGCAATCCCGGAAAGAAGAGCCGAAATGACAGTTTCGCTGTAAGCGTGGGCGTCGGGCAACCACATGCTAAAGAAGAAAATTCCGCCTTTGACCGCCAATCCCGCGATCATCAACGCCAGCCCTGTCTTAAATCCCGTAGTGGCGGCCAAGTTCTCCGCTTCGCTTAGCGCTTCGATGCTTAAAGTTCCACTGATCTTATAGACCAGCCCTACCCCCAAGAGGTAGAGACTCATGGAAAAAGAAGACAGTAAGAGGTATTTGAGGCCGGCCCAGATTTGATAGGTTTTTTTACCATAACCGATCAGCAAAATCGAAAGCAAAGAAAGCAGTTCAATAGATACGTATATGTTGAAGAGGTCATGACTTAGTTCCAAAGAGAAGGCCGTCGCCAGCAGATAATTGTAGAGGGCGTAAAAGGTTGGATCCTCATTTCTTCCCACGTAAAGCAAAGTGGCCAGATTAAGGCTAAGAACCAATCCACCAAACAGTAGGGAGGGAAGATCACAACGCATCTCGATCCCGCCTTCCCCTCCCACATACCAGATGAACGGTCCGCTTTGGGCAAACTGAAGGGCCAACTTCGTCAAGCCGGCCAGCCCCAACAGCCAACCTACGAAACTGAGGAGGTACCCGCCCCGCTTGAGGACCAAGATCAACGTGCCAAAGGTCAGATAGCCCCCTACTGCCAACAGAAAACCGACCATATCTGCTCCCTCGATTATCCGGAGTTGCCCGGGTTGGATTAGAGTCAATGGAAAGTCGTGGATCTCCCCACCTCTTTCCTTACAAACTATTATACCTTTCGATCAAGATCAAAGCAGGGAGGTTATGCGAGCGGAAGACATCAGCGGGGAAACAGGAGGAAGCAGATAAAAATATATCCCCATTCTCGCGGAGTGATTCAGGTTTAAACTTCTTCGGGGCACATCTCGATCAAACTTTTGGTAAGATATTTCGAATTCACTAGATCGAATTTATCTTTGCGGCGAACTCCTTCCCAAAGTCTATCACTTTCTTCAGATCCTCTTTCGATGGGGAACCCAAGGCGCTCACCGTGTCCACGATCTCGCCTTCCATCCCTTCGGTCAGCTGAGCGATCTCCCGGATCGCTCCTCCGGCCCAACCGTGGGACTCCACTACACCCAGATATCGGGCCGGCGGATTGAGCTTTTTGGCCAGATAGACTATATGGTGGACGTTGGGATGGGGACCGGCCAACACCGTCGGGGTGCCGATCACAATTCCCCCCGCGTCTACGAGCTCCCTGGCAAGATCCCCCAAGCTTCCCGTCGCCAAGTTGAAGGGAACTACCTCGACCCCTTCGGAGGCCATCGTCTCCACTAGCACTTCGACCATCTCCTCCGTGCTACCCCACATGGAGATATAAGGGACAAGGACTTTTCTCGCCAGCTCCCCCTCGGTCCAACTCCGATAAGCCCGGAGGATCTTTTCCGGATTGCGGTAAATCACCCCATGGCTAGGGGCGACCGTTTCTATCTCCAGCTCCTGCAGTTTGTCCATCGCCCGTTTTGCCCGCTGACGGTAGGGCATCATGATTTCCCCGAAGTAGCTTTTGGCATAATCCAGGGCGATCTCCCCCAACTGATCGGCGTAGAACTTACCCGTTGCGACGTGGGCGCCGAAGAAATCACAGGGGAAAAGAATCCCCTCCTCTTCATAGAAGGTGAGGGTCGTTTCCGGCCAGTGCAGCCAGGGGGCGTCTATAAAACGGAGTGTCTTGCCACCTAGATCCAACCGCTCCCCGTCTTCGACCGTTTCGATCCGCCCTTCCGAGATTGAGTAGAGCGAGGTGGCCATCTCCCCGCCCTTCTCGCTTGCCAGTAGCCGGGCCTTCGGGGCGAGTGACAGGATATGGCTAAATCCGTTGGCGTGGTCGGGCTCGGCGTGGTTCATCACCAGATAATCTAGCTGGGTCGGGTCGAGATGTTTTCTGATCTTCGCTTCCAGGGATTCTTCGAAGCCGGGATTGACGCTGTCGATCAGGGCGTTTTTCTCCTCACCCTGGATCAAATAGGCATTGTAGGAAGTACCCTGGGGCAGCGGAATCAACCGGTCAAACATCCTTCTGTCCCAATCCTTCACGCCGACCCAATGCACTCCTTCGGCCATCTCCAAAGTCTCTCTCGGTCTATCCATCTCGCTCATCTAGACCTCCCTATTTTCTTCCACTGGGCTGAAACAACAGTAACCGAT
>Ga0207797_1002086_pt1 | contig 14058 bp, 13 predicted proteins | sample PRCRCaboRojoPR_6_FD_187275 | JGI IMG/M metagenome (GOLD analysis project Ga0207797, IMG submission 187275) | Marine sediment microbial community from Cabo Rojo, Puerto Rico - PR CR 10% Liquid 1 (SPAdes) | ecosystem: Environmental > Aquatic > Marine > Coastal > Sediment | place: Cabo Rojo, Puerto... | reverse complement strand
CCCTGAATTCAATTCCGGTAGTGCACAAACCAGACTCATATGCCCCATCCACAAGGTTGCTAAAGCATACTAGCATCTCCGAGAGATAACAAGATTAGAAATAGACTCTGAAATTGGTATAGAACAGGTCAGGATAGGTGCCGAATTCGGACTTGATTAACGGAAAGGGTTGTTGACCGGGAACACGCTCCGGTCCGGGACCGAAGCCCGCAAAGAGACCACCACCAAGATAGATGTTTTGTGAAATGTTATATTCAATCGTCGGCCCCAGGAAGAGTGAGCGGTCTTCCACATTATACAATATCTGTGAGTTCAGGGTGATTAATGGAGTGATCTGGTATGATATTCCCGGGATAATATATTGTTGTCCCATCAGATAGACTGCGCCATCCTCATATGCCGGATGCTGCAACACGTTAAAATAATAATCCCGGTTACTGGCAACGCCGGCCTGGTTATAGTGATATTCCACAAAACCATATAATTTCCCGGTGAAACTGTAATCGAGACCGGCTGTGCCCCGGAAATAGTCATACCCGGTGGTACCAAGAAATTCCCGTTCAAACGGTGAAGTCAATACATACGCAGCCTCAAGCCAGACGCCGGCCCCTTCGACAGATCTGGCCATATTTACCCCCATGAGCAAATGCCGGCGAAACTGGACCAGAAGCAGCGAGAGGTCGGTGCGGGCTACATAGAATTTCCCGCGCAGAAATACGGCACTCTCGGCAAAATCGAAATCTTCACCGAATACATAGCCCGCATCAATCTCTCCCATAAATCCGATGGGGATACGGATCCGGAGCGCATCCACGCCGATGCGTTCCTCGGTATCCAGCTCTTCAAACGTATACGGAGCGATAATATCCGTGGGATTAATCACCCGGGCGGTGCCCCAGGCTATCGCCTGCCGGCCGATGTAGATATCCGCCACCGGCAGTGAGAAACCGGCATACAGCCGATCCAGGTTGTGGAAAATCCCAAAACTGCCCACGGTTGACCGATCCTCCGGATAAAGTCTTGTATTAAAGTCCACACCACGGTACCCCTTCGGATTCGGACCCGCAAGAAAGACGGATTCCTGATATAAGTGAGGATCCTGAATGCGGAATGCGAAGCTGTAAGCACTGTGGAGATCAAACTGATCCGAAACTTCCCAGGTGGCTTTCAGCCGGATTTTATTGATATTCATACCCAGAATATCCGGTGAGTCCTGCTGCTGTAGCGCATCCGGACGGTCAAGCGTCACACCAAAATTCTTGTAATAACCGCTGATATCAAAGGATTCAGCGTGGACTGCTGCCGGAAGAAACAAGAGCAACAGACCGACAAAAGTCAGTCCGCGAAATAACCCGTTCGGCTGTCCTCCTTGTGAATCTGCACTACTCATCATATGGAGGAATTCTTGTGTTCATCAGCATCAATCTGACCGTCTCTGAGCTTTACCACGCGGCGCGCCCGCTCCATGACCAGTTCATCGTGGGTAGAGAAAAGAAATGTCATGCCGGTATTTTGATTCAGCTCCCGCATCATATCCAGCAGACCCGCACCGGTGGTGGAATCCAGATTTGCCGTGGGCTCATCGGCCAGAATCATCGACGGTCTGGAGACCATTGCCCGTGCTACGGCAACCCGCTGTTGCTGTCCACCTGAGAGCCTGGTCGGGAGCCGGTCGATCATCTCTTCGAGCCCAACCTCTTTGAGAATATTCTTCACCCGCTCGTGCCGTTGTTCCTTTGGAACACCCTGCAGCAACATGATATACTCGATATTCTCCTCTACTGTCAGCACCGGAATAAGGTTATACGCCTGAAAAATGAACCCGATATTATCCCGTCTGAAATCAGATAACTGCGTTCCGCTCATCTCAGAAAGCAGGGTGCCGTTGAGCCAGATCTTTCCAGCTGAGACAGTGTCCAGTCCCGATATGAGATTCAGGAAGGTTGTTTTCCCGGAGCCGGACGGTCCCACAATAGCGGTAAATTCCCCCTTCCTGACAGTCAGATCGATACCGCGGACCGCATGCACCGGTACGCCGTTATCCCGGTAGGTTTTCTCGACTCCGTCAGTGACGATGACATTATCTGCATCCCTGTTATTCATGAGAGTTACTCCGTAAATCCGTTAAAATTTACCACCAAGACACGAAAGAGCATAGAAAGGGGAAAATTCATCTATCCTCTTTCTCATTGTGTCTTTGTGGTTTGTCTGTGTAATTTCCCTTTCATCATTTATCAATTCGCCGCGGCGAATCATTTATCATTTAAAAGCTTTTCCGCATGGCATCGGCGGGTTGCATCCTCGCTGCGTACCACGCCGGATAGAGTCCGGTGACCGTCGTAAACAGGAACACCCAGAACGGGTATTCAATGAACTGCCTGAATCTCGGAATCGGATACAGGCTTTCCTGAAAAGTGACGCCTGCGAACTGAATGCCGGAATAATCGATCCCGGTCAGCGACACAATATAGGTGACAATATACCCGAGGACCATTCCCACAGCGATACTTACCACAGACAGACAGGCGGCTTCGTAGACGATCAGTTTCCCCATCGCTGCCGGACGGGTCCCCACTGCACGAAGGACGCCGAACTCGAACATCCGCTCGTGCAGCGACATAAAGAGCGTATTAATGATCCCCAGTATCACCACACCGAAAAGAATCACCCCCATGAAATAGGTGCTAAACTCGGAGTATTCCAGCATGGATGCCAGCTGTGGCTGCAGCTCAATCCACCCTTCAGCGATATTGCCATATCGGGAGAATTTTTCCCAGAATGGATGCTCTGCGTTCTCCCCGATGTCTCTATCCCCTGTGAACTGCAGTGCAATTTCGTGGGCCTGGTTTTCAAGTCCGAGCATGGACTGAATTTTGGACAGCCGGATGAATCCCATCCCCTGATCCATCTCCTTGACACCGAATTTGAATATTCCGGAAACCCGGAACATCTCCTGGGAGAGTTCTCCAGTATGGGCTTCTGCAAGCGTGAGCACAATCCGGTCGCCGAGCTGGACGCTCAGGATATCCGCCAGTTCAGTACCGATCAGGATATCTCTGGAATTGTCACCTGCGAAATAATCACCCTCGACGATTGCCTCGTCAATCCTTGAGAGATACTGTTCTGTTTCGGGATTGACGCCGACGACGCTCGCGGATTGCACATTGGAAGGTGAGTTGACCATGCCGAAAGTCATAGCCCGTATAGTGAATTGCTGCACTACCGGGGACTCCTCCAGTTGTTGCGCCACAGTATCGAGCCGGTGAATTGTTTCCTCCACCTCCTGACTTTCCTGATACCCCTGTCTGTGGATCTGTCCTTCACCAAGGAAAGAGGCGGTGGCGTTCTGAATCATATTCTCTTCCATCCCGACAACCAGTGCATCAGTGAAGATCAGGGCGCCAAGTCCCACTCCGATAGCGAGACTTGCAAGAATGGTACGTCGTTTATTCCGGAACAGATTCCGCCATGCAAGTTTGAAGAATATTCCCATAGATGAGCTCCCTAATGCATTCTCATGGCTTGTGCCGGGGCAATCCGTGCTGCCTTTAGTGCGGGAAATGCACTAACGATAAACGAAGTGAGGACCACGGTTATCGCAGGCAGATAGACGCTGCGCGGAGTGGGATAGGTATACATCTGTGACACCTGGATACCGCCCCAGTCAAAAGCAGTGGGCAACGGAATGCCGTGGATCGAGAAATAGTAGTTAAAGGCAACGCCAAGCGCAGCCCCTGCAATCACACTGATCACTGCCATTATCCCGATCTCAAACAGTACCATACGGAACACCTCGAACGGCCGGGTTCCCATGGCCTTGAGCACCCCGTATTCCCTGGTGCGTTCCAGCACGGACATCAGGACGGTGTTCAGCACACCGATCGCGACGATCAGGATAATGACAAACAGCATAATCCACATCCCCTGAATATCCGCCTTCATGGTCTGATAAAATGTAGTGGCCACCGCCATCCATGGTTTGACCTGTAGTGATTCCTCACCAAGCGATCCCCGAATATCCGACGCAAGTTCCTCAAGATTGTGGATGCTATTGGCGATGACGACGAGTTCGTGCACCCTTCCCTGCAGGGCAAATAGTTCCTGAGCGTCATGCAAATGGAGGTAAAACCCGGTGCGGTTTGCCATCTGGTCCCCCCGGTCGGTGATCCCAACCACCCGGTAGATATCATTGGCAATGGAGCCATCCGCTGCCTGTGACAGGATGACGGTAGAGTCGCCGACCTCAGCATGCAGGCGTTTGGCAAGGCCTTTCCCCAGCATGACTTCATGAGACGGTTCGGATGCGAGGTAAGAACCGCGAATTACCTTGTTGCTGAAGTCGGTGGCGCTGTCCTCGCGTACCGGATCGATACCGATGACCTCTGCTCCTGCGGTGTTATCCTCCAGAGATGCCAGCCCACCGGAAAACAGCCGCGGTGCCCAGGAAACCACCCGCGATACCTTCTGAACCGTATCGCCCACCGCGTGATAATCATCAATGGTCTTATACAGGGAAGGACGATCAAGGTAATTCCCTTCGTGGATCTGCACGTGTCCTAGTCGATTTCGGGTGAACAGATCGATGATGTAGGAATAGGTTCCGTCGGCATATCCGATGGAGATCGCCGAGAGCACGAACCCACCCAACATGGTTAGCATCGTCAGCATCGTACGCCGCTTCTGCCGGAAGATGTTCCTGAAAGCTATCTTGAACATACACAGGGGCCCTTTTCATTAAACACCGAAATACATTGAAGACACCGAAAAAAAACTATAATTAGGACAGTTGATTTATTGATCACAATATAATCCGTTTGAACTGCAATTTTTCCGAACCGAAATTGATAAGTAATCCAAATCAGCCGGATCGGAGGTTCCGCAGGCTGAAGATCTCATCCTGCACCTCAATATTGAACTCCGCGTCCAGGTATCGAATGACGGTCCTCCCCTCTTCATCCTGTGGCAGCATAACCATCTCGGCAGGGATTCTCCTCTCATCGAACCTCGTGATATCCCGATAGAGCAGCACCCGCATTAATTCGCCATCTTCGGAGTAGTATTCCTGACGGACCGGAATGTAGTCCTGTTTCCGCACCTGGATAATCTGTTTCCCCCAGACAATGGGCTTGCCTTCTTTGGGAATCGCTTCAATGTAAAGCAAATCGTCTCTGGCGGTATCCGGACGGGCCAGTTCAAAGTTGTAATCTTCCAGTAGGGTGAACTCACTCACCAGATCGTTGTTGGTAAAATCCGATCCCATCCAGGAATTCATCATCATGGACGGGGGGATCTTGATCACCTTGTTGGTATTGGGCAGATAGTTCCACATCTCGTTTCCGACCCGCAGTGTTGCCACTCCCTTTTCTTTGGCGGGAGCGGTGATCCGGATAAAGGTTCTGTCCGTCCCTTGCGTCCACGCCTTCATACGCAACGTTCGCTCCCAGTGGGGTGTGCTGATTTCCATCTCCATTTCGGCATAGCTCGACTGGCTGCGGTAGAGCTCGTCCACCTTGCGCACAACCTCTCTTGCGTCCGGTTCGGCGGCAATTAGCGACGAAACCGCAAGGAGCAGAAATGTTCCCTGAACCAGAAAATATTTTCTCATAGGATTACCCTTCCGAGTCGTCGGTTAATATCCCCGTATATATGGCGTCCATCATAGTCCGCGATACTCGGTCTAACTCGATCCGATCCCTGAACAGCACCCATTGCAACATCAAGCCGTCCATCACCCCCACCAGGATGGATGCCAGCTCCTGACTTGAGATATCCGTGCGAAACACTCCGACCTCTTTCCCTTCATCGATAATCGCTTCCACCCACCCGGTATAATTCTCATACATGGCTTTCAGATCAAACTGGGTGTAGGGATCATCATTGGGATTCTGAAGAATTCCCTCGGCCCAAAAGACCAGCAGGATTTCAGCGACACCTTCCGGAAGATTATCGAGGTAGCCGGCCATTCCCTGAAAGACGGACTGCAGTTTTTCCCTGGGGGTTTCCACACCTTCCAATTCCCGCTTCAGGGTCTGTTCCATTTCCGATTGCATAAACTGGAAAGATGCTGCCAGGATATCCTCTTTACTATTGAAGTACTCGTAGACGGTGCCCTTCCCAACCCCGGCCCGGTCGGCGATTTCCTGGATCGTCGTTCCGACGACGCCCTTTTGCGCAAACAGCTCCATACCGGCCTGGTAAATCTGCTTCCGCTTCGTCTCTTTGTCGACCTGTTTCGGTGTCATCGGATGTAAATATATAGCCGACCGACCGGTCAGTCAATATAAAATCGAAGAAATCCCCGGGAGAAGCAGAGAGGAAAAATCCGGTAGTTTACTCGAGAGGAGATTCAGATGAATTCATGATCAAACAGGGTATGATCCTCGTCCCGGGTTTCCTCGATTCGCTGCCAGTTGTATGCTACCTCCGCACCGAACAGTAAAATCATACAGGACAGGTATACCCAGATGACAAAGACTGCCAGAGTCCCCAATCCCCCATACACACTGCTCACCTGCCAGATATTTGAAACCCAGAAATCGTATCCGCGTTTGAGCAACTCCCAGAGAATAGCTGCCGTAAAGGCCCCGATAAAGGCATCTTTCCTGTGTACCCGGGTGGCGGCGATCAGCCGGTAGACGATGTAAAACCCGATCAGGCTCACCACGATGGGCAGTAACCGCCCCATCACATTCCAGAGAAAGGGGATCTCCTCCAGCCGGATGTTTAAACCCGGGACTTCGACCTTTTTCGTGATACTGTAGATCGTGGTCAATCCCAGGGAAGCACCGAGGAACAGCGCCATGCCCGGCACCAGTAGCAGAGCCAGACCGGTCTTCTTCAGGATCGGCCGGTCCTCCCGGAGATTCCACACCCGGTTCAGGGAAGATTCCAGTACGTCAAAAACCCGACTCCCCACCCATATCAGAATGATTGCACTGATCCATCCGGCGGTAAACCGGAACTGAATCAGATCGCTGATCAGCGGAAAGATCTCCGAGATGGAGTGCGGTGCGGTCTGCTGGATGAAATCCAGTACGCGCTGATACGCCTGATCGGAACTCTCCATGATGTATCCGAACGTAGCGGTAATGACGATCAGAAGCGGTACGAAGGAGAGCAGGGCGAAAAACGCAAGCGCCGCAGCCAGATTGGGGACCCGGTCGGTCACGAAGAAATCCTTCCAGGCACCGATGAACGAGGGAAAGAATTGATACCGAAGCCAGAGAATACCCTTCTCCAGCTTCCGTTCTGCTGCGGTCACACTCCGTGGAACCTTCATAAGCGTATGGCTGAGGCTGGTTTGTGCATGTACGGTTATAAAATAGGTAAATTATCCCGGGTCTGAAACGGGAGAAATGATCAAGGGGATTCAAGAAACAGATTGAAGGGATCTGCAGGATTAACAGGATGAAAAAAAACAAGATCCAGGTAAGGGGTAAAGGGCAGCCCGGCGGACGCCGGGCAGCCCTTCTGTGATACTGCCCGTATGCTTCCTGCTCAGACGTTTTCCTTGATGTACTTGGTCCCAACCGATTTCGGCCGGGTAATCGGTACCCCGAGCGCCCGGTTCAGCACGAGCTGGGAGAGCATTCCCATGGCACGGCTGATTCCGAACAACACCGTGTAATACTCAAACTCGGTGATCCCATAGTGGTACAACAACGCTCCGGAACCGGCATCCACGTTGGGATAGGGATCGGCAATCGGGGATTTCCCTTTTTCCACACGCTTCTTCGAGAATTCCTTCAGCACATCAGGTACCACTTTGTACAGACGGTTCACCGTCTGGAATACCGGATCATCCGGGAGATGTTCACGTCCGAATTCCACAAAGCCTTCGAATCGGGGATCGGTAACCCGGAGAACCGCATGACCATACCCCGGTATCACCTGTCCCGACTCCAGGGTTTCTCTGGCAAAGTCTTCCAGCTGGTCTTCTGTAGGAGCCTGGCCATCAAACTTGTCCATCACCTGCAGTACCCACCGGAGGCATTCCTGATTTGCCATGCCGTGGAGAAAGCCGGCAAGCCCGTTCAATCCCGCCGATACGGAATAATAAGCATTCGAGAGTGCGGATCCGACGGTATGACAGGTGTTCGCCGAAACGTTCCCGCCCTCATGATCGCAGTGGAACATCAGATAGAGGCGCATGAGATCCGCAAAATCCTCGTCCTCAATTCCCATCATCTTCGCATAGTTCGCGCCCCAGTCCAGTCCTTTCGTCCAGGAGAGCGGTTCGCCTTTATCAAACTTAATCCGGTAGAGCCCTGCAGCAAGTCCCGGTAATTTTGCCAGCAGGTTTAACGCATCTTCCAGGTAGTACTGCCAGTAGTCGGCTTTACCGATGCCCTCCCAGTACTTTTCATCAAAGAGGCTGGTATCTTCCAGGGACATGATGCCGGTACTCAGCATGGTCATAGGATGGCTCTCTTTCGGCATACTCCGGAGCACGTCCCAGGTTGATTCGGGAATTTCCGCCCGTTTGTCATACTCCGCCTGCAGATCCTTCGTGTCCTGTTCGCTGGGTTTCTCACCGGTCAGCAACAACAGGAACACTTCTTCCGGCCAGAGATCCTTGATCTCCAGCAGCGGATATCCGCGGATAATCAGTCCCTTGTCCGGTTCCACCAGGGACGTATCGCAGATCATTCCTTTCACGCCCCGCATACCGCCATGCGCCTGCGCTACACTCACTTCGGAGAGCTTCGTATCCCCTTTCTCCTTGAGGAGATTCTGCCGTTCTTCCCGGATATCGGGAAGAATCCCCTCGAACTTTTTAAAGATGTTTGCCATTGGAAACTCCTTTCTGCAATGTTAGACCAGAAGTTCTTCTATATAGTACTGCGTTTCGCCGTGTAACCGATCTTTGTGGAGAAAATGAATTTAAAATGACGTATGGTGCTGAGTAATAATACTTCAAATTTCATACCATACTCTATTTATAGTTAAGGATTCAGATGATTCAGTGAGATGGTTGTGTATGAAAATGTGCATCACTTTTTCTTGAAATGCAATCAATCATGAGGGCTGAATGCCACGGATTATATTAATCTAATCCAGAACCGTATTATTCTAGCCTGAATAATTCATAAATTACATATCATTGTCAATAAATTGCTAAACAGAAAGTGAACGAGAAGGGCCCCGGCCGGGGCCCTTCTCGTTCACTCCTTCCAATCCTTTGTGTCATAGGACTTTCATTAATTTTATGAATAATTTAGGCTAGTACAGCTCAGGAATTCCCACGACAGAACAGATATAAAGTATGAGATACCACAGACAGAGTTTTTTCAATTATGAGAACATGACGGCAGCAGAGTTTAAGCCATCACTGACGTATCACCGTGGCAGACTCCGGCCGACTCCCGGATTTCGGTGCCTTGGATTAAACGCCAGGACTGGCGCAGTGCAGGACACTTACGCAGGTTTTCTTTTGGTATCCGCCTGACTCCAAATGACGAACGCGTTGCCCCGGTGCTATTTATTGAGAGGTCAGAATCAGCTACCTTCTCTCATCGCCATATAATCGTCTTCAAATACCGAACCGGGTTTATACCCCACGTATTTCTTCTGAATTTTACCGTCAGGATCAATAACAAACGTGGTGGGAATACTCCGGATATTCCCGTACTTCTCCACCAACTCTCGTGTACCTAACACTACCGGATATTCCACGTTATAGTTCTTCAAAAACGGGCGGACATCCGACCAGCCGGTTTGATCCAGTGAAACCCCGATAATGGTTAATCCCTCATCCTTATATTTCTCGTGAAGATCCACAAAGTCCGGGATCTCGGCCTTACAGGGCGGACACCAGGTCGCCCAGAAATCCAGGATGACCACATCACCCCGGTAATCGCTCAGCTGAATTTTTTCACCTGACTGATTCACCAGTGAAAAGTCCGGCGCTCCTCCCGAGCCGCTCGTTGTCTTACCAACCAGCTGCCAGACAAACAGTCCGGCAACTATGAGGAGCAGAGGGTATTTGACCCAGGGATTCTGTAGGTATTTCAAGTGCTTATCCTTTCTCACTGTGAAACCGGAAGGACTTCTGTCCGGTATGATTACTGGCTTTTATCGAATATACACCGGTACAAACGGATCAGTATTGTATGCTAATTGCACGTTAGTCTGCCTGCTGCCGTTCTTCTTCTATCTCACTGCGCATATCCTCCAGATCCAGCACCTTAAACAGGCGCCTGGAAACGTCATCCGGAATTCCCGCCGCCTCCTGTTGTTTCTCTTCCTCACGATAGAGATAAACGGTTTTCCGCAGGGTATCCACATAGACCCGGCACTCGGGGCACTCCTCCAGATGCTCCTTCACTTCATCGCATAGCTCGGCATCGATATCGTCGCTGATATCGTCGCACAGCTTCCTGAATGCTTCTTCATGACTAGACATCTTCTTCATAATGTATCCCCTTCTCCAGTGAACTGGAGAGTTTGTCTCGCAAATAATTCCGGGCACGCATGAGACGGACCTTGACATTGCTCTCGGAGATATCCAGGATCCTCATAGTCTCTTTGATCGACAACCCCTGGATATCCCGAAGGACAAAGATGGTCCGGTACTTTTCCGGCAATTCATCCAACGCATCTTTCAGCACATCCTGGATCCATTCCCGTTCACCAAGAAGTTTATTGATCTCAGGCCATTCGCTCAGTTCACTGCCATGGATCTGCCGGACATCAGGATCATCGATATCCATGGCTTCACGCTTTTGAGTTTGTCGGGTTCGTTTGTAGACATTATTGACCGCTATCCGGTAAAGCCAGGTATACAGACGTGCATCACCCCGGAACTGGTGCAGTTTCTCCACCAGCGTGGCGAATGTTTCCTGGAGCACATCTTCCGCGTCCTCACGGTTTTTTGTCATCTTTAGCGCCGTATGGTAGATCGGCTCCTGGTAGGCTTCTACCAGCCTGGCCAGGGCTTTCCTGTCACCAGCTTTGGCATCGGCTACCAGCTGTTTCTCTTCCTGGACTGAAAGTTCGTTCATCCGCTATGCTTTTGCTGTTTCGTTTGTACCGACCTGTTCTACAATTTGATTGATAAACGCTTCTTCCGGAAGTCCCCCGTCAATATGATGGTCTTCATTGACCATGGTTCTCGGAACTCCTCGTACGCCATACTGCTGGCTGAGTTCCTGGAATTCCGTGGCTTCGATCATATCCGCGGTGATATTGGAGTTAACCATGGCCATCCGATGTGCATTGCGCACAGCCGTGGGGCAGTACGGACACGTCGGGGTCACAAAGACCTGCAGGTGCAGCGGCTCGCGTATTCGTGCAATCTGCTCCAGTTGGTGCTCATTAAAGCCCGGATCACCCCTGGACACATCCAGGACATCTTCCAGCAGACTGCTGAATTCATAGCCGGAGGGAATTCCGTAATATCGGATCCCGTAATCTTCATTTCCCTTAATCACAATCGCCGGGGCCTTGTCCACGTTGTATGTTTGAGCGGTTTCATTATCTGACTGCAAATCGTATACACTGAGGTGTATCCCGTCCGCCAGCTCGCTCAGCTCCTGCAAGAGCTCTCTGGTCTCCCGGCAGTACTGGCAATTCACTTCCCGGGTGAACAGCACTAATTCCACCGGATCCTCCATGTCGGACAGGATTTTCCGGATTTCCGGTTTATCATCGTCCTGAATAAATGGCATAATTTCTTCTCCCTTTCCGTTTTTGTATTTAGAGAGAAGCGGAGGCGTGAGGTTACACTGCCGGTACCCGGAAAGAGGGAAGACCTGATCAGGGCAGGCGGGAATCATTGTTATCCAGATAATCCGAATGCCTGCGGAGAATCGTTCGGATCGCAGGCAGAAAATCCCGGTCAATCCGTTCCTCAATTTCCCGGCTGAGAATCATCGACCGGTGGAACCTATCGGCATACTGCAGAAAACGCTTCCGGAGTATTTGCAGTCCCATCCTGAGATTCCAGAGAAACCCCTTCAGTGCCAGCAGGATTTTTTCCGCATCTTCAAACAGCAGCACTTCGTACTCGTTTAAATCCTGATGAACGTCAAAGTCTATTTCGTGGACCGCCCGATAGTACTTCACGGATATCAGGATGTAATTCTCCATAACGAGCTCAATCCCCTCTCTCACCTCATCGGAATACTCTTTGTACTGAGCCAGTTCATCGATAACAGGATCCAGCAGTTCAATGATTTTGTGAGCCGGAGCAATAATCTCCTGGGTTCGCTCCTCTGTCTCGTCAGCATCCGCCCGGGCGAAATAATCCATCTCGTCCCAATCGTCCAGATCCTCAAATTCAGGATCGCCAAACTCCTCCTCAAACTCATCGGTGAGATCCCGGAGTTCTTCCGCGGCTTCATCGGGGTGGTGTTCGCTCCAGTACAGATAACAGCGATGCGTAAAAACACATTTTTCACATACGTAATCGCAGTAGTTATAGATCCCTGGAATTAAACGCGAAGGGGCTCCCATACGCCTTTCCTGATTTGATGTTTTTCTTCGAATTTCACGTTCGAAGCGAGCATACTGAAGGACCGTGTGAAATTCAAAATTTGAATTGGATGTTATATATCATGATAGAAGAGACATCGTATCCGGCAGGAATGATAACGTATCGTTTCGGCTGTTTGTTTTAATTATACTAATGATATCTCCTGAATGCCATAGAAAAATATGACTATTCATTATACTCCGGAATGCAAAAGAAATATGAAAAACAGGAAATCAAGGCGAAATAACCAATGGATTTTTTCCAGTAGATAGAGATCGCAGCATGTCGAAACGTAGTGGAGATCCCGATCTATCGGGGCTACGTCTCTACACGGGTTGCTCCGGCTATACGAATCCACTGGATTTTTTCTTTTTACATTCCATCCAGACTACCTCTCTATATGCTTGTTTTCACCAGTTTCCCGAGTTATCCCAACAGCTGTTCAGCAAATTGGAACCAACGAAACAGCGAGTACTCCCTCACCGAATCTCGAATACCTTTGGCGTTTTCCCGCGGAGTGCGGGCATGGTCATGCCGTATTCGGCCATGATAAACGTGGGATCGGCAACGGTGTAGTTTTCGCCATTGTGGACGACGGAGTCCCGCCCCACATCAGCCTGGAATTTCACCGCCGTAGCAACGTGACCGGGATAGTCCAGTCCGATTACTTCAAGCCCCAGGAGATTCCTCACCAGATACGCAAACAAGGCCGACCGGTCTTCACAATCCGACGCCGGATAGAACAGGGTTTCCTCCGGAAACAGGTAATTTTCCCGCCCGAATTGCTGCTGGTCGGTCTCATAGCGAAAGGCAGTCTGAACGAACCGTAACAACAGATTCACGGCCTCGGTCTCAGGTCGACCTTCCACCACGGACCGTAATCCGGTCAGCAATGAGCGGGCGGTTTCTTCGGACAACAACGCGCCGAAATAGATCGGGATATCGGTCTGCGGATAGGTATCATAGAATTGGATGAGATTCCGGTTGAGGGTGATCGGGACGCTATAGACCTCACCTCCATATTTAAATTCGAGTTCCAGTTCTACCGGTTCGTTCGGGAAGACCGGCGCATCCTGAATGAAAAAGCTCAGCCGGTCATCGGCTTCGGGATAGGCCTGTTCATAGGTTTGGAGGGCGCGGATTTTCGTGCCGCCCGCTTCGGGTAACAGGATATAGTAATTTTCGCCATCTACAGTGAGAAACGGGATTTCGTACACTGGATTTTCGCTGGCAAACATCAGGAACAAGGTGTTTTCAACATATCCCGAACGCAGCTGATATCCGGATTTGGTCAACACAAACCAGGAAAAGAGGATGCGGTTGTTCTGATGTCCACCGGCAACTTCTTTACTGATGGCATAAATCAACCTTGCAAATCCCCAGTCGTTTAATCCCAGCCGGTCACCGATCTCTTCAACCTGCCCCAGGAAGGAAGAATAATCCGTTTGGCTCATGGCTTTCCAGTAGTTCTGGATTGCTTCCTGGGTGGCCTCTCCGGTCGGGTGTCGTATCATGGCAGGATCCAATACAAATTTCAGAGAATGTCCATGGAATGGGACCCGGATGCGCTTTCCTTTCGTCTG
>Ga0207797_1002085_pt1 | contig 14063 bp, 16 predicted proteins | sample PRCRCaboRojoPR_6_FD_187275 | JGI IMG/M metagenome (GOLD analysis project Ga0207797, IMG submission 187275) | Marine sediment microbial community from Cabo Rojo, Puerto Rico - PR CR 10% Liquid 1 (SPAdes) | ecosystem: Environmental > Aquatic > Marine > Coastal > Sediment | place: Cabo Rojo, Puerto... | reverse complement strand
AGGCCTTGGATGGACGCCGCAGGGCTCTGACCCTTCCACCCTGCAAAGAAGGTCCGAACAGACGTCGTCCGCTGACTCCGGAACAAGGACAAGGGGGATGAGAGTGCACGCTGACAATGAAACCGATGCAAGCCAGGGCGTAGGGCTGACGACGTACCAACTGCGCTGCCTGCACCAGATTGCCTCCATGCTGGCGGAGTTGAACATCCCGCTGAGCAAGAGGCTGCAGGGAACGCTGGAGATTCTGCTCAACGAGATCTCCGCCAGACAGGGCTCCATCATGATTCTCGACGAGGGCAAGAGCAAGCTGAAAGTCATGGCCTCGGTCAACGAAAGCCTGATCGGGCTGGAGAAAGACGTCGAGCCGAAGACCATAACCGGCTATGTCTGCCGGACGGAACGGCCGCTCCTGGTCAAAGACATCGAGAGCGACAAACGCTTCAAGCAGCGGAAGGAGGGCTATCCGACCAAGTCATTCCTCTCGGTTCCTCTGCTTTCAAACCAGAAAGGCATCGTCGGCGTCTTCCACGCTTCTGATCGGGAGAACGGCGGCTGCTTCGACGAATCGCATCTTGATCTGATTATTCATTACTCGCTGCTGCTGACTCCAGTCCTGGAGAACGCCCTTATGATGGAGCAGTTCTACAAAGGATCCGAGAGGCACGACGACGTGCTGCAAGACCTCTTTTCACGACAGGACGACGAAAGCTCTGGCAACTCCTACGACCTCCTCAACTCGATCGAGAGCTATGCCAAAGGCAGACCGCAATACCTGGATCTGTCTGATCTTCAGGAGGAGTCCCCCCCTGAGGAGCCGCTGCCCTCAGACAGCAAAAAAAAGAAAAAAGGCACCTACTACCTGGCCACGAACATCTTCAGGCATTTGGCCAGAGCCAAGAGCCAGTTGCGCGAGATCGCTCCGGCCCATTGCAAGTCTCGGATAACAAAATCCGGCATTGTCAATTACAGCTTGGCCTTTATGCTCCACGACCTGAAGAAGAACCGGGACAAGAGCTTTCTGGCCAGATGGTTTCTGGACAAAGACAAATGAAGGCGGCCATTGGTATTGTGCACAGCTCAGCTGGAGGCTCTGCGCCCAGGGATTCTCTTTCCGGATATGCGACGCCGACAAGCCGCAGGGAGAGATGCAGCACGGGCGAACGGGGATAGATAACAAGGAGCACCTATGATTCTCACCTGCCCCCACTGCAACAAAGAGCACTACATCGAAAAGGAAAAGATTCCGCCCAATGTCCAGATGGCCAAGTGCAAGTTCTGCGGAAACTTCTTCAAGATCCAGGAGCCCGAAGAAGCCGAGGCGAAGGAGAAGAAAACCGGGGGGCCAAGAAGCCTCTGCGTTTCGCTCTCCAAGGGAGGGGTGGGCAAAACGACCACTGCAGTCAATCTTTCCGCCGGCCTGGCCCACGCTGGATACAAAGTGCTCCTGGTCGACTCCGATACCCAGGGACAGGCCTCCTACATGCTCGGAGTCAAGCCTCAAGCCGGGCTGACCGAGCTTTTGACCGAGGAGCTCAAACCCGAGGAGGTCCTGTTCAAGGCCAGGGAAAACCTCTGGATGCTGGCCGGAGGCAGATCATTGGCCGGAGTCAAACGGATGATCGACCGCAAGGATTTCGGCGGCGAGCTGACCATGGCCGAAGCCCTGCACCGGATCGACCACGACTTCGATTTCGTTATTGTGGACACCTCTCCAGGCTGGGACCCGTTGACGGTCAACGTGCTCTTCTACGTCAAGGAGATCATGATTCCGGTCTCGCTGGAGGTCATGACCATTCAGGGCCTGGTCGAGTTCTTCAAGAGCATGGCCAGCATCCAGAAGTATCGGCCGGAGCTGAACATCCAGTATATCGTGCCGACCTTCCTGGACATGCGCGTCAAGCAGAAGGGCGAGGCTTTCCTGAACAAGCTGAACCAACACTACAAGCCGTATATGTGCCCGGCCATCCGCTACAACAACACCCTGTCCCAATCGCCGCTGTACGGCAAGACCATCTTCGAGTACGCCCCAGGCTCGAAAGGAGCCCAGGACTACAAGGAGCTGGTCAAACGGGTCAGCAACAACTACGACCTGTTTTCCTAATCGTGGCAGGGTCCCATCGGCGTCATGGGCCTCTCAGCCGATGGGCGGCTTCAGGGGCGACTTGGCGTTCAGCCGCTCGAGCTGATCCAGGGTCAGACTGTTGATCTGCTCGGCGTAGCTGTTCATGACCCAATGCATCTGCGCATTGAAAAAACGGTGCAGACTGAGGCCAGGTGTGAGCGTAAAGCCCCGGTACAGCTTGTGAGCTCCGCCGATCCCCGGTTCGAAGGACTGCAGACCGTTTTCAATGGCCCATTGAATCGGGCTGTAGTAGCAGACCTGAAAGTGCAGGTGCCGTATCTGCTCCCGGCACCCCCAATAGCGTCCGAACAACCGTTTCCCCTTGAACACCAGCAGGGACATGCCCACTGGATCCGAGTCGTCCCCCTCGCGAAAGGCGGCCATGAGCAGCAAGCGGTGCCGGAAGTCCTTGAAGACCGACTCGAAGAAGCTCCGGTTGAGGTAGTGGCAGCCCCAGGGGCCGTACTGCTCGTTGGTCCGGCTGTAGAACGCGTACATCCTGGACATCAGGGACCTGGGAATATCCTGGCCGATAAAGGGCTTGACCACAATACCGGCCTGGCCAAGGCTGTTCATCTCCCGCTTGATATTCCTGCGCGCATTGGACTTCAACCGGCTCAAATAATCCTCGAAGCTCTGATAGGCGAGGTTTTCCCAGACGAAGTTCTGGTGCAGCCAGGAAATGAAGCCGAAACGCCGCAAAAGCTCGGCCCACTGTGGATCGACATGCTGAAAATGACAGCCGGGAACGCCGTTCTCCCGGCAAAAGGCCTCAATGGCCCGAATCATCGTTTCGGTCAGCTTCCTGGGGCTGTAACTGCTGGAGATCAGAAAGCGGTAACCCGCGGCCGGAGTGAACGGACACATGCCGACCAGCTTGGGATAGTAGGCCAGCCCCATGCGATAGGCAAGCTCCAGCCAGACCTGATCGAAGATGAACTCCCCGTCGCTATGCCACTTCAGGTACATCGGGGCGGCCGCAATAAGCTCTTCCCCAAACCAGACCGTCAGATGGCTCGGCGTCCAGCCGGTTTCAACGCTCGCGCTGCCCGAGGCTTCCAGCCAGGCGAGCCAGTCCCATTCCAGAAAGGGAAACTCGATTTCGCTGGCCAGGGTGTTCCATGCCAGCCTGTTCACCTCGTGAATGCTGGTCAGCCAGCGGACCCGATAGTCCTCCCGGTTTCGCTCCTGCATAGTTACGCTTCCGTCTATGGGCCGCGCATGCGGCGCCTCTGGTCCTTCCGGCCGGTTGGCCCGGCCCGGTGGCGCAGGCCAGGGGATTCTGCCCTCGGCCCGCGGCTGGTTCGGCCTGGTTCGCCCAAGCCCGAATATCACTTCCATGACAGGGATGTCACATCTCAAACCCGGCCTTCCGGCAGGATGCGACAATGGACACGCCAATATCCCTGATCGTCCTGAGCGGAGGCTTGAATACCCGAATGCAGGGGTATAACAAAGGCTTGCTCCGTTTGGCAGGGGAAACGTTCCTGGAAAGAATCTACCGGACGGCGCGGCCCTTGGTGACCGAAGCTATTCTGGTGACCAGGCAGCCCGAGGCCTTGCAGCACACCTCTTTCCGGCAGGCAACGGATCTGTTCAATCTGCGGAGCTCTCTGACCGGCATTCACGCCGGTCTGTCCGCCTCGCGGAACGCCTGGTGCCTGGTTCTGCCCTGCGACGCTCCATTGGTCAAACGAGACGTTCTCGGCCTGCTCATAGCCAGGATCTCAGACCAGCTGGACGCGGTCGTCCCCCGTTGCGGCCGATTTTATGAGCCGCTCTGCAGTGTGTACTCAAAACGGTGCTTGCCTGCAGTGGAATCCCTGCTCAGCGCTCATCGACCCAAGGTGGCCAACCTCTTCGACCTGGTTCAAATCGAGACGGTTGCGGAGGCTGACATTCGGCGGGTTGACCCACGGTTGGAGTCCTTCATCAACGTGAACACGGCCGACGACCTGAAAAAGGCCGCCGCGCTGCTCGGCTGCCCGCAGTCAGAAAACGCCTGGATGACCCAGGACGCAGACTCGGGGTAGCCCAGCTGATACGCGCACGGGGATGGCTGGAGGGCTTGTCCGCAAAAAAGCCGAGCCCTCACGAACCTGAACCGGGCGGATTCAAATCCATAGAGTATACCTCGGCCAGTATTTCCCGTCCGCCGGCCTCAAGAACCTGCTCGGCCACCCTGCGCCCAAGACCGGCAGCATCATCAACCGGAGCCGTGCCGCTTCGCACAATCATCTGTCGTCCTTCGGTATCGGCAACGAAACCGCGAAAATCGACCTGCCCGTCGCGAATCTGCGCATATCCCCCGATTGGCACTTGGCAGCCGCCTTCAAGCCTGTGCAGGTAGCTTCTCTCAGCCGTCACGGCCGTGGCCGATTCCTGATGATTCAAATCACGCAGCAGCTCGGCCAGCTCGTGATCCGAACGGCGATACTCGATACCCAGGGCGCCCTGACCGACCGCCGGCATGAACTCCATCGGTTCGATCCTGCTGGCCAAGCCGCCTCCAAGCCCAAGGCGTTTCAGACCCACCGAGGCGACAACTATGGCCTGGAACTGGCCCTGCTCCAGCTTGCGCACTCTGGTATCCAGGTTGCCGCGCAGCGGCTCGACCCGGACGTCTGGGCGGGCGGCCAGGACCTGCGTCCTGCGCCTCAGGCTGCTGGTGCCCACCAGGCAACCTGCAGGCAATGAAGCCAGATCCGAGGCACTGGGGCTGAGCAGGCAATCGGTCGGATCGTCCCGCTCAGGCACGACGCCCATGACCAGGTCCTCGGGGATCTCGGCCGGGACGTCCTTCATGCTGTGGACGGCCAAGTCGGCTTCACCGGCCAGCAAGGCCTCCTCGATCTCCTTAACGAAGAGCCCCTTGCCTCCGACCTTGGCCAAGGGAACATCCAGAATCTTGTCTCCAGAGGTCTTGATGACGTTGAAGCGGACATCCAGCCCGGGAACACTGTTTTGAAGCAAGCCTTGAATATGTTCTGCCTGCCAGAGGGCCAGCTTGCTGCCCCTGGTTGCGATGGTCACGGTGCTGCGCATGCCTTTCTTTCCAGCCTTGTCTGTGATGGCCGATAGCCGGTGTATCTCAGGGAAAATCGTCTGCCAGTGCTGAGGCGACTGCCGGGAGGGCTAGCCGCAGGTCGCGCAACTGCCGCCGCCGCACGAGGAGCAGCCACCGCCGGCTGAACCTCCCGCGGCAAGCCCGGCCTCTCCGGCTATCTGAGCCCGGCATCGGGACATGAGCTTGTGCGCCTTGTCTGAGCCGCACTCCGGACAGCGAACCGGCTCATTCTGTTTCATGACCAACTCTTCAAACTCTTTGCCGCATTGAGGGCAGGTATATTCATAAATAGGCATTGGTTCGGACCTCGTCGTCACGTTTTGAGCCGGCCGCGCAAACGGCCGGCTCTCCCGGAGGGTATTTGACAAAAACCTCGATGCCTGGCGCTCCAGGCCCAACCAAGCAGCAAAAAAGCCGGGGATCCCTCAGCCCAGCTTTGGTCATATATAATCCTGGAGCTTGTCCACGGCCTCGAACAGGTAGTAATCGACCAAACGGCACAGCAAGTGGCCAACGGTTATATGCACTTCCTGCACCAGGGCAGTGGTGTCTTCCTCCACATGCAGGGCGTAGTCGCAGGCGCCGATGAGGTCGCCTCCGTCCTTGCCCACCAAGCAGACAGTGACGATATTCTTCTCTTTGGCCGTTTCCAAAGCGTGGCTGACATTGGGGCTTTTCCCGGACGTGGAGATACCGACAAGGATATCGTTCTCCTTGCCCAGTGCCTTGACCTGCTTGCTGAAGACATCGTCCTGACTATAATCATTAATTATGGCTGTAAGTATCGAGCTATCGGTTGTCAAGGCCAGCGCTGGCAGCGGGGGCCGCTCCATTTGGAACCTGGAGACGAACTCGGCCGCCAGATGCTGGGCGTCGGCAGCACTACCCCCATTCCCGCAGAACATGACCTTGCCGCCGTGAACCATGGCCACGGCGATCACCCGGGCCACCTCCATGACCCTTTGGCCATGGGCTGAAAAAAACTCTGATCGGAGCCGGGCTCCTCGCTCGGCATACTCCTCGATGATGGATGCAGCCTGTTCGGTCATGAGCTCCTCGTGGGGCTTGATTGTATTCAGACGGAACCTGTGCTAGACAATGGCTACGGCGGACCGGACCGAAAATGGTGGCTGGCCCGAGCATACGGAGACATCATGCAGGAACGCTCACGCAACACTGGTCGGGCGGCAGCCGGGAACGACCGTTCCCTGAATGAACCGGCAGCTGCTTCCGGCTGCATCTCCCTGATCGGCATGCCCGGCTCGGGCAAGACAACCCTTGGCAGAGCCCTGGCAGCCGCATTGAGCTGGGCTTTTGTGGATACGGACCATCTTCTGGAGTCCTGGTACGGGCTGCCATTGGAAGCACTCCGCAACCGTCTGGGCAAGGAGGGGTTCCTCAAGGCCGAGGAGGATGCCCTCGTTTCGCTGGATGTGGCCCGCTGCATCGTGGCCACCGGCGGCAGTGTCATATACAGCCCCGCAGCCATGAAGCGGCTCAAGAATATAGGAGAGATCGTTTATTTGCAAGCCGATCTCGAGACCATCACTGCCCGGGTGGCCCAGAATCCGGAGCGAGGTCTGGTTATGGCCCCGGGACAGACCATCGAGGGGCTCTATCGGGAGCGCATCCCGATCTACGAACGCTACGCCGACATGACCCTTCGAACCGACGAATGCAGCCTGGAAAGCTGCCTGACCAGGCTCAAGGATTGGATGCATGCCAAGCAGACCGCACTCTGTCGAGACTGACAGCCCCAAAGACAGGCTGGCCGGGCTGTATGAACGAATGGAGCAGGCCTACGATCAGGTCGCCGACCGGATTGGCCTGAGCTGCAGCCATTGCCTGGACAACTGCTGCACGAGCTACTTTCAACATCACACCTACATCGAATGGGCCTACCTCTGGAGCGGTCTGGAGACCTGCAGCCCGAGCCGGAGGCAAGCCGTCCAGGAAAAGGCCCAGGCTTATGTCCAGGCCACCAGGGAGGCCCTGGCCGCAGACCTGAAGCCCGGGATGATGTGCCCGCTCAATCAGGACGGTTGGTGTGATCTGTATGCCTACAGAATGATGATCTGCCGCCTGCACGGCGTTCCCAATCGGGTGCGTATGCCCGATGGGCAAACTCGCGAGTTTCCTGGCTGCGCTACGACTCAGCAGCTGGTTTCCGGACAAAGCCGTTTCCCGGCCCTGGATCGAACTCCTTTCTATGTCGAGCTGGCCCAGCTCGAACGGGAGTTTCTCAGCTCGGGCAGCCGTTCGCTGCCTCGGGTCAAGCTGACTCTGGCCGAAATGATCGTTCAGGGCCCACCGCCGATCAAGTTCGACTAGCGTGATGTTCCAGAAATACCTGTGCATTTCTGGACGGATCGCTTGGCCGGAAAACGAGGTTTGCGGCTCGCTTCCGCCCCTTTCCGTGACGGGGTGGGCATTCGTCCGGCCACGTCCCGCGTTCAGAAAATGACATTATTTCTCAACCTATTGAAGGAACGCGGCATTCGAATGCTGCCCGGCCGAGCAGTCCGAAAAGCCCCGTTGTACCCGGGCTACCGAGAGGAAAAGACATGAGCGCATCAGCACTGTCGAGACGGTCCTGTTTTCTGGCAGCTTTCAGCCTGGTTCTGATGGCCGGCCTGACGGCCTGCAGCTATCAAAGCGTCCGCCATCTGGATCGCCAGCCCTGGGTGGCCGGCACCGATCGAAAGCTGAGCATGAAGTACTTGACCTTCGAGTACGTGACTGAGCTTGCCCCCCGGGGCATGCGCATTCTGGGCACAGCCTATCCAAAGCGGCCGGACATCCCGGGCTGGGCCGACTGGGCTCAGGATATCTGGCTGGCAACCTATCTCTGCAACGATATGGGCAAGGTCCTGGCCAAGCAGATCTCTATCTTGCCGCCGCAGAAGCTGAGCCCCGATACCGGCTTCGATTTCGATTTCCACCTGGAACCGAAGGACATGGCCGGGAACAGCCCGGTGTTCATTACCTTCGGCTACCGTTTGATGCTGCTGGCCGACAGGGATGTCGAGCTTGAAGCGCTCAAGGCAACGAGTTCGAACGACAACGGCCTGTTCTTCGCCAGTGAGTCCGCCCTGACCAGATTCTAACGCAAGACATCGACAGACACATGCGGACCAGACGTGCGTCTGGCCCGCCCTGCCTCATATCGGAACCAGGCCAGACGGCCCAAAGGCCGAGAAAGCTGAACACCTCAGAGGGATTATTGCATAGGAAGCGAGGCCGCCGGTGTCGCACACCGGGGGAGGCAGGTCGGCACAGGCGGAGATGCGTCAACACAGGCGGCAGCCTCCGTCAAGGGAGGCCGCTGGCTGCCGGCGCATCCGAGCTATACCTACTTGTAACGAAAAACGATCCGGCCACGGGTCAGGTCGTACGGTGACAGCTCGACCTTGACCTTGTCCCCGGGCAGGATTCGGATGTAATGCTTGCGCATCTTTCCGGAGATGTGCCCCAGGACCTCGTGGCCATTTTCCAGCTCCACCCGGAACATAGCGTTTGGCAGGGCTTCCTTGACCTCGCCCATAACTTCAATGGATTCTTCCTTAGCCATACGGTTTCCTTGTCAGTTAGAGATTGTTGCCTGCAGCCATACCGGCCTGATGCAAGGCTGTCGATCCTGCTGCCGGCCTGGAGAGAGAGCCTCTCAGGCCCCTGGAATCAGCTGCCAGCGGCTGAACGGCACCGCCCGCATCCTCAGGCCTCTTCGATTCTCACCCACTCCACGTCCATACCACCTGGTCCATCCGTGTGCACCACGGCATAGCCGGCTGGGCCGTCCTTGGGCAGGGAGAAGCTGCCGGGATTGAGCAAACGCGGCTCCTGCTCCGAGCGCCAGAGTCGTCTGTGCGTGTGGCCAAAACAGACCAGATCCACCTCAGCTGAATCAAAGCTGGCCCGGACTCCGGCCTCCAAGTTGCCGAAGCCCAGCCCGGCGCCATGAAGCATGCCGATCCGGGTCCCATTCAGCTCGATAATCCTCTTGGCCGGCAGATTCATGGCCCATCGTCCCGAATCCATATTGCCGGCCACGGCGTAGAAGGCCGGATGGCTGGCCAGGAAGCCCAACACGGACTCGGCCGTAATATCGCCCAGATGCAGCAGGGCATCGGCATACTGAAGCCTGGCTTCGAACTCGGTGATCAAACGGTCGTTCGGTGAAAACAGATGCGTATCAGACAGAACAGCGATGCGCACGCCGCCTCCAAAAAATCAGCGGTCGCCCTTGGACGGGCCGGCCGCCTTCGTTTGCACCGTGCTGCCGGTCACGTTGAAGGAACAATCCAGAACCAGCCGGTCACGGTCTATGTGCTTGACTGCCGCAGGGAAGGGGCTCGACTGGCGGATCAGCCCGGCGATGAAGTCGCCCAGCTCCGTGGGTCCCTGCAGGCTGGTGATCCACAAGGAGCTGATCCGGCCCTGTCCGTCCAGCTCCATACGCACCTCGACCCGTCCCATGCCCGGCGGCTCTGCTCTGCTCCAACGGGGAATAATCTTTTTCTGGATTCTTTTCAAGGCATTCCTGACAGCCTCGTCATCCACCGCCTCAAGAAGGGGCGTTGCCGCCGCATTGTCCTTCAGGCGGACCATCGATCCGGCCTCCTTCGAACCTGAAGCCTCGGTCATCCCGCCGCCCCCGGCTCGTTTGGCCGGCTGCCGGGCGCTCGACTCGGACTCGCCGGCCGGCTTGACCTGCCGTTGGCTCAGCACCCGGTGGGAAATCAGTCGGACCAGAAGGGATTGCTCATCCTTGGATGGCTGCTTGGTTCCGACCAGGCAAAGGACAGCCAGCGAGGCATGCAACAGAACCGAGGCTGCCAGGGCGCCGGCCAAAAGGAAAAGGCTGCCCTGTGGGCCGATTCGTTCCCCAGCCTGAGCCCCGCCCATCATGCCCTACTCGTTCTGTCCATTGCCCCGGGCCCACCAGCTGGTATCCGCCGACCGGAACCACCAGTCGGTATGATCGGCCGCCAGAACAGCCCTGGCCAAGCTCTGCCCGACCTCGGTCCGCAACCGCTTGAGAGCGTACTTCAGCCAGGTCGGGGCATAGGGATTGCCCAGATCCTGCTCCTCCTTGAGGCTCAGAATCAGATCCAGCTGATCGGCATCCTGGGCCAAAGAGGCCTCCGGGGTTTCGACCTCCTCCAGCTCCCGGCAGGCGGCCAGGACCTGGTCCTCGAAGCCTGTGGCCCGAACGGCGTCCTGCAGGGCCTGCTCGGCCGCTGAGGTATTGTACATGCGGTTGACATAGTTGAAGTCGCCTGTCCTGGCCTCATGGACGTCATGGAACAGGCACATGAGCACGACCTTGCTCCAGTCGGCTCCGCTCAAGCAGGCCAGTAGATATCCGATGACGCTGGTCCGGTAGGAATGCTCGGCCACGCTTTCGCCGCCGGAACCCAGGAACTGGTAGCCGGTCCGCGGCGTCTTGCGAAGCATGCCAACTTCAAACAGAAAGTCGGCCAGCCGCTTCCAGTCAATCTCGGTTTCCTTGTCCAGGGCTGCCCGCCTGTTGGGCTTGTCTGATGCCATACCTGCCAGCTTCCCGTTCGTGATGCGACTCTTCGCTCCAGCCTCAGGAACGATAGTCGGCGTTGATGCGGACATACTCGGTGCTCAAGTCCGAGGTCAACAGCTCGAATCGGCCGCTTTGCCCGCCCAGGTCGATCTCGAGATCGACCTCGTCGCGCTCCATGACCGGCGCCAGCAAATCGTCCAGGTCCGCTCCTGCCGGCCGGCCTTCTCCGAAAATGGTCCTGCCGCCCAGACGGAGGGTGACCTGATCCGGATCGAGCTCGGCGCCGCTGCGGCCCACAGCGGCCACGATCCTGCCCCAGTTGGCATCCTGGCCGAAAAAAGCCGTCTTGACCAGCGGAGAATGAGCCACGGCCCGGGCCGCTGCCTCGGCCTGCCCGTCGTCGGCCGCTCCGATGACCCTGATGCGGACCACCTTGCTGCCCCCCTCGGCGTCCTGAACGATGAGCCGGGCCAGCTCCTGGCAGACCGAGGTCAATGCTTCCTGAACAGCCGGCTCTTCCCCGCCGGCCGGTCCGAGCAGGCTGGCGCCGTTGGCCAGACCCAAGAGGCAGTCGTTGGTGCTGGTGTCACCGTCGATGCTGATTCTGTTAAAGCTCTGCCCGGCCGCTTCAGCCAGCATCCGCCGCCAGACCGTCGGCTCCAGCTCCAGGTCGGTGACCAGAAAGCCGAGCATGGTGGCCATGTTCGGACAGATCATGCCAGCACCTTTGGCCAGCCCAAGAATTCTGGCCCGGCCGCCGGACAGATCCAGAGTGCGCCAGGCCAGCTTGGGAAATGTGTCTGTGGTGGTCATGGCCCTGGCTACCTCCAGGACCGCCTCGTCGCTTGAGCCCTCCGGCAAAGCCAGCCTCTCGACACCCTGCCGCCATAGGTCGCGATCCATGCGCTGTCCGATCACCCCTGTCGAAGCGGGCAAGATCTCCTCCGGCTCCAGCCCGGTCCGACCGGCAACCAGCTCGAGACTGTGCCGGCAATCCTCCAGACCTGGCTGGCCGGTGCAGGCGTTGGCCTGGCCGGCGTTGACCACGATCGCCCTGGCCGTCTGACGTTCAGCCAGGATCTGCCTGGCCACCAGCACGGGTGCTGCCTGGAAGCTGTTCCGCGTAAAAACTCCGGCAGATGCGGCAGGCCGATCGCTGAACATCAGACCGAGATCCGGCCGGCCGGCATACTTGAAGCCGGCCCGAGCTGCAGCAAAGGTAAAGCCGTGAGGTTTGACCAGCATCATGTCCGCTCCTCGGTCCGCTCAGATGATCAGCATGACTGGTTTCAAGGAAGGTCGCAGGGAGCCGGTGAGGGCTTGGCTGACCGGTCTCCGTCCCGACGGACTGGCTTCCCGGTTCCCTGCGCCGCAGCCGGATCCTGAAACAGCACATCGGTGCCGCTTCAGATATACCGCCTGTGTCAGGCTACCGGCCACAGCATTTTTTGAACTTCCGGCCGCTGCCGCACGGGCAGGGTTCATTCCGGCCGACCTTGGGCTGCTCGCGCTTGTAGGGCTGCTTGGAACTGGATCCGCCACCCTCGTCGTCGGCGCCGGAAAACTGCAGATCCTGGCTCTGATCCTGGTGCTGCAGCTCCTCGCGGTCAACCTCCTGAAAACGGATATGGCACAGGGCCTTGATGGTCCCTTCCTTGATCAGATACAGCAGCTCCTGAAAAATCTGGAAGCCCTCCCGCTTGTACTCCTGCTTGGGATCCTTCTGGCCGTAGCCGCGCAGGCCGATGCCCTCCTTGAGGTGATCCATGTTCAGAAGATGCTCCTTCCAGAAGCGATCCAGATTCTCCAACAGGAAGTAGCGGAGGATCTCCTGGTAGTGCTCCCCGGCTCCAGCCTTGAGCTCCTCCATGATCGAGTCCACGCCCTGCCTGGCCTTATCCCTGTCCGGCACTTGGCCGCTCAGGTCGAAAACGCGGCTCAAGGCGAAGATCTCGTCCAGCTTGGAGCGGAGGACCTCCAAGGACTCCTCGTCCGGCCCGTCCTTGCCGCTGTCCTCCAACGGCTGGTAGAGCTCGTCCAGGAGATCGTCGATGGCGTCGTAGACCATCGGTTCCAGGTCATCCATCTTCATGATGTCCCGGCGCTTAGTGTAGATGACCTCGCGCTGCTGGTTCATGACGTCGTCGAACTCCAGAAGCTGCTTGCGAATGTCGAAGTTGTGCTCTTCCACCCGCCGCTGCGCGTTCTCGATGGCCCTGGAGATCAGGTTGTTCTCGATAGCCTGGCCCTCCTCGACCCCGATCTTGTCCATGAGCGAAGAGATGCGGTCTGAACCGAACAGCCTGAGCAGATCGTCGTCCAGGGCCAAATAAAATCTGGAGCTGCCTGGATCGCCCTGCCGGCCGGAGCGGCCGCGGAGCTGGTTGTCGATGCGCCGGCTTTCGTGACGTTCCGTGCCGAGGATATGCAGACCACCAAGCTCCCGCACGCCTTCCCCCAGAACGATGTCGGTCCCCCGGCCGGCCATGTTGGTGGCGATGGTCACCCGCCCCTTGGTGCCGGCCTCGGCCACGATCTGGGCCTCTTTCTCGTGGTGTTTGGCGTTGAGGACCTCGTGGGGCACGTTCAACTTATTGAGATGCTTGGCGATGAACTCTGACTTGTCGATGGAGGTCGTGCCGACCAGGACCGGCTGGCCCTTGTGGTGCAGCTCCTTGATCTCCTGAATGATGGCCTCGTACTTCTCCTTCTGAGTCATATAGACCACATCGGAGTAATCATCGCGGATCATGGGCATATGCGTAGGGATGACCGAGACATCCAGGCCGTAGATCTCCTTGAACTCCACCGCCTCAGTATCGGCCGTGCCGGTCATGCCGGCCAGCTTGTCGTAGAGCCGGAAAAAGTTCTGAAAGGTGATTGTGGCCAGGGTCTGGTTCTCGGCTTCGACCTTGACGCCCTCCTTGGCCTCCAACGCCTGGTGCAGGCCGTCGCTGTAGCGCCTGCCGGGCATGATCCGGCCGGTGAACTCGTCCACAATGATCACCTGGCCATCCTTGACAATGTAGTCGTCATCCTTCTGGAAAAGGCAATGGGCTTTCAGGGCCTGCAGGATGTGGTGCTGGTAGTTCATGTTCTTGGGATCGTACAGGTTGTCCAGGCCCAGAATCCGCTCGCACCGCGGCACCCCCTCCTCGGTCAGCATGACGGTCTTGGCCTTCTCATCCACGGTAAAGTCACGATCCCGCTTCAACTGAGGAATAATCGAGTCGACCTTCTTGTACAGAGCGGTGGACATGTCGGCCGGACCGGAGATGATCAATGGGGTTCTGGCCTCGTCAATCAGCACGGAGTCCACCTCGTCGACGATGGCATAG
>Ga0207797_1002084_pt1 | contig 14065 bp, 16 predicted proteins | sample PRCRCaboRojoPR_6_FD_187275 | JGI IMG/M metagenome (GOLD analysis project Ga0207797, IMG submission 187275) | Marine sediment microbial community from Cabo Rojo, Puerto Rico - PR CR 10% Liquid 1 (SPAdes) | ecosystem: Environmental > Aquatic > Marine > Coastal > Sediment | place: Cabo Rojo, Puerto... | reverse complement strand
CAGGAAACCTACTCCGGCGAAGAGCCGGAGAAACTCGCCCATCTCTCCGCGCGTCCGATGAACGAATTACACGACCTTGGCCCGAACACGGCGCACCTGAACCAGAAACCGGAGAATCCGTTCAAACCCGGTGATCGAGTGGTGAAGGCAGGTGACGACGACGCCTCCACCGCCGTCGTCGTGGAGGTCATGCCGCCGGAACAAAGCGTCACCGCATACGGCCAGACGATGGACGGCGAAGCCGTGAACGTCGCTTTCCCCGGAACCCTCGACGAGGGGCCTGGAAATTGGCGCGAAATCCATCCCGCAAAGCTCGCCTCCTATTGCGACGACCAGGATCTCAAGCTCTACACCTACAAACATACGAACCTGAATTTCGCCGACAATCCCTTCGCTCCCGGAGACTACGTTATCAAACCCGACTACGAGGACCCGGATTTGGCCGTCGTCGTTGAAGTCGATGAGGATGACGAGGACCGGAACGTTACGATCGCGTTTCTCGACCAGCTCGAAGCAAAGACGGACGAGGATTCAAGCGTGCATCCGGCGGCGCTCAACTCGTTCTGTGAGAAAGCCGGGATCAAGACGTATTCCTACCACCACGACGAGTTACGTTTCGAATCTCAGTATTGAACCCGCCTCTCACCGTTTCGTGAGCGGAAACCCATCAGGGGCAAACTCGTGACTCACAGGTTCCTCAGTTGAGGTCCAAGCGTTTCTAACTCGTCTCTTTCGTCTAGCTCTGACAGCCAGCGTTCCGGAAGTTCACTCGCGCCGAATCGGGCCCCTGCCACAGCCCCGGCAATCGCACCGATCGTGTCCGTATCGCCCCCTCGGTTGACCGCCGTGACGATAGCCCCCTCGGCAGTGTCAGCAGTGAGACCGCCGTGTAGTGCAGTCTGCAATGAGTGAACGACGTAGCCCGACGTGGACAGCGCATCTGGAGTCTCTCCATTGGCGATGGGTTCGAGGGCGGAGACGAGTTCGTCCGGGGCCTCGGACCGAACGCGATCGAGCGCGCTCCGAAGCGGATTCGACTCTCCCTGGAGTAGGCCAGCGATCGTGAGGTTCAGCACGGCACTCCCCCAGGTACACCGGGGATCGGCGTGCGTGATGAGCGACGATTCCCGACTCGTCCGGACCAGCGTCTCGACATCGTCGGCGGAGGCGATCGCAAGCGGTGGACAGCGCATCACGCTCCCGTTGCCGGCGTTGCTGCCCTCTGCACTCCGTTCCCAGACTCGCTGGCCGGCCTCGTCCCATGGTTGTCCGTTTTTCAACGCCTGGATCGACTGGCGAGTCATCACTCCGATGTCGAACGGATCGCTGTCGTACCAGGTGACGAACCGCTCGGCGATGTCCTTGGGATCGAATTCGCCTTGTTCTACCAGGCTTCGAGCGATACACAATGCCTGTTCAGTGTCGTCGGTGATCGTCCCGGCCGGTTGGCTTCACGTCCCGTTGCCGACCATTTCGTCGAGCGTACCGTATCGGGACCTGATTTCGTCGGCCGATTTGAATTCGACGGGTCTGCCTAAGGCGTCCCCACACGCCAACCCCAAGAGAACCCCTTCCGCCCGATCGTTCGTCATGTGCCATCACTCGTGATCAGATTGGAAAAACGTGTTCCTTGAGTTACTAGATCGGCCGTCAAGCACAGCCATCAGAGGAATCGACACGAGAGCGGTTGTCCTAACCGGCTAGACTTCACCCGGGTAATCCCGATCGACAATTCAGCGATAGCAATACTAATCCCGGTGGCCGGTCACAACGATTCCCGATGGAGAGACTCTGGATCACCAACGGGAGCACCAGCATCCCGCCCGTGGTCAACCCGCTGAACGCGGCCTGCCACAATGGGTACGTCCCGACGGACATCTACGTCCTCGAAAACCCGCTGATCGAGGACGTCACCGAATCGGTGACGACGATGATGAAGACGGTCGTCACCGCCCACGGTGGCGACGAACCGGAGATCACCGTCGAGGCGATCGACGACGAACTGGACTTCGAGGCGATCATCGAGTACCTCCGGAGCGCGATCGAAGCCGGACAAGAAGCAAACGCCGAGGTCGCCGTGGACGTCACGCCGGGGCGCAAGTTCTGGTCGATCATCAGCTTCCGGGCAGGGCTCAACGCCCACGTCGATCACGTCTATTACATCCACCTCGAAACGGGGGACTACTTCGGCGAGGTGTACCCGGAGATCCCGCGAACGGCCGTCGATCTCATCGATTTCACGGAGGTGGTCTGATGCGGGTCGCTCGCGATCACCTCGCGGTGCTGTTCAACCGCCTCCTCGATCGCGGCGACGAGCGCATCACCGTCAGTCACCCCTCGGAGGAGGTCGGTGACCTCCTGACGATCGAGTTGGACGACTACGACGACTCGACGGTCCGATTCGAGACCCGGCTGGAGGCGTACGCCGAGGCTCGCGACGAAGTGCGACGACAGTATCCGGACGCCGTCTTCGATGACCTTCCCTCCCCTGACGAGTACGTCAAGGCCGCCCTGGCGAGCGGCATCGTCCCCATCGACAACCGGGAGCAGGTCGAACAACTGGTCGATCGCTACGGCAACCCGGACCTCATGGCGGGCCACCCCCCGGTGTTCGCCGGCTTCGATACGAACCTCCTCCCGTGGCGGATCGATCGCGTCCTGGGACTCCGTGACCCGGAGGAGGGCGTCGGCTACGTCAACGGGTTCGTCCTCGCGTCCGGCGTTCGTGACGAACTCGACTGGGATTACAAGGTCCACGACACCGACCCGTTCGTCGAGGCTTTCGGCGACAGCTACGAGGAGTACTGGAACCAGCCACAGGGCGCAGCACGGATCGGCCGTCTTGGCCTCCTCCGCTATCGGAACATCCGGGACATCCAGCAGGCCGCCGAAATCGACTGCGAGACGGGCGACGACGCGATCGTCGAGGGGTACGACGAGTACGAAAGCGAGCACCGCGGGGATATCCTGCTGTTCAGCAACGACCGGAATTTCGTCGAGCGAGCGCGAAGCCACACGATCCTGGCCGAGCGCATCGACTTCCCGGAGGACCTGCCCCGGAAGACGAGCGCGACCTGGCGGGAACTCGAACACCTGGTGTACATGCTCGCGATCGTGTTCGGGGTCGTCGAGTTGCCCGCCGTGACCGTCCACGGCGTCTGGCGCGGGAAGGACGAACTCGACTGGCAGCGTGAGCGAGTCAAACTCGACTGCCGGAGCACGACGCTGGGGCCGAAACTCGAGGGCGATCTCTCGATCGTCGAGTCGTTTGACGAACTCCGGCAACTGTGAGAAGTCGATCACCGGGGTATTCCCTTCGACGATCCGCTTGATCGACGCTCCCGCCACGAGGCTACTGGCCATTCACCTTCTCGACAACCTGGGCAGCCTCCGCCGCCGAGACGATCGGACGACCCGAGCTTCGTCCATAATCGACCGCCAGATCGGCCTCGGAATACCGATGGGCCGCCGTCCCGGAAACCAAACTCCATCGCGTTCGTAGAACCCGGGGTTCCGTCGGCGCAAATGTCCCGTGTGCGCAAACGAACCGGGGTCTCGAGTGACGGGGGAGTCGTCAATCCCCCACTGGCGCTGGCGTCCTTCGAACCCCAGCGGGCCCCGAACCCACGACCCGACGACCGAGTTAGGCATTAAAGCCAAGTTACGGCCGCCGGAAAGTGGGAAAGAGGACAGTTCAATGCAAATTTCGGACCAGCTTCAGTGTCTGTTTTCTGCCCGGATCGAGGAGAACGACGAGTCGTACTATCTCGAGGTGCCGGACCAGGAGCTCCGGCACGGGGAGCTCCGGCCGGACGAGACGTATCGCGTGGCCGTCTTCCCGGCTCCCACGTCGACGACCTCGGACGCGTCGGAGCCGGCAGGGGACCGCGCACCACCCGCCGAGACGGGACACCCGGAACCCCCCGTCGAGGAGGGAGAGCACCGGACCGTCGAGATCGAGGACATGGGCGACCAGGGCGACGGCATCACGCGCGTCGAGCGGGGCTTCGTCGTCATCGTCCCCGACACCGAGAAGGGCGAACGCGTCACCGTCGAGATCGCGGACGTCCGCGAGAACGTCGCCTTCGCCGAGGTCGTGAAACGGCTCGACTACTACGAGTAACGCCGACGGACGACGGTCGTCCCGGCGTCGCGACGTGCGGTCCACCTCGTTCGTCGCTCCCGATGAGGTCACCGTGGCCGAGGCGCTCACGTGCCGAAGATATCCGACGTCGACTCAGCTTCGTCCAGGTCCGGGCTCATATCGTTCATCACCTCCTTCCTGCGCTCGGGTTTGTGATCGATATGGCTGTTGATCCGCTCGGAACTGCCTTGTTCGTACACCTCTTCGAGCGTCGCCGCGCTCTTCCAGAGGTCAGTGAACACGCCCCGAAACCACTGGTCGACGGGCTCGTAATTCGGTGCCCCCTGTGTGTAGACGAACATCGGACTGTCTTTCTCGGTGCCCTGTGCGCGGGGTTGGCCGTCCGACGAACTGATCACGTACCAACCGACGCCGATACCCTCGTCGGAGACCTTGACGGCGTTTACGCACGCTGGAAACCGGTAAAACCGGATCGAGAGGTTCTCGTATTCGTCGTACAGTGCGGGGGGCAAGACTTGCTCGATGAAGGCCCCGACCTGCTCGTTGATCTCGTCGTCGTCGATCGCCGTCGAGTCGTCGAGCGTCGAGGGGTATTTTAGTAATAGGTTGACGTGAAAATCGTTGTTCACTGCGGTCGTGATCAGTTCACGGATGTCCATTCGGCCGTAATAACTGATTAGATACACCTCGCTGGGACCGCTGGGTTCGGACCCGATGAACTCGGCCAGTCGGCTGTAGGCCTGTCTCGGTGTTTCGTACAGTTGAGATTGATCCTCGGTCCGGACTTGGTCCTCGATATCGTATAGTTTCGTCTCGATCAGCTCCAGCGAAACGAACGCGAGGGCCACCAATATGAGGACGTTCGCCTCAACCGAAAGGAAGAATCCGATCGTCTCGAGGAAGAGCAACCCCGTGATTCCCCCAACGACGACGATGGCCTTCCCAATCCGCCGGATACGCCGCTGGCGATAAAACGCGAACAGTTGCCTGATGATTTGGCCGACTGCCATATGGTACCATGTACACTAATGAACTAATCTGTTCTGCCGCTTCACTGCCCGGCTACCGCTCTGGGCGCCGATGATCATCGACAGAAACAAACACTACCTCACGGCGGGTACGTGAGCAGGGGGATAACCGGTCCAGAGGTCGTCACCTACGCCCGGCGTGACCGCCGGGGTTCCCTCGCTGTCAGAAGATGGTTGCGCTCCGTCGCCGTCGCATACGAGCCGCTTCTCCGAACACGACCCCGTGACTCCCGGAACGACCGCTCGTGGACGATCGGTTGTACGCTACCCCCGAGCGACCCTGCGAGCGATGCAGGTGTTGGCGGTCGCCGGAACGTCGGGGCCTCAGAGGTACGGGGGCACGATTGCCGGGACCAACCACAGAAGGCCGAGTCCCACCACGACCCAGCGGGCCCGACGCTGTACGTTCAGCACGGCGAGTTCGGCGACGAACACGCCCAATACGACGAGGGCGACCGAGGAGAGAACGACGGTCGTCACGAGCTGAAACGTGACGAATCGGGTCGACAACAGTACGAAAGCGCCGACCGGGAGCAGAAGGAAGCCCAGGTCGAGCAGTGACGACCCGATCGACGTGTCGGCCCACGATAGCAGCGAGGCCAGCCGATCGAGGGCGAGCCCCACGGCGAGCAGGAGGCCCGCGAGCAGCACGTACTTCAGCGTCTGTTCGGGCAGCGGTCCGACGTGGTAGACACGCCCGGAAACCGTCGTGTGCAGCACTATCGCGAACCCGACCAGCCACGCCGAGGCGACGACCGCGTCCCGTCGTCGCCGGTCGTCGAAACGCGTCGTGACGATCCGTTTCGTCAGCGCCGTGCCCGCGAGGACGCCGACGAGCCCGAACAGGAACTGAGACAGAACCGATCCGATCGACCGGACGGTGATCCCGAGGTTCCCTGGCGGTGACTCGCCGATGGACTGGAGCGCCCAGTCGGTGGTCAGGCGGATGAGTTCCGGGCTGTCGGCCGCCGAGAGGTGGGTCGTCCCCTCGGCGACCGCGACACGATGGGCGGTCCCCTCCTCGAACGAACCGACCTGCTGCCCCGGCCGGAGGGGGGTCCCCGTCAGTACCGCGGAGACGTTCGTGAGTTTGCTCGGCGGGACTAGCGAGTCGTCGCTGCCGGTCGCCAGCAGGAGGTTCGTCTCCAACCGGTCGTCGCGATCGGGCGGGAAGCGTCCCGCGATGGCGACGACGCCGTCGACGTCGGGCCGTTCGTACGCGACCCGGTACGCGCTGTTTGCACCGCCGGAGTGGCCCCCCAGGACCAGTCGCTCCCCGTCGACCCGCGGATGCGACGCCAGGTACGAGACCCAGTTGTGATAGTCCGCTTTCGCCCGTTCGAACAGCACCGCCGACTCCCGTCTGGCCTCCCAGCGGATCGGTTTCCCGGCCTCGAGTTGCCTCGTTTGGCCGGCGACCAGAACGGCGAAGCCGTTCGTGGCGAGTGCCGCCCCGTAATTAGTATACAACGCAGGGGCTGTCCCCGACCCCGCCCCGAACACGACTCCCGGGACCCGTTCGTCATCGTTTGGAAGATACAGCGTGGCAGTCGTCATCCGGTCGTCGGCCCGGACGTAGACGTGCTCGACGGTGTACCCACCCCCACCTGCGTTCGGCGGCAGCAGAAACGGCGCTCCCCACCCAGCAACGCCCAGGATCACGACCACCAACAGGGCGATGGTGACAGGTCGGGTGGGAATCGAGGTTTTCATACTCTCCTGAGGGCGGGACGCCTATATCAATATAGTCGATTGTCACCCGGACTACCCCAACAGCAACCACGCCCTCACGAAACCACGTGCAAATATATGTAGTTGGAATTCGCCATATAGCGTACGGACAGCCAGCTATGGTCGACGTTCGGAAGGCCGTGAAGGAATTGCAACTCTACAGGATCTCCCGGCGACACCCGTTCGGTGTCCCGATATTCCTCCTGCTGGTCGCGTTTCTCTTTCGGGTGATCGATATTTTCGTTCTCGGGTTGGACGAACTCCTCGGGGAGATCATCCTTTCGAAAGTGCTGGGTTTTCTCCTCGTCCTCGGGTACGTCTGGGCCGTCGGAAAGACCGTCGCCTCGATCGGTCTCCACCGCCGTGCCATCCGCGAGGTTATCCTGATCGGCGGGGTCGGGACGGGCGTCATCTTCGCGGCGGCATTCGGGCTCCAGTACCTCGCTCTCGGCGGGGCGAACCAGTCACCTGGTCTCGTGTTCGTCGCTATCGATCCCAAAACGGGGTTGGAAGGTGGCGCTCTCTTTACCTAAATTGCAGGCGCTAATGCCCCGTCCTCAAGGAGCAACGCAGGGCGAAGCCCGAGTAGCGCAGTAGGGCGGGGATACAGCGCCGTCATCGTCCCACATACACTCTGCAACGACAGGCCCACAGGCCCACCCAAGCGTTTATCAGTCCCGATAATGTATCTACATCGTACATGGACCAGTTCACAATCAACGGCCACGAAGTCGTGGACGGCGACGTGAAAGCCACCGGCAACGGCGCTCACGTCTACGTCCCGAAACGCTGGCGTGGCGCGGACGTGAAAGTCGTCCGTACATCCGAACCTACCGACGAATAGATGAACTACAACTACAGGTATCGGCTCAACCCCTCCGACGACATCCGCGAGCAGTTAGCGTGGACTGTCGATACCTGTAGGCAGGTCTATAACCATTTCCTCCACCGTCTCAATAGACACGACGATACATCGTCGTACTCCGAGCAGAAGCGCCTGCCGGACCTGAAAGACTGGTGGACTGACCTGCGAGACGTTCACTCAAAGGTGTTGCAGAAAGTCGTCCAGCGGGTGTACGACAACCTCTCGACGCTCAAAGGCCGGAAGCAGAACGGCTACAGCGTCGGGGAGTTGAAGTGGAAAGCGCCGGGTGAGTACCAATCGTTCACCTACAGTCAGTCCGGCTTCAAACTCAAAAACACGAGTGGTCGGACCCGACTGTGGCTCTCGAAGATTGGTGACATCCCCATCACCTTCCACCGCGACCTGCCCGACGACGCCACCATCAAGACCGTCACGGTCAAACGCGAACCCACCGGCAAGTGGTACGCCATCCTCGGCGTCGAAACGCCCGCCGACCCGCCCGAGAAGCCCGACAAGGTGACTGACGCGGTTGGTATCGACGTGGGGATCCTGAAATACGTCCACGACAGCGATGGAACAGCCGTCGAGTCGCCGGACCTTTCCGACGAACGCCAGCGGTTGGAACGCGCCCAACGCAACCTCTCGCGGAAAGAACACGGCTCGAACAACTGGGAGGAACAACGCAAGACGGTTGCTCGACGCCACGCCGACCTGAAGCGCAAGCGTCGAGATTTTCTCCACAAGTTGTCGAACTACTATGCCCGTAAGTATGACCTTGTAGCGGTCGAGGACTTGGACGCGAAGGGACTGGTCGAACTACCGGGCAACTCACGGAACCGTGCCGGAGCCTCGTGGGACACGTTCCTGCGAATGCTCGAATACAAGTGCGAGCGGGAAGGAACGCTCTTCGTCGCCGTGGACCCCCGAGGTACGACCAAAGAGTGTGCGTCATGTGGCGTCGAGACGGACAAGCCGTTGTGGGTACGCGAGCATTCGTGTCCGTCGTGTGGGTTCGAGGCGGACAGAGACGCGAATGCGGCGTGGAATATTCTTTCTCGCGGTCTCGAACAAGTAGGGACGGGCTGTCCCGAATCAACGCCTGTGGAGACTGCGCTCCCTACGGACATCGATTCGGTGTCTGCAAAGCGCGTCGTGGAAACAGGAAGCCCCACCCTCAAGGAGCGAACCGCGTTAGCGGTGAGCGAGTAGGGTGGGGAGGAAGTCACCGTATTCCTGCTCCTCGGGAACGTGGTGAACTCCTTCATGGAGGAGGGACTGTTTCGGGGCGTCATGCTCCCGCACTTCATGGACTCGGTGTCGTTCCGGTGGGCGAACGTCCTCCAGGCCGCGTTGTTCGGGCTCTGGCACGCAGTCTGGCCGGTGAAGAGTCTGGTCACCGGTGACCTCACCGTGGAAGCCGCCGCGATGGAAGCTGTCGGCCTCGTCTTGACGACGGCGGCGGCGGGATTGGTGTTCGGCTACCTCTTTTTCCGGACCGGCAGTCTGTGGGCTCCCTGGCTCGCACACACGATTCACAACTCGGCGTTCAATCTCGTCCACATTCGAACCGTTGCCGGGCTGGATGCGGAGATTGGGGTACTCCTCCCTGTCTTAGTCGTTGGCTACGTCTTGCTCGTCGTCTGGACGAAGCTCCTGGCGGGGGTTTTTGACCTCACCCCGCTGGAACCGTGGGGAGCAGAAACCGGCGCCTGAAGCTGTTCTCTCCCCACACGGTTTTCCAGCCGAGGCGCCCCGAGCAAACGCTGCTTGAGGCGAGGAACTACGTGGTGGCCGACCCAGTATCCCACCGTGACCGACCAGAATTTCGACGATTTCGACCACGACTCGCACATGCGCAGGGCGTTCGAACTCGCTCGCGAGGCCGCCGACCGCGGCGATCGCCCGTTCGGGAGCGTGCTCGTCCGCGACGATACGATCTTCATGGCCGAGTCCAACCGCGTGGTCACGGCAAACGACATCCGCCGGCATCCCGAACTCCACCTGGCGTATCGGGCCTGTCGTGAACTCGATCCCGACGAGCGCGCCGAGACCGTCATGTACACGAGCACGGAGCCGTGCCCGATGTGTGCCGGGGGCATGACCAGCGCCGGTCTCGGACGCGTCGTCTACAGCGTCGGCAGCGACGAAATCGCGGCGTTCACCGGCGCCGACCCGTCGCCCCGATCGGCGGAGATCCTCAACGGCGTCACCGAGGTCGTCGGTCCGGTCCTGAACGAGGAGGGGCGTCAAATTCACCGGGACTTCGACTGGTGAGCCAGGCGGCGGCGAGCTGTCCAATGGGGAGATGATCCCGGACTGGACGGCCTGAGGAACGCGACCCCTGAGCTGGGACAAACGTTTAGGAAAGGCCAGGAACCCCGGACACGACTACTCGGTCACGGCCTGGTTCTCGAAGAGATTCGCGTCCCGGCCCTCCGTTAGGTGGTAAGAGCGTTACTGGGACGTGATCGCACCGACAGCTCGAGGATTCGTCGAATCACTCCCGAACCGTTCCGTCGACCAGTCGGCAATACTCCGCGGCAGCCTCGGCGGCCGTCTCGCCCTCCCCCACCAGATCGACGCCGCGCTGGGTCGCGAACCACTCTCCGTCGCCGCGCTTGTCCAGCAGCACCGTCGTCATCCGCGCGTTTCGCCAGCGTCGGGCGGTCTCTCTGTAGGATTCGTCCACTCGATCGGTCCCGTCGGCGGACTCGGTGTTCGTCCCCATCTCGTCCCGAGACATTCGTTGGGTGGAAAAAGATCCGAGCCATGGGCGGATCGGAAGTGAAACTGGAACTGCTCCCGGAGGGAAACCGGGCGCGCACGGGGAACGAGGGGGTGGGAAAGCGGACCGACGGTTCGCTTCCTGGGGGGACGGCGTGGCGCAACAAGCGCTCGAGACCGTGGCCGCGGAATTCGCTGCGCGCTGGTGTCGCAGCGCGGTCGACGCGGGCCCACCCATGGACAACGCTGAAGACGGATCGGGAGGAACTATCGGGCAGACGAGTCACCGCATCATGACAGCGTTCACCGTCGAGGTTCCGGAGGAGGAGGAACGGGGAATTCGAGTCCGCTGCAAGGACCACGGCGAAGCGGAGGAGTTCCGGCCCGGCTACCGAAACGTCGCGTTCTACTGCGAGGGGTGCGGCTACGAGGTCGAAATCACGCTCCACGACACGCACGACTGGCGGGACCTTGGCGAGATGTGTTGATCGTCGGCTACCCGATAGAACCGAACCATATGGTTCGCAAGTCGGTGCTTTGGCGTGATTCGATACAGTCTCGGCCGACGTCCAGCGTATAAACCTCGAGTCCAACGAACTCGCGTGGACCTCAGATCGGGATCGAACAACGTTTACCCGGGCGAGGGCGAAGGGCAGGGAAAGGATGGCAGGCGAACGGTCCTACCCGGACGTCCTGGTGACGGGGGCGGCGACGGCCGATTTCTACCCTCGGCGGCCGTCGAACGGGACGCTCGGGGCGGAGTTCCGGTGGGCCCCCGGCGGGGTCGGCGTCAACGTCGCCCGGGCGCTTGCACTCCTGGACGAGCCACCGTATTTGGCGACCCGCCTCGGCGACGACAGCTTCGGAACGGCCATCGCCCGCCAGTTGGACGCGAACGACGTCCCACGGACGCTGGTGACGGAGACGAGCGACCACACGCCCCTCCTGTTCTACGTCCCCGCGGACGCCGGCGGCCCGCGGTGGGAACCGAGACTCGAAGGGAGTTGCTTCGGGTTCGAGCTGCCCGAGGGGCCCGAATCCCTGTTCGCTCGCCTGTCCGTGCTGCACCTGACCGGAACCACGCTGCCGCCGTCGGTCAGCCTCGACGCGATGCGAAGCGCCGTCGAATACGCCAGGAACCACGACGTCGACGTCTCGTTCGACATGAACTGTCGGGCGAACCAGTGGGACGACCGCTCGCGGTACGCCGACCTGGCCGCGGAGATGCTGGGCGCCGCCGACGTGGTGTTCGCGAGCACGGACGACCTGGCCCTAGCCGGCTACGACGACGGGATCGACGGCCTGCTCGCCGCACTCCCGGAGCGGGCCTCGGTCACCGCCTTCGTCACCGAGGGCGCGGCCGGTGCGACCGCCGTTCGAACCGAGGACGGGGCGGTAACGGCGTCGCACTCGCACGGCGGTTACGACGTCGAGGTGGTCGATCCGGCAGGGGGCGGCGACGCGTTCGCGGGCGCGGTCCTGGCCGCGCTCGGGCAGGGGACCACCGACCTCGAGACGCTGGTGGCAGCGGGCAACGCCGCCGGGGCCGCCGCGGTGACGTCGGTGGGCCCGTTTCGAGGGCGGGACGTCGAGACGCTGACGTCGCTGACAGAGTCGTGGCCGCCGGAGTAATCAGCAGGCCGAGGCGCCGACGTCCCGCCGCCCTCCTAAAGGGGAGACACGCGCCGAAGCGACGGCTGACGGGGGCGCAAACAACACACGTATACATCACAGTCCCGGTGATTCAGTACGATGGCAGACGTTGACAGTTCCGGCGACGACGGGTCGGAGTTCGACGATCCCTCCCCCGGATCCGACCTCCCGCTCTTCATCGGCACGCGCGTCGTGTTGCTCGCCCTCCTGCTCGGGGCGATGTATTTCACCCGACCGGTCTGGCATGGCCCCGTCTACTCGATGCTGTACTCGCCGTCCGGCCTCGTCCTGGTGAGCGGGATCACCCTCACGGCGCTGGTCCTCTGGTTCGTCCCGCCGTCCCGGCTGGAAGGGGCGGACGACGGCCCCAGCCTGGCGTCGGAGTTTTTCGAGGATCTGTCGGACGACGCCGGGATGGGCGGCGGCGGCCCGACCATGCGCAAACTCCGGATCCTCGGGATCGCCTTCGCCCTGTTGTTCGTGATCTCGGCGCTCGTGAGCCTCCCCGCGGGCGCGCTCGAACAGCGAACGCTCGCCCAGCAGACCATGGCGGACGCGACGGAAGTCGACGAGTTCCCGCAGGCGAACCCCGACAATCCGCGGATCGTTCCACAGGAGGTGTCGGACGTCTCGACCCGAGGGGCGGTGTCCTACCGCCAGCACCGCCTCGGCGATAGCGACATCGCCAGACAGGAGGACGGGTCGCTCGCCTGGTCGTACCCCATCCAGCCGGACGGCCCCCGGAACAAGCTCTACGAGAACCAGCGGGGGGTCATGGTCGCCAACATGACCTCGATGAACGACCGGGAGACGACCCCGTACGACGAGGAGTTCACCTACGGCCAGGGGATGTACCTCCACCGGTCGGCCGACTGGCAACTGAAGAAGAGCGATTACTTCGCGAAGTACAACGACGACGCCGTCGAGTTCAGCCACGACGGCCGGCCCTACATGTACTTCCCCAAGACCGCCCACGAGTGGCACCTCACGCCGTTCCCCCACACCACCCCCACCTGGGACGGCGGGGCGCTCGTCCACCCCGACGGCGAGATCGAACACCTCTCGCCCTCGGCGGCCCGCAACAACGAGATCCTCGACGGCCAGCGCCTCTATCCGCTGACGCTGACCCGGGACGAGGTGGGCTCGCTGGGGTACCGCGAGGGGATCGTCAACCAGCTGCCGATCGTCGGCGCGCACGAGGGCGAGATCGAGATCGCGAACCTCCCCGAGGGTGCCGACAACGATCAGCCGTTCGTGATCGACCTGGAGGGCGAACAGCTGTCGTACGTGACCGCGATGGAACCGTACGGGCGGGACTCGCGCGGACTCGACGAGGTGTGGTTCGCCAACGCCGAGACCGGCGAGTACACCTACTTCGGGACCGGGGACGAGACCCTGACGGGCCCGGAACGCGCGATGGGGATCGCCCGCTCCGCTGACTCCCAGACCAACTGGGGACAGAACTTCGTCGTCACCGAACCGGTGCCCGTGACCATCGACGGGGCCCTCTGGTGGCAGATCAAGGTGGCGCCGACGGACTTCACGGACGTCACCCGCAACGTCTTCGTCAACGCGGACACCGGCGAGGCCGTCGAACTCACCGAGGACAGCGAGATTCGCCAGTTCATCCGCGGTGACGTGACGCCGGACGACCTCGACACCGACGGGGGGGACGACCCCGAACTCGGCGACGACGGGGACGGCGACGTCGTCTACTACATCGTCGTCACGGACGAGAACGGCGAGGTGGTCCAGCGAATCCCGGTCGAACGGGGGCAGAACACGACCATCGTCGACGCGGACGACGAGCGGGTCGCGAACGAAACCCGGACCGAGGGGTGAGCCACGGCGGCCATCGACGTCGCGGACCAGGCGTTGGAATCGGCGGTGTCGCCCGATACGTTTCCACGATGCGTTTTACGTCGAGTGACCGGCCCTGGATGACCGCCGTCTCGGGGG
>Ga0207797_1002083_pt1 | contig 14069 bp, 12 predicted proteins | sample PRCRCaboRojoPR_6_FD_187275 | JGI IMG/M metagenome (GOLD analysis project Ga0207797, IMG submission 187275) | Marine sediment microbial community from Cabo Rojo, Puerto Rico - PR CR 10% Liquid 1 (SPAdes) | ecosystem: Environmental > Aquatic > Marine > Coastal > Sediment | place: Cabo Rojo, Puerto... | reverse complement strand
GGAGCTCCGGTCCTTGAAGCCACCTCCGAACCGGAGCAGCTTGTCCGGGTACCACGTGGCCTCCACCCCACGCCGGCGGCCGGTCCGGACCCGGGACAGGGTACCCGACGACAGGCGCCGGGGAGCTCCATCAGCGAAAGACATGGGCACATCTCCTTCCTCCAGGAACGCCACCGGCACTCCGAGCCCCGGGGACGGGAGCCCCGGGGTACGTTCCCCGGACACCCCGGGGGCGAACGAAGAGGCCCCGGTGCATCCTTCCTGGAAGCCCCTGGCCCTCTCTACGGCCGCCTGCGCGGCCTTCGGGTTGGCGGCGGCGGGAACCCAGCTCTGGATGGAGCGGGAGGTCCTGACCCTTCTTCTCTACGCCGTGGCCTACGCCGCCGGGGGATGGGAGGCCACCCGGGAAGCCCTCCGGGCCCTGGTCCGGGGACGCCTGGAGGTGGACCTCCTCATGATCACGGCAGCCGGGGGAGCGGCCTTCCTGGGCCACTGGGCCGAGGGTGTGATCCTCCTCTTCCTCTTCTCCCTGGGCAACACCCTGGAGACCTTCGCCTTCGGCCGAACTCGGCGCTCCATCGCCGGCCTCATGGAGCTCCGCCCGGATTCGGCGGCCCTCCTCCAGGGAGATGAGGAGGCCCGGGTGGCGGTGGACAGCCTCCGGCCCGGCCAGCGGGTGAGGGTTCGTCCGGGTGAGCGAATCCCCGTGGACGGGGAGGTGGTGGCCGGGGAGTCCCCGGTGGACGAGTCCACCCTCACCGGCGAGGCCGTGCCCGTGCGCAAGACACCGGGAAGTGAGGTGTTCGCCGGGACGTTGAACGGCCCCGGGTCCCTGGATATCTGCGTGACCCGGACCTCCGGAGAGACCACTCTGGCCCGTGTGATTCGTCTGGTGGAGGAGGCCCGGGAAGCCCGGGCGCCGGCCCAGAGCTGGATCGAGGGAGCGGAGAGCGCCTACGCCGGAGCCGTTCTCCTGGGAGCCGGCCTGGCCATCCTGCTGCCCATCCTCTTCATGGGTTGGAGCTTCGATGACGCCTTCTACAGGGCCATGACCCTCCTGGTGGTGGCCTCTCCCTGTGCCCTGGTCATCTCCATCCCCGCCACCATCGTCTCCGCCGTATCCAACGGGGCCCGCAACGGGATCCTCTTCAAGGGCGGAGCCCACCTGGACGCCCTGGCGGAGATCAAGGTGGTGGCCTTCGACAAGACGGGCACTCTCACCCAGGGACGGCCGGAGCTGGCGGGCTTCTACCATCTGCTGGCCCGGGAGAAGCCCGGGGCCGTCATGGTGAGCCCGGAGATCGCCCGGGTCATGACCCGTCTCCCGAATCGGGTCCGGCCCGAGCTCAGGACCGCCAACACGCCCAGGGGTCGCTGCCCGGGCCTGGGGCTGGAGGACGAGGACTTCCTGGCACTGGTGGCGGGGGTGGAGTCACGGAGCGAGCACCACGTGGCCCAGGCCCTCCTCCGGGCCACCCGGGCCATGGGTCTGGCCGTCTCCGAACCCCAGGACTTCCAGGCCGTTCCCGGTCAGGGCGTCCGGGGAAGGGTGGAGGGGGTGTCCCTCCTGGTGGGACGTCGGCAGTGGGTGGAGGAGGGCGTGGGCCGGGAGGTCCCGGACCCCATCCTCCAGTGGGCCGAAAGCCGGGGGCGGGAGGGGGGATCCCCCATCTACGTGGCCGCCGATGGTGCCCACGTGGGGATTCTCGTCATCGCCGACCAACCCCGGAGGGAAGCCCCGGGGGTCATGGAGGACCTCCGGGCCCAGGGGGTGGAGGAACTGGTCATGCTCACCGGGGACGCCCCGACCACGGCCCGGGCCGTGGCGGACCAGGTGGGCATCTCACGGGTGCACGCCCGGCTCCTTCCGGAGGAGAAGTCCCGGCTTCTGGAGGCCCTCCGGGAGGAGGTGGGTCCCGTGGCCATGGTGGGGGACGGGGTGAACGACGCCCCGGCCCTGGTCACGGCGGACGTGGGGGTGGCCCTGGGGGCCGCCGGGACGGATGTGGCCCTGGAGACGGCGGACGTGGTCATCATGGGGGACGACCTCACCGGAATTCCCTATGCTCGTTCTCTGAGCCGAAGGGCCCGGCGGATCGTCCTCCAGAATCTCGTCTTCGCGTCCGGGGTCATCGTCGCCCTGGTGGTCCTGGCTCTGGCCGGTGTCGTGAGCCTGCCCGCAGGGGTAGTGGGCCACGAGGGAAGCACCATCGTGGTCATCGCCAACGGGCTGCGGCTTCTCAAGGGCCGGCGCCGGGGATCCGGGGGGTGACGGCAGGAGTGAGATGAGGACTCGGTCTTCCGGATCCCCGGCGGCCGGTCATCCAGGCCCCGGCCGTCCATCGTCCAGGAGGGGAGCCAGAGGGGAGCTGTCCAGGATCTCCTGGAACGCCCGGGCACAGGTCACCGCCAGATCCGCCACGGTGGCGTGCCCCGATTCCATGGCTTCCCTGGGAATGTAGAGCTTGAAGCGGAACTCCGTCCGGGCCCCGGCCGGGTCGGCGTCCAGCTTCCCCAGTCGGTACCGGAGGGTGAGAGGCGTCCGGTAGCCTGGGGGGAGAGCGCTCCGGCCCAGGGCCGCCAGCGTCTCCAGGACCTCCCGGGTCGGCCCCAACCGCTCCAGCGCCGCCCCATCCAGGACCAGGGCCAGGTTCCCCTTCAGGCCCCGGCTGGTCTCGTCCAGGAAGACATCGATGCTGGCCTCTCCAGGCACCCCTTCCCGGTGGAAGAAGAGATAGGCGCTCCGGGACGACTCCCCTGCCCACCGGCCTTCGAACTCGTAGCTGGTGGTCTTCTGGAGCCCGGAAAGTTCCCAACCCGCCCGACCCAGCCCGTCCTCCACGGCCTCCAGAAGGGGTTCCAGGGTGAGGAGGGGGTGGGACGGATCCGATGAAGGCGGCTTGTTTCCAGTCACGACTCCCCTCTCTTCCCCTCTCGGGCGGCGGTCTTATTAAGAATCATAATTGACAAAAGGAGACGTATCGCTAGGTTATGAAAGTGCGGTTTCATTCATCGAGAGGTACGTTTCCAAGAGAACAATGGCTACCAACACCCGATCAACGGATGCCCGGCTCCGGGAGGCTCTGGAGGAAGCGGGTCTCCGCTTCACCGGCCAGCGTGCGGCAGTCTACGGATTCCTGGCCGAAACCACCAGCCACCCCAACGCCGACGAGGTCTTCCAGGCTGTACGGTCCCGGGTCCCGGGCATTTCCCTGGCCACGGTCTACAAGAGCCTGGAGACGCTGGTGGGCTGCGGTCTGGCTCTCAAGCTCACCTACAGCGACGGATCGGCCCGCTATGACGCCCGCACCGAGCCCCACCACCACGCACGGTGTCTGGGTTGCGGCAGGGTCATGGACGTTCCCGGTCACCTGGAAACCGAACAGCTTCAGGCCCTCATGGAAGGGGTGGACGAATTCTCCGTTTCCGGCTACCGTCTTGAGTTGACCGGATACTGCTCCAGGTGCGGCCGACCGTCTCGGAACCAGGAGACCCTCTCGGGCTGAGAGCGGGGAGCAGGACCAATCGGGTGATCCCGCAGCCGCCCCGGGATCGCCCATCCGGAATCCATCCATGGTGACACGCCTCCCGGCCCTGTGGGGGCTCCTGGCACTCACGCTTTTCGCTTCCGTCACCGGTCACCCCCGGGGGCACGCCCCGAAAGAACCCGGATCCCCACCCGAACACCTGGACCTCCGGGAGGAGTTGGAGTCCATTCTCGCCGCCACGGGGAATCGGCAAGGGCTCTGGGGGGCCATGGCCATCTCCCTGGACCGGGGGGACACCCTCCTGGCCCTGAACCCGCACCGGGTCATGGTGCCGGCCTCCAACATGAAGGTCCTCACCGTGTCGGCGGCTCTCCACCACCTGGGACCCGACTTCACCTACTCCACCTTCCTGTTGACTCGGGGAGTCCTGAGGGACGGGGTCCTGGAGGGAGACCTGGTTCTCTACGGTACCGGGGATCCCACCCTCTCGGAGCGGTTCTACCCCACGGAGACGGCGCCCCTGGACTCCCTGGCCAAGCTGGTCACTGGAGCCGGGATCCGGCAGATCCAGGGAGACCTCCTGGTGGACGGCACTTTCTTCCAGGGCCAGGAGCTGCACCCGGACTGGGATCCCCGGGACCTGAACGATCCCTTCGCCGCTCCCGTCTCCGCCGTTTCCTACAACGAGAGCCTTCTCACCCTCCGAGTGGAGGCGGGAGAGCGGGTGGGATCCCGGCCGGCCATCCACACCCAGCCCCCGGTGCCGGGGCTCCCGGTGGTGAATACGGCCCGGACCGTCTCCGCCGGCACTCGTTCCCGGATCTGGCTTCTCAGGGAATCCCCCTGGGATCCCATCGGGATCGAAGGGGAGATTCCCCTCTGGGGCCGTGACGTGTGGCGGCGCCTTCCGGTTCCCGATCCCCTGGTCTTCGCCGGAGGTCAGCTTCAGCAGAACCTGGAGGCCCGGGGCGTCACCGTCCGGGGACGGGTGCGGACTGTCCGGGACCGTGCCCGCTCCCCCGTGGAGGCGGCCTCCGCACCCGGTGGGGACCCGAAGAGCCCCCCGGTTCGGGTCCTGGGCATGCGGAGCTCACCCCCCCTCCTGGAGATCCTCCGGGTGGTGAACAAGGAGAGTCACAATCTCTTCGCCGAGACGGTGGGGAAGACCCTGGGACGGGTGGTGCTGGGGGATGGATCCTTCTCGGGAGGAGCCGAGGCCGTTCGCCGGTTCCTGGTGGAGGAGGCAGGGGTGCCGGCCGAGGAAGTCCGGATCCGGGATGGCTCGGGTCTCTCCCCCGGCAACGGGATCTCCCCGGGGGCCCTTCTCCAGGTCCTTCACTACATGGCGGAATCCCCCCACTGGGACGAGCTGTGGAGCACTCTTCCGGAAGCCGGAGTCCGAAGGGAGCTGAGTCGGATGTACCGGAGTCCGGCGGCCCGGAACCTCCGGGCCAAGACGGGGACCATGGAGGGCGTCTCGGCCCTCTCCGGAATGGTGAGAACCCGCTCGGGAGAGCGAATCCTCTTCAGCATCATGGCCAATGAGCTCCGGTCCGAGTACCGGGCCAAGAGGGCCGAGGACGAGCTCGGGGCCCGCCTGGCGTCCCTGAGCCGGCCACTGCCTCCCTGACTGAGCCGCCCATGGAGGGCTGATGGGAGGAGCGACCCCCGGGGTCAGGGGGAGGGCGCTCCCGTCCGGGAGAGGTTCCTGCCCCGGGCCGAGCGGAGCCGCCGACGGAGCTCCACCTCCGACATGGTCCGGAGGGTCCTTTCGGCGGTCTTGGGGCTGTTCCAGCGGACGTCCACCAACTCCACGACCCGGGAAGGGTCTTCCTTCGACTCCATGCGGAAGAAGTACCGGCCCTTGTAGTCGTCCCCGGGACGCTCCTGAATGGACGCCACCCAGGCCATTCCGTCCTCGTCCTTGAACTCTCTCACGGTCATCTCCTGGCGAGCTACTCCATGACCTTCTCGTCGGAACGGGCCAGGGTAGCCTGAAGTTCCTCTTCACCCATGGTGGCCAGGGCCTTCATGGCCCCCTCCATGGTCTCGGCTTCCATCATGGTCTGCCTGGGAGCCTCATCCCCATCCTTGGGCAGGAAGATGGCGAAGAAAGCGCCCCAGGACTCCCGACCCACCACCGCCTCCCACCTCCGTCCCTTCTCGTCCTGAAATACGCGCACGAGTGAACCTCCCTCGGGTCCGTGGCTCCTGAGGGAGTCCGGTAGCCTTTGGGCGCTTCCGCGCCCCCCGGCCGACCCGACTCCGTATTGTCTCCGGTCATTCAAGCCACGATTACCCGGAACCGGGAATGGGGTGCCGGCAGCCCCGTGGCTTCCCGGAACCGACGGAGGACCAGCGCGAGCCCGCCCCCTTCTCTCACCTCCGTGGGAGTGGCCCCGGTGTAGTGCCTCAGGGCCCTGCGAAAGGCCGCTCCCGAGGAGTACTCCAGTTGCCGACTCACGCTCTCCCCGGTGCGGCCCGGCTCCTCGAGCCAGTGACCGGCATGGAAGAGTCGGGTCCAGAGGAGGAGGTGCCCCAGAGAGGTCAGGCCCCAGGCCTTCAGGCACTCGCTCAGGAAAGGGCGACTCAACCCCACGACCCGGGCTGCCTCCTCGGCGGACCAGCGCAGGTGCATCGAATCCATGGCCCGGAACACCACCTTCGTCTCCCGGGGGGGAAGATAGGGGCTCAGGTATCGGGTCACCAGGGAGGTGGCCCCTCCCTCCGAGGCCCTGGCCAGCACCCGCTCCAGGTCCCGATCCAGATCCTCCACGGCCAGGAGAACCAGATTCCGGATGCCCGCCCGCCCCAGGCGGAAGAGGGTGAAAGGATCCCCGTGGCGACGAACCAGGAGGACCAGGCCCAGGTGGGGAAACCGGCTCCGAAGCTTTGCCAGGGAGCCCTCCCGGGAGGGCTCCGGGGCCACCGCGGCGAAATCCACCACCGCCATGGTGGCGGGCCGCTCACGGATGACCCGCAGAAGCCCCTTCCACGACCGGGCCGACGCCAGAGCGTGGCGAGGCTCCAGGACCCGAGCCAGGCGAAGCTCCAGGCCCCGTTCCCGGGTCAAGACCGCCAGCAATGCCATGGTACCTTCGAAAAAGACATACCCGGGTCCGGAAATGATTCGGTAGGCCCCGGGGGGCCTACCCCACCTTTGATCAGTTTCCCGTGTTTCCCCCGAAAACGGGGGATTCGGTCACGCTCTTCCTTCGACTCCTCCAAAGGAGATCACATGAAGAAGATCCGTCTCATGGTCGTCGGCATTCTCACCACCCTGGCCCTCTCGGCGGCCGCCTGCGCATCCCCCACGGCCCCGGATCACACCCTGGGTTCCTCCAATCACACCCTGGGCTCCAGCAACCATACCCTGGGCTCCAGCAACGGGGAGTGACGACCAGCCGGTCAGGCTGACGGCCCGTCCCGGGCCATCTCCCAGGGGCCCTGTCACGGGAGCCCGGCCCCCGCCAGGCCTTCCCGCATCTCCCTGAGACCCTGCCGGACCTCTTCCACGGCCATTCCCGGGGACACCGGGTCCCAGGGCCCGTGGGAGACGGGGGGTGTAGAGGAGCTCTCCAGCTGCCGGAGGGCCTCCTCCGCATCGAAGATGAGCTTGTTCAGACCGTGGGTCTCGGCGAACCGGAGAGCGGCCTGGAGGTCCTTCTTCCCGGATCGTGTTCGGCCCAGGGCCAACTCCGATAGGCCCCGGAAGTAGAGGATCTGGGATCGGACCACCGGGGAGGTTCCCTCCAGTCCCTCTCCGTCGATGGCCCGTCTCAGGTCGTCGTACCGCTGGGCGTCTCCCTCCAGGGCGGCAATGTGGGCCAGAGCGTCCAGGGAGAGAAGACGGAACTCCTGGAACCGGGCCTGGGCCACCACCACCGAGTAGGCGTCCCGGGCCGCCTGTAGCTCCCCGCCTTCCCGGAGGACACCTGCCAGGTCGAAGAGGGCTTCCAGGCGCCCCTCCCGGGACTCGTAGCTCCTGGTGGCCTTCCAGCCATGGAGGACCGCCGCTTCCAGGTCCCCGGCCAGCTTCTCCACGGTCATGAGATCGTGGTGTCCGATGGCCCGGGCGTAGGAATCTCCCTCTACCTCGCCCAGCTCCAGCACCTGCCCCAGGAGCTCCCGGGCTCGGGGAAGGTTGCCCCGGTCCCGGTAGGTGTTGGCCAGGCCGTCCAGGACTCTGGCCAGGCCCCGGACGTCTCCGGATTCTTCCGCCACCGCCATGGCCACCCCGTACCAACGTGTCGCCTCCTCCCACTCCGCCAGCTTCCTCCCCACCCGCCCCAGGAAGCGGGCCGAATCGATGGCTCCCGGTGCGGATCCTCCGGCCACGGCCAGCTCATGTGCCAGCCCATGGAGTTCCCGGGCACCGCTCAGGTGTCCCTGGGTCTCCACCGAAACCCCCAGGCCCAGGACCGCCGAGAGGAGCTCGTCCCGATCCAGGACGGCGGCGGCGGACACCACCCGGTCCCAGAGCTCTCTCTCCGGACCCTGGATCTCCGAGGCTTCCATCTCCCGGCGGACCCCGTTGACCTGGTACTCCAGGGAGTCGGGATCCACCATCAGGTCGTCCTCCACCACCCGTCTCACCAGTCGGGCCACCAGGAAGCGGGTACCCACCCGGCGGTTCAGCTCCTGGCTCTCCTCCCTTCCCTCCAGGTCCCGAAGGACGGGCCAGCCGGCGAAGGCCGGACCCGGATCGTAGGACAGGGCGGCTTCCTCCTGGACCCGGTCTTCCCCTCCCCAGCTCTCATCCAGATCCCGGTGGAGGACGATGGAGGCGCATTCACCGGCCAGGAACATGAGCTCCCCCGCCACCTCCGGTGCCAGCTTTCCACGGGGGGTGAGGGAGTCCACCAGGAGGAACCAGGAATGCACCCCGTCGCTCCCCAGGGCCACCACGGCCAGGCTTCGAACGCCTTCCCCCTTGCCGTTGAGCTCTCCCTGGACGTCGGGAACGTCCAGGAAGCCCGGGACCCCGGTGTTCCAGGCTCCTTCCAGGACGGACGGCGGAAATCGCCGCCGGGGTCGGTCGGAGGCCAGGTCCAGGAGCGTATAGGCGTGAACCAGCTTGGGGCCGTACTCCTCGAGCCACAGAACCGCCCCCCGGTCTCCCCCGGAGAGCTCCACGGCCCGGGAGAGATGGAGCAGAATCTGACGCTTCCCCGGATCGTGCCCATAGAGGGCCCGGGTCCGGCGGAGTCGGGATTCCTTGCGCTCCCGGTACGAGTGCAACTGGACGACGCTGGACGACTTCATAGATTCCAGGCGTGAACACCAGGATATGGGGGGGTACTGCCAAAGTACGACTCCGGGACCGGAAAGACAACGGTTCGGCTTCCCGGTCCGTTCCCTCACCCCCGGTCCGGGGCGGGGCTGACCTGGGACTCCTCCTCATGGCCCTGATCTGGGGCTCCAACTTCCCCATCATCAAGGCCACCCTCCAGGAGATCCCTCCCCTGGCCTTCAACGCCGTCCGCTTTCCCCTGGCCTCCGCTGGCGTCTTCCTCGTTCTCCGGTCCCGGGGACCCATATCCTGGCCCCGTCCCCCGGACCGACTCCGGATCCTCCTGCTTGGGATCCTGGGGAACGTGGTCTACCAGGGATTCTTCATCTTCGGCATCGACGGGACCCTGGCAGGGAACGCCAGCATCCTCCTGGCCACGATCCCGGTCTGGACCGTGAGCCTCTCCACCCTCCGGGGCCACGAGCGCCCGGGTCCCACGGTGTGGCTGGGGATCCTGGGGACCCTGGTGGGGATGGTGGTCCTGGTGCTGGGAGGCCGACTGGAACTGGCCCTGGAGGGGGGCACCCTTCTGGGTGATCTCCTGATGGTGGCGGCGGCCATGACCTGGTCCCTGTACACCGTGGGGTCCAGGAGCCAGGTGCAGCGTTACGGCTCTCTTCCCGTCACGGCGTGGACCCTGTGGGTGGGAACCGTCGGGCTGACCCTGGCCGGGCTTCCCTCCCTCCTGGATCTCTCCCTGAGTCAGGTCTCGCCGGCAGCCTGGCTGGGCGTCTTCTACTCCGGCGTCATGGCCATCGGGGTGGCCTACCTCCTCTGGTACAGGGGGGTGCAGAGAATCGGAAGCTCCAGGACTGCGGCCTACCAGAACCTGGTACCGGTGGTGGCCCTCCTGGTGGCCTGGCTCTGGCTACGGGAGATCCCCACGGGCCAGCAGATCGTGGGAGCCGCCGTGGTGCTGGCGGGATTGACCCTGGCCCGACTGGGAAGGGAGAGACGCTGAGGAACCGCCGTCCCGGAGAGCATCCGCCCCGGGCGCTTCAGTCCGGGAGCCCCGGCTCCAGCTCCTTGCGATGGAGAACCTCCGGAAACTCGTAGTAGAGGACCCCCTCCTTGGAGATCTCCGACCGGACCCGGAAGCCGTCCTCCATGGAGGTGAGGACGTTCTCCGCCGCCGGCAGGGAGAGGTTCAGGTCCGAGGCCACCTCCGTCACGGTGAGGGTTCCGCCCCGGTGGGTGGCCAGCCGCAGGATCTTGCGCTGCATCCGCTGCATCAGGGCCTTGCGACGCTCGTTCAGCGCCTTGAGACCCCACCAGAACGCCCCGGTCCCTGCAGCGCCGAAGGCACTTCCGGTGGCGATGGCCCCGGGCTCGGCCTCCACGATGCCCAGGACCACCAGGAGAGTAGCCAGAAGGACCAGCCCGACCCCGAAGACCCTTCGGACCATCCCCCCCCTGGGCAGGGGTTCCTGGTCTTCGCTGCCGGCGTGTACGGGGGAGGTCTCCCGAGCCGGCGGAGGCGGCAGGGTCCGGGGATAGTACTGCCACGCCAGCCCGCAGTTCGGGCACACCACCCGATTCCGACGAAAGAGCCAGTAGGCCACCCCACCGATTCCGTAGGTGAACAGACTCACGCCGATGAGAAGGGCGATGTGGGAAGCCCGCTTGAAATAGGGGATCCCGTCCCCCTGATAGCCGCAGCGGGGACAACGCCGCACGCTAGAGACCATGGCAGGTCCGGAGCTAACCGAGGCCCCGCAGGTGGGGCAGCGAGTCATGCCGGGTTCCAGGGATTCGCCGCAGGTTGGACAGCGCATGCTTGTGGGACCCCGGGGATCCGATGAGGAAGAGGGCACGTGATTCTCTCCAAAACCCCTACGAGTCTCGCCCGGGGAAGATTCACCCCTCGTCTCTTCCCTCGTGGCGTGTCGGTCCGGTGGGCACCGGTCGGTGGCTACCGGAGGCGCACCACCATGAAGCGGAAAGCCGCATCCTCAACCGGCGGCTGCCCGTCCGGGCCGCTGACGCTCAGGGCCAGGCCCCCCGGCGGGGGACTCGTAATGATGAAGAAATCCGACGTCGAGGACCAGAGCGTGCCCGGAAGCGAGAAGGAAACGCCCCCCAGGGGAAGAGGATCCAGGGGGTAGGATCCGTCGATGGTGGAGAGGGTCCGGCGCAGATCGATGCCCGGTGTCTCCAGCTCCGGCCTGGAGGGAAGCCCTGAGCCGTCCAGGTAGAGGGCGGCGGACCACTCCGAGACCAGGTCCGGCCAGTGGCCGCCCGTGACCCACACCACGTTGTCCACGCCGGTTCGGACCGAGCTCGTCAGGTCCAGGAGGAAATCGTCCCGTTGAGCGTGACCGAACAGGTGACGGAGGAAGAGCCATCCCGCTCCCCTTTCCTCCAGCGTACCCGGGGGGAGGGTGGCCAGGAGGCTCACTCCCGCCGGCTCCCGGAGGTAGCGCCATGCCCGCTTCCAGTTCCCCATCTGGTAGTCCTGGGCCTTCAAGAGATCCCACTGCCGGCGGAAGACCTCCCCTACCAGGTCCTCGGCCATCTGGGCCAGGGCCTCGGAGAGCCAGAGGGCTTCCTGGCTCTCGGCACCGGCCTGGAGCATCCTCTGGTTGAAATGGACCATGTGCTCGAACTCGTGGGCCAAAATGGCGGGAAGAGCCCCAAGCACCACGGACCGGGCCAGGACGGGTCCTTCCTCTCCCATGGGATCCGGCACCACCGCGTAGAAGATCTCCCCACCGTTGCTCCCCTCCCTGTCCTCCAGGAGGTCCACACCGAAGAAGAACCCCCCGACGAACCCCTCCGAGCCCTCTTCGGTGAGACGGTTCACCGCCGGGGTGAAGAGAACGATCACCCGGTCGTTGCCGTCCAGGTCCGACTCCTGGCCGAAGTACCCGGTCACCGTGGGATGGATGGTGTCCTCGAACTCACGGGCGAGGCCGGCCAGGTCCAGGTCCGTGAACCCTCCGGGCGGCACCTCCTCGTCCACGTAGACGATGCTGTTCTCGGTGACGTAGCGGATCCGTGCTGACACGGTCTCGAACTCGTTGCTCCGGTTCAGGACGCTGAACTCCCGATGGTCCCCCAGAGAGGGAGCCGCCCGGGGAGCCCTGGTGGTGGGACGAGCCGAGGGGTCGGTCTCCGGACGAGGCCCTCCACCGGCCAGGGCCTGGCGCTCCAGGGCCCGGATCCGACCCTCCCACTGCTCATGTCCCCGGCGCATGGCGCTCAGGGAGGCCCCCGGCACCGGAACCGGCCGGGGCCCGGGGGGTCTGGCGGACACCGGCTCCACTCCGTCGGAGGTCAGGCCCACCAGGGTGTAGTCGTACTCGGCGGCTCCCACGGTGCCGGTGGTATGGGGCATGACCAGGTAGCGGGACTCCGGGGCCGAGGGGAGGTGGATACAGGCCAGCCCCCGGGAGGCGTCGGCCACCAGGTCTTCCCCGGGCTCCAGGAGGAGGACCTGGCCCGAGCCAGCCACCTGGAGGGGAAGCTCCTGACTGCCCAGGGTCCCGATCTGGATCCGGACCCGGACCCCCCGCTCCGGGAGGCAGGACGGCACCTCCACCCGGAGCTGAGAGGCCTGGGAGGAAACCACCTCACCCCGGATTCCGGAAAAGAGGACCACGTTGCGGTCCGGGTCCGGAGCCAGGTTCGCCCCTTCCAGCAGGATGGTGTCCCCCGGTGCCACGGGTCCAGCGGGAAGGCCCCTGAGCTCCGGGGCCCGGACGGCTTCGGCAGTGAAGAACGCCGCCCCCCCGTCCATCTCCGGAACGAGAGCCCTCACCCGGTAGACCCCGAAGTCGGAGCCCAGAGTGAGACGGGCGGCCACAGACCCGACACTGTCCGTCTCGGCAGCCAGGGGCTCGACGGTAGCGCCGGCCCCCTCCACCACCCTCCAGCGAACCCTGACCCCCTCCGCCACACGGCCGCTTTCCCTCTCCTGGACCCTCACCTCAAGGGGAACGGGAAGCCGGCCGCCGGGCTCGCCGTACTGGCCGTCCCCGTGGACCCGGATGATCTCCAGATTCGACGCGGACGGTCCGGTGGGAGCGGCGTCCACGCAGGCCCCCAGGACCACCAGAAGTGGGAGGAGAAGACGAGAGGTCGAACGGCTCAAGGGGTCACGTTCCGGACAAGCGGGTCAAGTCCATGAGATCCAGGATGGGATTGCCGGTGAGGCCCGCGGCTCCGGTCCGTACCCGACCCACCACCCGGATGCGCTCCAGAGGTATGAGACCCTCCACCTCCCCCAGGCGTTCCGGCGGCACCGCCACATAAACGAACCCCCGCTCACCGAAGGGAGTCCGGGTGAGGAGGAAGGGCTCCCCCTCGTAGAAATCCGTCCGGATGCGTTCCGCCCGCTCCAGGGATACGTACTGGAGCTCCCAGGAGACCAGTCGACCCCGGTAGGCCTCCGGATCGTCGGCCACGTCCTGTCGGGTCGCCTCCACCATCTCCGTGGCCACCGGCTCCGCCCCCTCCACCTCCAGGGGCGACCACACCCATCCCTCCAGCCGCACACGGATCCAGTTTCCTTCCCGGGCCAGAACCCGACCTTCGGCCCCGGGGCGGGTCACCCCGAGGGTGTCCCCGTCGGGTCCGGTGAGGAGGGGAGCCTGGTCCGAGGTGCTCCACCAGCCCACGCCTTCCCCTCCCTGCTCCATGGGCGGCAGAACCGGGCCGGGTGCCGGTGCGTCCCCCTGGGCCTCCGGCTCCGGAAGATCCACGGAGGCCGCCCAGATCCAGGCCGTCCTCCGCACCGGGGTCCACCCGCTGACCTCCGGCACCCCCTCCCGTTCCTCCAGGAGGGCTCCCTCCACCAGCTGGCCCAGTACGGCCCCGGAGGGCTCGGTCCTGAGGTTCTCCTCCGGGTCCGCCGAGACCCGGAGATCGAAGCCCATCCGGTCCGTGGCCTGGAGGGAGCGGGTCCACAGCCAGCCTTCCACGTCCACCTGCACCCAGGCCTCCTGCACAGACCGGACGCGGACCCGGGCGCCGGGAGCCAGGCGGCCCAGTACCACGCCCTGGGGCTCGGCCCGGACATTCTCCTCCACCCGGAGCGTGGCCATCTCCTGGCCCCGGGCCGGTGAAGACCAGGGCACCAGGAGAAGAAGGAGCACCATGAGGGGGAAGGGCTCCGGACACGGAGCCACACCCCTCGGCCCGGAGGGGGGCCGGGGTAGCCGGAGACGAAGTGAGGTGAAACGAAGGACGGCCACGAGGTGTTTAAAAGGCTGTTGAACAAGGTGGGCGAGCCGCGTTACGAGCGCCACGGCTCCAGATTCTAGGCGGCGCTCCGAAGGCATAGCCTT
>Ga0207797_1002082_pt1 | contig 14072 bp, 9 predicted proteins | sample PRCRCaboRojoPR_6_FD_187275 | JGI IMG/M metagenome (GOLD analysis project Ga0207797, IMG submission 187275) | Marine sediment microbial community from Cabo Rojo, Puerto Rico - PR CR 10% Liquid 1 (SPAdes) | ecosystem: Environmental > Aquatic > Marine > Coastal > Sediment | place: Cabo Rojo, Puerto... | reverse complement strand
ACCACCGGGAGCACCGCCCCCCAGTACTCGTCGGGGCCGAATTTCCGGCTCTCCAGCCCGGGGGCCTCCACCGAGTCGTGCAGGCTCCACAGCTCATCGGCGTCGGCCGGCGGTTCCTGCGCCGACCCCGGCGCCGGTGCGGCCACCAGCACGGCGGCCGCGGCCAGCCAGGCGGCGAAAGCGGAGACCATCCCGGTGAGAGATCCTCCGGCGGAATGGGCCGGGTCTCGACTCGGAGCGTCCGTCGTCATCAGTCGCCTTCCTCCAGCAGATGATCGAGATGAACAGGTCGGCGGATCCAGACGGTCGGCAACAACATACGGTCGCGGCCGGGCCACGCGAGCGGTCCCCGGCGCGGCGTCTTGACGGCCCACCTCCCGGAGCGTAGCCTTCTGCATTGAGAATGATTCTCAACCTGCGCTCCATGGACGCGCAGTCGGCCTCCAACCCGACCACCGATCCCGGGCTGCACGTGGCCACGTCTCCCCAGCAGACCACCCCCAGGACGCGCTCGGATCGCCGCCCTTCGTCCGATGCGGCGGTGCGCGCCGGACCGGACACGGACGCCGGGGAGACCTTCGAGATCCGTGACGTCGCGTATCGCGTCGACGGCCGCACGATCCTCGAGGTGTCGGATCTCGACTTCCGGTCCGGATCCCTCTCCGGGCTGATCGGCCCGAACGGCGCCGGCAAGTCGACGCTCATCAAGCTGATGGCGCGGCAACAGCGTCCGAGCGCAGGATCGATTCGATTCGACGGGAAGGCCCTCGGGGAGTGGGGGGACCGGGAGTTCGCCCGCCGCGTCGCCTATCTCCCCCAGGAGACGCCGACGGCTCCCGGCCTCACGGTGGAGGAGCTGGTGGCGCTGGGGCGCTATCCCTGGCACGGCCCGCTCGGAAGCTTCGACGAGGACGACCGGGAGCGCGTCGAGCAGGCGCTGGTCCGGGCCGACGTGGCACGCTTCTCGGACCGGCTCGTGGAGACCCTCTCCGGCGGCGAGCGCCAGCGGGTGTGGCTCGCCATGCTCCTGGCCCAGGACGCCGACTGCCTGCTCCTGGACGAGCCCACGTCGGCCCTGGACGTGGCCCAGCAGGTCGAGGTCATGCGCCTCGTCCGGTCGCTGAGCAGGGACGAGGGGCTGGGGGTCGTCGTGGTCCTCCACGACGTGAACAACGCCTCCCGGTTCTGTGACCGGCTCGTGGCCCTCCACCGGGGGGAGGTCGTGGCCCGGGGACGCCCCGCCGAGCTCGTCGAGAACGACGTCCTGCAGAGCATCTACGGCGTGGACATGGGTATCCTGCGACATCCCTCCAGAGGGTATCCGATCAGCTTCGTTCAGTGAGCGTCCCGTCCCCCGGAGAGCGGGGACGCCCCCTTCGATCCCGCCGACGGAGGTCCGCTCTCCTCCCTCTCATCCTCCTCCTCTCCGTCGTCCCGCTGGCGGCGGGCTGTTCCGGCTCCGGCGACGGGAGTGCTGCCGGCGAGGGGGACCTGCCCGATGACCGCAACGTCCGGGTCGTCAGCCTGGACTACGCGCTGACGGAGACCCTGCTCGAGCTGGGCGTACGGCCGGTCGGCGTGCCGGACCTGGAGGGATACGATCGGTGGGTCGTGGATCCGGAGCTCCCGTCGGACGTGGTGGACGTCGGCTCGACCTTCGAGCCGAACCTGGAGCTCATCCAGCAGCTCGATCCGGACCTCATCCTCACCACGCCCTTCCTGGCCGGCGTCCGTCACCGCCTGGAGCGAATCGCTCCCACGCTCTCCCTGGCCATCTACAGTCCCGACGGAGGAGGGGCGTACGAGAGCGCCGTGGAGGTGACGCGGCGCCTGGGCGAGCGGCTCGGCCGGGAGCGCGCCGCCCGCGAGCTGATCGCCCGCGTGGACTCCAGCCTGGAGGCCGTGCGGGACTCGCTGCGCCCGCACCGGGACACGCCGATCTATCTCGTCCGGTTCATGGATCCGCGCCACGTGCGGGTCTTCGGCGAGGAGAGCCTCTTCGACGACGTGCTGGAGCGGGTCGACGTTCCCAACGGCTGGGAGGAGGAGACCAACTACTGGGGCTTCTCGACGGTCGGCATCGAGGCCCTGGCCACGCGGGAGAGCGTCCGGCTCTTCTACCTCTCGCCCCCGCCCCGGGAGGTCCTCCCCACGCTGGAGGAGAGCGCCCTGTGGTCGAGGCTCCCCTTCGTGCAGGCGGGCCGCGTCCATCCCTTCCCCATGGTGCTCCAGTTCGGGGGACTGCCCTCCGCCGAGCGGTTCGGACGGCTGCTCGTCGAGCGGCTGACGGCGACGGCGGAGTGACGTGACGACGCGGCTCACCCCCCTGCGGGTCGTCGCGCTTGTGGCCGCGGCGGGCGCGGCCGTCAGCGTGGTCGAGCTCGGCTCCCGGCTCCCGGCGACGATGTGGGCGGACGCCCTGGCGTCGCCGGACGCCGGGAACATGGACCAGCTCCTGGTGCGCTACAGCTGGCTCCCGCGCCTCGTCACCAGCCTCCTGGCCGGAGGGGCCCTGGCGCTGGCCGGCACCATCTTCCAGCAGGTCCTCCGGAACCCCATCGCGTCGCCGGCCACCCTGGGCATCGCCGCCGGATCCCGCCTCGCCCTGGCCGTCGTCACCGTGTTCGCTCCCGGGCTCCTGGCCTTCGGCCGGGAGTGGGTGGCCCTGGCCGGCGGAGCCGTCACCCTGGCCCTCGTCTTCTTCCTCTCGTGGCGGAAGGGGCTCTCGCCGCTGGCCGTCGTCCTGGCGGGTCTGGTGCTGAGCCTCTACTTCGGCGCGATCTCGGCGGCGCTGGTGCTCCTGAACGACCACCACCTGAACGGGCTGTTCATCTGGGGAGCCGGGTCCCTGAGCCAGCAGGGGTGGAGCGTGGTCGAGTACCTGGCGCCGCGGGTGGCCGTGGTCGGGGGGCTCGTGGCGCTCATGCACCGCCCCCTCACGCTGCTCGGACTCGACGACGAGGTCTCGGGCAACCTGGGCCTGTCGCTGCGGGGGGCACGGCTCGGTGCTCTCTCGCTGGCCGTGATCCTCACCGCGTTCGTGGTGAGCGCCGTCGGCGTCATCGGCTTCATCGGCCTGGCGGCGCCGGCGCTGGTCTCGCTGGCGGGGGCGCGCCGCCTGCGGGACCGCCTGGTGTGGGCACCCCTGCTCGGCGCGGCCCTGCTCCTGCTGACCGACCAGGTCGTCCTCCTGGTCAGCGGCGCCGGGGGCGAGCTCCTCCCCACCGGCGCCGTCACGGCCATCTTCGGCTCGCCGCTCCTCCTCTGGCTCCTGCCCCGACTTCGCTTCGCTCCGGACCCGACGCGCCTGCGAACGGGCGGCGAGGCCGACCGCGCCGAGCGGCCCGGACGCCTGCTCACAGGCCTGGCCCTGGCGGTGCCGCTGCTCTTCCTGGTCGTTCTCGGCCTCGGCCAGGGGCCGGCGGGATGGACCTGGAGCTGGGGGGCGGAGCTGGTGGAGCTGGTGCCCTGGCGGGGCCCGCGGGCCCTGGCGGCGCTCGTGGCGGGGGCCATGCTGGCCGTGGCCGGCGTCATCATGCAGCGCATCACCGGGAATCCGATGGCGAGCCCCGAGATCCTGGGCATCAGCGCCGGTGCGGCGTTCGGCATGATCGCCGCCCTGTTCCTGCTGGGCGACGCGGGCCGCTTCGTCCGCGTCGGGTCGGCCACGGCCGGCGCCTTCGCGGCGCTCCTGGCGGTGCTGGCCATGGGACGCAGCGCCGACTACGCCCCCGGTCGCGTGCTGCTGGCGGGCATCGCGCTCAGCGCCATGTTCGACGCCCTCGTGGTGGCGCTGATGGCGACCGGCGACCCGAGGGCCACGCTGATCCTGAACTGGATGATGGGATCCACGTCGGGCGTCGACTGGACCTCGGCCACGGTCACGGCGGCGCTGGCCGTCCCGCTGCTGGCCGCCGCGCCCTTCTGCCGACGCTGGCTCGAGGTGCTTCCGCTGGGCGACACGGTGAGCCGGTCCCTGGGGCTGGACCTGGACCGGAGCCGCCTGACGCTCCTCGGGCTCACGGCCGCCCTCACCGCCGTGGGTACACTGGTGGTGGGCCCCCTCAGCTTCGTCGGCCTGATGGCGCCGCACCTGGCGCGTCGGCTGGGGCTCCAGCGTGCCGCGAGCGAGATCGTGGGCGCCGCCCTCCTCGGCGCCCTCCTGATGCTGGCCGCCGACTGGCTCGGCCGGTCGCTCCTCTCGCCCTGGCAGATCCCGGCCGGGCTGTTCGCCATCGTCGTCGGCGGCCCCGTCCTCATGTGGCTGCTGCGCAGGACATGAGCCGCCCCGCACCGCTCGCCGACGAGCTCGACCGGCTCTTCACCGACGACCTGGCCCACTGTCGGGGCATGCTGGTCACACCCGACGACGACCGCTCCTTCGCCCCGGCCGGCGAGCTCCTGTCGGCCGGAGCCCTCGACGACGTCCTGGAACGGTTCGATCGCGCCCACGGCGGCGGCTCCGACCGGCGGGCCGTGGCCTCCCTCTGGTCGCAGTGGTACGCCGGCACGCTGGTGCCCCCGGCCGTGGCGGCGGGCCTCCTCCTGGACCGACGGCTCCCGCTCGGGATCGGGGAGGTCGGCGTCCTCCTGGACTCCGAGACGGCGCGCCCGGTCGCGTTCCGCCTCCCGCACGGGGGGACGGTCGACCCCGGGGCGTCCCCCTTCGAGCGGTTCGACGGGCTCGTCCGCCGGCACGTCGCCCCTCTCGTCGAAGCCCTCGCCCCCCACGTCGGCCTGTCCCCCGACACCGTCTGGACCAACGCCGGGCGGTACGTCCAGTGGATCCTGGACGAGATCGAACGGTCGAGGGGAGCCTCGGACGCGGCCCGCTCGGGCCGGCGTCTCCTCGACGCGAAGAGCTGGCCCGACGGATGGGAGAACCCCCTCCACGGCACGATTCGCTACGTGGACGACGACGGCCGGAGCGTGCCGAGGCGACGGGTGTGCTGCCTCCAGTATCTGATCCCCGACCTGGAGGGGTGCGGGGAGCTCTGCCCCCTGCCGCACGTGCGCGGGGAGTCCGGCGGCTCGAGCTGAGCCCTCCCCCCGAGTCCCTCCTTGACACCTTCCGGGGCGACCCGCTAGACTCCCGCCCTGGTTGAAACTGATTCTCAATCTCACTGCTGTCATAGATCGATCCCGGAAGGAGCCTGCAGCATGCGATCGACCGCCCTGTCTCTCGTCGCCGTCCTGGGTCTTCTCGTTCCCGGCGTCCTCCACGCACAGACCGGCGCCGTCGAGGGCCGCGTGGTCAACGCCGAGACCGGTGAGCCGATCGCCGACGTCCAGGTCAGCGTCCGGAACACGGAGCTCGGCACCATCTCGGCCGACGACGGCACGTTCCGGATCGAGGGCGTCCCGGCCGGGGCCCACACGCTCCGTGCCCGGTCCGTGGGCTACGGCACCGTCGACCGGGACGTCCGGGTCTCCGCGGGACAGACGGTCGAGCTGGGGGTCGAGCTCTCCCAGAAGGCCATCGAGCTGAGCACGATCACGGTGATCGGCCGCCGCGGCGGACTCGTCGCGGAGCGGGCCGGCACGGCCATGAAGTCGCAGCTGCCGCGTCTCGAGATCCCGCAGTCGATCTCGGTGGTCACGCGGGAGCAGATGGAGACCCAGAACGTGGAGCGCCTGTCCCAGGCCCTCCGCTACACGGCCGGCGTCCAGGGCGAGACCTTCGGCTACGAGCCGCGAACGACCTTCCTCCGGATGCGGGGCTTCGACGCCACCACCACGGGCCTCTACCGGGACGGGCTGCAGCTCCGGAACCCCGGCTTCGCCGTGAGCTTCGACCCGGAGCCGTACGGGGCCGAGCGGATCGAGGTCCCGCAGGGTCCGGCGTCCGTCCTCTACGGTGCCGGAAGCGCCGGCGGGCTGGTCAACTTCGTGTCGAAGAAGCCGACCCGGCAGCCCCGGGGTGAGGTGGCCGTCGAGCCCGGGTCGTTCGGGCGCATCCAGGCGAAAGCCGACGTGAGCGGCCCCATCGACGAGGACGGGACCTTCTCCTACCGACTCACCGGGCTGCTCCGGGAGAGCGGGACCCAGGTGGACTCGGTGCCGTACGACCGCCGCTTCGTGGCGCCCTCCCTGAGCTGGAGGCCGAGCGAGTCGACGTCGTGGACCGTCCTCGGCCGCTACAAGACCGACTACACCCGATCGTCGCAGCGCCTTCCGGCCGCGGGGACGCTGCGGCCGAACCCCAACGGCGAGCTCCCCGTGGGCACGTTCACGGGTGAGCCCGAGGTGGACGAGTACGACCGGACGAAGTACTCGGCCACCTCGATTCTCGAGCACGAGGCCGGTGAGGTCTTCAGCTTCCAGCAGAAGTCCCGGTACTACTCGGTCGACCTCGACAACGTGGGGATCTTCACGGCGGCGCTCCGGGACGACATGCGGACCATCGACCGGACGCTGTTCGAGAGCTTCGGGGAGCTCGACGGAATCGCCCTGGACAATCAGGCCCGCGCGCGCTTCTCGACCGGGCCGGCCCGACACGACGTGCTGCTCGGCGTGGACTATCAGCGCGTCGACGTGAGCCTGCAGCAGAACTTCGGCGGGGCGACTCCGCTGGACATCTACGATCCGGAGTACGGCGCGGACCTCCCCGATCCCTCCCCCTTCGTGGAGACGGAGACGGAGCAGGACCAGCTCGGCATCTACGCCCAGGAGCACCTGACGCTGTACGAGAACTGGATCGTGGCGCTCAACGGGCGCGTCGACTTCGCCAGCACGGACCGGACGAACGTCCTGCAGGACACGACGATCACGAACGAGGAGGAGGAGCTGACCGGCCGCGCGGGCCTGGTCTACCGCTCCGAGGTGGGACTCTCCCCGTACGCCAGCTATTCCCAGTCCTTCCAGCCCACCCTCGGGACGGACGCGGAGGGAAACCCGTTCGAGCCCCAGCGTGGCGAGCAGGTCGAGGTGGGCGTCAAGTATCGGCCCGTCGGCGCGAACGGCTTCGTCTCCGTGGCCGTCTACGACCTGACGCGGAAGAACTTCCTCCAGACCGATCCCGAGAACTTCACGCAGGTCCAGACTGGCGAGGCGAACTCGACGGGCGTCGAGCTGGAAGGAAACGCGAGCCTGGCGGGCGGACTCAATGCCCACGGGAGCTTCACCTACCAGGATGTGGAGATCACCGAGAGCGTGGTTCCGGACGAGGTCGGCGATCGCCCCACCCAGGTCCCCGAGACGATGGCCTCGCTGTGGCTCCACTACACCGTTCAGGACGGCGCCCTGGAGGGAGCCGGTCTCGGCGGCGGCGTCCGCCACCAGGGCTCGAAGTTCGGCGACACGCCGAACACCCTGGAGGTGCCCGACGCCACGCTCGTGGACGCCATGGCGCAGTACCGGATCGGGGACGTGCACCTGCAGCTGAACGTGCAGAACGTGCTGGACGAGCACTACGTCGGATCCGCGTTCGGCGCCGGCCCGCAGGACTTCGCGACCTACGGGGCGGAGCGGACGATCCGGGGCAGCCTCAGCTACCGCTGGTAGCTCCCCGGAGCACCGCCCATCCGAGCAGGCCCGAGACGAGGGAGCCGGCCAGGATGCCCATCTTCGCCTGGTCCAGGAGGGCGCCCTCGAAGGCCAGGCCGCCGATGAAGATCGACATCGTGAACCCGATGCCGCAGAGACAGGCCACGCCGTAGACCTGCCGCCAGGTGACGCGGTCGGGGAGCGTGGCCAGGCCCAGGCGAACGGCCGCCCACGCGAAGCCGGCCACCCCCAGCTGCTTACCAGCCAGCAGGCCCGCGAGCACGGCCAGCGTGACCGGCGCGGTCAGGGCGCCGACCGGGTCCGCCCCGAACCGCACGCCGGCGTTGGCCAGCGCGAACACAGGCATCACGCCGTAGGTGACCCACGGAAGCAGCCCGTGCTCCATCCGCAGCAGCGGGCTGTCCACGCGCTCGGTCCCCACCTCCAGGGAATGGATCGCCTCGTGCTCCTCCTTCGTGGGAACACGCTCTCCGGGCGCCCCCGTCTCCGAGAGCCGGTCCAGGAGAGATCGGGCCCGCTCCACGAAGTCGGTCAGGTCGATGCGCCGCCCCACCGGCACGGCCGCCGCCAGGAGCACGCCGGCCACGGTGGCGTGGACCCCGGACTGGAGCACGGCGATCCACAGCAGCACGCCGACGGCCCCGTACGCGGAGAGGGCGCGGACCCCCAGCCGGTTCATCGCCACCAGCACCACGAAGATGCCCCCGGCCGCCAGCAGGGCCGGAGCCGAGACCTCGGCCGTGAAGAAGAGCGCGATCACGAGCACGGCGCCCAGGTCGTCCGCGATGGCCAGGGCGGCGAGGAACACGCGCAGCGAGGAGGGCAGGCCCCGGCCCAGGAGCGCCAGCACCCCCAGGGCGAAGGCGATGTCGGTGGCCATCGGCACGGCCCACCCCGAGGCCGCCTCCCCGCCGCCCGCCACGGCGACGTACAGGAGGGCGGGCGCGACCATCCCGCCCGCCGCGGCGCTCAGCGGCAGGGCCGCCTGCCGCAGGGACGCGAGCTCGCCCACCAGGACCTCCCGCTTGATCTCCAGGCCGACGAGCAGGAAGAAGGCGGCCATCAGACCGTCGTTGATCCACAGCAGCAGCGGCTTCCGGAGGCCCACGGGGCCGAGCTCCACGGCCACCGGGGTCTGCCAGAGGGCGAAGTAGGAGGCGGACCACGGGGAGTTCGCCCAGCCGAGCGCCCAGACGGCGGCCACCAGCAGCAGGATCCCGCCGGCCGCCTCCAGGCGGAAGAAGCGCTCGAAGGGCTCCACGACGTACGAACGAATTCCCGGGTACCGGCTCGACTCCTCGGTGGAGGCCATCTCTCCCCTCCTTCTTCGGGGCTGTCGTGACGGCGGCGGCTGAACGTAGCGTTGCCCCTCGACTTGTGGCGACCGCGACGACGCCGCAGTTGTCCGGGCCCGACCGCCGGGGGAGCGACCCCCCGGCTCTCCTCCTCACCCGAACCGCGACCGGCAGACGGTATGCTCTCCCTCTTCGAGTCCACCGAGGAGTACGGCCCGGGGGACGCCCGCGGAGACCTGACGGCCGGGCTCACCGTCGGCGTGATGCTCATCCCCCAGGGCATGGCGTACGCCGTCCTCGCCGGGGTGGCGCCCATCTACGGCCTGTTCGCGTCGCTCGTGCCCCTGCTCGTCTATCCGGTCCTGGGGACGTCGCGCCATCTGGCGGTGGGCGTGACCGCGATCTCGATGCTGATCGTCGGGGCCAGCGTCGGAGACCTGGCGCAGGCCGGCACCCCGGAATACCTCACCCTGGCGGTGCTGCTGGCGGCCCTGGTGGGCGCCCTGGAGATCGTCATGGGCCTGGCCCGCCTCGGATTTCTCGCCAACCTGATCTCCCGCCCGGTGATCGCCGGCTTCTCCACGGCCGCGGCGCTGATCATCGCCTCCAGCCAGCTCGGCAACCTCCTGGGCCTGGAGCTGGGCCGTTCCCCGCGGGTCCACGTCCTGGTGGCCGACGCCGTGGCGCACCTGGGGAACCTCCACCTGCCCTCCCTGGCCGTCGGCGCCGGGAGCATCGTCGGGATCGTGGGCCTCCAGCGCTGGAGGCCGCGGCTCCCGGCGGAGCTGATCGTCGTGGCGGTCGCCACCGTCCTGGCCTGGAGCCTGGGACTCGGCGAATCCGGTGTCGAGCTGGTCGGCGACATCCCGGCCGGACTGCCCGACTTCGCGGTCCCCGACCTGGACCCGGGCTCACTGCGTCAGCTGGGCTCGACGGCCGTGACCCTGGCCCTGATCCAGTTCATGAGCGTGATCTCCCTGGGACGGGTCTTCGCCAACCGGCACCGGTACACGATCGACCCGAACCGGGAGCTCATGGCCGTCGGCGCCAGCAACCTCCTGGGCAGCTTCTTCCAGAGCCTTCCGGTCTCCGGGAGCTGGTCCCGCACCACGGTCAACGAGCAGGCCGGCGCCCGCTCAGCCCTGTCGAACGTGGCCGCTGCCGCGCTGATCGGGCTCACGCTTCTCTTCCTGACGCCGCTCTTCGGCTACGTGCCCATGCCGGCCCTGGCGGGGCTCATCGTGGTCGCGGCCGCGGGGCTCGTCGACCTCACCGAGCTGCGGTACCTGTACCTGGCCCGGGAGAGCGACGGGTGGGTGGCGCTGGGCACCTTCCTGACGACGCTGGTGCTCGGCATCCAGGAGGGGATCCTGGCCGGCATCGTGGCGGCGACCCTCGTCCTGCTGTACCGGACGACACGGCCGCACGTCGCCGAGCTGGGCCACCTGCGCTCGACGCGCTCCTTCCGAAACCCGGATCGGTTCGCCGAGGCCGAGCCCGTGGAGGGGCTGCTCGTGCTCCGGGTGGAGGCGGGCTTCTCCTTCCTGAACGCCAGGACCCTCCGCAACGTCATCCTGGAGAAGATCCGCGAGGAGGGTCGCGACGTGCGGGCCGTGGTGATCGACGGGATGAGCATCAACTACCTGGACACCACGGCCGTGGAGGCCCTCCAGGACATCACGAACACGCTGGACGGCCTGGGCGTGGACCTGCACTTCGCCGGCCTCACCGGTCCGATCCGCGACGTGATCGACGACTCCGGCCTCGGGCTCTGGCTGGGCTCGGACCACTTCCACATCGACCCCTACCACGCCGTCCTCCACATCCTCGAGCGGTGGGACCTGGAGGAGGGAACGGAGCGGGCCGACGCGTACCGGGCGAAGGCCGAGGAGGAGCGCGAGGACGTGGACCCGACGTCCGAGGCGGAATACCTGTAGCCGAGGGGGGGCAACGTCACCCGGTGGCGCGCGCCTCCTGTCGTCCGCCCGTGGACCGCCGTTCAGTCCCCCTCGTCCCCGTCCTGTCCGGCGAGCCACGACTCGATCCGCTCCACCCGCTCCTCCGGCGGCGTCGCCTCCTCCGGGAGCTCCATGCCGCCGCCGACGCGACGGTAGAGGAACGCCGCCTTCTCCCACCGGGACCGGGCGGCGCCCGCGTCCCCGAGGCTCCGGGCCGCCAGCCCGTCCACGAAGAGGATCTCCGCCGCGGCCCACAGCCGTCCGCCGCCTCCGGGGCCGCCGGCCAGCGCGCGGGAGAGCGTGGCCGCGTCCACCCGACGCGCGGTCTTCAGCTCCACCCCGACCCGGGCCGCCGCCGAGGCCAGCTCCTCGTCGAAGGCGCTCTCCGCGCGCTCCGGATCGCGATCCGTCACTTCCTCCCGCAGGTCCTCCAGCTCGCCGCCGCCGGCCTCCACGCTCCGTTCCATCTGCTGGAGCCGCTCGGCCAGACGCTGCATTCGCTGGGCGGAGAGTATGACCACGGTTCCGGATCAGTCGGGTGAGGTCGTCAGGCCGGCCCGCTCTCGGAGCTGCTTCGCCGCCTCCGACGCCCGGATCGTCCAGTGGTCCGGCGTATATCGCCGGATCATCAGGACCGAGCAGTCCACGCCGGCGGCGACCTCGTCCGGGATCGACCCGAAGAGCACCTGGCGGAGCCGGGACTCCCGGGAGGCGCCGATGACGACCAGGTCGTACTGATGCTCGGCCACCGCGGCCCGGATCTCCCCGGCGACGTTCCGTCCCTGACGGATCCGGACCGTCACGTCCTGGACGCTGTCGGCCAGGGTCTCGACCATGTCCATCTGCGTCGCCTCCTCCGCGCCGGCGTCGGCCTCCGGATCCACCACGCGGAGCAGCTCGATCTCGGCGCCGGTGCACCGCGCGATCCGGACCGCGACCTCCAGCCCGAGCCGCGCGTGGATGCCCCCGCCCCAGGGGAGGACGATTCTGTCCAGGTCGACGAGACCGCGGTCCTTGAACACCGCCAGGTCGGCCCGGACGCGGGACATCACCTCCTGCAGCGGATGCTGGCCCATCCGTCTCAGGTCCACGCTCCCCCGCCACCCCGCCAGCAGCAGGTCGCCCCGGCGGGAGGCGGTCTCCTCGACCAGGGCGTCGCCCACGTCGTGGGCGTAGTCGGTGACGACGCTGAGCTCGGTCTCCGAGATCGGACGGGGCGGGGCCTCCCGGGACTCGTGCTCCGCCGCCTTCCGCTCGGCCTCGGCCTGGAGCGTGGCCTCGATGAAGTCCGGCCCCGGCGCCTGCTCCCGGGCGGCCTCGATGGTGGTGTGGAGCGGAATCGGCTGGAAGTGGAGCCCGATCACCGTTCCCCCCTCCTCCCGTCCGGTGGCGATGTACCGGCCCAGCTGCATGAGGTCCGCCTCGTGCTCGGGCGCCCCCAGGGCGACGACCACCCGCCTCGGCAGGTCGGGCTCGATCTCCCGCTTCGGCGGCAGCTCGGGTCCCGCCGCTTCCTCCGGCGCGCCCAGCGGAGGCAGGAAGAAGGCCCGGAGCCCGAGCCGGACCCAGTTTCGGCGCAGGAGATCCACACCGTGCTCCATGTCGACCCGGGATCGCCCCCAGGCCCAGTACCAGGCCAGGCTGGCGGCGACCAGGACCAGGACGGCGAGCTGGGCGTTCGGCCCCGAGTAGAGGATGATCGCCAGGCAGCCGGCGGCGGCCAGCAGTGGCAGGTAGGGGTAGCCGGGCACCCGGTAGTCGGGCCGGTACCACCGGGGACGCGCGCCACGGAGCGCCACGCAGGCCACGTTCAGTGCGGCGTAGATCAGCAGCTGCAGCGAGCTCGCGATCTTCGCCAGCTCCTGGATGCTCTGCACCGCCAGGAAGGCGATGGCGATTCCGCCTGTGACACCGATGGCCCGGTGCGGCGTCAGGAGCTTCCGGTGGACCGCCGCCAGCCAGCGGGGGACCAGGCGGTCGCGGGCCATGGCCAGGTTGATCCGCGAGGAGGCCATGATGCTGGCGTTCGCCGAGGAGGCCGTGGCCAGCAGGCCGGCGAAGATGATGGCGCCGGCCCCGACGGGCCCGAACACCAGCCGGGCGGCGGCCGTGAGCGGGTCGTCCACCGCTCCGATCCGCTCCTGGGGGAAGATGCCGCCGATGGAGAGCAGGATGATCACGTACAGCAGCGTGACCACCGCCACGGAGCCGATGAGCGCCCTGGGGAGATTCCGGGCCGGGTCGCGGATCTCCTCGGCCACCGCGGCGATCTTCACGAACCCCAGGAAGGAGACGAACACCAGCGCCGTGGTGCCGGCGATCGGAGCCCCGCCGAAGGGGAAGAAAGGCGTGAAGTGTCCCCCCTCCATCCGGAACAGGGACCCCACCACGAACACCGCCAGGATCCCCACCAGGGTGAGGACGATGGCGATTTGCGTCCGACCCGACTCCTTGGCTCCCCACACGTTCAGAGCCGTGAGGAGGACCCCGCCGACCGCCGCGCCCCAGACCGCCGGAAGCGGCACGAAGTAGGCCAGGTACTCCCCGAGCCCGAACAGGTAGAAGGAGATGGCCACGGTGAGGCTCAGCCACGTGCCCACCCCGGCGATGGCCCCCACCGCGGGGCCGAAGGCCCGGGAGACGAAGTAGTACGCACCCCCGGACGTGGGCATGCCCGTGGCCAGCTCTGCGGCGCTGGCGGCGGTGACCACGCAGACCGCCCCTGCCGCCACGTAGGCGAAGATGGCGGCCGGCCCGGTGAGCTCCAGCGCGACGCCGGCGAGGAGGAAGATGCCGGCGCCGATCATCGTCCCGACGCCGATCGTCAGGGCGTCCCAGAACCCGAGCTCGCGTCGCAGTTCCTCGGTGGAGTTCATTCGTCACCCTGGTGAAGCGGGTTCGTAGGCCGTCCGTCCTGGATACACCGGGGCCCAAGGTAGCGAGGGGAGGCCCTTCTATTCAGTGCCGGCGGACAAAGCCCTGACGGCCCGCCGGTGAACCGCATCTCCTCGGGGGGAGGGGGTGACGGAGGAACGGATGTTGAGCTCTATATACGTTGACCCGACAGCCCACTCTCCGACCGGGTGCATCCCGCGGGAAACGCGGGATGATTCCTTCGATGAGTCGACGGAGACCACCAGTGTCCCCTGACGACCCGGACCCCTACCTCCCCACGTCCGGCCACCTCCTCGTCACCTACGAGGGCGAGACGCCCCCCTGGCCGTCCGTCCCCGCGTTCCTGACGGCGGGCCTCGACGGCGACCGGCGGCTGGTGTACCTGCACGACCGGAGCGAGCCGGGGGAGGTCGAGGAG
>Ga0207797_1002081_pt1 | contig 14081 bp, 9 predicted proteins | sample PRCRCaboRojoPR_6_FD_187275 | JGI IMG/M metagenome (GOLD analysis project Ga0207797, IMG submission 187275) | Marine sediment microbial community from Cabo Rojo, Puerto Rico - PR CR 10% Liquid 1 (SPAdes) | ecosystem: Environmental > Aquatic > Marine > Coastal > Sediment | place: Cabo Rojo, Puerto... | reverse complement strand
TTCCAGCTGCAATGGAGAGCTTGGAGAAAGCCACACCGACTCGGCCGAATCGGGTATTTTTACCCTCACAGTTTTTCCGAGTACGACACCCCAGTGTTGCCTGCCGGTGATTGAAGATCCGCTGGTCTCGTCCGTCGATCCCGGGAGTACCAGGACAACTAATACGGTTCGTATAGAAAGTAACTGCTCGTCTTACCCGGGTTCCCCGGGGTCGATAACCACGAGTATCTCTAAAGCTGCTTCCGTTCGACCTGCTCCGGGCTCGGGTAGCATGAATTTTACCCTGTCTCAAACTACCTTAAGCGTACCATTCGGTGGTAGCGCGGAAGTCGAGATAATCGGAACGTTTTCGGCTGACCTGACGCCAGGGTTTTACGAGGTTGAGCTTACAGTAACGGCGAGCTGCAGTGACCCCATATACGAACCAAGAAGTTATTCCGACACGAAAACATTCACTATTTACGTCCAGCCGGCTGTAGAAGACGAATGTTGTTTTCCCGCCCTTGGACCCCAGTTAAATACTGCCTCCGTGCCTGGGGATAGAGTTGCGCTATCGAGGATTACCGTATCAAATACATGCTACATCGGGGCTCGAGAATACGATTCCCGCCCCAGCGTTTCCGTGGAAAAACTGGACGTATTCCCTGATCCGAACCCGGGAAAAATATTTCTTTTACCTTCCCCGCAGGAATTACAACTGAAGTCCGGTGAACTCAGAAACATTACCCTCTTTGCGGTTCTGACGGAGGATGTACCCGAGGACTTCTACCAGCTGGAGGCCTCACTGAAGGTCGAATGTAATTCACCAGTGGGTAAACAGGAACACGAAATCACGGCAAGCTTTACGCTATCGGTGGAATCGGAGAAAGAACGGTCGTTTATCCCCGGGCTGGAGATACCATCTTCATTTGCTAAAGGCGTCTGTGCTGCACCGGGATCTACAGTGATGATCCCGGTAAATACCATCCAGAAGCCAGAGGAATTTAAGTGGGAGGGAGTGGCGGAATTCGCCGGAGGTGAAAAGCGGGTAGATCTCCTCGCTGCGTCCCACAGGGCGGTCGTTACTGTTGTGCCGGGAGGTTTAGAGGGAAAAACCCGAATCCAGATAAGCGGGCCGGGCGGGAGAAGCAATCCGGTAGAAATCGAGGTAAATGAATCCTGCACAAGCAATGAAGGGAACGAAGTAACCGAGGAAAAGGTGCGAGAATGGGGCGAGGCAGTACCAGAGGACCTCAAGGATAGGGCCACGGACCGGACCGGACAATTTATAAACTTTCTACCTGGCGAAGTAATTATCCAGTTCACGGGAACTACCGAACAACTGAAATCATTAAAAACAGAATACGGCCTGGAGTCTCTGGAAAGAATTCCCCCTACGGATTTCTTCGTAGCCAGATTGGAAGATCGTGGCATAAGAAACACCCTGGAGACTGCCGACAGCCTATCCGCCGAAGAAGGGGTAAAATACGCAACGGAGAACGGCCTGATGACCTTGCTGCAGGAGGAGCTAAACGACCCCAAAGTAAACGAACAGGAGCAACTACAGGCTACGAATATCTTCACCGGTTGGAAAAACTTCTTTCCGCTAAAGGGCCAGGGGGTCAGAATAGGAGTAGTAGATACCGGCCTGGATCTTGCGGTCAAGGACGAAGTGCGAACTTCCAGGTTTGCCCCAAACGGGATTGACGTAAGCAGTGGCAGTCAAAATTTGTCACTTCTCCTTGGGACATCCACCGCGGACGATCGCAGGGGGCACGGCACGATCGTCTCCGGCATTGCCGCCGCCCAGGGAGACAACGAGAAACTGGGAGCGGGAATAGCTTACAATAGCCGGGTAATCCCGATAAAAGTTTTCGGCCGGAGCAGGTTTACCCCTCAGGATATCATCGCTAAAGGACTGGTGGCCGGGTTCTACCTGCAAACTGACGTAATCAACATGAGCCTTGGTTGTTCGCGCTGCCGGCCCTCAAAGGAACGACAGACCAGAAAGTACTTTGCCAGAGTCCTGGATTCCTTATACGCTGATTTCGAAAAGAGAGATCTAACTCCTCCGATCATAGTTGCGGCATCGGGAAACGACGGCGAGGGAATAGTCGACACACCGGCCGCGGATCCCAGGGTAATTGCCGTTGGCTCCTATAATTTAAAGAAACAAAGCAAAAGTTCGTTCTCCAATTACGGCCAGGAGATAGATTTCGTAGCTCCGGGCGAGAATATTGTTACGACTCTCCTGGGGGGAGAATTCGGCGATGCGGGTTCCGGGACTTCTTTCGCTTCACCGCAGGCCGCGGGTCTGGTAGCTTTAATTCTTTCGACTCAGCCGAAACTAAAGGATTTAGGCGTAGAAGCGGTTAGAGAGAAAATCAGGGAGTGTTTCGTCATGGACGTCGGGGAACCGGGCTTCGATAATAATACGGGCTGGGGGCTAATACATATTCCGGAGCCGGAAGAGGTTGACCCCGAAAAGTGCCTGATATTTTCGGAAAGTGGTACAGGTAAGGATTGAATGTTCGTCACATCGACGTAAGCACCGGTTTTCACTGGAGTGGTAAATTTGAACACAAGGGCGACGTCCATCCTGGCCTTAATATTGGTACTTTTGCTGCTCTGGCTACCTTCTGTGCGAGGAGAAACTACTCTGGAGGGTGAGCTGAAGACGGGGCTCAGCCTGGCGAGCAGCAATTGCAAATTAGAGGATGGTTCTTTCGTATGCAATGACGTGCGAGAAGACGGTCCGGTACCATATTTCTTCGAAAGCCTGCTGGAACTGGAACTAAACGGCGTATTCGGCCCGGCAGATGAATTAAAGAGTATTTCCGAATTTTACCATCCCTACACCCCGTACTCGGGCTTGACTTTTCAGGGTTTTACGACAGAAACCCTTATCGGAGAAATTGCTGCCCTGGAAGGGGAACTAATATTTTCCCCAAACATAATCCTTTATACTACTCCCGACAGAAGGACGGAATCTTACGGCGCTACTTTCCCCCGACTCACTTTCAGGAGATTCAAATCTACGGCCGAATTTGAGCTGGCCGGACTGACTGCCAATACAACTCTGCTTCTGGATAACTGGCAGGACAAACCGGAAGAAGAACCGAAAATAAAGTCGGGGCTCATCCTGAAGTTCAAGACCGAAACGAAAGGAGAAGTCCAGCTGGAATCGGAAACCCGAATCGGAGTAAAAGATGGCGTGACTTGCTTCGGCAATTGCATCGGTCCGTTGAAACTACAACAAAATACCGTTCAGGAAGACAACGGTTTCGAAGAGTTTTTGGTTTCCGCGAATAATTTTTCAGTTAATGATATCGACCTGAACCTATCCGGAAAGCTTTCTTCCGACGTCGGGTTTAATTACTTGAGCCTTCGGGGCTCCAGAACTTTCGAATACACGGGATTCGACATGACGGTCTCATCCAGCCTCGCTGTCACTCGTGAAACTTTTCTCCCTTTTGCGGGGACCTCGATTACCTGGTCCGCCGACCCGCTAATCTTTTCCTTAAGATTTGACGAGAGTTATAGCCTGGAAAATGCCACCCAGACAGTTCAGTTTAATCCTGATTTGGCAGAAGTATTCAAGATAGAGGAGCTAAACTTCGGCAGCCAGGCGCTGCTCGGCAAACAGATAAATGTCAATTTGACGGTCCCGACCGATCCGGTAGATTTTAATGCCGCCCTGCGTTTTGGGAACGAGGACGGTCCTTACGTGCTTAATTCTGGCATCCTGAGCGCAAAATACGACGGCGATCCTTTCGGGGCCAGCGGTCTGCTTGCCTTCCGGGGCAATTCAAGAATTTTGAAATTAGAAACTGAACTCGATTTTTAACTGAGTTGCCGAGAACCTTGCAGGCCTTGACCGGGGATCCGCGGATGGATCGATTCTATTTGAACCAGCATTAAACCTCTTTTTCGGCTTCTTTTATCGCCTCTATCAATATCTCGGTACCGGTTTTGGCCATCTTTTCCGTCAGAACCAACGGAGCAAGACAGCGGACCACGTTGCCGTAGTGACCGCCCAACTCAAATATGACCCCTTTCTCGTAGGCCAGCTCCTGGACACGCTCGGCCATTTCCGGGTATGGTTCTTTGGTCTTTTTATCCCTGACAAATTCGACTCCTATCATCAACCCTTTGCCCCGGGATTCCCCCACGTAGTCCATGGCACCCTCTTCTGCTTTAAGCCGGGTTAACATGACTTCTTCCATGTCTCTCACGTGCTCGTTGATCGCGTTTTCTTCGATAAATTCCAGGCTGGCCAGTCCGGCCGCCATCGCCACCTGGTGTCCCCTGAAGGTTCCGATATGCGCCCCGGATTCCCATTCATCCAGTTTCTCCCGATAGAGAATTGCGCCCAGGGGAAAACCTATTCCGCCAAACCCTTTCGCTACTGTCATTATATCGGGAACTGTGCCCGTCAGCTCCGAGCTGAAAATTTCTCCGCAGCGACCATTGGATGCCTGTATTTCGTCAAAGATCAATGGTATGTCGTGCTCGTCAGCAATTTCTCTCAAACCAGGAAGGAAATTATCCGGAGGGACTATACTCCCCCCTTCACCCTGTACGGGTTCCACAATTATGGCAGCGGGTAGAGTCACCCCGGAATGCGGATCTTCAACCATTCTTCGGACGTACTGGAGGGATTTTTCTCCACACTCTTCCGGGCTATCCGTATCAAATGGGCAGCGATAGGGGTAGGGGTAGGGGGCAAAATGAGTCTGGGGCAGCGTCGGCTGGTAATCGGAAAAGAACTTTCTCCCGCTGGAGGCGGAGAGAGCACCCTGGGTCATTCCGTGATACCCTCCCTGAAAAGCCAGGACAGTCTTTCTGCCGGTATTAAACATGGCAAGTTTAAGCGCTGCCTCCACGGCATCCGACCCAGTCGGAGCCGTAAAGAAAACTTTTCCTTCGCCCAGTTGTCCCGGAGCAAGTTCTAGTAGTTTCCCAGCCAGAGCCGTCCTGACTTCCGTCGGAAAATCTAGGGCGTGGACGAGTTTCCCCAGCTGTTCCTCGACCGCATCCATCACCGCGGGGTTCAGCTGGCCCACGTTGAGGACACCGGCTCCCCCGAAAAAATCTAGGTAAATGTTCCCGTCAACGTCCCTGATCGTCGCCCCTTTCGCCTCGTCAATCGCCAGCGGCGTCGCCCTGGGGTAAGAAACGGCGCTGCTTTCAAGCTCTCTTTGTTTTTTCAGAAGGTCTTGTGATTTCGGTCCCGGAGGCGAGACTCTTATTTTCGGTTCTTCGGTAAAATGTAGCTCTGAAAGATCAGTCCTGATATCTGTTTTAGTCTTATCCATTCATAGCCCTCCCGGCATAAACTATATAATATATTCTATATTGTAATTCGCCGCGATTCAACCTGAATGAAAACTTTCCGCCACTTTGTGATTATAAATAGACATCAATTGTCCTCCTGGAATGTCTTTCGGACCCGACTCAGTGTCTTTTCATTCACGATCAATTCCAGAGCGGATAGCCCCAGCGCTTTCGCGGCGAGGAGCATTGCTGCAAAACCTTTCTCCGATTGAGCCGCCCGGGCGAACGCCTCCGTGTGCAAAGCGGTACCTTCCTCCGTGATTTTTATCATCGGATGAATCGTCGGGACTGCCTTGCTCACGTTCCCCACGTCCGTCGAACCGACTATCTCTTCCGTGGTTTCCTGCACCCTTTCAGTGTACCTCCGCAAGTTTTCCTCAAAGACTTCGGCCAGAACGGGGTTATTGACAAGGTCCTCGCTGGACTCGAAGCTGTCGATCTCCAGGTTTGTTCCCGTCCCCACCGCAGCCCCCTCGGCACATTTTTTTACCCGGCCGACCACTTCCTCCAGGTACCTACTCTCTTCGGCCCGAACGAAGAACTTTGCCACGGCCTTTTCCGGAACTATATTTATCGCCGAACCCCCGTCAGTGATGATTCCGTGAATCCGGACGCCGTCCTTTACGTGCTGTCTCAGGGCGTTAATATTTTCGAAGGTCTGAATAACTCCATTTAAAGCATTTATCCCTTCTTCCGGTGCTCCCGCAGCATGAGAAGCCCTTCCAGTAAATTTGAATTCCAACCCCTCGAGCGCGATAAACTTTGGGTTCAGCACGGTCCGATCGAACATATGGGCCATAAGTGCGGCATCGACGCCGTCAAAAACTCCGGCATTGACCATTGGAACTTTACCCGAATAGAGTTCCTCCCCGGGCGTTCCCAGGGCAACGATCTTCCCGGGCAGATCGTGCTCCTCTACCACCCGCTTCAACCCTATCGCCGCCCCCAGACTCGCAACCCCGCTTAAATTGTGGCCACAGGCGTGACCCAGATCCTCAAGCGCGTCGTATTCAAACATGAAACAGATCTCCGGTTCGGGCTCGCTTCCGGTAAAAGTACAGCGAAATGCCGTCTCAAGTCCGGCCAGTCCTTTCTTTGGCTCAAATCCCTCGTTGGCCAGCTCACTTACCAGAAGGTCTCGGGCTTCGTATTCCTGGAGTGAGCGTTCCGGGTTCTCGTGAATTTCTGAACTCAACTCCACCATTCGATTTTTCAGGGCTTCAACGCGTTCCTCCAGCTCTGATTTCAGTCGGTTTTCCTCTTTCTCGGTCACGGTAATCACCCAACGTCTTCAAGAAAGCTAAGTCGTTTAACCGGGGAAACACTCTTGAGGGGATTCGGAACGTCTATTTAACGAAGAGTTTTCTCGGGAATTCCGCCAGCACTTCCGCGCCGTCTTCGGTAACCCTGATCGTTTCGCTGAACTCCATCAGGCAGGGTTCGGACATTGTACTGATCGTATGAAACGTCATATTTGGCTTCAGGACGGTCTGATCGCCCAGCTGAAAACTCGCCGTTCTTTCCCCCCAGTCCGGCGGGAAACCCAGCCCTACCGGATAGCCGATCCGGGAGGAGCGTTCGTCGAACACCTTATTCGCTTCTATTGCCACTTCCTCTGCTTTGATACCGGGTTCGACGGTCTCAATTGCCTTTATGTGGCTCTCTATCCCCCTTGCGAAGACTTCCCTGGCTTCCTGTACCAGAGGCGACTCCTCTTCGGCAACTATCACGGTTCTGCAAATCGGCGAGTGATATCTCTCCTTGCAGCCGGCGATCTCCACGGCAACGGAAGTGTTCTGACCTATCGGCGCATCTGTCCAGGTAATATGTGGTGCCTTCGTGGTCTGGAGCAGCGGTGGGATGGACGGGGTACAGCCACCGTTCTTCACCATTCTATAGAGGATTTCTGCCGCCACTTCGTTTCCCCTAACCCCCTGCTCAATCGTCTCTACCGCAACCCCCATGCCCTTTTCGACGATTCTCGACGCTTCCTTCATGTACTCGATTTCCCTTTCGGACTTTTCGAGATAAACCCGCGGAACCAGCTGAGTTCCGTCCTCTATCCTGGCCGCGGAAAGCTCTTCTGCCAGCCTTTTGTAATAAAATGCCCGACAGTAATAATCGTCCAGTTCCATCCCGATCCTGGCCCTTGCCAGTCCTTCCGAGCGCAGGCTATCCAGCAACCGATCGATCGGATGTTTCGGTTCGGGATAGTTGACGTAGTGATCGACGTATTCCTCGCCGTAAGGCCTGATCATATCCTCCTCAAGCCAGGTATTCTGCCTTGCTCCGGGCCTGTCGATACTCCGATTGACCAGGAACAGATCCCGGTCGAGCGGAACGACTAAGAACTGGGGCGCGTAAAAAGAAAAGGAGCGGTAACCGGTGAGGTAGTAGATATTTGTGGGAGAAGTCACGAGCATAACATCGATTTCTTTCTCCTCCATCCTTTCACGAACACGCTTCACCCGCATCTCGTACTCGGACTTTTCGAAGGGCAACTTCGGCCCTTCCGTGCTAACTTCGCTCATGCAAACCCTCCCGTGAATTGACTTCCGGTCTTATTTCCTCGTACTCCAACGCCAAAAATACTATATCGTATATAGAGTATCTCCACAACGAAGGCTCAAGCACGTGGCAAACGGTCGGATTATCTCTAACCCCCATAAACGATTCGGCTTTTCCTCCTGGACTCAGGGGCTGCCCGGAAAGTTGGGATTAAAGGAAAATGTCGGGGATGGATCGACAGTTTTTCCGACCGGACGGAGGAAGTCAGGTTGCCTCTTCCAGGGCCTCCAGGGTCCTGCTTTCGGCGTTTTCGAGATGGGTGCGAACGGCCTCTCGGGCCCTTTCGAAATCGGGCTCAAGCATAGAGTCGATGATCTTCAGGTGTTCCTCGTTGTTGGTCATGACTATCTCTGGAGCGTTTTTATTGGAACTCGCCTCCGTGAAGGAGCGAATTCTGAGGGAATGATTACTTACCTGATTCAGTATTTTATTCAGGAGAGTATCAGCAAGAGCCATCTCTATCATCTCTTCCAGGCCGAGATCCACCTCCAGATTTTTCTCATAATGTTTGGAGTCCAGCGACCCTGCCTCAACGGCCCCCTGAATATCCAGGGCCACGCCCCGGAGCTTTTCCATCTCCGCCCTCAATTTAGGGTCCGACTCGATCTCTTTCGCTGCCATAACAGTTGCATAAGGTTCCAGGAGCTTTCTGACTTCATAAATCTCCAGTACATCTTCCCTGGTGACCGGCGCGACACGGGCCTTTTTATTCCGAGCATTCTTTACCAAACCCTGGGCGGATAATTTGGCCAGGGCCTCGCGGACCGGAGTGGGGCTAACGCCGAGATCCTCCGCCAGTGCGTCAATGGAAAGTACGTCGCCCGGCATGAGCTCGTTTTTAACTATTGAATCCTTGATGGACTCATAGACCTTTTCCTGTAAAGTCTCCCGCGGTATTTTACCGACCATTGAATCTCCCACCCCCAATTCAAAGTTTACTATATGATAATGAGGATTAATTTCAAGAAAGACTTTACCCGCTATCGTTCCCCGGAATACCCTCCCTTATCCCGGAGAAGAAGTTATAAGTGACTGTCTTCTCGCAGTCGGATGGTATGGAGGCACCGTGCGGCTGATTCGGAGGGATAATTACTAGCTCACCCGGAGAAACCGTCAACCCCTTGCTGGGTCTGCCTTCAGGGCCACGTAAATTCAATTGTCCCCTTACTACGATGGTAATCTGTTCGGCAGGGTGGTGGTGGACGGGAAACGTTGAGCCACCTTCGTAAGAATACTGTACGAACTCCAGTTTCTCCCCCTGAACCACCTTTCGCCCCACACCTTCGTCGACCGCCTCGGTTTCCACCGAATCGATTCCCAGTTTTCTCATTTACGGTCGATCACCTCCGCAATTGAACCCGCGAGGGCTTCAATAATTTCGTCGACGTGCTCTTTTTCCATGATAAATGGTGGGGCAATCATTATCTGAGTCGTTCTCCTTCCATTGGCCGGACTTCCTCCAGGATAAATATGGACCCCCCGGTCCAGGCAAGCCCGGCGCAGTCTCCCCGGTAGGTTTTCGGCCCGGTCGAAAGGTTCCCGTGCCTCTTTGTCCCTGACGAACTCCAGTCCGATCAATAAGCCTCGCCCCCTGATTTCACCTACGTTTGGATGGTCCGCAAAAGCATCCTTCAGCCGGGCCAATAACTTTTCTCCGGTATTTTTTGCCTTTTGCACCAGATTATTCCGACGCATGATATCAATTACTCGCGAACCGGCGGCCGCGGAGACCGGGTTGCCCCCGTAAGTAAAACCGTGGTGCATGCTACCGTCCCCATTCTTTACTGTTCGGTAAATGTCATCGTGAATTATCACGCCACCCAGCGGGGTGTAGCCGGCACCGAGTCCTTTCGAAGCGGAAATTATATCCGGAGTTATTCCACTGTGCTGGATCGCCCACCACCTGCCGGTCCGCCCCATGCCGCTCATAACCTCATCGACAATCAACAATAAATCGTATCTGTTGCAGATCTTCCTGATCCGCTTCCAGTATCTATCCGGAGGATGAACTCCCGGGGCACTTGAGCCCGAAACCGGCTCCGCTATAAACCCGGCCACCGTTTCCTCACCCTCCTGCAATATTGCCCGTTTCAGATCCTCGGCACACTCCAGAGAACATGTCTCGGGCCGTTCCCCGTATGGACACCTGTAACAGTAGGCGGGTGAAATCTTTGGATTGGAGGACATCATGGGGGCATAGGGTTCCTGTCGGCTCGTCTTTCCGCTCAAGGACAGAGCACCAAGAGTCGCTCCGTGATAGGACGTACTCCGGGATATAATTTTATATTTCCTCTGGTCTCCCCGGTCAATGTGAAATTTCCGGGCGAGCTTAATTGCGGTTTCATTTGCCTCCGAACCACCCGATACCGGATGAACTTTCGTCAAATCGGCGGGGGAAACAGTTACCAGCTTTTCGGTCCAATCCGCCAGAGGCTCCGAAAAGAACCCGGACATGTGAGCATAGTTAAGCTCTTCCGCCTGTTCTTTCAGGACCTCGGCGATTTCGCCGTTACCGTGACCGAGTGAACAGACGGCCGCACCGGAAGCTGCATCCAGATATCTCTTGCCCTCCGAGTCGTAAAGATAGACACCTTCAGCCCTTTCCACTTTCAAAGGAGGATTCGTTAGATCTCGCCAAAATACAGAACCCTCAGCCATATATATCTTCTCCTTCCTGAAAGCCAAGTTCCCGGGAAATTTCCTTCCCCTCGTTTTTTACGACTTCGGAATAACTAGCGATCGCGTCATCCGTCATCCTCAGAGTCGGACCGACGATACTTATGGCGCCAATAACCCGCCCGGAATAATTAAATATCGGAGCCGCTACCGCTCTTACGCCCTCGGCAAATTCCTCGTCGGAATAAGCCCAGCCTTTCTCCCGCACGGCCCCAAGTTGCCTTCTCAGTTCTTCCGTATCGGTTATGGATCGCGGCGTCGTATCACGGAACAGGCCCTCCGATTTCAGGTCATCCAGGTGTTCGTCCGGTAGATAGGCAAGCGCCGCCTTTCCTTCGGCAGTACAGTTCAAGGGCCTCCAGGCGCCAAGATCCGCCGTCCAGCGGAGAAGGTGATTAGATTCTATTTTGTCAATAAATACGTATCGCTTTAAGTCGGGTGTTAGCAGGGCCAGATAAGCACTCTCCTCCGTCTCTCGCACCAATTGGTGTAAATGGGGTCGGGCAACTTCGTGGACGTCGAGTTGGTTCAACAGAGAGGCTCCCAGTTGAAATATTTCCACTCCCAGTTCGTACTTGCTCGTCTCCTCGTCCTGACGAACCAGACCCTGAACCTCAAGTGAATTTATTAGCTTCTGAACGGTTGATGGGTTATATCCGGTCGAACGGGCCAGCTCCCTTACACCAACCGGGGTTTTTCCCAGGCTTATCTTTCGCAGCAAAATTACCGCACGTTCCACGGAAAGTATCGTGGATTTTTCCTCGTCGGAAACACTGTTTCCCATAACTTGAATCACCGCTTCAAATTATTATAATGACTTTATACCCAGCTGCAAGATTGACAGTATTTTTACCGAAGCACCAGAGCGCTTGCTAAAAGGAGAAGTTGAACAAAAAAGGAAAATTTTCGGATCAACCCGGGTTGTTTTTCTCATGAAAATAAATAGAATATAGAATATGGAAGATTTACCGAAAAAAAATTTTCCGCGAAGCAGCGAAGAAACCTGGATAGAATTTTTCGTTTCCCGGACTTTGGACTATTCTCCTGTTCTCGACAAACCGATCTTTCCGATAAATTTCACCGAACGAGAGACTAAACTCAGGAGGTGATATCTCTACTGCGAATTAAGCTAGCTACTGAAAACTACTTTTATGAGCTTCCAGGTCAAAGTTTTCATTTACCAACTCACCACACTTTAAATGGGAGGCTGTAATGAAAAAGAATTCAAATCTACACGCGTCAAAAATAACGGCAATACTTATTCTATCCAGTTTGCTCATCTTAAGCGGGCTCACGGCCCTGGCAGCTGATCACGATGATGTGTTGCGATTGAGAGCTCGTAAAGGGCAGGACATTGAAAACATGGACCCGGCGTTCCACATTGGGGACGAAGAATACAATATCAACCTCGCAATATTTAGCAGACTGATGAAATACAAACCCGGCTCTCAGGAATTAAAACTGGACGCTGCCGAATCCGTCGAAGTGAGCGAGGACGGGAAGACGGTGACCTTTAAGTTAAAGGAGGGCATTCAGTTCCACGAAGGCTACGGCGAACTCACGGCCGAGGACGTGAAGTTTTCCTACGAGCGGATTATCGATCCGGAAAACGAATCACCCTACAAGAGTTCCTGGGAGACGTTGGATCACGTCGAAGTTACCGGCAAGTACTCCGGCAAACTGATCTTTAACAAACCACTTGCATCTCTATTTACTACGAGTATTCCTTACACTGCCGGTGCCATAATAAGCAAGGAAGCTTACAAAGACCTGGGTGACAAATTCTCGACTCACCCGATAGGCTCAGGACCTTACCGCTGGGCCGAATGGAACCCGAACCAGAAAATCGTCCTGGAGCGGTTCGAGGAATACTACGGAGAGAAACCTGAATTCGAAAGGATCGAATTAATGACCATCGAAAATACGAAGTCGGCGGAAATGGCCTTTGACAGAGGCGAGCTCGACGGTACTTCGATTGCCCTGAATTCCGTCAAGCGATACGAGAACAAAGAAGATGCCGTCGTTCACAAGCTGACAAATCTCCGCTATCACTTCCTCGGATTTCAGGTCCAGAAAGAACCGTTCAACGACATCAGAGTGAGAAAAGCTATCAGGTACGCAATTAACAGCGAGGAAATCGTAGAAGGAGCTTACAACGGTGTCCCGAAAGTCAACAACTGCATGCTTCCGGAGCAGATGGTTGGATCATGGGAAGGATGCCCCAACTATAAACAGGATCTGGAGAAGGCCAGTGAATTGCTAGAAGAAGCCGGTTATCCGAACGGATTCAAAACTGAAATAGTTGTCTCCGGCCCGGATTACCACTCCCTCAGCGCGCAAATTATCCAGCAACAGTTACTCCAGGTCGGCATAAATGCAAAAATAAACCAGGTCGAGAACTCGTACGAGACGTTAAAGAAACAGCCACCGGTTATGCACTACTGGAGCTTTTCGCTAAACCTGAATCCGGGCTACTGGTTCGAATGGTTCACCTGCGATCAGGTAGGAAAGTGGAACTCTCCCTCATGGTGTAACGAGGAATACGACAGGCTATTGAGTGAAGCTGTAACGACGCTGGATCAGGAGAAAAGTGCTGAAAAGTTCGTTGAAATGCAGAAGATAATGCACGAGGAAGTTCCTCTTGTCTTCGTTACGAACGGGGCAAACGTCCACGTGACGAAGCCGGACATCAAGCCTTCTTACCTGGCGCAGTACTCACAGTACGAGTACTATGAGAAAAAAGAGTAGAAACAAATTTAGGATTACGCGTTTCTACTTCAGTTAAACTAAACCAAAAGGAGGTCACAAAGGGGAAGGGGTAAGCAGGTTCGCTCATTCGGCTAACCATACGGGCTCACCTCTTCCTCTTTGTTTTTACCCGGAAAATAAAGGGGGTCGTACATGGCTCAGTACACACTAAGACGGCTTCTAACAGCAATTATAACCGTTTTCGGGGCAATGGTGCTCCTGTTCATCATGATCCAGTTCATGCCGGGCAATCCCGCAGTAATACTGCTGGGACCGAGGGCTTCGCCCGAAATAATTGAGAGCTTCCGGCAGAAAATGGGATTGGACCAACCGATATACGTCCAGTTCGGTAAATTTATATTTAACGTCTTTCAGGGAGACCTGGGAAAGGACGTTTTAACCCATAGACCGGTACGAGAGCTGGTTTTTAACGAGGTACCTTATACTGTCGCCCTTGCTTTCACAGGGATGGGTTTAGCGGCTTTGATCGGGATACCGCTCGGTGCCTTTGCCGCGGCCTATCGGGACTCCCTTCTGGATAAGATTACCGGAGTTTTATCCGTGTCCTTTATTACGATGCCCTCATTCGTCAAAGCTATAGTCTTATTGCTGGTTTTTGCCGTTATCCTGAAGTGGTTTCCCGCCACCGGCGGGGGAGAACGGGGAAATATTCTCGACCAAATTTACCACCTTATTTTGCCGATGATGGCGATAGCTATCGGCTGGATCGGCTACATCGCTCGTTTGACCCGAGCCGTCGTACTGGACGAATT
>Ga0207797_1002080_pt1 | contig 14082 bp, 13 predicted proteins | sample PRCRCaboRojoPR_6_FD_187275 | JGI IMG/M metagenome (GOLD analysis project Ga0207797, IMG submission 187275) | Marine sediment microbial community from Cabo Rojo, Puerto Rico - PR CR 10% Liquid 1 (SPAdes) | ecosystem: Environmental > Aquatic > Marine > Coastal > Sediment | place: Cabo Rojo, Puerto... | reverse complement strand
GGGCAAAGTCTTCGATCTGCTCCAGGACTGCCGGCAGCTCATCCAGTTCGGAGCGGCGGAAAAGCAGCGAGGGAACAACCGGGATCTCATGGGCGATCATGACATCCTTGAACAGCGCCTTGTCCATACCGACCGCGGATCCCAAGACCCCTGCCCCGACATAAGCGATATCGGCCAGATCGAAAAGCCCCTGCATGGTGCCGTCTTCCCCGAACGTTCCGTGCAGAACCGGAAAAGCGACGTCAATTTCGGAAAAGACCTCCAGCACCTGCCGGTGATCGACCGTTTCAATCGTATACACATCCGTCCGATCCGGGATGGGCAGGACTGCGGCTGTCTTTAAACCGCGCTGATCTTTCTCGCGCAGGGCCTGCCAGACGCCGTCCCCGACCAGCCAGTCCCCGGCCTTGGTGATTCCAATCTCCACAACCTGGTAGGTCTCTCGATCCAGCGCATCAAGAATATGCCGTGCAGAAACCAGAGAGACTTCATGCTCTCCCGAACGACCGCCAAATAATACCGCTACTTTCAATTTACCTGTCATTTCCCACAACCTCTGACCAATCACCCTCGAGCGTGATTTCTAATTCCAAATTTACTCCAAACTGTTCAGCTACCTCGCGGCGGGCTTTTTGGATCAAAGCGAATATATCCGCTGCGGAGGCATCTCCCCGGTTAATGAAGAAGTTGCCGTGCAGCGGGCTGATTTCTGCCCCCCCGATCCGGGTGCCCTTTAATCCAGCTTGGTCGATTAAAGCTCCCGCATAATGGCCGGAAGGGTTTTTGAACATGCTGCCTGCACTCGCGCCCACAGGCTGGGTCCGTTCTCTGTACTCCTTATACTCCTGCATTTCGGCTTTGACAGCTTCTGGAGTGCTCCGGTCCAGCTGCAGGCTGGCGGACAGGACCACCGCCGGAACATCCCCGCCCTTGATGCGGCTGGAACGATACCGGTAGTCCAAATCCTCTGCGGTCCACTTCTCCACCTGAACCTTTTGCCCTGTTTGATGCAAGATTTCTGCCATGATCAGGTTGGCGGACATATCACTGCCGTGTGCTCCAGCGTTTCCGACCACCGCGCCCCCAATCGTGCCCGGGATCCCCGCAGCCCATTCCAATCCGCTCCAGCCCCGATTGGCTGCCCGGCGGGCAAGCACACCCAGGCCCGCCCCGGACTCGGCCCAAATCACCGGCTCGCCCTCATCGCGGTCTCGGAATTCAACCGCTTTGGCCCGATTCAGGATCACCAGACAAGGCACCCCGGCCTCGCTGATCAGCAGATTGGATCCGCCGCCCAGCATCAAATAGGGAATCTCGTGCTTCCAAACAAACCGGACCAGATCCTCCAGCTCCTCCCGATCCTGGACAGTGATCAGGCAGGACGCAGGTCCCCCTACCCGCAAAGAAGTAAAGCGAGCCACGTCAGCATCTTCTTTCAGGCGGTCGCCGAAACGCGCCTGAAGCCGGTCCATCTGTTTTTCGGTGATCCTCTTCTCGGCCATGTTCAATGTCCTTAAAGATCCTTGATCCGGTCAACCACCCGATTTACCACGCCCGAGGTTAAATCCTGGGCGTCCTTCATGTTCCGGTTCAGCTCATCCTGCAGCTCAACGTTCTCACGGACTGTCCACCGCAGGGAGTTCTGAGGTTGAAAGGCTGTATCCACAGCCACATCCCGATCCTCACGATAAGATTTTGGGGTCATGATTTCACCTTCTTTTCTACTTGAGTCTGTTTGCCCAGTCTTTCAGCCAGGCGGTGGTTGATCTCAACTGCATCTCCTGCCGAGAGCACAATCACGACATCTCCCGGAGCAAGGCGTTCGACCAGATGACGAATCAGGGCATCAAATCCCTCAAAGTATTCAGCCGGGGCGGATTGAATGTCAGAAACCACCTCCGCAATCGAAAAGTCTGCTGGTTTCTCCTCCCGGGCCGGGTACACCTTGGTCACCAGGACCCGATCAGCGTCCTTGAAAGCGCCGGCGAACGCTGAGGATAAAGCGGCAATCCTGGAATAGGTATGCGGTTCCCATACCGCCCAGATCCTGCTGTCCGGAAACCGGCTCCGGGCTGCTTCCAGCGTAGCAGTAATTTCTGTGGGATGATGTCCGTAATCATCGATCAGGGTCACCCGATCATACGTGCCGATCACCTCAAACCGCCGTCCGCTGCCCTGAAAACCGTCTAAAGCGGCGGCGGCTTCTTCCACGGACAGCCCCAAGCGCTCCACCACTGCAAGGGCAGCCGCGGCATTGAGCACATTGTGCTTCCCGGAGATCTGCAGGGATACCGGGCAGGTTTTCTCGCCCTGCGGGCCCCTCCACACAAACGCAAAATCCATCCCACCCCGAGCATTGACCCGCACGGATTCAGCCCGATAGCTCAACCTTTTCCCCTCGATGCCGTAAGCAAAAACCTGCTGCCTGCCGAGAAACTCTTCCGCAAGCTGCCGGGTGCCGGGATCATCGCCGCAGATGATCAGCTGGCCGTCTTCCTTGAGCTGGCCCGAAAAATCCCAAAAGGCCTGCCGAAAATCCTGCTCGGTCGGGAACATATCCGGGTGGTCATGCTCAATATTGGTGATCACCTCCAGATCGGGTTCCAGGCCCAAGAACATATAATCGTATTCATCGGCTTCAATTACAAAATGCTTTCCCTGGCCAGCCGCCGCATTGGTCTGCAGCCCGGATACCACCCCGCCGACAATAAAGGACGGATCCTGATCGAGCTCGCTTAAGATCCAGACGATCATGGATGTCGTGGTCGTCTTCCCATGACTTCCTGCCACAGCGATCACCTGCTGATCGCTCATCAAGCTGGAAAGGAAATCTTTCCGGGTGACCACCGGGATGTCGTTTTCTCTGGCAGCCAGGACTTCCACATTGTCTTCCGGAACGGCTGAGGACCGAATCACCAGATCTGCTCCCCGCACCTGATCTGCGGCATGCCCGACGTAAACCTGAGCTCCAGCCTGATCAACCGCTTCAGCCAGCTCAGAATATACCTGATCTGAACCGGAGACACGGTAACCCTGCTCCAGCAGCACCTTGGCTATCGCCGAAAGGCCGGTCCCCCCTATCCCGATCAAGTGTATCTTCTCCATCAAATAAACACCACCAGGACAAACATGAAGGCAATCACGACGGCAAAAAACAAACCGATCTGGTTGTTTGCAAACACCGGCGGGAAGTAGTTAATCGCGCTCAAGGCAGCTTCTGCCATCGGATCCCCGGGTTGAGGCGGCATGATATTGGGCACAAAAGGATACAAAGCAGCATCCATGTACCACCACAGCGAGCCGATGATGAAGTACCCGCTGACCAAACCGAGCACCGCCCCAAACAGCGCATCCTGGATTTTTTCCCGGCGGGCTTTTTCGCTCAAGGGAGCCAGGCGGGGCGTTTGGTAGCCAAAAAAGGCCAGCACCAGGATAATGGAAGCCCGGATCCAAAACTGGGTTTGCAGTTCCTGCTGAATCGGCTCCGGCAGCGCAGCAAAGGTGACCTGATCGGACAGGTTTTCCACTGGTCTCAGCACTTCTTCGAAAGGAATCACAAACGGAGTGAAGCTTTCCAGCACGTAGATTAAGAACATGGCCAGAATAATGCTGAAGATCACCAGCAGCTCTTTAGCCCAGCCCCGCATGGCGCCGATCACGGCGAACAGGATTAAGAACAACCAGAATGCATACATGATCGATATCATCGCTGACCTTCTCTTGTTGGCGTCCCGCCGACCTCAAAAAGCAGCCGGGCGATTTTCTCCGCTGCGTCGGGCCGGGCTGCAGCCTTAACTTTTTGCCTCATTTGTTCAAGCATGTTTCCGTCCCGCAGGATCTCTTGCACCCGAGGGAGGAGTTCTGCTTCCAGATCCTGGTCCTGAACGATCACTGCCCCACCCTGGCTTTCCAGGTACTGCGCGTTGACCAGCTGATAATGCCAGGCATACGGATATGGCACCAGGACTGCGGGAAGTCCAAACAGGGGGAATTCTCCCAGAATAGAGGCCCCTGCCCGGGATACAGCCAGATCTGCAGCTGTAAAAGCTGCTCCGATGCGCTGATGCAGGTAGGGAAAAACCCGGTAGCGGTCCCGCAGTTTCGCCGGGAGCCGCTCAGGTTGATCCTGCAGCTCAGGCCAATCAAGCTTACCGGTAATATGAATCACCTGAGTGAATTCAAGCAGCTCCGGCAGGTTCGGGATCAAGGCCTGATTGATCGAACGGGCTCCTGTGGAGCCGCCGAAGACCAGCAGGACCGGAAGCTTGCTGTTTAATTGGAAGGCTTCCAGCGCTTCGGCAAACTTCCATTCTCTGAGGTTGGCTCGGACCGGATAGCCGGTCACCCGCACCCGGCTGCCGGAAGAGAAATATTTCCGGGTCGCTTCGGCAGTTGCCGCGATCACGTCGGCCAGCCGGGCAATGGTTTTCAGCGCCAGCCCGGGTTCAATATCAGGCACAAAGAGCACGCTCGGGACCGCTCTCCCAGCCAAAGCGACAGGCACGGCCAGATATCCTCCGGTAAAGAAAAGCACATCAGGCCGAAAATCCCGCAGGATCCTCCGGGATTTCCAGTAACCCCGAATAAGCTGCAGGAGGTTACCTGGCAGCTTACGCAGACCTACCCCATGCAGCCCTGCCGCAGGTATGGTCTGATAGGTCAAGCCAGCCCGGGTCAGGATCTCTTCATCCATGCCGCTTTGACCTCCAATCCACAAGGTATCCTCCAGAGCCTGAAACAGCTCAGGATCTTCTTGAATGGCCTGCAGAACGGCTACGGCTGGATACATACCGCCTCCCGTCCCGCCCGCGCAAATCAACAACCGCACCTAATGACCTCCGTTCTTCTGATTTCCTCTTCAATTCAGCATGCCTGCCCACGCCCAGTATTATTCCTACCGCTGCCAGGGTGACGATCAAGTTTGATCCACCCAGGCTCATAAAGGGCAGCGGATTGCCGGCTACGGGAAGCAGTCCAATAATCACGGCGATATTGACATAAGCCTCAAAGACAATCCAAAAAGTCAATCCAGCTGCCAGCAGCGAACCCAGCCCATCAACCGCGTTCTTGGCGATCACCATGCCCCGCCACAGTAGAAACGCGTAAAGCAGGACCAGCAAGCTCGCTCCCACAAAACCCAGTTCTTCACCGACCACCGCAAAGATCGAATCCGTATGAGGCACCGGGAGCAGGACCAATTTAGCGATCCCTTTCCCCAGCCCTACCCCGAACCCCCCGCCGTTGATAAAGGCTGTAAATGACTTTTCGATCTGCTCAGATCCAATCGTGTTGATATCCTTGATGTTGACCCAGAAATCCAGGATCCGCTGGTACACTTCCGGTTTTCTCAAGGTCACAATCACACCGCCCAGGGTGCCTGAGCCTACCAGCAGGACCAGGATCTGGAAAAGTGATCCGCCGGCCATAAAGAACAACAGCAGGCCCAGGAAAAACACGGTAGCAGCTGCGCTGACATCGGTCTGGACCGCAATTAATCCTCCCACGCTTCCCAATATCCCGGCCAGGGGCAGCAGGCCGAACCCGACCTGTTTGATCTTCTCTCCTTTGGAATTCAACCAGACTGCCAGATAAATCACGATCACCAGCTTGGCTAATTCCGAGGGCTGAACTGATTTACCGCCGAACAAGCTTCTCGCAGAACCTTTACCGACGATCAGGACAGCCAGCAGAAGCAGCAGCGTAAACAGGATCGCAACAATCGCCAGGTGGTTCTTTTCCCACCTGTGGTAATCCATCACATAAAAAGCCAGGCCGGTGACCAGCCCGATCCCCAACCAGATCAGCTGGCGAACGAAGAAGTAATTCACATCCTGAGAAGCACGCCAGGAGACATCCCAGGAAGCGGAATAAAGCATCAGCAGTCCAAAGACCAGCAGGGCCGAGACAGTGATCAGCATCGGCAGATCTACAACCAGATCGAAACCAGCATTTTTTGACTTCATGATAGGTTTTCCACCAGTTTTTTATAAGCTTCACCGCGGGCGGCAAAATCCCGGAATTCATCGAAGCTGGTCCCGCCCGGCGAAAGCAGGACGACATCCCCCGGCCGGGCCACATCGGCTGCTTTTTGTACTGCCTCGCGCAGCCCTTTCACCCTGGAGATCTGAATCCCGCCGGCACTCTCCACGTCGGCTTCCCGGAGAGCGCGTTCAATGACCGGCACAGCCTCTCCAAAAAGGACCAGGTGCCGCACATGTTCACAAACATACCCGGCAAAATCTCCCCAGGGGAGGTCCTTATCCCGCCCGCCGGCCAGAACGATCAGCGGTTCAGTGAACGATTTCATGGAAGCCAGGGCTCTCTCCGGGGCTGTCGCGATCGAGTCATTGTACCAATCAGCGCCTTTCCATGTCCGGACAAATTCCAGCCGGTGCTCCACCCCGGAAAATCCTTCCACCCCGGCTGCGATCGCCCGGGGGGAAATCCCGGCTGCCCAGGCCAGAGCCGCAGCGCCGAGCACATTCTCTAAATTATGCTCACCCCGGATCTCAATGATCTCCCTGGCGAAAAGCGGTTCGATCCCAGCGTCGGTCTGCACCTTAATGGTCTCCTGATCCAGGAAAACGCCGCGGTGCCCTGCCGCAGGGCGGTCCATCCCGAAGGAAAACAATTTGTCAACCACCTGACCCTGCAGGCTCCAGGAACCAGGATCATCCCGGTTCAGGACAGCGGTATCGGTCTGGTTTTGCAGCTGAATGATCCGGGCTTTTGCTGCTTGATAGGCTTCCATCGTCCCATGACGGTCGAGGTGATTGGGTGTGATATTGAGCACTCCAGCAATATCCGGCGCCCGGGTCATCAGTTCCAGCTGAAAACTGGAAAGCTCTACCACGGCCAGGTCCTCCTCACCCATCTGGTCTACGTCCGTGAGCAGCGGATGGCCGATATTGCCTCCGATCCAGGTCTTTTCCTCGCCCAATTCTTCCCGGACCATCCGCCCCACTAGGGTGGTCGTGGTTGTTTTTCCGGCCGATCCGGTAATACCGATCACCCTGCAGGGCGCTTGTTCCATAAATATCTGAGAATCATTTGTCAGCGGGATCTCACGATTTACAGCTTCCGTAATCAGCGGGATCGTCAAGGGAACACCGCCGGAAACTGCCAGCAGGTCCGCGTCATCCAGCAGGTTGAGAGGATGGGCGCCTAGCACCCAGCGAATACCCGCTTCAGAAAATTTTTCTACGGTATCCATTAATTCCTCTTCCGTCTTCAAATCCGTCATCACCACCTGGGCTCCCCGCTGAGCCAAAAATTCTGCCAGGGCACAGCCCTGTCGGGCGGCCCCTACCACAATTACCTGCCGGTCAGCCCAATCCTTGTTTTTCATACCAGAGAAAGGGCTACCCCAATCAGCGCTGCTACCAGGCTGATCAGCCAGAAGCGCTGGACAATCTGGGTTTCGCTCCATCCAATCAGCTCAAAATGATGGTGGATGGGCGACATTTTAAACAAACGCTTCCCATCCGTGATCCGGAAATAAGCCACCTGCAGGATCACACTGAGCGTTTCACTGACCGGGATGATGGCGATGATAGGCAGCACTGCCCACTGGCCGGTCATCAGGGCTACCACCGCCAGGGCAGCTCCCAGGGCCAGGGAACCGGTATCACCCATGAACAGTTCTGCAGGATGAACGTTGAACCACAAGAACCCAAACACCGATCCCGCCAGGATAAAGCAGAACCGCCCCAAGAAAATTTGCCCCTGGATCAAGGCAATCACACCATAGGCGGCAAAGGCTGTCGCCGAGATCAGACCCGCCAGGCCATCCAAGCCGTCCGTGATGTTAATGGCGTTAGAGAAGCCGACAATAAAAACGGCAGCCACCGGGTAGTACAGATAACCGAGCTGGATCTCAAAATCATACCCCGGCAGATAAAGCTGGGGGACATCCAGCAGCTCGCGGAGCACAAAGACAGTGGCCACAGCAACCACGGACTGCAGCAGGAATTTGGTCCGGGCCCGCATACCTTCTCCACCCCGAATGCCCCGCAGGCTGGACCAATCATCGATCGAACCGATCACCCCATAAGTGATCAGCACAATCAGGGGCACCAGGATCGAGTTACCCACCACATTGACGCCCAGCAGCTTCACTGCGTTGAAGAGCACGGTCAGCAAAGCTACAGGTAAAAGGATCAACACCCCACCCATGGTCGGGGTGCCCAGCTTTTCAAAATGTCGGTCGGGGCCGTCCATGCGGATGTGCTCTCCGATTTTCAGCAGGCGCAGCACCCGGAGCAAAGGGGCACCCCAGATCACAGTGAGTATAAAGCTGAACCCGGAAAGGGCCATGGCCATGGAGGTCTGGGTCATGATTCCACCTCCAGGGCGGTGACGATCCGATCCATCCGGGCTCCTCGGGAACCTTTCACCAGCACAATATCTCCTTCCACCAGGTAGTTTTCCAGGAAATCAATCGCTGCCTGACTGTCCTGCAGCTCGACGATGCGCTCCTCAGGCAGACCAGCCTGCTGGGCTGCCCGACCAATCATTGTAGCAAGCGAGCCCACAGTGACCAGGGTGTGCACAATCTCAGCCGCCCGGATGCCTACTTTCTCATGACCAATCCGCTCGTACTGACCGAGCTCCAGCATATCTCCCAGCACCGCGATTTTTCGGCCTTCCAGCTCATCCAGCAGGTTCAGATCAGCCAGCATTGATTTGGGTGAGGCGTTGTAAGTATCATCAAGGAGCAGTGCCCCTGATCTGGCTTCCACCGCGACCAGGCGGAGCTGAGTGTGCCCCATCTGCAGACCTCGAATAATCTCCTGCCACGTGAGTCCTTCCACCAATCCCACTCCAGCTGCCCGGAGCACGGTATGGACGGAATGTCTCCCAATCAGCGGAACCCGGAGGTGGATGGTTTCACCCTGATAATGAAGCCGGAACTTGATCCCATCCAGTCCCAGGCTCTCTACCTGGTCGGCCCACAAATCCGCCTCGGGGTTCAAGCCGTAATAAAATATCCTGGCATTGGTCCGCTCGGCCATCTCCCGGACCAGGGCGTCATCATAATTCAAGACTGCTACGCCTTCGGGCGCTGGTGGAAGCGCTTCTACCAGCTCACCTTTCCCGCGGGCAATTTCCTCAATCGATCCAGCCCGCTCGGCATGCACGGTGCCGATGGTGGTGATCACTCCCACCGAGGGCCGGGCGATCTCGCACAGCATTTCAATCTCCCCGGGAACATAAAAACCCATCTCCAGGACCGCCCGGTCGTGTCCTTCGCTCAAACGCCACAAAGTCATCGGCAGCCCGATTTCATTATTGAGATTTCCAGGATTCTTCAAAGTGCGGTGGCGCTGCTTGAGCACGGTGGTTGTCAGCTCCTTGGTGGTCGATTTCCCTACGGATCCTGTGATACCTATGACCCGCACATTGAGCTTTTTCCTCCAGTAAGCAGCGACCTGCTGCAGGGCTTGAATGGTATGATCCACCCGCAGGCAGAAAGGAAGCTCGAGCGGTTCTGCGGGAATTTGACCGGCCTCTCCCCGAAGATCCACCACCCGAAAATCACTGGACACCTCTCGTTCAATAAACGCAAAAGCCGCACCCCGCTGGAAAGCATCCTCAAGAAAATCGTGGCCGTCAAGATGTTCGCCGGGCACCGCGACAAACAGGGCCCCGGGTATCATCTTCCTGGAATCCACATCCACATCAGAGATCACCTGATCTGCCCACGCCGGGGCCTGATGGAGTAACGCTTCAAACACAACACCTAAGGTAATCATTCCGCTGCTTCCTGCAAGCTAATCCGGACCGAATCCGGCGGGATACCCCGATGAATTACAACCCGCTGGACCACTTTGCTGAAAACCGGGGCGGCAATTTCTGAGCCCCAAATCGAAGTCGCCGGTTTATGAAACCAGACGTAGACAATGAACTGGGGGTCTTCTACCGGACCCCATCCTACAAATGAAGCATTGGTCGCTGAATCCGTGTACCCTTTTCCGGGAACATATATTTCCGCGGTGCCGGTCTTTCCGGCCAAACTGACCCCCGGCACGAGGGCAAGGGAAGATTCTTCTTTCAGCGATTGTTCCAGCATATCTGTCAGCGTATGGGCCGTTTCCTCCGAGATCGGATGTCCGACCACGGTTTTCGGGGGCGTATATCGATAGCCCTCATCGATAATCGAATGAATGATCCGCGGGGCAACCATCTCTCCGTCATTGGCGATCGCCGAGATCGCTTTCAGCATCTGCACCGGGGTAATCTCAATCCCCTGCCCGAAGGCATTGGTGGCGAGCTCAGACCGGGTAAACTGAGCGCTTTGATGATTTTTCACCAGTCCAGGGACCTCACCGGCTAGTTCAATCCCGGTCAGCTGTCCAAAACCGAAAGCCTGAAAGTATGAATAAAACCTTTCCGACTCGAGCTGCTTGGCCACCCAGGCCAGACAAACATTCAAAGAATGCTGCATACAGGTGGTCATGGTCTGGGGACCCCAAGCTTCATCATTCCAGTTCTTGACAGTGATCCCGCCAATTTCGATCTTGCCTTTATCAATAAATTCCGTATCCGGCTCCACCACCCCAGCGTCCAGCGCTGCGGCCATCGTGAGCACCTTAACCACCGATCCCGGCTCATAAGCTTTAATACCGAAATTAAAAACGTTCCCCAGGTTGTTGATGATCGGCTGGTAATCCTCTTTCCAATACTGGTTAATATCGGCCCTGGGCGCTGAAGCCATGGCCAGGATATCCCCGGATTCAGGATCCATCACCAGAATAGTCCCGGCCAGGGAGCCGTTCTTCTTCATCGCCTTGTCCAGGATTTCTTCCACATCCCGCTGCAGCACCGCATCAATGGTCAGGATGATGTTGGCGCCGTGATCAGGGTCAGGCGCCTGATCCGCTTTATGCGGATCCCATAAAGCCCACAGAGACCGATCGTTGCCAAACAGGGAGGCATCGTATTTTTCCTCCACTCCCAGGTAGCCCTTTTTCTCATCGCGCATTACAAATCCAATCACATTGGCAGCCAGATCCTCTTCCGGGTAACTCCTGATCAAATGAGGAGAGCAGTGCACCCGCAGCGAGTTCCCGCAGTCTTCCACAGCAAATTGTTCCCGGAAGCTCATTTCAGCCTGCTCCTGATCGCCCTTCCGCGCCCGGGGGTAGCCGGGCGGCAGTTCTAAAGCTTCTACAGCGGAAAGAAACCGGGTCACCTGCTTTTTAGAGGCAAACCTGGCCACGGTAATTGTCCTTTGAGGTGGGCGCGGGTCCTGCCGGAGCAGTTCGATCATATCCGGGTTGGTGATCTCAAATATTTCAATAGCGAGTTCAGCGATCGTGTTTGCAACCGCGGCATCGTTCCGTCCGCTCGGGTTGGAAAAGTCGACATCCACCGCATACACCGTTTGATTTCCAGCCAACACATGTCCGTTGCGGTCGAGAATCAAGCCTCTCCGGGAGGCTGCTTTTTCCCACTGACCCATTTCATGCGCAACCGGCAGTTCCTGGCTGTCCACAGTAAGCTGAATGCGGGTCATCTGAAAGATGATCGCCACCGCAAACAACCCAAAGAACACAGCGACAAAAAGGTAACGCCAGTTAAACGTGATCCTATCGTTCATAATTCCCTAAGAGGTTCAAGGAACAGATTCAACCGTTCCCGGACCCATTCAAACAAACTCTGATGATACGCGGGCACATTGACATTGACATCTACGCCAAGATGACTGCTCTGGTCCGGCACTTCCACCACCGCTTCCCTTTTCAAACCCGGCACCGGGATGTAATAACTTTCCCCGGGATAAGGAGCCCGAAAACCAAGCTCTTTAGCCCGTTCCTCCATCACTTCAATCCGCGAAAGGTCAGTGATTTCATTCATGTAATTGACATTGATGTATTCCAGCTGATCAATTTCGTCTTTCGCTGACTGCAGCTGTCTGCCCATGGCCACCACCCGGGATGAGACGATCAAATAAGAAACCAGGAGCACAGCAAAAATCACCAGAAATAACAGAATGCTGCCGAGGATCTGGAGCTTTTTCCGGCGGGGATTATTGGAATAAGCCTGCATCAACGAATCGACCATGGTTTCAACACTACCCTGAGCTGATCTGATCTACGTGGTACCAGCTAAGGCTTGCAAGCCTTGTGCCAAATACCGCCAAAAAAACTTACAGCTTCTCAGCAGCCCGCAGCTTGGCGCTCCGGGAACGAGGGTTCGTTTTGATTTCCTGTTCATCCGGCCTGATCGGGCGGCGGGAAATTTCTCTGATTTTTGCCTTGTGGTCACAGGCGCAAATGGGAAGCTCCGGCGGACAAACACAATCCTGGCTTTCCCGGCGGAAAACTTCCTTGACCATCCGGTCTTCCAGGGAATGGAATGAGATAACTGCCAGCCGGCCGCCCTCCTTGAGGATGTCCAGTCCATCCTGTAATACTTGCCGCAAATTTTCCAGCTCCTGATTGACCGCAATGCGCAGGGCCTGAAAAGTCCTGGTGGCGGGGTGAATCCCCGACCGGGTTTGGCCGATCTCGCCCTGAATCAGATCGGCTAATTCTGTGGTAGTCTCAATCGGCCGATTGGCAGCGATCACTCGGGCAATTTTCCGGGACTGCTTTTCTTCGCCGTAGCGGTAAATCAAATCCGCGAGATCCTTTTCCGGTAAATTATTGACCAGGTCGCCGGCAGTCACCAGCTGTCCGGGATCAAACCGCATATCCAGGGGCCCTTCAAATCGGAAAGAGAACCCGCGCTCCGGAGTATCCAGCTGCATGGAAGAGAGCCCGAGATCGAGCAGGAGCCCGTCTACCTTGTCCAGTTTTAAGTTGTTAAGGTGCTCTTTGATCTCCGAATAAGAACCCTGCCGCAGGATCACGCGGTCTTGAAAGCGCGCCAGCCGTTCCCGGGCCAGCTCCAGTGCCGCAGGATCAAGATCCAGGCCCAGCAGCTTTCCATCCGGACTGCTGGCTTCCAGAATACCGGCGGCATGCCCCCCTGCTCCCAGGGTACCGTCCACATAAAAGCCCCCGGAGCGGGGCTGCAGCGCGTGAATAACTTCCTGGTAAAGTACCGGTTGATGCACCATACCGCCCCCATCAGACATCTAGAGCGGCGAAACGTTCTGCGTTCGCTTCCGCGTCAAGCAGCATCTGGTTCTGCTGCTCCCAGGCCTTAGGCGACCAGATCTCAATCGCTTCACCGACGCCCACGATCACAGCTTCACCCTCCAGGTGAGCGGCCTCCCGAAGGTACTTGGGAATTAATATTCTGCCGTTCCCATCGACATCAACCTGCTGCGCAGTGGAAAAGATCAATCTTCTGAGCTGCCTGGCCGTGGGATCCGTACTGCTCATCTCGGTGATGCGTTCATAAACAGAAACAAAGATGTTCTCAGGGAGTAAGCGCAGGTTGTGGTCAAATCCCTGGGTCAGGTACAGGCCGCCTTCCAGCCCATCCCGGAACCGGGCGGGGACGATCATGCGCCCCTTGCTGTCAAGTGAATGACGGTACTGACCCAAGAACATTTGTTCTACGCCCTTATTAAAACAAGGATCGCCGGGGGTCCGGCGAACCACAATTTACCACTTTGTCCCACAACTTACCCACAGTATATATGAGAAGGGCCGATTTTGCAAGCAAAGAACCACTAATTCGCAGGGTTTTACCTTAAAACTTTCCCCGATCTCCCACCCTGGATTTCCCCATTTCTGGAATTGATCCCGACCCCCAGCCTCATCAGAGATACTTTCCTCACCAGGTCCGCTTCTGAGAACACTTCTGCATGCGGGCGGTCCGTCCAGCTCAAAGCAGTCCCTGAGCCGGTTCACGGCGGTTAATCTCACCTTACTTCGGGGGGCCAATCAGCTATAATGGGCTCATGAAAGAAAAACCCGAAAATCTCCCCCCCGCCAGATGGCGGCTGCTGATCTCCCCCCCCGGGACCGGCCCGTGGAACATGGCTGTCGATACAGCTGTGCTGAAATCCTCCAGCGATGAGAGCCCGCTGCCAACCCTGCGGTTTTACCGCTGGACTCCTCCCTGCCTTTCCCTGGGTATCAACCAACCTGTAAAAGACGTCGACCGGCAGGCCCTGGATAAACT
>Ga0207797_1002079_pt1 | contig 14090 bp, 13 predicted proteins | sample PRCRCaboRojoPR_6_FD_187275 | JGI IMG/M metagenome (GOLD analysis project Ga0207797, IMG submission 187275) | Marine sediment microbial community from Cabo Rojo, Puerto Rico - PR CR 10% Liquid 1 (SPAdes) | ecosystem: Environmental > Aquatic > Marine > Coastal > Sediment | place: Cabo Rojo, Puerto... | reverse complement strand
CGTCTCGACGGCCCCGTCACCACCGTCGGTGAGATAGCCGTACCAGCCTGCGAGCGCGGAGACCGCACCGCCGGAGGTGCCGCTCAGTCCCACGAGTCGGCAGTCGTCGGTGGTTTCGAGATGCGGGAGTACCGTTTCGAGGACGCCTGCGGTGAACGAAGTGTGACTCCCCCCACCCTGACAGGCGATTGCGACGTTGGTAGTCATCTAGTACGTAGAGATGTGGCCCCCGTCCCACGTAAGGTCGCCGCCGTTGAGGTGGCGGCCGCGCTGGGAGAGACCGAAGGTGAACAGGTTGGCGACGTCGACCGGTTCCATCATCTCCTTGACGCGAGACTCCCCGAGCATCACCTCCTCGACGACTTCCTGTTCGCTGATCCCGCGTTCCTCGGCGGTGTCGGGGATCTGGTCGGTCACGAGCGGCGTCTTCACGTAGCCCGTCGAGATGCTAAAGGATCGCAGCGTTCCCTCGCCCTCAGCGGCGATGCACTTCGTGAGCCCGCGCAGGCCGAACTTCGCCGAGATGTAGGCGATCTTGTCCTGCGTGGCGATGTGGCCGTGAATCGAGGCCATGTTGCCGATGGCGCCCACACCATCGTCGGTCTCACGGATGTGCGGGATGGCGTGTTTGGCGACGAGGAAGGGGGCGCGAAGCATCACGTCGTGCATCAGGTCCCACTTCTCGGTTGGGAACTCCTCGATCGGGTCGATGTGCTGGAGACCGGCGATGTTGCAGACGTAGCGCAGGTCGCCCAGTTCGGCGGCGGCCCCGACCATGCTGGCGATCTCGTCCTCGTCGACGAGATTGGCCGCGACCGTCTCGAGGTTGTCCGCGACGTCGCACTCGCCGGCCCTCTCGACGGTTTCGGCCAGCCCCGCCTCGTCGACGTCCGTCGCGACGACCGTCAGGTCGTTGTACGCGAGTGCGATTGCGGTCGCACGACCGATCCCCGACCCCCCGCCGGTGACGATGGCGACCGACTCCTCGGTGAAGTGGTCGTCGTCGACGGTCTCGATGTCACCTGCGTCCACTTCCGGCGGTTCCGTACCCTCAGATGGCATATCGGCCGTGGCTACACTGGTCATCGGTAAAAAGGTGTGTTGCTCGGACTGGCGACCCGCCGCCGAACGCACGCCGTCAGCGAACCGCCGCGCCGTCAGCGACAGCACGGGGCTTACGGCCGCACGCCGTCGGTTTGACATTTCGGACGCTGGCAGATTTTAGTGGATGTTCAGTCGCAAATATTCTCTTTTCCAACACATTCATACTATTACTTCCGATATCACCACATGCGTAACCGGATAGAGCTGTCGTCGTCGAAGACCGCGCCGTCGCTCGGCAACCAACCGCACGGACACAGCGAGGTCATCGTGAGCGCACAATCAGAACCGCTCCGGCGGAGCATCGAGGTGGAGTACTGGGTCATCGACAGCGAGGGGCGACTCGTCGAACCGGGGACACTCGTCGAGGCGTCGGCGGGCGCAGAACGGGAGTTCGTCGAGCCGTTGCTGGAGATCAAGACCACACCGTGTGAGACGACAGCGGAACTCCGCGACGAACTGTTCGGCCGTGTCGGGCGCGTGCTGCGGCGTGCAGACGACCTCGACGTGGGGCTCGTCCCGCTTGGCACGCCGATCGCCGCCGAGGAGATCCGGGACATCCCGAGCGAGCGGACGCGGGTGCAAGACCGCATCGTCGGCGACGACTTCGAGTACGTCCGCCACTGCGCCGGGACACACATCCACGTCGAACAACAGCCCGGACGGGAGATCGACCAGCTGAACACGCTCATCGCGCTCGACCCCGCGCTCGCGCTCGTCAGTTCCTCCCCGTACTTCCAGGGGGAACACCTCGCCGCCAGCGCGCGCTCGGAGCTGTACCGCAGACTGGCGTACGACGGACTCGCTCACCAGGGCCAGCTGTGGCGGTACGTCGACGATATCGACCAGTGGAATCGCCGGCTCGAACGGCGGTACGAGGAGTTCTGCCGGGCGGCCGCGGACGCCGGTGTCGACCGCCGGGCCATCGCGGCGAACTTCGAGCCGGAGAGTGCGGTGTGGACGCCCGTCCAGCTCCGGGCGGAGTTCGGCACGGTGGAGTGGCGCTCGCCGGACACGGCCGTCCCCAGTCAGGTCGTCAGTCTCGCCGACAGCGTCGCCGGGGTCGTCGAACGGCTCCGGGGGGCCGAGGTGCGCGTCGGTGGAACGACGGGCGGGGTCTCGGCCGACACGATCGAACTGCCGAGCTTCGACGCGGTACTCGAATACGTCGACGCCGCCATCACCGACGGGCTGGCGTCGGACAGCGTCCGGTCGTATCTCGGCCGGATGGGATTCGACGTCGAGCGCTTCGAGCCGGCCACCCACGACTTGGCGGGCCGGGAGCCACTCGACGTCGCGGCGGCGCGACAGCTCCGGCTCGACCACGCGAACCGGCTGGAACGGGACGTGTTGCAGGCTCGGTCGGTCGGCGACTGATTCCGCGGGCCAAACCTTGATAGCCGCCGCGGCCGACCCCTCGGACATGAGCGAGGACTGCATCTTCTGCCAGATCGTCGACGGGGAGATCCCGAGTCACGCCGTCGGAGAGAACGACAGCGCGTACGCCTTCCTCGACGTGAATCCGCTCGCCCGCGGCCACACGGTCGTCATCCCGAAGGAACACCACGAACACGTCGGCGACATGCCCGGCGAGGTCGCCGCTGAGCTCTTCCAGCTGGTCAACGACCTCACGCCGGCCGTCCAGGCCGCCGCCGGCGCGACGGGCAGCACCATCGGCTTCAACAACGGCGAAGATGCCGGCCAGGAAGTGCCCCACGCCCACTGTCACATCGTCCCGCGCGCCCCAGGCGACGGCGGCGGCACGATCCACACGCTGTTCAGCATCCAGGACATCGACGACGACGAGATGGGCGACATCGCCGAGTCGATCCGGGACGCACGATAGACAGCGACGGCGCAGCCTTACGCCGGGAGCCGGAAGGCGAGACTGTACATCTGCCCGACGTCGACGCCGTCAGCGGCGCGCTCGCGCACCTGCCGGAGTCGCGTCTCGGTAGCGTCGGCCAACTCCTCGGGCAGCGCCGCCGCGTCCTCGCGGATCAGCTCGGCGTGCGCGTCGAGCAGGTCGGCCGTCCACGGCACGGGGTCGAGGAGCGTCCGCGTCCACTGGTGTTGCCAGCCAGCCGCCGTCACCAGGTCGCGGAGGTGCGTCCGCGGGTAGAACGTGAACGTCGGCTGCGCGTCGGCGAGTTCGCCGACCGCGTTGGCGAGCGCGAACAGGTCGCGGACGGGGCCGTCGATCGGGTCGTAGTCGTCGACGACGAGCCACCCGCCGGGCGCGGTCACGCGGGTCAGTTCGTCGACGACCGGCGTCACTGCCGGCGGCGCGACGACGTTGAACAGGCCGTGCGCGGTGACGACGTCGACGGTGTCGTCGGGCAACGGGATCGCGCGGAGGTCAGCCAGGACTGCCGTGGCCCGCCGCTCGTCGCGGAACCGGTCGCGGACGGTCGCGGCGTGGTCGGCGTCGTTTGTCACCGCGGCGACGCGGGCCGCACCCTCGTCGAGCAACGCCGCCGTCGCGTTGCCGGCACCGGCGCCGGCCTCCAGACAGTGCCGACCCGCGACGGGCACGTCGGCCAGCGCCGTCGCTATCGTCTCGGGTATCTCGCCCATGGCCGGACGTACGCGGCGATGGTCAAAACGGTCTTCCGGTCGAGAGCGGAGGTTTTTCACCGAACGGGCGAGCACCCCCGGCCATGACGCAGACGTTCGCGTTCGTGGGGACGACGGGTGGCGCAGGGACGACACGACTGGCGGTGGAGACGGCGACGACGCTGGCCCGAACCGGTCGGGACGTCGCCGTGGTCGACGCCGCCTTCGCCACACAGGGACTGTCCGACTACGTCGAGGGTCGTCTCGATCCGGACGTGACGGCGCTGGTCACCGACGAGGGGACGGAACTGAGTGAGGCACTCGTCACCGCAGGGATCGACACGCCGGGACAGCTCTCCGTCCTCCCGGCGCGCGCACCGTTCGAGCGGCTGGCGCGGGCGAAAACCGCCGGCGCGGCCGAGCGCTTCGAGAGGGAGGTCGCCGCGACGGCACTGTCACACGACGTCGTCATCGTCGACACGCCGCCGGTCGCCGCCAACCAGGCGGTAGCTGCAGTCAACGCTGCCGACCGCGTCGTCGCGGTGACGCCCGACAGCGCGCGCGGCGGGGACGGACTGGCGCGACTACAGGGACGCCTCGCCGACATCGGGACTGCGGCTGACGGCGTCCTCGCGAACTTCGCCGACGGCGACCCGGTCGTGACCGACGCCGACGCTCGCGTGCCGACCAGCGCGGTGAGCGACCCTGGCGCATGCCCGGCCTGTCTCGACCCCGACACGGAGTTCGCCCCGGCTGTCGCCGCCGCGGCGGAGACGCTGCTTGGCGTCGACGTCGACCTCGAGTTCGAGAGCGGCGGGCGGCTGGACGGACTGCTCGGCGAGTGATCAGAGCAAGTCGGTCGTGTCGCTGCGAGTGTCCGCCAGCGGGTCGGTCTCCTCTTCGACGGCGAGTGCATCGGTCACGGCGGCACGCGCCTCCGGCAGCGGGTCGTGGGTCTCGACGTAGACGGCGAGTGCGAACTCCCGCTCTGAGGCGCGTGCCAGTTCGAGCGCGTCGGCACGGGAGAGTTCCCCGGCCAGCCAGTCGCGAACGACGTCGCGAGCGAGGTCGCCGAGGGGCCACACCGACTCCCCCAGCAGGTGCAGCGTCTTCGCGGCGGTCATCGGCGGGACGCCGGCGGCCCGGCCGGCCGCACCGACGCTGCCGCCGCCGGCGTAGCGCTCGACGATAGTCGCAGCCGTCTCGCCGTCACAGGGCAGATCGGCGGCGACTGGTGCCAGTCGGTCGGCGAGCGGTTCGTCCGTTCTATCGACGGTCGCGACCCCCCGGTCGCGCTGTTCGGTCGTCACTTCCAGCCCGGCAGCGATCTCTGCCAACCCCATTGTCGCGAGCTGGTGCCGCCTCCGTGATAAACGTTCGACAAATCCGGCGAGCAGTACGCTCCCGCCGGAGTTCGCTACCTACCGGTAACCGGTCGGTAATCGCCGGACGATGGCAGCAGATCCCCCCGTCAAGAGTCCGTTTTAAAAGTCCATCGCGGGCCAACCTCCACATACGATGGTGGCAACCACAGCAGGGAAGACCTGCCCGGAGTGCAGCGGACGACTACAGGCCGACGACTGCGAGACAGTCTGTACGGAGTGTGGGCTGGTGGTGGACGAACACGCGATCGACCCCGGCCCGGAGTGGCGGAGCTTCGCCGACGACGAGACCAATCCCGAGCGGACAGGAGCGCCGCTCACCCGCTCGCGACACGACCGCGGCCTCTCGACGGAGATCGGCCGGTCGACGCGACTGAAGGGGCGCAAACGCCGGCAGATGGCGCGACTCCGCCGCCAGCACAAACGCACGCAGATCGCCTCGAAGGCCGAGCGCAACCGCGTCTACGCCTTCACCGAGATCGAACACGTCGTGAACGCGCTGGACTTGCCCGAGAGCATCCAGGAGCAGGCCTGCGTCCTCTTCGAGTCCGCACAGGACGAGGGACTGCTGCAGGGACGTTCGATCGAGGGCTTCGCCGCCGCGGCGGTGTACGCGACCTCGCGGACGGCATCGGTCTCGCGCACGGTCGAGGAGGTCGTCGACGCCGCCCGTGCCGAGCGCAACGAACTCGACGTCGCCTACGACGCGATGAACCGCGAACTCGGGCTGCCGACCGGGCCGATCGACCCGTCGGAGTACCTCGCCCGGTTCGCCAGCCAGCTCGACCTGCCGACGGCTATCGAGCAGGATGCTCGGCGGCTGGCAAAGCGGGCGCGGGAGGAGGGGATCGACAACGGTCGTAATCCCGGCGGCGTCGCTGCGGCGTGTCTCTACACCGCGGCCACGCGGGCAGACCACGACCTGACACAGGAAGAGGCAGCGGGCGTCGCGGACGTGACGCCGGTGACGCTGCGGGCGACGTACTACGACCTGAGCGCGGAGTGAACGTCGGCCGCGAGCGCCGCGAATCGCTCGCTGGCAGGACAGTCGGGAGCGACGGCGGAGACTGGCTGGCCGTGGCGCTGGGCGCGAGCGAGCGGGTCTGATTCTGGCAGCCTGGTGACCGGCGCGCCGAGTGCGGTCGCGATGTCCGCCGTCGTCATCTCGGGTGCGCGGTTCAGGACGACGCGAGCGAGCGGCGTCTCGACCGCACGGGCGAGTTCCCGAGCGCGGAGTGCGTCAGCCAGTGCCGCCTCCGTCGGACGCGTAACGAGCACGCAGGCGTCGGCAGCAAGCAGCGGGATGCCGGCGTCGCTGCTCGCGCCCGCCGGGCAGTCCACGACGACGCGACCGTACTGGTTGGCGACGGCATCGAGTGCGTCACCGAGCGCGGTCGGGTCGGCCGCGCGAGCGCCCGCCAGCGAGCGGCCACACGCTAAGACGGCGACGGATCCGCTGTCGTCGACGGCTTCGACTGCGCTCGCTCGGCCGGCGAGCACGTCGTGGAGGTCGGGGCCGCGACCGGTCGGCAGGTCGGCCATCGAGAGGTCGGCGTCGACGGCGACGGCATCCAATTCCGCGGCGAGGTTCAGGGCGACGGTAGACTTGCCGACGCCGCCCTTGCCGGCGGTGACGGCCAGGATCATGCCAGCCGCGTCAGCGTCTCCGCAGGAATCTCGACGCCGTCGGCGCGCGCTTCGAGCGCGTCACACCGGGCGGCGACCCGAGCGAGCGTCTGTCGGTCGGTCGCCAGTTGCTCGCGCAACTCCTGCACGTCCTCCGGGCCGCCAACCGCATCGACTGCGGCGGTCGCCTCCGGGACGGAACTGACGTCGGCGAGTCGGTCGGCGGCGTCGAGCCGTCCCTCGATTGCATCCAGCCAGTCGAGAAGTGCGTCCGGCGGGGATGGCTCGTCGGGGTCAGAGGCGGGCTCGTCGCCAGCCCGCGTGTCGCTGCTCTCAGTTCGGTTCCCGAGCGCGTCCCGCGGCGGCCGGGCGTCGCCCAGCGAGCGGACGACTTCCTCCGGCGTCGGAGCCGTCTCGGTGCGAGCGTCCACCGGCGCTGTCGAAGTGAGTTCGACCGGCGATCCGTCCGGTGGTGCCGGCGTCGCGTAGCCGAGCACGAGGCGGCCGTCGACGACACCGTCGAAGCCATCCTCGTCCCAGCCGTCGGCTGGCACCCCCTGCCGGCGGGGCGGCCAGACGGGGCCGTCGAGACGGTTCTCGATACGGACGCGCGTGGGTGATGCTGCGGTGATCAGGACTTCGACGAGCGTCGCGTCGCCGAGACTGCTCGTGTGACAGGAAAGCGAGACCATGGGGCGTCTGCTGCGCTCTCGGATTTAAAATCGGAGCCGGTTCAGCGGAGTCGGACGACGGGTGCGCCGAGCCACGCGCTCGCGGCGTCGGCGTCTGGAAAGCGGTCGCAGGCGAGCACGACCGGCGCGTCGAAGTCCGCGATGCGAGCGACGGCCAGGCCGGCGGTCACCGCGTCGACGGCGAAGGGGTCGGCCGGTCGCGAGTCCGGGCCGCCCGGGGCAGCAGCGACGGCGCTGGCGAAGGCGTCGGTGAGCCGGTCGACCAGTCGCGCCCGCGCCTGTCGTTGCCGGTTGGCCAGGTCGTCTTCCAACCGCATCCGTCGGTCGAGAACCGCTCTGGCAGCGCGTGCCTTCTCCCGCGTCCGAGCCAGCGTCTGTTCAGCAGCGACGGCGCTGGTCTCGGCTTCGGAGAGGTCGCTGGCTGCCGATTCGAGACGCGCTTCGAGTTCGTCGGTGTCGCCGTCCAGTTCGCGGTGGGCGGCCAGCCGCCCGCGCGTCGTCGCGACGCGTTCGCGCAAGCGGGCCGTCTCGGCGCTCGCCTCGGCGACGGCCCGCCGCTGGTCGTCCGCCTCGACGGTCGGCGCTGACAGTTCCCGGAGTGCCTGGCGAAGTTCCCGGATCGCCGCATCGAACCGCGTCGAGAGGCCGCGAGCACGCCCTGCTTCGGCGAGCGCAGTTCGCGTCTGCAGCCCCATCTGGGGATGGAGACAGCCGACGCGCTCGTGGACGGGCGCTGGCGTCTGTGCCCGAACGGTGACCCGCGACTCGTCGACCGGCACTTCCCGAACCGCACGGGCGACTGCGACGGGTTCGACGTTGCCGTCGACCGTTACTGTACGGCCGCGATAGACGGTGTCGGCCAGTCGGAGGATCACAGCTCTTCACCCCGCATCCGGTCAGGAGCGGGCAGATCCCGGCCAGCCGCGAATCGCTCGTAGGGCGTCGCCGGTTCGTCGCGCGCCTCGTAGGCGACGGCGGCCTCGCGCACCCCCTCCCGCACCCGCTCGTACTCGTTGAACGGCTGCGTCCACTCGACCTGCACCCCTGTGCCGTGTTTCTCCCGGAGCCGCAACGCCTGGAACGCGCCGAACTCCGTCGCCTCCAGCAGGGCCACCCGCCCGAACTGACCGACGACACAGTCGTCGTGTGCCCGGCAGACGTTCCGCAGCGTCTGGCGTGCCGCTCGCGAGTAGGTAATGACCAGCAGCACGACCGATGCTGGACAGATAAGGTTCCTAAATCATTCGATCACGTCGCGCGTCCGAACGGTCGGCTCTCCGTCGACGGAGACCTTCGCGTCGACCAGCGACGTGATCCCCGCGAGTTCCTGGTCGTCGTGCGCGCTCGGGTCGATGTGGAAGTGCGCCTGCGCGCCGGCGGCGTGCACCTGGCCGGTGATGGCGTGCAGGAACTCGTAGGCCGTCTCGAAGTCGACGTACTGGAGTAGCGAGGTGAGCGAGTCGAAACAGACGAGGACGGGCGCGTCCCACTCCGAGAGGAACTGCCCGATCTGGATGCCGAGGCCGGTCAGGTCGCTGGCCGACGAGACGGTCTCCACGACGACGCCGTCCCGGTCGGTCTCGCCCGACCCGTCGCCGACCGTGATCACGCCGAGATTGCGGGCCTCCACCCCGGTCTGTTCCCACTGCTCGACGCACGCGCCGGCCTGCTGCGTGTAGGAGACGTAGAGGACGCTCGGGTCGTCGGCACGCTCGGCGAGCAGCGACTGACAGACCTCCTCTCCACCCCCCATCGGCGGTACCGCCAGCAACACGTTCGTCGCCCCGTCGAGTTCCGCAGTAACAGCTGTCATACTCGTAGTGATTGTGTGCAGACAGGAACGTGTCGCTTAAACCGCTTTGTGTTCGTGTCGGGGCGCTCAGATGTCTTCGACGCGCTCGACGTCGAACGCCGGCGCGTCCGCGACCAGCGCCTCGATCCGCTCGCGGGCGTCCCGACGGGAGTCCGCGACGACGACCAGTCCGTCGACTCGCTCGCCACCGCTGGCGCGGTAGGCCGCCCGCTCCTCGAAACTCGTCGCGTACGTCCGCAAGATCCCGCGGACGTCTCGTTCGAGGCCCGACAGCGACTGCTCGCCGTCCTCGAAGTCGGCGAGTGCCTGCTCGATGTTGCGGAGAGCGGAGATGCGGTCCATCTATGTCGTGCGGAGGTGGTCGGTCTGGGGTTCGTACACCTCGCCTTTCTGTTTGAGTTGCTCGATCTCGTGTTCGGCCTTCGAGGACTCCATCCCCGCCTCTTCGGCCCGTTCGATGATCACGTCGACCGGCGCGCCCTCGTCGTACTCCTCCTCGATGTCCTGGATGAGCGAGAGCAGGTCTTTGATCCGGTCGCGCTGGCTCTTCGAGGTGCCCGTCTCGACCATGTCCGCGTCGAACTCGCCGGTCTCTGGATCCATCCCGATGTCCTCCAGGCAGTACCGGACGATGTCCACGGCACGGGACGCATCCTCCTGTTCGACGGTGTCCGAGAGGCGGATCCGGGCGCTGGCCTCCGCCAACCGCACCAGCGCTTCGAGTTTCCGGGCCGTCACGGGCACTGCGGCGTCCTCGTCGGAGCCGCGGGCGCGGAGATTGACGTAGAAGTCCTGAATCTCGCTCTTTGCTTCCTCGGTCATCGTCGGGAAGCAGTTCCGCTTTGCGTAGGCGATGTACTTCCGCAGGAGGTCGGGTTCGATGGTCGGCGCGACCTCCTCGGTGACCGTCTCGACCTCCTCCTCGGTGAAATTCGACGTGCTCGTCTCGGTGCGGTGGGTGTGGAGTTCGCCCGCGTAGTTCGTCTGGATGATGTGCTCTGCGAGGTTGGCGTCCTCCTCCTCGTCGGGCTGGTCGGTGACCGTGAAGATGAGGTCGAACCGGGAGATGAGTGCGGGTTCGAGGTTTATCTGTTCGCCAATGGGTTCGTACTGATCGAATCGTCCGTATTTCGGGTTCGCAGCGCCCAGCAGCGAGCATCTCGATTTGAGTGTGGCGTTGATGCCAGCCTTGGAGACGCTGATGGAGTTGTGGAGGACGACACCCGCGCTGACGAACGTGTTCGTCGGTTCGACGGTGACGTCGTAGACCCACTCACAGGCGTCTTCGCCCTCGTTCGGAACCGTCTCCACGTCAGTCACACGGTAGTAGCGAAGGTCACAGCGGTCGTCTATTTCGGCGATTCGACGCTCGGCTTCCCCGAGTGCGTCCCGAATCGTGTCCCGGGCACGCGCGGCGAGAGTGCGTCGACGGTCGTCGTCGTACCCCCCGTTCTCGGCATACGAAACGTTACTCTGAGTAACGCCATCGAGACGCTCAGCGAGTTTGCGTGCCGACCATCCGATCGCAGCACGCACTTCAGCGAGGTCGTCGGCGTCGTAGAGGTTGTCTCGAACTTTCTCGACCCGGGCACGGAGGGTATCGAGTTCGCTTTCGACAGTCTCGATTTGCACACCGTAGTTCTCATCGAGGTTCGGGCAGTAGTTCCCCGTCAGTCGCAGTCCGAGCAGTGAACGGAGTTCGCGGAGTTCCCGTGCTGCGCTCGTCGGAAGCACGTCGTGGTGGCGTACCGTCTCGTTACTTCGGTCGACGAAATCGAGTGCTTGCCCGTGGCGGTCGTCGTCAGGCGAGACCACCTGTTCGACGAACGATTCCGTGGAGTCACCCATCACGTAGGTCTTCCACGAGTCCTCGGTTTTGCTGTAGTGGATTCGCGAGGCCACACCGATCTTCGAGAGCGCGTCGGCGTAGTCGCGGGCCAGACGCTCAGATGCTGTCGAGAAAGACATCGCCTCGCTTTCGACACCACCGTCGCCGCCGAAGGCGCCGACGAGGAATCGGCGGATGACCTCCTCGGACGCACCGAGTACCGCTGCCGGGATGCGCTTGTCCCGCGCCGTGTGCATCATTTCGGGGAAGTTCGTCTCGAACCAGCGGTAGAGCTTCGTCGACACCCATCGCTTGGTGACAGTCCCGGCCTCGTTGGTCGTGTCGGTGCTCTCCATCCCGAAGACGGAGTCCATGAGCGCGTCCATCCGCGAGAGCAGGCGCTCGTCCTGATTCGAGAAGCCAATCTCGTGCGCCGAGCCGGCGTAGGAGTGTCCCTCGGCGACGAGCAGTCCGAGTATCTCGCCGAGGTTCGGCGTGAGCATCTGGGGGAGGTCGACGTCTTTCTCCTTGCCGACCTGTGGCTCGTCGCCCAGTTCGACACCCGCAGCGGAGTTCGGTAGTTTCCGCGGGGCAGGGACGAACGCACCTTCCTCGAGATCACGCGCCTCGATCGTGCCGACCTCGCCGCCGTCGTCGACGAACATCGGGTGTTCCGGCGTCACGGTGACTTCACGGCCGTTCGAGAACGTGACGCGGACGAACTCGTCGGGAGCCTCGTGGCGGCTCACTCTGTCGATGTCGGTCTTCGCGACGGTGTTGTCGTCCAGATCGACCGTGTGGATACCGATATCGTCGACAGAGAGAATCTCACAGTCGACACCGTCGACGACGTCCTCCGGATTTTGCCCCACCATCATATCGACTATATTTCCAATTTTCTCCCTCTTACCATCCGAAAGTAGAATTTCTGTGGCCGGATGATAGGATTGTTGTTCAAGTGCCTCGTGCATAGCCGACCTATCGTCCGATTCCATCTTATCTAGTTCGTCGACTGCGGCGATACCCTTGTCCGCGAGCACGAGCGCACCGGCCTCCAGCGTCCACTGCTGGCCGTCGCCGAAGTCGTCGCGCACGGCTGCAGCAGTAAGACCTGCCGAGGATGCACCCTTGCCGGAGGTGTAGACGGAGCGGGGCGCTATCTGTCGGATGTACTGGAGCATCGCAGAGTTGTGCGAGACGACGCCGTTAGAGACGTAGTTGTGCGTGCCGGCGACTTCGAGGTCGTAGACCCAGTCGTACTCTGGAACGACAGACTCGATGGTGTCGATGCGATCCCACTGGACGTCGCTCTCGGCAAGGGTACGCACCTTTCGAATGTCGTCCTCGACTGAGAGCGCCTCGTCGATACGGTCGATAACGATCTGCCTGGCGTCGTCAGTGTGACCGCCATCGGGTGCGACACCTTCTCGTTCGTAGTAGCTGATAGCAGTCTGGGTGACGTCCATGCCCTCCGCGAGTGCGTGCTGTGAGATTCCGAGTTCCGTCCTGAGCGTTTCGATACGCTCCCAATCGCCATCGATGAGACGGGCGCGTTGCTCACGCATCCACTCGACCCTCTCTTCGAACGCCTCGACGACGGTGAACAGACTCGCCCGACTCGGGTTCCTGTCACCGCGCTCGTAATGTTGGTACGTCGAACGCGGAAGTCCACAGTCGCTCTGTGAAAGTGCCAAGGCTTCCCGAATCTCCCGAAGTATCTCGCTGACCCCGGGGACAATATCCGTGTTGGTGTTCTGCGAGACGCCGTCGAACGCCGTTGCGGATGTCGCTTTCCGTTCGGTCACAAATCCGACTCGGTCGACGTAAGTTTCGAAGTCCACGCCACTAATTCGGAGGCGATAGCTCCCATTGTGTCGGGATTCGAGCGTAGAGTGAACGCCGACAGAGAGGAGGAGTGAGCGGACGTCATCGAGCAGGTCACGACTCATCGACGCGACGGTGATGCTCCGTTGTGTCGCCGAAACGTGTCCCTCACTGTCGATATATGCTTTGAGAAATGCTGTTTGGGTCGTCCTGTCAGCACGAAGAATATCGTCCGGAACCTGTTGTGCAGCGGAATTCTCGAGAATAGCGGGTTCGAGATGTTCAAGAAAACTGACGAACTCGCTCGCACTGCATCGAAGCTCGGATGCGTGCTTGCCCTCACGTCCGTCGTATTCCGAGTACGGCAACCCGAGGCGTTCGAGTGCGTCCTGTATATCGTCCAAAATCTCGCGATCCTCGTTCGTGACAGTGACCGACCCAGCGTTGTCGTCTTTGAGAGTCGCATACCCCTCGGCGATGATGTAACCGACGAGGCGGGCCAGCCACGGCGTCCACTCGTCGGGAAGGTCAAGACGTATGGCGTTGTTCGCCCGAGACCGACGATATCCCACATCCAGCGTCGTCTCCGAATCAGTCTGTACTTGCCCTGGAAGCGCAACGAACTGACCTTCTTGCAACTGCGCTGCTCTCTCTGGCGTGAACGTACCACCGGACTGCACGAACAGCGGATGCGAGGGCGTCACCTCCAACTCCCGACCGCTCGCAGTTCGAATTCGGTACATCCGATCCGGGGCCTCACGTTTCCAGACCTTCGTCGCTCGTCGCTGGGCAATTCGGCCATCCCCAGTCAGCGACGGGAGTGGAATGTCGACGGTGTCGTACACGCCGTCGTCGATCGGTTTGGGGTCGTCGAGATGCGCTTCGACGATGTCCCGGATCTCTCTCCGCCGCCCATCTCCAAGCGTGACCTTCGTATCCCCGCGGAGGCACTTCCCCGTCCCGGGATCGCCGATCAGAAGCATGTGCAGGTCGCCACGGATCCGCGAGCCGTCGGGGAGGTGTTTGGTGACGCCCGAGAACAGTTGGAGGATCATCGCCAGTTTCTGTTTCTCGTAGCCGTAGATGGAAGGCGCAATCGCGCCGACCATCTTCTCGTAGATGCCCGACTCGTTGGAGAGTTCGACGATCTCCTTTTTGTCCTCGTCGGTGATGTCCATGTCCTCGAACTGCTCGTCCTCGATGGTGACCGAGCGGCCGTTCATGTAGACATCGAACATGGCCGACTTCTCGCGGTCGTTGCCCTGCTG
>Ga0207797_1002078_pt1 | contig 14097 bp, 10 predicted proteins | sample PRCRCaboRojoPR_6_FD_187275 | JGI IMG/M metagenome (GOLD analysis project Ga0207797, IMG submission 187275) | Marine sediment microbial community from Cabo Rojo, Puerto Rico - PR CR 10% Liquid 1 (SPAdes) | ecosystem: Environmental > Aquatic > Marine > Coastal > Sediment | place: Cabo Rojo, Puerto... | reverse complement strand
GAAGAGCCGCGTGGGGTTGGAGGGATCTTCTTCGACTATCTGCAGGGTGATTATGAGAAACTGTCTCAGTTTGTTCGGGATTGCGGGGAGGCTTTTCTCCCCTCCTATATTCCGATTGTCCAGCGGCGAAAGGACCGGGATTTCGGTGAACGTGAGCGGGAGTTCCAACTGTATCGCCGGGGACGGTATGTGGAGTTCAACCTGGTATATGATCGCGGGACCCGGTTCGGACTGGAAACCGGCGGCCGGATTGAGTCGATTCTCATGTCTATGCCGCCGCTGGTGCGCTGGGAGTACGATTATCAGCCGGAACCCGGCACTCCCGAAGCGGAGCTCTACGAGAACTACCTGAAACAACGCGATTGGGTCTGAAAAATATAATTGCACGCTGATAAACGCAGATGGTCAAAAATTTCACTGAGAAAACAAAACATCTTATCAATCTTTCTCTGTATTCATCTGCATTTCAACCGCAGGCGGATCAGCGTTTATCTGCGTGCAATTTACGTTAAGGGCAACTAAAAAATGCATTTAAGAGCGTGACCTGGTTTTTTCTCACATTACTGAGTGCAGTGGCGTGGTCCTCAGCGGATGCGCTGTCCAAATGGATCAGCGAGGATATCTCCGACTTCACCAATGTCTGGATCCGCTTCCTCTACGGCACCCCGATATTTCTGCTCCTCTGGTTTGGCATCGATATCCCACAACTCGATCAAACCTTCTGGATCGCAATTGCACTGGTGATCCCGCTGGAGGTGCTGACCTGGATCCTTTACCTGCGCGCCATAAGGTTGTCCCCGCTCAGTCTGACCATTCCCTTCCTGGGGCTCACACCGGCCTTTTTGCTCATTGTCCCATGGATTCTGCTGGGAGAGACGGTAACAGTTATCGGCGGGATTGGGGTCCTTACCATCGCTGCCGGGATTTACATTCTGAACATCCGGACCTCCGGCAAAGGATTTCTGGAGCCTTTCGGGGCGATCCGTCATGAACCCGGTTCACTGCTAATGATAGCGGTGGCTATTCTGTTCAGCATCACCTCAACGCTGGGTAAAATGGCAATCGTTCACTCCTCGCCGCTTTTCTTCGCCGGCTGTTACTATCCGGTGATCGGCCTGCTGCTGGCGCCGTATGCATTATCTCAGTCCAATGTGAGAAGCGAGGCGTTCAGCCATCCCGGACGTGCCGCCTTGATCGGTCTGGCGTTCGCCGTGATGGCCGTGGCACATTTCTATGCCATTGAGATCGCAAAAGTGGCCTACATGATTGCCGTCAAACGCACCAGTCTGGTGTTCTCCTCCCTGCTGGGATTTCTCTTTTTCCGGGAGAAGGACATTCGTGCCCGTCTCACCGGTGCGGTGATCATTGTGGTGGGGGTGTTTCTGGTGGTGATGGGGTAGTGTCAGTTCTTAATCGGGAGTTTGCAGTCGACAGGCCTTGACCAAAACCCCGGAGTGGGTTGGGGATCCTAATCTTACTCTTTGACAAGACCCTGCCAGAGTCCGGCACCCTGCCAGGGTCTATTCCATGATTATTGAAAATACACAGATCAGAACAACGGCACCCTGGCAGGGTGCCGGACTCTGGCAGGGTCCTCCCTCCTATGAGGAATGCATATATCCCATAATGGGTATTACCGTTTCCGACTCTTAACCACGTCTCCTGTCTGTCATCTCCTTACGCCAGTTCCGTCTCTTCCTTCACGATTTTCTCTGTGTCGATGGCGATGACCAGCTCCTCGTTGGTGGGAATGACATAGGTGTTTACCCGGGCATCCTCACTCGTGATGTCACCTTCAACGCCCATAGTTTCATAGTTCTTCTCCTGATCGATCTCGATACCTAAATGCCCGAGCCCTTCAGTGGATCGCTCCCGGACTTCCGGAGAATTCTCACCGATGCCACCGGTGAAGACCAGTGCGTCAAGTCCTCCGAGCGTGGCAGTGTACGCGCCAATATACTTTTTCAACCGGTAGGTGAAGATATCCAGCGCAATGCGGGCACGCTCATTACCTTCCTCTTCCACGGCATCGATGATTTCCCTCATATCATTGGAGACCCCGGAGACTCCCTGCAAACCGCTGTGCTTGTTCAGCAGGGTGTTCATATCACCAACGGAGAGTTCTTCCTTGGCCAGCAGATGAAGGACCAGCGCCGGATCGATGTCTCCGGAACGTGTGCCCATCAATAAACCTTCCACCGGAGTGAATCCCATGGAAGTATCGATGGAGGCACCGCCATCTACGGCAGTAATACTGCAGCCGTTGCCGAGATGACAGGTGATGATCTTCAGATCTTCCATATCCTGTTCCATGAGATCTCTGGCACGGCGTGAAACGTAGTAATGGGATGTGCCGTGAAAACCGTACCGCCGGATGGAGTATCGTTTATACAGGATATACGGTAATCCATACAGATACGCATAATCCGGCATATTGGAGTGGAATGCCGTATCGAACACCGCCACCATGGGAACATCAGCCAATAGCTGATGGCAGGCTCTGATGCCTTTTATATTGTGGGGATTATGCAGGGGAGCCAGGTCGATGAACTCCTGAAGGTTGTCCACCACATCCCGTGTGATCAGGACCGAATCCTTGAATTTCTCCCCTCCGTGGACTACCCGGTGTCCCACCGCATCGATCTCTTCACGTTCTTCAATCACCCCGTGATTCTCAGAGATCAGGATCGCAAGGATATATTCGATGGCGGCCTGGTGGTCGATGATCTCGCCGGCCATTTTCACTTTGTGATCATCATGCCTGGTATGGCTCAGGACCGCACCTTTCATCCCGATCCGGTCCACCTGACCCTTCGCCAGGACAAACCGGTCCTCCATGTTAAATAACTGATATTTCACTGACGAACTTCCGCAATTTAGTACGAGGACTTTCATGATTACTCCGGAAACGTGTTCAGGTTTTCATGCGTTTGGGGATCCATGTATATCGTTTTTGGAGCTTTTCGTTGGTGTCTTTCAGTCTACATGGTGTTCCCTGATTAGATCTGTTTTTACATTTCGAATCCGCCGATCCGGCGGCCGTTCTCATCGTACCTGAAAAAGCCGTGTCCTGCCTTCTTCCCGAGTCGTCCGGCATGGACGAGTTTTTTCAGTATGGGACATGGCCGGTACTTCTGATCACCAAGTTCCTTATAGAGGGTTTCCATCCAGAAGAGGACTTCGTCCAGACCCATTTTATCCGCCAGGCTGAGCGGGCCCTCCTCGAAGTTAAATCCCAACTTCATGGCCGTCTCGACACCCTCTGCACTGGCAACCCCCTCCATCACCACGAACATGGCTTCGTTGAGCAGCGGGAGGATCACCCGGGTAGTAACGTATCCCGGATATTCAAAGACCTCAACAGAGGTTTTGTCCAGCATTTCAGCAAATCGTTCAACGAAGTGGAAGGTTTCGTCGGATGTTTTCAGTCCCCGGACGATTTCCACCAGCGGAATCCGCGGGACCGGATTGAGAAAGTGCATCCCGATGACCTGTTCTTCCCGGTTCGTAGCAGCCGCAATTTCCGTGATGCTCAGTGTCGAGGTATTGGTAACAAAAATCGTTTCCGGCGGGCTCACGTTATCGAGCATGCTGAATAGTTCTTTTTTCTGTTCGATAATTTCCGGAATCGCCTCGATAATCAGATCGCATTCTTCCACCTGATCGAGATTGGTTGTGCCTTCGATCCGCGCGAGTATGGCACGTTTGTCGCTTTCGGTAATGCTCCACCGGTTAATCTGCTGATCCAGTTTCTCTCTTAACCCTCCCATCGCGGTATCCAGCTGCTCCTTTTCATTTTCGAAGAGCAGGACGTCCATTCCCCGCTGCGAGATTGTCTGAGCGAGTCCCTGTCCCATGGTACCGCCACCGAAAACGGCCACCACAGAGATGATCTCCTCATCTCTGGGACGGGCCATAACATTTTCTTCCACCAGCCGCTCAAGATTTTCAGTCATACATTTGCTCCGGACTGTTTATAATTATCCGTTCATTCCCCTGTTTATTCCCGTTGAAAAAGTTAAAAAACCCCGTCCCCTGATTCCAATGGAAATAGCTGGTTTTGTGCGAATATCTGCGGGGAATCAGAGGGAACTGTTTTAAGAACGAGTGGCGTTGGCATCTGTGCTGTTTTGTTAGCTGTTCGTAGTGGATTGTTCGTTGCTTCTATGAATATAAGGTCATGAGCAAACGCAAGCAGTAAGGAGGTCTCAGGAGAGTGATCATTTCAGAGAGTCCTACATCAAATACGGCAGAGAGATTCGAAGAGAGGTATCGATTCTGGCTGACGGGGGGAAGGACAACCAACAAGTTCCGACGAACAACTAATAACTTGTCTCCTGATGTGCGATTACAGATGATACCATTGGAAAGGGTGATGGCACCGTTGAGAATGGGGGGATAACGGGGAGGGTAAAGCTTTTGTTTGCCTGGTGCCATTTGTATATTTCCCAACGGTTACAGAGTCATGCGCCAGTAGCTCAACCAGGCAGAGCAGTGGACTCTTAATCCATTGGTTGGGGGTTCGATTCCTCCCTGGCGCACTGTCGGAAGGTTGGATGATTGTTGACTGTTTCACGGCCCCACTTCGCTTCCCCCGGAATACATTGCCTGTTCCAGGTAGATTTGGAGATGTAGACCGTTCTGTTTCAGTTATGACTGAGTGTATAAATTTGATCCGAAGCGGTCTGCCAGATAGTGATCTACCTGCACTTTTACGGCCCTGATGGCTCCGTCCGGAGTATTTGCCTCCACATGGAGCACGGCTTTCAGGTTGTTGTGCTGTCCAAACCAAGCCCGGGCGACCACCTCATATTGCGGCCGGTGGCAGGAAACCGGCGGTGGAGAGATGATCTCGATCTGAAAACCGCGGTATTGAACGATTTGGTGTGGTTCCGTCACCTCGTCTCCCTTTGGTTATGTTTCCATGGATGTCGAGCGGGCACGCAATCGTTCGGTAATGGCCTGGAGGATGGTCCTGGGCTGGTATTCGGGCTCCCGGGCGATCAGGACCGTACCCGGATGGCGCTCCCCCAATCGCTCCGGAATTGAACCGAAGAGAAATTGAGTCATGGCCGTACTTCGGGTTGCACCAACACATATGGTATCAAATTGCAGAGTTTCACTGAGCAGCGTCTCCTCTATGTCAGAACTGATCACTACCTGAGGGGTGAACTCCTCCTCTGACAACCCAATGTGGTCCGAAACAGTGTGAATCAACTCATTGCCCCGGCGTTCGGGATCCGTCTCCGTTGTGGCGGTTTCAGGTTGTACATTCAGGAGAGTCAGGGAGGTGGCAGGATCCCCCTTCGCCATCGCGGCCGCCTGGCGCACCGCCTGCGGAGCGTTTGGCCCTTCCCCCACCAGGGCGAGGACCTGATGATCCCGTTCACCCCCGAACTTGACGACAGTCACACCACACGACGCTTCGGATGCCAACGTATCTATGTTCTTTCCCAGGATCGCACCGGTGCGTTTACGGCGGCCACCCCATCCCATCACCAGATGCCGGGCCTGTTCTTCCCGCAATATGTTCAAGAGTGCCTGGCCCGCATGGCGTCCGATCACCGCCCTTGTCCGCAGGCCTACCTGCAGGGACCGGGCCATCTCCCGGGCCGAGTCCAGCAGTTCCCGTTGATTCCGAACCCGCTGTTCCTCGAATTCCATCTCCTGCTCCAGCGCGGTCTGATATGGCACTTCCACCACATTCACCGCAATCACCTCTGCCGGGGCATGCGCCGCAGCAAGTCGTCCGGCAACGTCCAATAGCTGTTGTTCTGTCCGGGGATTCGCCACAGCCACTACCACCCGATACCGGGCCGGGGTCTCCTGCTCCCTCCCATTCGCCACGATGGCATCCCCGATCATACTGGGGATTTGATAGTGCTTGCGCGCGTAGACCAGATACCAGAAGATCCCGATGGTCAGTATCCCGAGGCCGAGACCGAGCACCAGCGGTTGCATCCGGGAGAGGATGATCAGGGTGGCGATAATCCCTGCAACAGGGACCACAGGATACAACACGGCCGGTAACTGAAAATCCGGTTCGTAGTGTGGAGGGTTGGCCTGGCGCATGACCATCACCGCCACATGGACCAGGGCATAGGTGGCCAGATACGCAAAGCTGGCCACATTGGCCAGGGTTTCAATACCCACGCCGACCCCAATCAGCAACAGGATCACTCCACCAGTAACCAGAATCGCCCGGTACGGAGTGCGAAACTCGTGATGCACGGTATTCAGCCAGTCCGAGAGCAGGCCATCCCGTCCCATGGCGAAGTTCACCCGGGCAGCCGAGAGGATCGAGGCATTGGCACTGGAGACCGTCGCCATAATAGCCCCACCGACCATGAGGAGGGCTCCGAAGCCTCCCAGATATTGTTGTGCGACGTCAGCCACCGGGATCCGGGAGCCGATAATCTGCTCCATGGGGAGCACTCCGGAACTGATGAGAATCACCACCATGTAGAGCAGTGTAGGAGTCAGTACCGATGCAATCATGGCCAGCGGGAGATTCCGTCCGGGATTCTTCACCTCCTCGGCGCTGGTAGCAATCACCTCGAATCCAATGAAACTGACATAGATGGTGGCTGCCGTGGCGGCGACAGCACCCCATCCCTGAGGATTGAACGGCTTGAAAGTCTGCCAGTCCACCTCGAAGATCCCGAAAGCGATGAAGACCAGGATACTCCCGATGAGCAGCAGGACGATGATATTTTGCAGGGAACCGGTCTCTTTCACCCCCCGGTAATTCACGAGCAACAGCAAGGCAGCCATAATCAAAGCACTCACCACTACCGGCAGCTGGTCGGAGAAGTAGGTGAGATACTGCCCAAACCCCAGCATATAGAAGGCAGTGGCGAACATGAGTCCGGACCACATCCCCCAGCCGACCATGCTCCCCCAGAAACCGCCCAGGGCCCGGTTCACATAGTAATAGCTTCCACCGGCCCGGGGCATCCCGGTGGCCAGTTCCGACAGTGAAAGGGCAGCCAGTAACGAGACCACACCGCCAATAGCGAAGGAGATCATGCTGGCCGGACCGGCATTGGCAATGGCAATACTGGGCAGCACAAAGATACCGGCACCAATCATGGTCCCGACCCCCATTGTATAGGCCTCCAGAAATCCGAGGTCCCGTGCGAGTTCCTGCTCAGCCAACTGGGATCCTCCTTCCACGGGGTATCTTTGGAATTATCATCGTGAGTGATGCGAAATTACAGTAAGCGATCGAGGGGCCGGGGTTCAACGGTATCCGGATCGAACCGCAAATCACACTGGCGGCAGTAGCCCCGGCGGGAGCGAATGCCAATTATGAATACCACTATTCCACTGATGGTGAGCACGCCTCCACCGATCAGAAACCCGAAGTGAGCCAGCACGGAACGCAGTGACAGCAAAAGGACAAGAAGCCCAAGAGCAGCAAGTACAACACTGGTCACCACCCGGCGCTGCCTGGGATTGGAAGTATCATAGCCATTACATTTCGGACATCGTTTGCGCATAGGATAATTACGGCCACGCCGGTCAGGCTGTCAGACCGTACCTCCTCTTACGTGTTATCATCACTTGTAAAATCGTGCCCCTCTGCTATATTGCATTATCGGCCTGGCCTGCAGGAAGCGTAAACGTAAATGTGCTTCCCTTACCCACGGTGGAATCCACCCAGATGGTCCCGCCGTGTGCCCGGATAATCTCCTTGCAGATGGCCAGCCCCAGTCCGGACCCCTCCTGATTTTCTTCTCTGGGCACCTGCACGAACTTTTGGAAGATCCTGGATTGGTACTCCGGTGGTATCCCGGCCCCGTCATCGCTCACGGCAATGTGAATATTGTCCCCATAATGCCGGGCTGAGAGCGTTATCCGTCCTCTGGTTTCGACGTATCGGAGCGCGTTTGAGAGCAGATTCGTAACCACCCAGGTGATCTTGGTCGGATCGCCGCGAAGTTCCGGCAGATCGTCCGGGACATCGATGGTAAACGCCACCGACTGGTCGGCCATTTGCCGGGTAAAGACGTTCTCGATGCGATCAATGATGGCCTGCACCGGAAACTGTTCCTCCTCCATGGCAATCTGGCCGGTCTCGATGCGTGAGAGTTCCAACAAATCCTCCACCAGGGATTTCAGCCGGCGGATTTCTGCATGTGCGGTCTCCAGTATTTCCACCTCATCTGCATCCAGCTTGGCTGTGGAATATTCACGCAGGGAGCCGATGCTCATACCAATACTGGTCAGCGGCGTTTTCAACTCATGTGAGGCGGCCATGACGAACTCGCTCTTCCGACGGTCGAGTTCTTTCAGTCGGGTGATATCCCGCAGGAGTAACACCACGCCAATCAGTTTAGCCTGAGTATCGAGCACCGGAGTGATGGCATATGCATAATAGGTCGGCGACTCGCCCTGATCTACAGTCAGATAATGGGTTTCATCCAGTACCGGAGATTCCTTGGCAGCAATAGTCTCATCGATCAACGCAACCAACGTCTCGTCATGAATCACTGTCTGCATATCCGGGCCATTCTCTGTATCACTATGTTGAAGACCAAACAGACGGAAGGCCGCCTCATTGCAGTTCCGGAATGTCCGGTCCGGACCGATGACCACCAACGGATCATCAATGCTCTGCAGAATCGCTTCATTTTTCTGTTTCTCTGCGACGATTTGCTGAATATTCATATCATGATACTCCGCCAGTTTGGCGGTCATCGCATTAAACTCCTGAGCCAGATCTCCCAGCTCATCCCCGGTCTCTTCCGGGACCTGGATCTCGTAATCGCCCTGCGCAATCTGCTTGGTGGCGGCCATCATCCGTTGCAGTGGGCGTGTGATCCGGGATGCAATCCAATAACTGCCAATGAGGCCCAGGAGGATCCCGGCAACCCCAATGCCCAATGTGGACCACAGCGCACGCCCGGCCAGCTGTTCCGCCCGGTCACTGGCAGCATACATGGTGGATTCGTTCACTTGTCGCAGTTGAAGTGTCGCATGACGGAGTTCCTGAAACAGCGGTAAGAGCTGAGCGCGGTATCGGGTCTGGAATGCATCCACCGGCCCTTCACGTGTGACCGCTTTTTGGAAGTTCCCATACGTCTGGATATACACGGCGTAATCTGTTTCCAGGCTGTCGATAACGGTCGTTTCCCTTGGGATAGTGATGTTGTCTTTTGCCCGTCCCAACCACTGGTAGAACTGGGCGGCATGGGCCTGATAGAGGGAATCCGCCCTCTCCGGGTCACCTGTCACCGTCAACAGGACGGCGCTGTCCTGACGTTCTAAAGCATCCAGCATGCTTTCTGCGGCCAGAATACTGCGATAGTTATCCTGCAGAATCGCATTGCTTGCATCCCCCAGTGCGGACAGATTGATCACTGCCCATGTCAGCACGACTCCCATGAGAAGCAGGGCAACCCCGTGACCAGCCAGTATTTTCCCTTTAATAGACATGCGTATCATACCTCCTTCTCTTGAGAATCAAGTCCTATGCCAGGTAACCTCATCCCGTGATTCCTGGGGTTACCGGGAGATCGATAATGAAGAAAATTTGCACACTGCAAGACAGGAAACCGGTAATCTTGCATTATGCAAGATATTGGTTACCAATATGTTTGGAAGGATACCTGTTGGTTAAATATTGTAGGCTTTTCGACGGCGCCAAAGGGTAGCCGGGTCAATCCCCAGGGTCTCCGCCGCCTCCTGGATGGTTTCGGTATTGGCCAGTACCCGGCGGATGTGGAGCTCTTCAAGCTCGTCCAGGGTGATGGGATCCCCGATCCGGGGCACACGTTGCTCATCGGGGGAAAGTGCCGGGAGGTCCTTGAGTCCAACGTGCTCCCCCTCACCTAAAATAACTGCCCGTTCCACCATATTCCGGAGTTCCCGGATATTCCCCGGCCATAAGTACGATTGCAGCGCCTCCCGGGCTTCAGCCGTGAAATCAGTGTGATTGGTATGATTCACCCGGCTGAAGAATTCCAGGAATTGCCGGGCCAGGGGCAGGATGTCATCCCGGCGGTTCCGGAGTGGGGGCAGGGCGATATCCACCACATTAATGCGATAATACAGGTCTTCCCGGAAGCTCCCCTCCTCCACAGCCGTCTCCAAATTCCGGTTGGTGGCGGTGATGATACGGACATCGGCCTGCAGAGTGGTTTCCCCGCCGACCCGTTCGAATTCCCGGCTCTGGATGAACCGGAGGAGTTTTGCCTGGAGTGCCGGAGGCAGCTCCCCGATTTCATCCAGGAAGAGCGTGCCCTGATCACAAGTGGCAATCCGGCCGGGTTTCTCCCGAACGGCTCCGGTGAAAGCCCCCTTCTCGTGGCCGAACAGTTCGCTGGCGAGTAGCTCCTCCGAGAGAGTCGGACAGGAGACCACCCCAAACGGTTTACCTCTCCGGGCGCTCCAGTCGTGGATTGCCCGGGCGATCAGGGTTTTGCCCGTCCCGCTCTCTCCCCGCAGCAACACTATCGCCTCGGATTCAGCGGCCTTTCGCGCCATGTCCAGGGACTGCTGCATTTCTACACTGTTCGTTTCAAGTGAGAGCTTTGGTTCACTCCGGTCCAGTCGGTCCTGTAACTCGTCAACCTGGGTTTCCAGAGCCCGGAGCCGCCCAATCTGTTCGGTGACCAGTCGGATCTCTTCCGGCTCAAACGGTTTCGGAATATAGTCCGTAGCGCCCCGCTTCATAGCGTCCACAGCAGATTCAATGGAGGCGTAGGCAGTGATAACTACAACCTTCATCCAGGGCGCATCCGACTGGAAGTCGGACACCAGCGCCAATCCGTTCCTGTCACCGAGCCGGACATCCACCAGCGCCAGATCAAAGACCTGCTGTGTGCCTTCGGTAAGGCCATCCTGGTAGTTCCCTACAGCCACTACCTGATGTCCACCTTTTTCCAGCGCAAAGGTCAGCGTCTTCCGGATGTTGGGATCATCGTCGATCACTAAAATATGAAGCGAGCGCGATGCAGTTTTCTCACCCCTGCTCTCCGGCTCTGTTGATTCGACAGAATTCGGGTCAGTCATTGGACGAAACTCCATATGTTGAATTCAGCATGGAATATGCTAGTGGTGGGAATCGGTTTCAAGAGAAATAGGTGAACTTCACTCCGGATCAGGAGTGGAAATGTCCTATGATTTGGGACCAGACAAAATACTTCCATGCGGATGGAACGGAAGTGCCGGATCTTCTTGTTTATTGTAACTGGAAATGAAAGATGGAAACAATAAAAGGTATAGTTCCTGTAATAAAGCGGCTTCGGTATAAGGGGGGGCATCTGGATATTTAAAGCACTCCTTTCTATATTATCAAAACATTTACACTATATCTTCGTGATCGAGTAAAAGACAATACGACACCACGGGGGCATCCCATGGCACATACATCCCTAGAGAAGCACTTCACAACCCGATCCATTTTCGCGTTCGGTGTGGCCGGAATGCTGGCATCCGGGATTTTTCTACTGCCGGGGTTGATTTATAGCAAGGTAGGTGGCATGGCTATCTGGGTCTACCTGCTGGCCGGGGTGTTTATAATTCCCACCCTGTTCAGCAAGGCCGAGTTGGCCACAGCCATGCCCCGTGCCGGTGGAGCTTACTACGTGCTGGATCGCAGTCTCGGTCCTGCAGTGGGGACCGTCTCCGGACTGGGTACCTGGCTTTCTCTGGTGTTTAAAAGCAGCTTCGATCTGATTGGGCTGGGTGCTTACCTGTTACTATTCCTGTTGTTGCCGATCAAACCCGTTGCTATTGGTCTGTGTATCGGGTTCGGGATTCTCAGTGTCGTCGGGACAAAGCATGTTGGACGCCTGCAGGAAGTCATGGTTGCGGTAATCCTGGCCGGACTGGCCTATTTCCTGGCAACAGGGCTGCTAAACCTGGATCATGGAAGTATTCCGGTTACCACGACCTGGACGACTACAGCGTTTCTGGAGGCAGTTGGACTGGTGTATGTCAGTTTTGCGAGTCTGACCAAGATCATTAGTATGGCAGAAGAGGTGGAAAACCTGGACAGGAACCTCCCCCTGGGTATGTTTCTTGCCCTGGGAGTCACTGTCGGAATCTATGTCCTGGGAATGTACATCATTTTGCAACTGGTTCCGGGAGCAGTACTGGATGGGACACTGACACCGGTGGCTGATGCTGCCGGTCAGTATCTGGGAACCTGGGGGGTTGCAGGTTTTTCGGCCGCCGCCGTGTTAGCGTTCAGTGCGTCAGCCAATGCCGGACTCACTGCAGCATCACGCTATCCCCTGGCGTTAAGCAGAGACGGGTTAGCCCCGAACTGGTTCGGCAAGCTGGGTCGATTCCGGACCCCCACACCCGCCATTCTGCTGACGGTAGGCATGATGGTTATTTTTATTGTGATGTTGAGTCCGGAAGGGGTGGCAAAACTGGCAAGTGCCTTTCTCCTGGTGATCTTCGGGCTGTTAAATCTTGCGGTTATTATCATGCGGGAGAGCAATATCCAGTCGTATGATCCGGGCTTTCGCTCCCCCGCTTATCCCTGGATGCAAATTGCCGGGATGACCATCTCCCTGGTGTTGATTCCATATCTCGGAATGGTCCCCCGGATTGCTGCGGGGGGACTAATTGCCGTGGGTTTGCTGTGGTATTTCCTCTATGGGAAAGAAAAAATCCGTCGGAATGGAGCCGTACTGCATCTTTTTTCACAGTGGGGAGAACAGACTGAATCGACAGTGGATAGTTACCTCCGGCAAAGTCTGCGCGAACGAGGGCTCCGATCGGAAGATTCGCTGGACGATGCTATTTTCCGGGCCCCTATCATTACTCACGTACTCGAGGAAGACTTCCATCAATTATTACAACGGGCCTCATCCCTGCTTGCCCAGCGATTGGCCCCATCTGCAGAGGAAATCTACACCGCGCTGCGGGACGCGGATGAACAGGGGAACACTCCGGCCAGCCATCATATGGCATTGCCCCACGCATATATCCCTGGAGTGCAGACACACGAACTGGTGATAGTTAAGTCGCCACATGGACTCTCCCTTGGCACGGAGAGCGATCCGATCTATGCACTCTTTGTCCTGATCAGCCCGCCGGATACGGCACACCAGCATCTTCGTCTGCTGGCGGAAATTGCCAACCGGGCTACCGGTATTGATTTCACCGGAGGTTGGCGCACCTGGAGTCGGGAGGAAATTCAACGGCACTTCATCCACTCCGAGGCCACGGATGAAATCACTGTGGGAGAAGGCCTGCTGCCGAATCATACCGTGCGACAACTGTGGATCCACGAGGACTGTCTGATTCCGTTTATCGTGCGGGAGGAACACCTTATATTGCCGCATGGCGATACTGTTGTGAAGCAGGGCGATACCATCACCCTCATCGGATCTGCTGAAGGGGTCCAGCAGACAAAAGCCTGGCTCCGGAACCCCGACTTCCATGTGGAACCAAAAGCCCCAAAGCAGTTTGCCCAACCCGAAATGCACTGATGTGATGTGATTTCCGATTTTGCGGAGAAATGTCCACTTATTCCCCTGGGGTGATTTATCGAGGTGATCTTCTCCGCACCACCAGCGCTAATTCAGTTGCTCAGCGAAAGTAAGCATTGTACTTTCAACAAGTGTGTTAGAGAATCGTAAACGAAGAATCCGGGTATTTCATATGAGCAAACTGGTCAGTACCATGTACAAAGCCGCCCGGCGGGCCAATGATCTGGAAACCCTGGCCTCGGGAAATCCAAAGCGCATTGCCCGGCGGGGGGCAAACAAATCGCTGGTGAAATTGTTCAGTAAACTACTCCTGGGGAGGTAACTTATGGCGGAACCGGAACGGTTAATCGATCCCGAACGGGTGGGAGATGCACTTACTGTGGGAGCGGAGTACCATCCCGATGAAAATGTGGTGACTATCTACTTTGCCAGTCCGGAGCAGTCCACCGCCCTGAATCTGGAACCGGAAAAGGAGGAGCTGGAAAACCTGGTCCGGGCCATCAGGCGGATCAAGAAGGCATACGAATCCCGGTAGGAATTTTCAGCGGGGATTAGCCCTCCTCCCAAGGGATTACATTCTCCTCCACTGCCGGATACACCTCGTCTATCCGCTTCTGGAGATCGAGGGTGTGATATAACGCTG
>Ga0207797_1002077_pt1 | contig 14107 bp, 13 predicted proteins | sample PRCRCaboRojoPR_6_FD_187275 | JGI IMG/M metagenome (GOLD analysis project Ga0207797, IMG submission 187275) | Marine sediment microbial community from Cabo Rojo, Puerto Rico - PR CR 10% Liquid 1 (SPAdes) | ecosystem: Environmental > Aquatic > Marine > Coastal > Sediment | place: Cabo Rojo, Puerto... | reverse complement strand
AGCCGGGCCACCAGCTCCTTCCCGGTCCCGCTTTCGCCCGACAGCATAACGGAAACGGGGCTGTTCCTAATCTTTTCCACTCGGTGGCATAGATGGTATAATGATTCCGCACTTCCGATCAGGTTATGAAGTTTTGGATCCTCGGAGAGACTGAACCGGGCGCGGGATACCTGTTCCGGCCAGTGCCCCCATTCCAGCAGTTGAATGGCATTGTTCCTGATCCCACCGGGATCTTCCGCCATACCATACCGCTGGGCACCGTATTCCAGGGCATCGGTGAGATCGCCGACGAAGTGTTTCTCTCTGGGAATTACAATGACCGGAACAGCCGGATCAATTTTACGAATACGGCGAAGGGTCTTCCCACCGGATATCAGCGAGAGATCCCAATCCAGGATGATCAGCGCATACGATTCCAGCATCATCAGCTGAAGTGCCACAGCACCCGATTGAGCCTCCTCCACCGGCCGGAGCGTCTCTACAGCTTGCCGGATACTCCGACCCCGTTCACTCTCTTCGGATATAAGCAGGATCTTATCGGTGTGTTTCGGCATACGCTAATCCCCGGTCACTCTCAGTACTTCCTCTATGGAGGTAATCCCATTCACAGCCTTCCGCAATCCGTCATGACGCAGTGGAATCATTCCCTGTTTTACGGAGGTCCGTTTTATCTCCTCGGCACTCCCATTGGTCTGAATTAACTCCCGTATCTCTTCCGTGATTTCCATCACCTCGAAGATACCGGATCGCCCGGCATACCCGCTGTTGCGACACCGCTTGCACCCCTGCGCCCGGTAGAATGTAAATTCCCTCTCCATATTCTGTAAACCCAGCCGGTTCAGCAGTTCCCGGTCAGGGGTATAGGGATCCCGGCAGTGTTCGCAGAGCTTTCGCACCAGTCGCTGTGCCAGGATTCCATTGGTGGAAGATGCCACGAGAAATGGTTCGACCCCCATATCCACCAGTCTGGTCAGGGCACCGGAGGTATCGTTGGTATGGAGCGTACTCAGGACCAGATGTCCTGTGAGGGCCGCCTGGACCGCCACACTGGCGGTTTCATGATCCCGGATCTCACCAACCATGATCACATCCGGATCCTGGCGGAGAATAGACCGTAATCCGGAGGCGAAGGTCATACCGGTCCGAGGATTCATGTTCGACTGCCGGATCATATCCAGCCGGTATTCCACCGGATCTTCAATGGTGATGATGTTCTGTGAAACCGAGTTCACTTCGTTCAGGGCGGCGTAGAGTGTGGTGGTCTTCCCGCTGCCGGTCGGACCGGTGACAAAGACAATGCCATAGGGATTGGAGATGATCCGCCGGAACACCTTTTCCGTATTACCGCTCATCCCCAGCTGATCCAGCCGGGTCCGGATCGAATCCGGATCCAGTATCCGGATCACCACATTCTCACCATACACAGTGGGGAGAGTCGAAACCCGGAAGTCGATATCCTTGCCATCCATGGTCATCTTGAACTGGCCATCCTGGGGACGCCGGCGTTCGGCGATGTCCATATCAGCCATCACTTTAATCCTGGAGATAATCGCTTCCTGGAACCGCTTCGGCTGATTCCAGATCTCCTCCAGCACCCCGTCAATGCGAAACCGAACCCGCAGGAAATCCTCTTCCGGATTCAGATGAATGTCACTGGCCCGGTTCTTAATTGCCCGGGTGAAAATGAGGTTAACTATGTTGATAATCGGGGACTCCCCCTCCCCATCTTCACCACCGTCAATCTCAACGGAACTGTCATGATACTCCTGCATGGTCCGGTCCATGGAGGAGGACTCTCCGTACATCTCGTCAAGCGCCTCGGTTATCTCCCGCTCGGAGCAGAGCACCGGTTCCACCTCATAACCCGTATGTCGCCGGACCTCATCCAGGGCAATGACATCCGAGGGATCCGAAAGACCGATAGTTAACGTATCATCAATCCGGAAAAGCGGAATCATGGTATGCTCTCTGGAAAGCTCCTCCGGCACCTCGTTGACCATAGAAGGTTCATACTGGTAATCACTCAGCGTGAGATGCGGGATGGACAACTGCTCACTGAGCACATTCAGCAATTCATCCTCGGTGAGGTACCCGAGACTCATAATTGCCTTGCCCAGCCGCTCGCCGGTTTTGGCCTGCCTTTGCAGACCCTCCTTCAGCTGATCTTCGGTGATGTATCCCGTATCAACGAGAATGTCACCGATTCGTTTATTTGCAGTCCTCACCATATGCGCCGGTCACCATGTTTCAGGATCTGTATATTAAATCCATTTCAGTTCTGACCTTTCCTTCTCGCACCATATACAGGTGTATGTCAACAGACTTCTCAGAGGAATGTGCTTAAATACCACGCCAGCAGTGTTTCACCCCAAAACCTGCTGATGATCCCGCCTGCGGCAAGCGGAGGACCAAACGGAAGGACATTCCGCGGGGACCCGTCCCGGTTCTTCCGACCGGTGACAAGCGAGACCAATCCGAATACCGCTCCCATGATGAATCCGATAAAAACCCCTATCAGCACGAGCTTCCAGCCTAAAAAACTTCCCATCATTGCAGCGAATTTGATATCTCCTCCCCCCATACTTTCCTTCCGGAAAATCCAGTTGCCAAATATGGTCACCAGCCACAGAGTTCCACCACCGGCCACTATTCCCAGACCGGCATGAACGATTCCCCCGATACCGGGCATACGGAATGCACTGAACACCAGACCTATAATCATCCCCGACAGCGTAATCACATCCGGAATGATGTGATGCTGATAGTCAATGATTGACACCGTTCCCAGCAGATAGATCAGCAAAATCAGGCTTATCGTCTCCCAGGAAACTCCCGCATTCCACACCACAGCCGCTGCGATGAAGGCACTGAGAAATTCCACGAGCGGATATCTCACCGGAATCCTTTCTCCGCACGAAGAGCATTTCCCCCGTAATATCAGATAGCTGATCAGCGGGATGTTCTCCCAGGGTCGGATTGGTTGCCTGCAGTGCGGACAATGAGACGGCGGCGTAATCACGGATTCATTCCGCGGACTCCGGTGAATGAACACATTCAGGAAGCTCCCCGCAGCAGCTCCAACGATAAACGCCAGCAGTGTCAGAATATCCCTGCTCATGTCACCTCTTCAGATTTCAGTAGTTTTGTGATATTCTCCATGAGTTCACTGCTCTTAAACGGCTTGGTCATGAAAATGTCCGCTCCCGTCTCTTTTCCGATCTTCTGATCTTTGATATCGCTCCGGGCGGTCGCCATGATAATTGGCACATGCTTGTACTTCTCATCGTATTTCAACAACCGGGCAATCTTATACCCGTTGATCTTCGGCAGCATCACATCCAGAATAATCAGGTCAGGATTTCCCTCCCTCGCTTTCCGGAGCCCCTCCATTCCTTCATGGGCCACGTCCACATCATACGAGTTGGCTTCCAGTCTGAGTACCAAGGCCTTTGTGAATTTCTTTTCATCCTCGATAATGAGTATCTTCGCTTTTTCTGCCATTGTCATTCACCTCTTCACTCTTCAGCGTTTGTCCTGACGACAGCCGTCCCGATATCATAGGTGCCGTTATGGTAGTTTTGTATGGGAATACTTCTTTCCGTAAGCCGGGCTTCTTCATCCGGATCCCGGATAACCATATGAGTCTGCACATTAAAGTAATACTGATCCGCGGTTACGTGGAAATGTAAAATAAACTCACCATTCCGGTCAGTGGTGGTGAGTGGTCTGCCGGGCCAGTTTTCCATGATGACCCTTGCATTGTCAACAGGTACCCCCGATTCCGCTTGAATTCGCCCCAGGAGGAGATATTTTCCCCCGGAGGAATCAGGACTTTCCTGTGCCAGTATGGTCCCACAGAAAAATATAACGAGCGTAAGCAGCCCGGTTCTAAGACACAGCTTCATGAACCCCACCTTTTCTTTCTATTGATTCGCTGCCGGTACTTTCCTGTTCCTTGTCTGCCGTACCGGCCCACTGCTCAAATTGCTGTTTGTCGTCCACCCGTGCAAGCGCCTCCTTTTTACTGATCAATCCCTGACGATAGTACGCCAGCAGCGCCTTCTCAAAAGTTTGCATCCCATCAGAGGATGACGTCTGAATAGTAGACTTCAGCTGGGCAATTTTCATTTCCCGGATGAGATTTCGAACTGCTGCCGTAGCCACCATAACTTCCATCACGGCTATCTGACCCGAACGGTTTTTGGTCGGGACCAGCTGCTGGGCAATGACCCCCTGAAGAGTCCCTGCCAGCATGGACCGGATTTGATTATGCCGGCCGGAAGGAAATACATCGATAATTCGTTCCGCCACATCGGCTGCACTGTGGGTGTGCAGTGTTCCCAGCACAAGGTTTCCGGTTTCCGCAGCGGTAAGTGCAAGCGAAATAGTATCCAGATCCCGCATCTCCCCCACCAGGATCACATCAGGATCTTCGCGCAGAGCAGATTGCAGGGCGGAAGCAAACGATTTGGTATGACTTTCCACCTCCCGCTGGGTTACCAGACAATTTTTACTGTGATGTACGTATTCAATCGGATCTTCAATAGTCAGGAGGTGGCCGCGACGCTCGCGGTTAATAAGATCGACTATCGCCGCCTGGGTGGTGGTTTTTCCGCAGCCGGAAGGACCGGTGACCAATACCAATCCGGACTGTTTCCGGGCCATATCATATACTGCGGGGGGCGCCTTGATCTCGTCCAATGAGCGGATACGATCCGGAATGATACGAAATGCAGCCCCCTCACCGCGATGATGATTGTAGATATTCGTTCTGAATCTCCCTACGCCGGAAATACGCCAACCGAAATCCAGCTCCCACTCCTGCTCATATTCTGATATCTGGCGATCCGTGAGAATCCCGTAAATTGCATCGTGAACCTCTTCCTCGGTCAACGGATCATGCTTGATAGTCCGGATCTCACCATTGGACCGCACCATCGGCGGTTCACCAACGGTGATGTGCACATCCGAACACTCCTGCTCAACTGCGTACCGTAACAGTGGTATCAGATCAAAGTCCATAAGAATTCTCTACTGGTTTTCGTGGAAGTTGTCTTCCAGGCTCACATTTTCCGTGTGCGGACCAACTATGCGCGGGGTAATAAAAATCAGCAGGTCCGTCTTCTCAATCTGCTCCGAGCGATATCGAAACAGCTGCCCCAGCAGGGGGATATCACCAAGCAGCGGGACTTTTTTCTTCGTCTCAATTTTATCCTCTTTAATCAGTCCGCCGATAGCTATGGTTTCACCATCCTGGATCATCACCTGGGTCTTTGCGCTTCGGCTTGCAACAATGGGTCTGTCCTGATTGGGACCGGTGAATCCGGTAATCGCTTCCACCATCGGCTCCACCGACATGGTGATATACCGGTCCGTGTTCACCTGTGGCAGCACATTCAGACTGATGGAGATCTCTTCCTCTTCAAAGGTATTTACCGGTTGGAAGATTCCGGCGAATCCCCCGCCGCCACTCTGCTGGCTCTGTGGCTGTGGAACCAGAATCGGAATAGTGGTGGAAACGGAAATTTCCGCAGGCTGGTTATCCATGGTGGTAATCCGGGGATCCGAGAGTAAGCGGGAATTCCCTTCGGTGAACAGCATATCGAGCACGACCTGGAATTCCTGCAGCGACAGGGTGGCCATATCGAGCTGCTGAAAATCCCCAAACACAGGGAAGCCCATTGTTCCGGTGGTATTCGTCCCGGTTTGGCCGGTGTAGCCGGTCTGGCTGTTGGTACCGTTCGTAGCTGTCCTGGGCGGCCCTCCCTGCAGCCGGGCCTTGATTGTCCAGTTGATTCCCCGGGTATCTTCATGATCCAGCCGCGTCTCAATGAATTTCACCCCGATCATCACCTGGGCGGCCGGCGTATCCAGCTGCCCGATCAAGGCCTCAATCTTTGGAAAATTCGATGGAATATCCGAAATCACCAACACATTGCTGGGATTTGTCCTCCGGGCGGTGTTTTGAGATGCCTGGACAGAAGTCCCTCCGGAGGCACGTTCCATGGACCGGCTGAAAATGTCGATACTTCCTTTGTCCTCGGTCAGCGCGCTCTCCAGGGGAACAACTATATCTCTGGCATCCACATAGTCCAGCTCGTAAATCCGGGTTTCAATTTCGCCCTGCATCTCGCGCTGCACTTCCTTGACGATAATGATATCATCACTGATCACATAATTATACCCGTTGGACAAAAGAATAGCGTCCAGGGCACTCTGCAGGGAAACCCCGGTAAAGTTGACAGTCACTCTGCCCTGAATCCGGTCATTGGTGATGATATTCAGCCCGTTCTGCTTCGCCAGCAACCGTAGTACATGCTGGAGATCGGCATTCACGAATTCCAGAGATATCTTCTCCCGGGCCACAAGAGGTTGGTCGGGGGACTGTGCAAATCCGGGATTGCCGCCAACAGCGATAATAATAATGAGAAAACAGAGAATCGCCACATGATATCGTTTCATAATCGTAACTGCTCCGTTATGTATTATCCAGATAGACAATAAACGTCCGCCCACCGGAACGCATGACCACCGAATTCGATCGGATTTCAACTAGTTTTGCCTCTCCCAGCGTATCATCCTCAGTCAGCACCTCATTATTAATCAACACGTAGGCATCACCTTCCCGCCTGCTGATTGCGGTGAGCTTGTACTGCGCCCTGAGCAGGGAATCCATGTCGGTGGCCTGTCCTTGTATTACATTCCTGTCTGAAGTGGTATCCAGCTGTACCGGATGATTAAACGGATCTCTCCCCCAGCGACGGCTTTCCAGGGGAGGCATGAATTCCCGCCGTCCCGGTTGTGTGATCGTCGCACCCACGGAAGAATCCTGTGGCGTATCGGCTGCCGGGGTTCCGGGGATAACCGCTCTGGTTGTCGTCTCCACCGATGCATCCCCACCGGTGGCAAATGTATCGTAGATCAAATAGCCGAGGGAAAGTATCAAAATTGACAACAGGATTTTCTGTGATGTGGTCAGTTTACTCATAGATCACCCTTCCCCACGATTGCTGTCGGAGGCACTCAACACTACCCGGGTATTGAGTATAATCTCGATTTGTGGAGCGAACTCCGGCGTGTGAATCATCTCCACCTGATTCACTGAGAATTCAAAAGGGAGTTCTCCCAGCGATGACAGAAAGCTGCCGAACCGGGTGTATTCCGCCCGGAGTTTCATTCGGACGGGCACATGGATGTATTCATTATGCTGTCCTCCGGAAGAAAACAGGTGATTTGTGGCGGGTTCCACACTCGTAAACTTGATCCCTGATCGCTCACCTTTAAGGAGAATGTGATCAATAATGCCGGAGATCTGCTCTCTCGGCATCACCGAAGCTTGTAACTCCTTTTTCAGTGCCTGGAGCGAATCGATAGCCTCCCGGACTTTCCCGACATCTCCCAACCCGTTTCTCGTCTCGTCGATCCGCGCTTCCAGCGTATTGATTCGTTCCCCGGTCGAACTCAGATCCTGTTGCTGCACTCTGAACAGGAGAAAATACCAGGTCCCAGCGATCACAAGGGTTCCAAAGATTATCCAGAGAACAGGCTTCGTAATACCGTATTTTTTCAGTGATTCCATTATTCTATAGTCAGTGAGAGTTTAAAAGAAAGACCTTCAAACGACTTCTCCTGTATCCGCTGCTTCTTCTCCAGAAGGACATCCGAGAAATACTTGCTCTCCATGAGCTGCTGGTTAAACCGGATGAGCGTCAACTCCGCCTGGATTGGCGGTGAATACACGTTTCCGTTCAGTGTAATGATTAACCGGCGATTTGCTTCCCCCAGACCGAGGTGCATCCGCTGCAAAGCCATGTTCTCCGGTATCAGCTGACTGAGGAGAATCAGCGGACGCTCATCGATAGTGCCGGATCTCACCCGACCCGCCAGCTGATGCACTTCCCGTGCGAGTTGATCACGCCGTTCTACAGTACTGATATAGGCCCCCCGCTGTGGGGCAATTTGTTCATATTCACTCCGGACAGCCGCCAGGTGCGCTGCGGCATTGGTGTTTTCCCTGTGCATAAAAAACGAGGCTCCGGCCATTATCCCCATCAATACAACGGCTGCAATGGTTGTAATCACCCTCACTTTGGCTTTACGCGGCAGCAGCTTGAGTTCTTCTGGCAGCAGGTTTAATTCACGTTTCTGCCCCAGTACCAGTCCAATGGGCACAGTCATGGCAGGAGCGAGGGCAGCAAACTGTTCCGGGGAGTCCAGGGATTCATCCAGCCGGAGATGCTCCGCCGGATTGAGTAATTCTATGGTGGGCTCCGATCCGGATGCGGACTGAAGATTCGTTCTGAGATAGGGGATCAGGTTTCTCAACAGGGCTCCCCCGCCCGTAATATAGATCCTGTCTACTGCACCGTAGCCGAGTTCCTTCTGATAGTACTTCAATGAACGCTCGAGTTCGTTCACCAGCTTTTCGAGGGGGGAACGCAGCCTCGTGGCGATCTGTCGCAGCGGAATACCCATTTCTGAAGCATCTTCGTCATGAACGTCCCGCGGGATTCCGCAGGTTTTTTTCAGCTCGTCAGCCTGATCAGTGGAAAGTGATCTCTGCACAGATCCCGAGCCGATATTCCCCGTAAGCGCCTCGGTAAACTCTTCCCCTGCCACGCTTATTTCCCTGACGAACCGCAGGGTATTCTCGTGGATCAGGTTAATAAATGAGGTGCCCTCCCCCAGCTCTACAATCATAACATTTTCCGCTGCCGGCTCCTCAAAGAAACGGAGATATGCCTGCCAGGTTGCCAAAGGATTCAGAGACAGATGTGCAGGTGTATAACCTGCCTTTCGGATCTCCCGTAGCTGAAAATCAACCTCACTCTTTGCTGCAGCCGCAATGAGCAAATCGTGTTTCTCCACCCCTGATTCCCCATCACTCTCGTACACAGTGTAATCGATAAGCGCTTCATCTATGGGATAAGAGATATGCTTTTTCGTCGCCCAGTGAACTGCTTCCTCCAGCTCACTCTCGGAAACCCCGGGTAACTGAAGGTTCCGGATACTGACCTCTCTTCCTGACACCGAAAGATGGAGTTGCACCCGTTTTCTGTTTTTCCTCTCCAAAAGCGATGAAAGTGTCTTCCGGATAAACTCCTTCCGCGCCTCCATATCCGTCCGGGCCGGCTCCGGGATCACATGATATCCGTAATCGTGTAATACCGGCGTTCCGCTGCCGGATAGTTCAACGTACTTTATTGCATACGTTCCTATATCTATCCCGAGTTTCCGCTTTCGCCCCGAAAACAGTCCGGTAAATATTCCGGAGGTGTGATCCGTCCGGGACCGGGAGGTATCCTCTGCATGGGATTCCCCGGGGGCCTGTGTCCGCTTTGGCTCAGAGGCTGTCTCCCCGTTTCCCGGGCCATAATCCATAGCACCCGGCAATAGCTCCGACTCCTTTCCGGAATCCGTAACAGACTCATCCCGCCCGGGGGATACGGAATGCACATCCGTTTCCGTATCCGGAGCAGATGCTTCATGATCCGTATCCTGATCATCAAACCAATCTTCCTCTATCTCGAATTCCCGGCGGGGGGAGTTTCGCTCTCCGTCCCCATGATCCGCTATATCGGAAGGACCGTTTCCGGGTATACTTCCCTCTGTTTCTGGTTCGTCCGGAGTAATATTATCCTGACTGATTTCAGTAGTCGCCTCTTCCTCATATTCAAAATCAAAGCGGATTTCTTCATCGGGAAGCTCCCGGGAGTCCGGTGAGTCTCCTGAGTGGTCTGATAGCTCAAATCCTTCGAATTCCAGATCAGTGAGTACAGGATCATCGGAAGATTGCGAGGTCCTGTCGGTTCTCTCAGATTCCGGTCGGTGCTCGGCTGAACCATCGTTCTCATCGGAAGGAGGCTCAGTGCCGGATTCTCCATCAGTTTTTCTACGCAGAGAAAAAATCTCCGGAAGTGGTTCGTCAACTGATTTCCGTTGCTCCTCTCTTTCACTCTCCGTGAGTAATGAATGAAGCAGATCACTGAAAGGATCTTCCTCATCCGGGGATTTGGAATCAGACGTGAAATTAGTTGAGCCGGATTGCCCGGGAGATTCCGGAAACAAATCCCGGCCGTCCCTGCTTTCATCGTTTTCTTCTTCTCCTACACCCCGAAGAATATTCAGAAGACGATTGGTCGCCAGATCTTTATTTTTGTCATCCTGAGACATACACCACCAGAAGTTTTATACGTACCACTGTTCTTTTTCGTGAATAATCTCATTTATCATTGGTTCGGTAACCATCTCCCGCTCCTCCCTGAGCATCATGACCAGGGCATCATGGCACAGAGTGATGATTTTGCGGGGATAGCCCTGGGAGTGGAGATAAATCCGGTGAATTGCCTGATTATTGAACAGCGTCCGTCCGTTGTCCAGACCGGCCCGCCGCAGCCGGAAACGGATCAGTGACCTGGTATCCTCCTCATTTAACGGATTGATCACATAGCCCAGGCTGATCCGGTCCTGAAAATTCGGCTGACGTTTGAGCTTCATCAGAAATTCCTGCTGGGCGAAAATCACCAGCTGCAGCAGTTTGTATTTATTAGTCTCATAGTTCAAAAGTACCCGCAGAGATTCCATGAAGGTTGGCGTTAACAATTGGCCTTCATCAATCACCAGCACCGGGGTCCGTTTTTCCACCACCCCTTTTTGATAGAGAAAATTCTGGAGGACATTCTTGCACTCGATGGTTGATCTGGGAGATTCCGGGATTTCAAAGAGTTCAATCAGTGCATTCAGGAATTCATATTCAGAATTGAATGTGGGGTCCAGGATAAGCCGGAAGATAAATTCGTCCTGACTGTCCTCCAAAATCCGCAGGAAAGTGCGGCAAAGTGTTGTTTTTCCCGTTCCCACATTTCCCAGAATCACCGACAGTCCCCGGCGCAGCCGTAACGCTATTTCGAGCCTGTACAGGCATTCCTTGTGTTCACGGGAGTGATAGAAAAATGCCGGATCAGGGGTGGTGAGAAATGGCTCGCGGTCAAGTCCAAGCAGATTATAATACTCCATATTCCTTCTTCCTCATGATATCCCGGATGGGTACGTTCTCTTCCCGGAGTTCAATAATATGCTCTAATTCCTTCAAGACGGAGTCGTCAAACAAACGATATCCACTCCGTTCGCTTCTGGATACTTCGGAGATCAGGCCAATGCGCAGATAGTAGTTCAGGGTATCCTTGGACAACCCTGTCTTCTGCGCCAAATCCCCTATGAGATACACGTTTTGCACTATATACCTCCTGTACTGTGCCCACCGCTTGCCAGCTCAATGGTTCCGGTGTATACTCTACAACCATTGAGCTGATAATCGGATAGTATGGTGCGCATTTTGGATTTCATCACTGATATTATCGACGCAGCCTGCATTTCATTTAGCTTGATTAATTCATGAATCACAGGGCATTGTCAACTCAATGAAAAGGAAACAGAGAGTGAAGAATTCCTGGTGTTTTATGAAAACTATTTTTTGTATGTTCACTCCAGAATAAAAGGGGTTCATTTACATGGGCCAGTTCCGAAACTCAGGGTTCTTCAAAGCATCAGATAATTGTTGGATTGTCGATAATCAGTCAGAAAACTTCTTCTGCTTGAATGCCACTTACGGAGAGACAAACTATGAATAAGAAACTTCCATCCACTTACTATAACTGGTTAAGTTTGACCGGAACGGGCGTTGCATTGGTTGGGCTGAGTATCTTCCTGTTTCTGTATGTGTACGATCTGGCGAGTCCGCACACCTCCCCATATTTTGGGATTATTAATTACATTATTCTCCCGGTCGGAGTCATTCTCGGACTGATCCTCATCCCAATCGGTATGATTCGGGAGCGAAAACGTCGTGCTGACGGGAAGGAACCGGCGCTCCCGACCAAATTTTCCATTGATTTTAGCAACACCCGGCACAGGAACGCGTTTTTCGGCTTCCTGATTGTAACTGCAATCTTCCTGATCGGAACCGCCATCGGAAGTTATCAGGCCTATCATTACACCGAAACGGTGGAATTCTGCGGACAAGTCTGTCATACCATTATGGAACCCGAATACACCGCCTATACACAATCGCCGCATGCCAGAGTCACTTGTACCGAATGTCATGTGGGTGAGGGGGCCAGTTGGTATGTCAAATCGAAGCTCTCAGGCGCCTATCAGGTGTACGCCGCCCTGGCCAATGTGTATCCCAGACCGATACCGACCCCGGTGGAGAACCTGCGTCCGGCTCAGGAAACCTGCGAGCAATGCCACTGGCCGGATAAATTCTATGGGCGACGGGAAAAGGAAATCCATCGTTTCGTGGCAAATGAAGAGAACACCATGTGGACCTATGATATGCTAATCAATATCGGTGGCCGGAAGTATTCAGCCAGTGAGCACTCAGGTATTCACTGGCATATTGCCAACGAAGTGGAATACATTGCCAGAGATAGTGCCCGCCAGGACATTCCCTGGGTTCAGGTGACCTATGAAGATGGCTCGACGGAAACGTTTGAATCCCAATGGGAACCAGCTTCTGATTCGCTGATACAGGAGGCGGAGGGTCGGGTCATGGACTGTATCGACTGCCATAACCGGCCGACCCATATCTACCGGTCACCCAACAAATTAGTGGACGAAGCACTCTATACGGGCGAAATCAGTCCGCGGCTCCCGTATATCAAACGGGAAGCGGTTTATGCATTGCGACAGGACTACAGCGTGAAGGATTCCGCTCTGAGCAAAATCGAGCACCAGTTACGGAACTTCTATCGGGAGAATTACCCCGGAGTCACAGACACCCTGCGGGCGGAACTGAATCAGGCAATCACCACGGTGAAAGAACATTATCGAAACAATTTTTTCCCATATATGAAAGTCCGGTGGGATACTCACTACAACAATGTGGGACACAGTGAAGATCTGGGCTGTTATCGTTGTCATAACGGCAGCATGGTTAATGATGCCGGTGAAGCGATAACGCATGACTGCAATGCCTGTCATACCATCCTCGAACAGGGGCCGGAAGGGGACATGGTGTTTGCCAACAACGATGAACAGGGACTGGAATTTAATCATCCGGTTAACATCGGCGGAGCCTGGCAGAGCATGGCCTGCAGCGAGTGTCATAACGGTGGCGGTGCGGTGTTTTAGTATCCAGCGATCCCTTGCCAATTCGGTATCCCAATCCGGTATTTGCGGTCCAACTTGACCTTGACATTCGCGGCGTTGTCGAATAAATTGACTTCGCTTTTTGAGAACAGGAGGCGTAGCGCATTATTGCGGGATCGTCTAATGGCAAGACACACGGCTCTGGACCGTGCAATCGGGGTTCGAATCCCTGTCCCGCAACTCTTGCTATGGCGCATTCGTCCAGTGGCCTAGGACGTCCCGCTCCAGCGGGATAACCGGGGTTCGCGGGGCAACCCTGGCACAGTGGCGGATACGAAACAGCAATAGATGGCGCATTCGTCCAGTGGCCTAGGACGCCGGCCTCTCACGCCGGTAACAGGGGTTCGAATCCCCTATGCGCTACTCACACATCACTGTCGCGCCCGTAGCTCAACTGGAGAGAGCGTCTGGCTACGGACCAGAAGGCTGAGGGTTCGAATCCTTCCGGGCGTACTCATTCCAGGGATTATAGATTATTGATGAAGGATTAAGCTCCCCACTCTCCTCCCGAGTTAATCACTGGCATGTTAATCACACCAACATGGTTCCAGTCATTGTTCACCATTGACAACGTCTGGCTACGGTTGCGCTCCGTCGGGATGAGGGTTCGAACAACCAACGAGTATTGACTATTAATTAATGATGAAAGACATTTACCCGATTTTGATCTGAGGCCTGTCATAGGTAATGATCTTCCCTTTTATGCCAATATGGGCATTGCACAGATAGAACAATACATAGAGAATGATGACATTAAGATACTGAAAGATCTTGTCAGTCTGGTAAAAGCCGATGGTCTGGTCATCCATGTCAATCCTTTGCAGGAATGGCTTCAACCCGAGGGCGACCATATAAAAAATCCCCCTATTGATACCATCAAAAAATTACTGGATTCCGTGGATTTTAATATTATTGTCAAGGAGGTGGGTCAGGGTATGGGCAAACACAGCCTAAAGGC
>Ga0207797_1002076_pt1 | contig 14115 bp, 9 predicted proteins | sample PRCRCaboRojoPR_6_FD_187275 | JGI IMG/M metagenome (GOLD analysis project Ga0207797, IMG submission 187275) | Marine sediment microbial community from Cabo Rojo, Puerto Rico - PR CR 10% Liquid 1 (SPAdes) | ecosystem: Environmental > Aquatic > Marine > Coastal > Sediment | place: Cabo Rojo, Puerto... | reverse complement strand
CAACTACGTCTGCCGGGTCAAGCTGAAGCAAGCGCGCCAGCAGCTGGCGTTGCTTAACGGCGGCTTCTCGGCAGAGGACCTGGTGGACCGACTGGAGGATACGCCGTCGGGGGACGTCGAAGCGCTGCGGTTGTTCGGCAAACTGCGGGACCGGGTCACCGTGGGGCGGAATGAGTGTCTGGGGCGGCAATGTCCACATGCGGGACGATGCTATTACGAGATGGCCCGACTCGAGGCGGAAAAGGCCGACATCGTGGTCCTCAATCACGCGCTGCTGGCCTTCAATCTGAAGCTGGAGGGCCAGATCGTCGAGCCTCGCCAGGCCATCGTCATCGACGAGGCGCACGATTTCGTCCCCTACGTCGTCGGGGCGCTAAGGCTGCGCCTGGCGTCTGATCGCGTACCCGCCTTCCTCAATGACGCCTTCGTGTCCGAGAAAGCCGATCAGGCGTTGCGGCGGAGGGCGATGCACGCCAACCAGGAGCTGTTCACCTATCTGACCCCGGAGAGAGGTGGCCGCGGCTATCGCTGGGCGGCGCCGAAAGATCTACCTGCGGCGCGGAGGCTGGCCGATCAGGTCAAGCGGATCCACGGGCAACTGACGAAGCGGTATTCGCCCGCGGTGGGCCGTGGAGGGGAACGGGAAGAGGATGCACGCCATCAGATGGTCATCGACTGGGCGGCGGAGCTGGTCGGGGATCTATCTGCACTGGGACGGCCGGTGGCGGACGCGGAGGTCCGATACTGCGAGCAGGGCGCCGGGAGAGGGGATGGGGCCGGCGTGATCCTGTGCCAGGAGCCGGTCGACGTATCCGGTTTCCTGCGGGAGACCCTGTGGGATGAGGCGGAGACGGTGGTCTGCACCAGTGCGACGCTCACGGTGGGCGGGAGGTTCGACCACTTTGGCCGCCAGAGCGGCGCGCTGCACGGGAGCTCCATCGAGAGCGTCATACCCGGGCCCTTCGACTACGGGCGCCAGGCGCTGCTTTACACGCCCGACGGGCTCCATCCGGCGTATGGCGACGGCGAGGGCGAGTACGTGGAGAAGCTGGCCGCCGAGGTCGAGCGGCTGATCCGGGTCGCCCGGGGCCGGACGTTCGTGCTGTGCACGAGCACGCGCCGGGTGAGGGAGCTCTTCGCGCTTCTCGCGCCGCGTCTGCCTTTTACCTGTTACCGTCAGGGGATGCGGGCTCGGGAGGAGCTGCTGAACGCGTTTCGGGCGGACGAGGAAGGCGCGGTGTTGTTCGCCACCAGGAGTTTCTGGCAGGGGGTAGACGTCCCCGGCGAGGCGCTGTCGCTGGTGATTATCGACAAGCTGCCCTTCGCACCTTACAAGGATCCGGTGATCGAGCATCGCCAGGAGCGGATCCGTGTGGCTGGGGCCGATCCGTTCCTGGTGTATCTGCTGCCGGAGGCGATCCTGGCACTGAAGCAGGGGGTGGGACGGCTGATCCGGACGGAGACGGATCGGGGCGTGATCGCGATCCTCGATTCGCGGGTCAATACGAAGGGGTACGGTCGTCAGGTGATCGCCAGTTTGCCGCCGGCCCGGAGGACGCGACGGTTCGAGGATGTGGTGGGGTTCTTTGGGAGTGAGGCCCCCCTCTAACTCCCCCCGTTGGACGACACGGGGAGGATGAGGACAAGCTCCGCGTACTGTCGAGGGGCGAGGCGGTGGGCGATACGCCCACCGGGAGCACCACGAGGCTGCTGGGTGACGCGGCCACGAGGGACGGAGAGGGGCAGTGGGCGACTTGCACCCCGGAGCGAGGGGTATGTTGGGGGGAGGCCGGGTGGGATGGTCCTTTTGTGGAGCGGTAGGGTTCGTGCTATACTCTCGAGACAATCTGTGCAGCTTTTCATTGTAGCCATGGGCGGGACGGATGACACCGAGCCGGATGCCCGATGCCAGATCACTTTGGACGGAGCCTACGCTGGATCACCTGGGTCTGGCGATGGTGTGCACGGTGGCCTATGCCGACGTTTTCGACTATCCTCTGAATCCTCTCGAGATACACCGCTACCTGGTTGGCGTGGCTGCAGACCGGGACGACGTGCTCCACGCATTGGAGAACGGGCCTCAGGTGCGCCACACACTGGAACGACGCGATGGTTACGTGACGCTGCCCGGGCGCGCGGAGCTCGTCGAGGTCCGGAAACGACGGGCTGAAATTGCGGCGCAGATGTGGCCCCACGCCGTGCGGTACGGGCGAGCGACGGCGGCTATGCCTTTCGTGCGGGCCGTCATCCTCACCGGTGCTCTGACGATGGGCAACGTCGACGCCGGGGATGACTTCGACTTCCTGATCATCACGGAGACGGGTCGGCTGTGGCTCACGAGGGCGATGGTGATTGGCTTCGTGGTCAAGCCGGCTGCCAGACGGGGCCACGAGGTGTGCCCCAATTATCTTCTATCGGAGCAAACGCTCGACTTCGAGGAGCAGAATCTGTACGTCGCGCATGAACTGGCCCAGATGGTGCCCCTGGCGGGCCTCGACGTCTATCGTCGCATACGGAGCGTCAACCGCTGGGTGGACCGGTTCCTTCCCAACGCGAGCGATGCGCCGCGGCCCGTCGAGATCCCCAACTCATCATCGTCTTCCGTGCGCTCTGTGGTCGAGTTGGGGCTGGGGACGTTTGTGGGCGGCAAGCTGGAGCGGTTCGAACGGAGACGAAAGATCCGCCGTTTCACCGCGCAGCGACCGGATTCAGACACGGCTCAATTCGGGGTTGATCGGTGCAAAGGGCACTTCAAGAGCAATGAGCAGACCGTTCTGGCGGCGTTCGATGAACGTCTACGGGCGCTTGGGGATGCACAAGAACCCCGTGTCTGAGTGCAGATCGAGGATGGCGGCGTATGCAGAGCTCGACGTCTGACCCGATGAGTGATTTGATGCTGGTGAACCCGCTCTTCCTGGAGAGCGACCCGGTGGAGTCTCGCCTGATGACCCCCTACTTTCCCCTGGGCCTGCTCTACCTCGCCGCCGTTACCCGTGAGGCCGGATACGAGGTTACCATCTTCGATGCGATGTTCGAGGAGGGGGACGATGCCTTTCTCCGCGCACTGGAGCACGAGCGCCCCCAGATCGTCGGGTTGGCAGTTCTGGCCACCGTCCGGGAAGCGGCGCTGCGCCTGGCCTCGCTGGCCAAAGGGTGGGGGACTACAGTCATCGTGGGAGGCGCCGATCCCACAGCGCGCCCGGACCTCTACCTGGGGTATGAGACGGAGGGCGTGTTCCCCGTCGACGTGGTCGTGGTGGGGGAAGGGGAGGAGACGATCCTGGAGATTCTCCCTCCGCTGCTCGACGGAGAGGAGCCTGTCGCCGCGCTTCGAGCGGTTGAGGGCGTGGCGTTCCGTGACGAGACAGGCCGGGTGGTCGGGACGCCAAGGCGTCGCTTGATCCAACAGGTGGACGAACTGCCCTTTCCGGCTCGGGATCTCCTGGACATTGAGGCGTACCGGCGAGCCTGGCGGAGGAAGCACGATCATTTCTCGCTCTCGATCATCGCCACCCGCGGCTGTCCGTTTGGCTGCACCTGGTGTCAGAAGAGCGTGTTTGGACGCAGCTTCCGGCCGCGCTCGCCGGAGTCGGTGGCCGAAGAAATGGCCCTCATCAAGCGGCGTTATCAGCCAGATCAGATCCGCATCGTCGACGACGTGATGGGAATCGACAAGGATTGGGTTCGTTTCTGGCACGACGCCGTGCTGGCGAGGGATGCGGTTATTCCCTTCGAGTGCCTCAGTCGCGTCGATCTCCTGGACGAGGAGGTAGCTCACCTGCTGAAGGAGGTCGGCTGCCGGCAGATCCACTTTGGGGCCGAGTCCGGGTCGCAGGCGGTGTTGAACGCGATGAACAAGGGCATCACGGTCGAGGAGATCGATGAGGCTGCCGAGCTCTGTCGTCGGATGGGCATCGAGACTTACTTCTACATGATGGTCGGGTATCCGGGCGAGACCTGGTCAGATCTCAAACGCTCGGTTCAACTGTTGCGCCGCACTCGCCCCGACGACTTCAGCACGACCATCGCCTATCCCCTGCCGGGCACGCCCTTCTACGAAGAAGTCCGAGACCGCCTCACGTTTGAGGGAACCGGCGCGCCGGACTGGACCCACACTGCGGAGAACCGCATGCTGTTTGAACGGAGCGGCTTCAGTACACACTTCTACCGTCGCGTCATTCGCTGGTTCCACAGCGAGTGGCGGGACGCCCGCATGGCAGCTGACGAGACGACATCCCCTGTTGACTCGCTCAGAACGAAGGCGGGACTATGGCGCGATCGAGTCCTGGTCCGCAGCCTCGCGCGGCTGCCACGAGCGGCCGGATCGCGGTTCCGCCCCGCGCCGAACGAGTGACGTGAGACCCCCGATTCGCCGCGGAACCGGTCAGACTGCCAGCCAGGATCGACGCGTGGTCTGGGCCAGAAGAGCGCAGAATTCTCTTTTTGGGATCTTCCTCCTGCTGGTCCTGGCCGTCCCCTCGCTGACTCGCGGGCCCTTGAACTGGCTGCCGCTCGTCCGACTCAACGGGATTGAGGAGTCGCCCGTAGGCGTTGGTCCCCTGGCGCTGCTGCCGGGGCTAGCACTCCTCACCTGGTTTGTGGTGCGGGTCGTGGCGAAGCCGCGGCGATCCTGGACCTGGGGCAAGCCCGGGATCGCGATTCCCCTGGCGGGGCTGACGCTGCTCATACTCCTGGGGCTTGACCCTGTCCTGAACCAGCGGATGATGGTCGCGACCCTGACCGTGGGGATCCTGTGGTGGGTGTATCTCTTCGTGGTCAATGAGGCACCAGACCTGGCGCTCCCACTGTCGCTGGTGATCGTGATCCAGGGGAGCGTGGCAGGGGCACAGTTCGCCCAACAACAGGATCTGGGGCTGAGCGCGCTAGGGGAACTGGCACTCGACCCGCGGCGTTCTGGCGTCTCGGTGCTGTTTGCCCGGGGGCAGCGCTGGCTCCGGGCCTACGGGTTGACCGGGCATCCCAACCTGCTGGGCGCGATGCTCGCCGTGTTGCTCCTTCTGCTCCTCGACGAGATTGCCGACGCGAGGCGCTGGCGACGAGGCTGGTTTGCGATTGTGACCAGCGCAGGCGTGCTGGGGCTGCTCGTGACCTTCTCGCGGGGGGCCTGGCTCGCCGGCGGTGTGGGCCTGGTTTGCTGGCTGGGGCGACGGATCATGGTAGGCTCAGATGGAGGTAGGTGGGCTGAGCAGCTCGGCTTCCACAGGCTTATCCAGAATTGGAGAGAATACGTCCCGTTCGTCGCTCCCGCGGTTTTGACACTCGTCTTCCTGGTTCTCTTCCACGATCTGGTCGCCAGCCGCTTTCTGCACCTCGAGACGCCGATTGAGGCGCAGTCCCTTGAGCACCGCGAGGTCGACTCAGAGCTGGCTCTGGAGCTCATCGCGCAGCACCCGTGGTCGGGTGTGGGGGTGCAAAACTACCTGGTCGCGGTGCGGGCCATAGAGCCGAACTCTCGGACGGTTCACAACGTCTTTCTGCTGACGGCGGCGGAGCTGGGCCTGCCGGGGGCCGGCCTCTGGCTGTGGCTGGCACTGACCGGGCTCCTCAGTCCCTTGTCCGCGGCCTGGGCGCCGTGGGTTGCGATGGTAATCTCGGGGCTTTTCGACGTGGTACTGGCCCCTACGAACAGTTGGAGCGCTGCCAGCCTCTTCGCGCTCCTGGCCGCTAACACCACTTTTCCCGGCGGCGGCGCTGAGCCAACGGATGGGTCCGACAGTGGCGGGCGGTAGACGTTTGTCGGCTGTAGCCGTGGTCTGTCTGGTGATGGCACTGGTAGGCTGCCGTCCTGCTGTCAGAGAGCCCCGCGATCTGTCTCCCGATCATCGCTTCAAGCCGACAGATGATCCCGTCATCTCGTCGCCCGTGGCCTGGGACTTCGACGAAGATGGGGTGGCGGAGATCGCCGTCGGCTCCTGGGATGGCCACTTCTACCTGCTGGATGCCGACCTGAACGATCTGCCGGGGTGGCCCCAGCGGAGCCGCAGGGGCTTCTTCTCCTCGCCGGCTCTGGCGGAGCTGGATGGTGACGGTACGATGGAGATCGTCGTGGGATCAGACCGGGGCCTGCTATATGGTTGGAATCGCGACGGGACGTCGGTCCCGGGTTTCCCCGTCGACCTGGGCGGCCAGATCTGGTCGTCACCCACGGTGCTCGATGGGCCGCTGATCGCTATCGGAGGGGATGAACAGCTTTTCTTGCTCGACGCTCGGGGAGAAAGCGCCGCGGGTTGGCCTCAGCCGATGGTGGGCTGGGCCGACGCGACAGCTGCCAGCGATGGTCGGATGCTGACCATCACGTCGCTTACCCCGGGGGATCCCTCTCAGGGGTGGCTCACTGCCTGGACGCTCGACGGGGAGCGGATTCCGGGGTTCCCGGTGTCGTTGACGCGGGACTCGGATTCCTCGCCCGCCCTGGTGGACTTCGACGGCGATGGGAAGAGATGGATCGTGTTTGGCGACGACGACGGGTATCTGCACGTGGTGGATAGGGAGGGACGGGAACGAGACGGCTTCCCGGTGCGCACAGAAGGCGTCGTCTCCGGCCCGACGCCGACGCCGCACCCGCCGGGTGGTACCATCCATTCGATCGAGGCCTCGCCGGCCGTGGCGGATCTCGAAGGAGACGGGGACCTGGAGATCGTCGTGGGTGGCTGGGACGGGCGGATGTACGTTTGGGACGCGGCCGGTGGCACGTTACCGGGATGGCCGATCAAGGTGGGGGATCAAATCATCTCCTCCGCTGCGCTGGTCGACCTGGACGGCGATGGGCGCCTGGATGTCGTCGTGGGGTCGAAGGATGGCCATCTCTACGGCTGGACGGTGGATGCGGAGCCGCTGCCCGGTTTTCCCTTCGAGCTAGGGGCGCACGTCTTCTCGTCGCCCTGGGTGGGGGACCTGGAAGGCGACGGACGGGCGGACATCGTGGTGGGAGCGGACAACGGCATCCATGCGCTGCGGGACGTCGGCCCGCTGGGTCGTCGGGCGTGGCCGATGTTCCATCGGGATCCACAGCATACGGGAGCCCTTCCGTGAGAGGCTGGCTGCGGTATTTGCTGATCGCGTCGGTTGTGGTCGTCCTGCTTCTGATCGGAGTCCGGGAGCGGTATGCGCCGCGATTGACCCTCTTCGTCAGGGACCTGCTGGGGCGGGCACCGGGCCCAATCGCCGTGACGCTCGGGGACGACCTGGACGTGCGACTCTACAGCACCACCCGCCCGCACGTAGGGAAGATCGCCGCGCTCCAGAAGGGCCTCGTGCTCGTCCACGAGGGGCGGGAGCTGACGGAGGAGGGGTACGGGTTCGGCCTGCCGATCATCGAGGCGAACGGCAGAGCATACGTGTCCCGGCACGCGGAGACGGCGCTGGTTAGCGATGGCGGTCGGATGAGCCTGGTCAAGGCGTACCGTATCGACGTGGTCGACCGTCCCACTCGCTTTCTGAGGGTGAAGTACGCGGACGTGGCTCCCCGGGGGCGGGTGACGTTCACCTATACGATCCGCGCTCCCGACGCGATCGACGTCACGGTCGACTTCAGAGGACTGAATGAAGCGTGGGAGCGGGCGTACTTGATGAACGAGCAGGGTGCTCGAGCGTTCAGCCGATACATGACCCCGGATGGGGAGCGGCTCGACGGGGGAGAGGTGGGCATCTGGCAGGAGACGCGGGCGCCCTTCGGCTGCTGGGAAGCTCCAGGACACGGGGTACGCTTCTGCGTCGACGCGGCTCCGGGACAGCCCGGCTTCGTGGGAAGGGAGCGGTACCGGCAGTACAATTGGTTGGGCTTCTATGCTCTTTCTTGGTCAGGCATCGACATCGCGCTGGAGGGGCCGATAGACGCCTACACGTACACGATTCGCGTGGAGGGGGGGACGGATCCGTGAGCGAGAAGGCGACCCGAGGCCAGCGGCAGCGCTTGACCGTCTGGAACTTGGGAGCTCTTGTGTTGATTGGGATCGTCGGGCTGGGACTGCGCTTCGTGGGCCTCGACACCCTGCCGCTGATCGGCGACGAGAGCTACTACTGGCTCTGGTCACGACATCCCGATTGGGCCTATTACGATAACCCGGCCGGCGTCGCCCTTATGGTGCGCGGCAGCACCGGCCTGGGAGGGACGTCTCCCTTCGGCGTGCGCTGGCTGAACGCCCTGATAGGAGCCGGGTCTGTCCTCTTGACCTGGCTGGTGGCTCGGCGGCTTCTCTCACGTCGCGCTGGACTTTTCTCGGCGGCCGCGGTAGCCGTTGGCGCACCCTATCTGATTACCTCACGCTTCGTCTATTCCAACGCCCTGGTGCTGTTTCTAACACTTCTGAATCTCCTGGCCTTCTGGCGGATGGCGAGAGAGGAGGCTGGTATCGGCGAAGGGCTGGCGTTCGGCGTGACGCTGGCCCTGCTCTTCAACGCCAAGTACACTGCCTACGTCTACGCTACAGCGGTCCTGGCCGCATTATTGCTCGACCATCGGCACCTCCTGCGCACGCGGCGGCTCTGGCTCGCCACCGGCATCGGTATCCTGGGTCTGATGCCGGTGATGGTGTGGAATGCCAGTCACGATTGGGCATCTTTCCGCTGGCAGCTCATCCATCTGACACGCGGCGCTGTGCCGGGGGGCAATCTCCTCGCTCGCTGGCACCACGTATGGGTCTACCTGACAGGCCCCCTGATCCTCCTGGGGGTGGCAGGCCTGGGGCGGCTACGCACCGCCGGGGAGCGTCTGCTGACCCTGGTGGCGCTATTTCTCTTGCTACCGGTCGCGGTGAGCCCGGCCAATAGCCCACGAAATCTGAGCACCGGCCTGGTTCCGCTGCTCATGCTGGCCGGCACCCGTCTGCCGCGTGACCTGACGACCTGGCCTCGCCAGGTGCTGGCTGGGGGTCTGGCTTCGGTGCTCGTAGCCGGGGCTGTCTTCGGCATTGGCACGGTAGCGGGATTGGGTGGACCGACCCCGCTCCCTCGGAGCAGCATCGTGCCTGCCATTCGTCGGGATGCAGCAGGCTGGCCCGCTCTCGCCGCGCGCCTCAAGGGGAGCGACGAACCGATCTTCGCGCTCGACTACAGCATCGCGGCTCAGATCGCTTTCTATGCTGAAAGGCCGGCGTACACTGCGTGGGGGCAGTACCGTATCTGGGGGATTCCCTCCCTCGAGGATACGACGGTCGTGGCGCTCGACTATCTGGACCCCGAGTTTGTCACCGGCCGCCTCCGAGAAGCCTTCGAGCACGTCGAGGGACCGGAGCATCTCACCTTCAATGAACGAGGCGCGACGAAGGTGGTCTACGTGTGGCGTGCCGAAGAATTACGATGGGAGCAGGAGACCTTTCTGCGGCGGTTCGATTTCCTGACGATGCTCGGAGAGGGAGGCTAATGGCTCCAGCCGTCGATGCACGGGAGGTCGCCGCCCGGGTGGGGAGGAATGCCACAGCGCGGCTCGCGGCTCAAGTCGGGGCGCGACTCCTGTCGCTGGTATTGGTGGCGCTGGTCACCCGGTACGAGGGCGCGGGCGGCCTGGGGCGCTACGTGCTGATCACGACGCTGGTGGGGCTCGCGGTGGTGGTCACCGATCTGGGCCTGAGTACGTACATGACACGCGAGGTCGCGGGTGAACAGTCCTCTGCGCATCAGAAGCTGCTCCTGGGCAGTCTGTTTCCCCTGCGGATGGCCCTGGTCACCCTGGGGGCCGGGGTCCTGATCGCTTTAGCCTGGAGTCCGCTCTTCCCCGATGGGAACCGCAACCTGTTCTCGCTGGGCGCTGTGTCCCTCCTGCCGAAAGCGGCGACGGGGATTCTGGCCGGCTTCGTCAACGGCCGGCGGCGGATGGAGGTCAGCAGCGCCATCGACGTGATCACCCGGTTGTTGTCCCTGGCGGGAGCCGTGCCAGCGCTCGCGGCAGGGTTCGGCATCCCCGGCGTATTGGTGTGCACAGCGGCGGGGGACGCTGTGGGGTTGCTGGTCTACGGCGCGTTCCTCCGATCGTGGGATCTGTTACCGCGCTTCACCATCGCCCCCACGGCATGGCGGGTGGCTTTGGTGGATGCGTACCCCTTTGCTCTGACCGGCATCATCGCTATGGCTTACCGACGGATGGATATCGTGCTGCTCAGCGCACTCCAGGGAGACGCTGCCGCAGGGGAGTATGGGGCGGCGTACAAGCTGTGGGAGGCTCTGGGACTGATTCCAGCCAGTCTTCTGGATGCCACGTTCCCCGAGATGGCGCGGATGGCAAGGGGGCCGCGGGGGCGCTCGCGGCTGCGAACGTTCTTCGGGCGCGCCGCACCGGTGCTGCTCATCGGCGGCATGCTGATCGCGGCGGTGGGTGCGGGGCTGGCAGGACCGATCGTTCGTCTTGTATATGGCGAACTTGAGACCTATGGGGGGGCCATCGTAGCCTTCCGTCTGCTAGTCTGGGCGGTTCCAGCCATGTTCCTCTACCTGCTCAACGGTCACGTGCTGTACGCCCTGGGCCGACAACGCCAGGTGACGGTCGCCATGGCGGTGGTTGGGGTGATGAACGTGGCCCTGAACCTGCTGGTCATCCCGCGGTGGAGCACGCTCGGCGTCAGTGTCGTTTCGCTCCTTTCGGCTTGGCTGCTCTGGGCGCTGCTCTCCACGCTCGCGAGACGGGGGTTGCGCGGAGGGAGCAAGACGGGATGAAGCCGGACTATCGGAACACGGCCCGCGCCTTCGACGCGATCGCCCCGGACTACGACGCAGTCTACGGCCCGAAGAACGCGGTGATGACGTGGATGCGGCAGGAGAGCCTGGCGCTGCTGGAAGCGACGTTTCCGCGGGGGAGCACGCTGCTGGAGATCGGGTGCGGCACCGGGGAGGAAGCTGTGGCGCTGGCACGAGCCGGGCGGCGCGTGGTGGCCACGGACATCTCGCCGAAGATGGCGGCGGTTACCCGGGCCAAGGCGCGCGCCGCCGGCCTGGATGACCGGGTGGCAGTCACGGCCTTGCCAGCCGGTGGCATCGGCGCGTTGCGACCGCCGGTCCCGTTCGACGGTGCTTACGCCAGCTTCGGTGCTCTGAACTGCGAACCGGATCTGGCGGGGTTCGGTCGGGCGATGGGCCGCCTGGTGCGGCCCGGTGGCGACTTCGTCTGCTCGGTGATGGCCCGGTTCTGCCCTTTCGAGGTGGTCTGGTTCTTGCTCCGCGGTCGGCCGCGCGTGGCCTTCCGTCGTCTGCGCCGCGGATGGCAGTCCGCCCCGGTTGCTGGTCGGGCGTCCGTGGAGGTCTCCGTCGCCACGCGGTATCTTGCCCTCGGGGATCTGAAAGAGGTTCTGGTTCCCGCTTTCGAGCTCGAACGGACGCTTTCGCTTCCGCTTCTCCTGCCACCGCCGTACCTCGACGCTGTATTTCGGGAGCATCGCCGGGTTTTCGCCTATCTGGAACGGTGGGAGCGGTGCCTGCGTCATCGCTGGCCATGGCGGCTTTGGGGAGATCACGTGGTGCTGGTGTTCCGGAGATAGGGTTTGGATTGAGGCCCCCCTCTAACTCCCCCCGTTGGACGACACGGGGGGAGGATAGGTGCAGTTGTCAGGGGCCCTCTGGTTGCGTGTGTGGAACGGGGGGGATGAGTGCCTGGAAAGAAGGCCAGGCAGAACGGCGGACGGGAGGCCACCAGGCGCAATGGCAGGGAGGTGCCAGGCACGACTTGTCATCTTTCGGGAGGGCAGGCGCGACTGGAGCGGAGTCAGTCAACGAGGAGGCGTAGAATGAGAAGGGTCAAGTGGTTCGTACTGACGTTGGTGGCGGCTGTGGGGCTGGGGCTGACGCTGGCGAAGCTGCCCGAGGGGCGAGCACAGGGCGGTGGATCGGTCAGCGTGGGGACAGAAGGATCCGAGCCGGTCGCCGTGGAGAGGGGGCCCGCACTGGGCACTGCTCCGGACGGAGGGGACGTCGGCACCCAGAGCCTGGACGGCTCCGGCGTGGAGACGACGGATTGCTATCAGGAGAACAAGCAGCAGACGCTATGCTTCACGGTGCACAACGGGTCGACCGACGGCGAGTGGGTCAACCGAGTCAGATTGACGTTCCCTTCCCTCTCAGGCCCATGGCAGGTGGCGTGCAATGGCGCCCTGCAGGACAAAACTGACTCAACTGGATACCTTGTCAATTTCACATGCAACACACCGAGCCAGAACGAGGTTCTCTATGAAGACGGCGACGGCGGCTGGGGCGAAATTGCGGCGGGAGCCAGCTGGCGGACGTGCGTCGACGTGACGGTGCCGGCGGGCTATGACGGTCCACGTGCTATCCCGTGGGTACTGGAAGGGGACGACGGCGGGAGCTACAATGACACCGTTTGGATCGAGCGCTGCACGCCGCTGCGGCTGACGCCAAGCGAGATGGCGGTCGAGGGCTGCAACGGAGCGCTCCAGAGGTTCGAGTTCCAGCTGGAGAACTACGACGCGGGGAACAATGCAGATGTCACGTTTCGATATGACAGCGCAGATGCCGCGTTCAACGGTCCCACCAACTTGACGATCAGCGAAGGGGAGCTTGTTACCTTCACCGTTGACCTGGAGCCGAGCCTTTGCCTCGAGTCGGGGGAGCAGGTTGTCGCCGAGCTGAGCGCGGAGAGCGGCGGTCACAAGGACAGCTCCACCATCGTGGAGACAATCTCCGAGAACGCGGGTTGGCAACGGGGCGACGACAGCCCGATCTCGTCGATGGACACCGTGGTGGTGTGGGCATCGCACGAGGACGGCGGGCTGTGGTCGATCGGGAGATACGGCTCGGGGGGGGCCGCGCAACGGTACGATCCGGGGACCGGGTCCTGGATGACGTACACCGTCCCATTCTCGCCCGTGATACAGTATCCGATGGACGGCTGCTACGGGCTGAACGACCGGGGCGAGGAGATCGTGGTGCTATTCCCGGACACGGTCGTCACCGACACGCTCCAGGTGTTCAATATCTCGACGCGCCAGTGGGGTACAAGACCGATCCCTGGCTTCTTCCCTGCAGATTACGCGGGACACTGGGGGTTTGACGTGCTGTCACTGCTGAACAACCCGGTCGTCGCGCCGGGCGTGGAGAAGAATATGTGCTACCTCTCTGGTGGGAACAATCAGAACCCAGGCGGCGGTACGACTAAGAATCTATGGCGGTACGAGCCGGAGACGAATAGTGGGGAGTATGTCGGGGACTTCTCCGCCTCCGTATGGTTCGGCTTTCACGCCTCGTGGTATGTACCCTGGATCGGCGACGACGGGGGGATATGCGTGGCCGGTGGGATCGATCACAACAGCCAGGTTAACGACGTGACGCAGTGCTACGACATTGGGGCAGGGAGGTTCAACGATCGGAACGCGGACCTGGGACCGCTTCCGGAGCCGTGGTGGGGGATGGCGGACGGGTGGCAGCTCACGGAGCACGGCTACGAACTGTGGATCGCCAACGGGGTGGCGGGGAACGGGACCCTGCTGCCGGCCTCGGCCACCTTCCGGGAGGGGATGATCGGCTTTGAATACGGCCCGCCGGTGCCCGATGCCCTCTATCGGCTGGAAGGGGACGGATACGAGGGGGCGTTCTTTACCCTCAACGGGGCGCGCAGCGGGTTCTGGAAGACGCCGCTGAGCTTTCGTCTGGAGGCCTGTCCCGTCTGTCACAGGATCTTCCTGCCGGTGACGCTGCGCGACTGAGGTGAATCTGTGAGTTGCAGGCCGGCGTCGGTCGCCCGGCTGAGCATATGAGCCAAACAAGGAGACACTCAATGGAGATGAGAAGCGCTCGACGGTCTGTTCTGGCGCTGTTGGTCGGGCTGGGGCTGGCGTTTGTCCTTCCCTGGGCTTTGAACGGCGAAAGGGAGGTGGTCCTGGCGGATACCCTGTGCGTCAATCCCGGGGGAACCGGGGGCTGTCTCGGATCGATCCAGGATGCGGTTGACGCCGCCGCTGACGGCGATACGATTCGGGTCGCCGAAGGAACCTATTCTGAGACGGTAGTGATCACGAAAAGTGTGACGCTGGAAGGTGGGTGGAACGCGGACTTCGATGCGCGGGATTGGGAGAGCCACCGCACGACTGTAGATGGGCGAGGGGAAGGGCCGACCATATGGGTCATGGCAGCGGTTTCTCCCACCATCGAGGGATT
>Ga0207797_1002075_pt1 | contig 14123 bp, 11 predicted proteins | sample PRCRCaboRojoPR_6_FD_187275 | JGI IMG/M metagenome (GOLD analysis project Ga0207797, IMG submission 187275) | Marine sediment microbial community from Cabo Rojo, Puerto Rico - PR CR 10% Liquid 1 (SPAdes) | ecosystem: Environmental > Aquatic > Marine > Coastal > Sediment | place: Cabo Rojo, Puerto... | reverse complement strand
ACCGCCCCGTGGCTACGCGACCGCCCCGGAGCTACGCGACCGCCCCGGAGCTACGCGACCGCCTCGACCAGTTCGAGGTAGTCGCGGAGGAGCCGCGGGAGGAGGAACCGCTCGCGGACGAACTCCCGGCCGGTCTCGCCCATCCGTCCGTTCCGGTCCTCCTCCTCGAGGAGGCGGCGGACGCGGTCGGCGACCGCCGGGTAGTCCTTCGGGGCGACGAGGTAGCCGTTCTCGCCGTCGCGTATCTGGAGCGGGATGCCGCCGACGTCGCCGCCGACCACCGGGGTCCGCTTCCAGAGCGCCTCGCTCACCGTGAGCGCGAACCCCTCGCGCAGCGACTTCTGGAGGACGACGTCGGCCTCGCGCTGGAGGTGGTTGACGGTCGCGTCCGGCTGGTCGGTCAGCAGGTGGACGTCGGGGTCGCCCTCGGTCGCCCCGCGGACCTCGCGGAACACCTCCATCCCCTCGGGGTCGTCGTCGGGCATCCCGCCGACGAGCGCCAGCCGGGTCCCCGGGAACGCCTCGGCGACCTGCCGGTAGACCTCGACGACGCCGAGCGGGTCCTTCCAGGGGTCGAACCGCGACACCTGGACGAGCAGCGGCGAATCGGCCGCCGGGTCCAGCGGCGCGACGCGGTCCGCCTCCGCCGCGCGCTCGTCGCCGCCGAGCGCGCGGTTCTTCTCCGTCAGCGGGTCGATGGCCGGGGGGACGGTGACCCGCTCGACGCCGTCGAGTCGCTCGCCGTACTCCGGTCGGCTGAACACCGCGCGGTCGGTCCGTCCGACGAACCCCCGGACGAACTCCAGGTACGCCGGGTCCGCGTCGGTGAGGTCGATGTGACACCGCCAGACGAACGCCGTCTCCGGGAACCGCTCGGCGAGCGCCTCGACCGTCCCCAGCGGCTGGGGGTCGTGGAGCACCACCACGTCGTACTCGTCGGCGACCGCCGCGGCGTTCTCCTCGGTCCAGCGCCGGTAGGTCTCCCGCATCCCGTCGGTGAGCGGCGGTCCCTCGCCCTGGAGGCCGTTGTGGATCGCCTTGGTCACCTCGAAGAACGCCTCGTCGCCGTCGATGACCCGCCAGTCCGTCGGCACGCCGGCGTCGTTCATCAGCGCGACGAGCGACCGCAGCATCTCCGCCACCCCGCCCCCCGAGGGCGTGGAGTTGAGATGCAACACCCGGGTGTCGGTCAGTCCGGCGGCGAGCGACTCGATCCGCTCGCGCCGCTCGCCGGTGAGGTGTTCGTCGTAGTCCGCGAGCGATCGGTCCCGTGTTGGCGCGTCCTCCATCTCTCGGTCTCCGTCACCGCTTGCGTGGGGAGTCATGTCATACTTTCCACTAGAGCCCCAGCCGACGACGGAGCCCCGAGAGAACCCCGCCGTCGCCGCCGCCCAGCACCGCCCGCTCGACCGCCGCGAGCTCCGCCTCGTCGAACCGGTCGTCGGCCCGCGCCTCGGCGAGCCACTCCCGCCACTCGGCCTCGGTGAGCGTCCCGCGGGACTCCGGGCCCCACTGCTCCGCCAGGTGCTCGCGGTCGGGGAACGGCACGTCCATCTCGCCGCCGCCCCAGTAGAGCGGGGAGAGCTCGAACGCGAACCGGTCGTCCTCGCCCGGGACGAACCGGTAGGGGTAGCCGTTGAACAGGAAGACGTCCTCCGGGGTGACCGTCTCGCCGTTCGGGAGCTCGAGGGTCGGCGCCATCTCCCGGGCGTAGGGGTTCGGGACGGTTTACGGGTTCGGTCGGCGGGGTTCCGTGGCGTCGCGCCCACGCACCCGCGACTCGGGTTCTCCGCGGCTCGCCGAAGGGAGTCACTTATGAGGGCTGGTCCGATAGGGGCCGGTCGGTATGGACGACATCCGCACCGGGCTCTCCTACGGGGACGCGCTGCTGGTCCCGAAGCGCTCGGGCGTCGACTCCCGGACCGACGTGGACCTCTCGACGCACCTGACCGACGACCTCCCCCTGGAGGTGCCGCTGCTCTCGGCGCCGATGGACACCGTCACCGAACGGGAGACGGCGATCGCGCTCTCGGAGGCCGGCGGGCTCGGCACCGTCCACCGGTTCCTCTCGATCGAGGAGCAGGCGGCGGAGGTCCGGGCCGCGAGCGAGGCCGGCGCCCGCGTCGGCGCCGCGCTCGGCATCGACGAGGCGACGGCCGACCGCGCCGGGGCGGTCCTCGAGGCCGGCGCCGACTGCCTGACGGTCGACGTCGCGCACGGCCACATGGAGGCGTGTCTGGACGCCGTGAGCGAGGTGGGGAGCGAGTTCCCGGACGTCCCGCTCGTCGCGGGCAACGTCGCCACGCCCGAGGGCGTGATCGACCTCGCGGCCGCCGGCGCCGACTGCGTGAAGGTCGGCATCGGCCCCGGCTCGCACTGCACGACCCGGAAGGTGGCCGGCGCGGGCGTTCCACAGCTCACCGCGGTCGACGACTGCGCCGACGCCGCGGCCGCACACGGCGTGCGGACGGTCGCCGACGGCGGCATCCGGAGCTCCGGCGACGCGGTCAAGGCGCTGATGGCCGGGGCGGACACGCTGATGATGGGGTCGCTGTTCGCCGGGACCGACGAGGCACCGATGCCGGTCGTCGAGGTCGACGGCGAGCGGTACAAGCGCTCGCGGGGGATGGCGACGACGGCCGCCGCCGAGGGCCGCTCGGACAAGGAGTCGAACCCGGACGCCGACGAGGGGGTCGAGGCGCTCACCCCCTACAAGGGCCCGCTCGCCCACGTGGTCCGGGAGTTCTGTGCCGGGGTCCGCTCCGGGCTCTCCTACTGCGGCGGCCACACCATCCCCGAGGCCCGCGACCGGGCCGAGTTCGTCCGCGTGGCCCCCTCGGCGAAGGAACTGGAGGGCGCTCACCGCGACCAGGACTGGGAGGGCGTCGACGTCGGGGACTGACACGGACGGCCGTGGCTGTTCACCGGCGACCGCCCCGGGTACCGATCGCCACGAGCGAGGCCGCGCGCTCGCCGTCACGACGGCGCTCCCGGCGAACGGCCGGCGGCGGGAGGCCCCGACCGGGCGCTTCGAACCGCCGCGAGTCCCTCGACTCCACTTCCACCCCGGTATCCGACCCTTCTTGAGCGCCGGCGCTGTAGCCCGGCCCGTGAGCACCGGCGACGGACCGCGGCTCCCGGGCGCCCCGGCGGAGGAGGGGACCGACCGCGTGGTCTGTCACGTGGACATGGACTGCTTCTACGCCGCGTGCGAGCGGCTCCGCGAACCCGGACTCGAGGGCGAGCCGCTCGTCGTCGGGATGGGGTACGAGGCGGGCGAGAGCCACGGCGCGGTCGCGACGGCGTCCTACGAGGCCCGCGAGTTCGGCGTCGAGTCGGCCATGCCCATCTCCGAGGCGCTCGACCTGCTCCCGCGCCGGGCGAACGCCGACGACCCGGCGGGGACCGGCCACTACCGGCCGGTCGACATCGACTACTACGAGTCGGTCGCCGCGGACGTGAAGTCGATACTCCACGACGCGGCCGGGACGGTCCGCGAGGTGAGCATCGACGAGGCGTACCTCGACGTGGCGGCCGTCGGCTGGGGGGACGGGGCCGGCGAACGCGGCGCGGCCGAGGCCGAGGACGACCGGGGCGTTGCCGCCGCGTCGTTCGCGGCGGACCTGAAGCGCCGGATCGAGTCGGCGGTCGGCGTGGTGGCGAGCGTGGGCGTCGCGCCGAACATGAGCGCGGCGAAGATCGCCAGCGACCACGACAAGCCCGACGGGCTGGTCGTCGTCCGGCCGGGCGAGGTCCGCGAGTTCCTCGCGCCGCTCGGCGTCGAGGCGCTCCACGGCGTCGGCCCGGTCACCGCGCGCGAGCTACGGGGGATGGGCGTCGAGACGGCGGGGGACCTCGCCGCGACCGACCCGACGACCCTGGCCGACCGGTTCGGCGAGCGGGGCCGGACGCTCCACGAGCGGGCGAACGGCCGCGACGACCGGCCGGTCGAGCCACAGGGCGACCCGAAGAGCCTCTCCAACGAGTCGGCGTTCGTCGAGGCGACCGCCGACCGCGAGCGAAAGCGCCGGAAGGTCCGCGACCTCGCGGCGTCGGTGGCCGAGCGCGCCCGCTCGCGGGGGGCGCTCTACAAGACCATCGGCGTGAAGGTCGTCACGCCCCCGTTCGACGTCAACACGCGCGCGCGGTCGCTCCCGGGACCCGTCGACGACCCGGACCTGGTCGAGCGGGTGGCGCTGGAACTGCTCGCGGAGTTCGCCGACGAGCGGGTGCGCAAGCTCGGGGTCCGCGTCTCGAACCTGGAGTTCGGCGGCGAGCAGGCGAAGCTCGGCACGTACGACGAGGGCTCGACGACCCCGACCGACGGGGCCGCCGGATCAGACGGGGCCGCCGGATCCGACGAGGGACACGCCGAGGGGGAGGCCGGTCGGTCCCGTCGGGGCCAGACGACGTTCGGCGACTTCTGAACTCGAACAGCCGTTTCAGGGTGGCCAACGCTTTAGCCCCTCGGCGCGGACCGGTCGACCCGACGATGGGCTCCTCGTGGACGCAGTTCGTCCTCCTCTTCGTCGGTGCCAGCGTCATGCTCGCGGGGGTCGCCGGCTGGTTCGCTCTCGCGGACAAGGACTACCAGTACCGGTTCGTCCGGGGCGAGGACCGGTTGCCCCGGCACGAGGGGCCCATCGGCCACTACGACTCGCTCCCGGATGGCGAGCGGGCCGTCGTCGACCGGGCGATGGCCGGTGCGACCCCGCGGCTCGAGAGCCGGGCGAACCTCCCGCCGGACGTGATCGAACCCGACGGCGAGTACCTCGTCTTCCGGGGGTACTCCCACTTCGACTGGACGAACCCCCGGACGTTCGGGCCGACGGGGATCGGCCTCCTCGGGCTCGGGATGGTGGTCCTCGCGGTCCGGAACGACGTCCGAGCGCGCCGCGTGTGAGTCGGTCGCGGGCGAACGCCGACGCCGCTCGCAGCCGGTCCGGCATCCGAAACGTACCTACGCCCCGGGAGGGAACCCCGGGTATGAACCGTCTCCCGGCCGTCGACGAGGGGACGTGGCGGCTCGCGCCACACGCACACGTCATCGTCCACGAGACGGCCGACGGCAACGAGTTCATCACGATATACGACTGCGGGGCGGCGGCGAAGCCGCCGTCGGCGCAGGTGATCGGCAACCTCGTCAGGGTCCGGGCGCGCCACGAGACGACGCCACAGCCGACGGGCTACATCGCGAAGCTCCGCGAACCCGCCGTCCTCGAACGCCAGGACGAGGCCCACTGGCTGATCCGGGCGATCGACGAGCGAGATGGGATCGACCGGAGCGGGGACGGGCGCGACGGGGTCTGACCCCGATCAGTCGGCGCTCCCGCCCTCATCCCCCGTCGGGTCCGCCGTCCGGTCCCGGAGTTCGGTCCGGCGGATCTTCCCCGTCACGGTCTTCGGGAGCTCCTCGACGAACTCGATCTCGCGGGGGTACTCGTGGGCCGACAGCTCCGTCCGGACGTGCTCCCTGATCTCCTCCGCGAGGTCCACGCTCGGCTCGTACCCCTCGCTCGGGACGACGTACGCCTTGACGATGTTCCCCCGCTCGCGGTGGGGTTTGGGGACGACGGCCGCCTCGGCCACCGCCGGGTGCTCGCCCAGCGAGGACTCCACCTCGAACGGGCCGATGCGGTAGCCCGAGGAGATGATGACGTCGTCGCCCCGGCCCTCGAACCAGAAGTAGCCGTCGTCGTCCCTGTACGCGAGGTCGCCCGAGAGGTACCACTCGCCGTCGGGGCCGTCGACGAAGCAGTCCGCCGTCTGCTCGGGCTTCTCCCAGTACTCCGCGAAGAAGCACGGGAAGTCGCCCCGTTCGGCGATCTCGCCCGTCTCGCCGGGATCGAGCACCTCGCCCGTCTCCGGGTCGACGACCTCGGCCTCGACCCCCGGCAGGGGTTTGCCCATGCTTCCCGGCCGGAGCTCCATCGTCGGGTAGTTGTTGATGATCATGTTCCCCGTCTCGGTCTGGCCGTAGGTGTCGTGGATGGTCACGCCCAGCGTCTCCTCGCCCCACTCGACCACGCCGGCGCTGAGCGGCTCGCCGATCGAGAGCGCGTGTCGCAGGTCGAGCGAGACGTCCTCGAAGACCTCCTCGTCCTCGCGGAACATCCGGTAGGCCGTCGGGACCGAGAACAGCACCGTCACGGGGTACCGATCGAGGATGTCTGCCCAGGTCCCGGTGTCGAACTCCCCCTCGTAGGTGAGCAGCGTCGCCCCCCAGTACCACGCGCCGAGCGTGTTGATGGGGCCGGTGAGCCACCCGAGATCGGCGGTCGACCAGTAGCAGTCGCCGGGCTGGAGGTCGACCGCGAACCGCTGTGTCGCCGCGACGCCGGCCACCCACCGGTGCCTGTGGAGGACGCCCTTGGCGAGGCCGGTCGTTCCCGACGTGTAGTAGAGGAGCGCGTCGTCCTCGCCGGTCGTCTCGACGGCCTCGAACTCGGGGTCGGCCGACCCGACCGCCTCGTCGTAGCTCAGGTCCCCCCGGCGGACGCCGGCGCCGTCCGCCGAGAGAACGACGACGTGCTCGACGGAGGGGGCGTCCTCCAGCGCCCGACCGACGGTCCCGCGGTTGGCCGCGGTGGTGAACACCACCTCGGCGTCGCAGTCGTCGAGCCGGTAGGCGATCCCGTCGGGACCGAACCGCTCGTTGACGCTCCCCCAGACCATCCCGGCCTTCAGGGTACCCAGCATCGCCGCGTAGTGTTCCGGGCGCCGCGGCATGTACGAGAACACCCGCGAGCCCCGACCGACGAGGTCGGTCAGGAGGTTCGCCACCCGGTTCGACTCCCGGGCGAGCTCCCAGAACGTCGTCGTGGTCGCCTCCCCGTCCGTCCCGACGTGGTACAGCGCCACCTTCCCGCGGTCCTCGGCGTGGCGATCGCACGTCTCGTGGGCTATGTTCAGCCGGTCGGGGGCGTCCCAGTCGGCCGCCGCGTAGACCTCCTCCCACGCGAACGACTCCCGGGCGGTCCCGTAGTCCTCGAGGTTGTGTCCGTCGGGCATGGTTCGCGTCGGTCTCCCGACTGGTGGAACAAATGTCTTCGCCCCGCGCCGACCCCCCCGCCCCCCATCGGGCCGTCCCGGTTCCCCGTCGGCCGTCGGCCCGCGCCGCGACTCACCGCACACACGTCGGTCGCTGACGCACGTCTGACGGAGGTTTACGGTGGGGCGCGGCGGTGTGTCCCGTATGAGCGAGGACGAACGGATCACGGTCGGGGCCGTCTCCGCCGGCGACGGCGGCGCGGTCGACCTCCCGGTCGTGGAGCTACTGACGGGTCGGGGGTTCGTCACCGGGAAGTCCGGGTCGGGGAAGTCCAACACCGCGAGCGTCGTCGCGGAGAAGCTCCTGGACGGGGGGTACGGCCTCCTGATCGTCGACATCGACGGGGAGTACTACGGGCTGAAGGAGGAGTACGAGATCCTCCACGTCGGCGCCGACGAGGAGTGTGACATCCAGGTGGGGCCACAGCACGCCGAGAAGATCGCCCAGCTGGCCCTGGAGAAGCACGTCCCGATCATCCTCGACGTCTCGTCGTTCCTCGACGAGTCGGAGGCGAACGAGCTGTTGACGGAGGTCGCCCGACACCTGTTCGCCAAGGAGAAGAAGCTGAAACAGCCGTTCCTGCTCGTCGTCGAGGAGGTCCACGAGTACCTCCCCGAGGGGGGTGGCCTCGACGAGTGCGGCCGGATGCTGATCAAGGTGGCAAAGCGCGGTCGGAAACACGGCCTGGGGATGTGCGGCATCTCCCAGCGCCCGGCCGACGTGAAGAAGGACTTCATCACGCAGTGCGACTGGCTCGTCTGGCACCGGCTCACCTGGCAGAACGACACGAAGGTGGTGAGACGGATCCTCGGGAGCGACTACGCCGACGGCGTCGAGGAGCTGAACGACGGCGAGGGCTACCTGATGACCGACTGGGACGAGCACGTGCGACAGGTCCAGTTCCAGCGCAAGCGCACGTTCGACGCCGGCGCCACCCCCGGGCTGGACGACTTCGAGCGGCCCGAGCTCAAGTCGGTGAGCGACGACCTCGTCTCGGACCTCGAACGGATCACCGAGGAGCAGCGGGCCCGCGAGTCCCGGATCAAGGAGCTGGAACGGGAACTGAAGGACCGGGAGCTCCGGATCGAGGAGCTGGAGACGGAACTGGAGGAGGCCCGGGACCTGAGCGAGATGGCCGAGCAGTTCTCCCGGGCGATGATGGCCCACGCGACCGGCCGCCCGTTCCGCGAGGACGTCACCGGCTACCAGGCCAGCCTGGAGGAGAGTTCGAACCGCACGGCGGCCGGGCCGGCCGACGACGATACGGTGGCGAGTGACGAGGACCGGTGGCGCGAGGCGATGATTGGCGCGACCGACGATGCGGCGACCGACGGCGACGGTCCGGCCGGCGCGACCGACGATGCGGCGACCGGAGACGAGGGCCGGGAGGACGGGACGCCGCCGGACGAGCACGCCCGACCGCGGCCGGAGGCCGACGGATCGATGACCGGCGGCGACGACGAGGGGTTCGAGCCGGCCTACGAGCCGTGGCCCGACGAGGAGGACCTGCTCGCCGCCGACGGGACGGACGGCGTCGACGCCGTCGTGGACGAGTCCGCGGGCGGTTCGGCCCTCGCCGGGGAGCCGCCCGGCGGGGACGCGACCGCGGAGGCGGGTCACGCCGAGGGCACCGACGCTCCCGGCGGGGACGCGACCGCGGAGGCCGACGGCGGCGCGGACATCCTCGTCCCCGGCGACGAGTCCGAGGCGGCGACGGGCGCGGCCGACTGGGACGGTTCGTTCGACGACACCGGCGGCGGGGACATCCTCGTCCCCGGGCAGGCGGCGTCGGGCGGGTCCGCCGGCGGCGACACCGCCCCCGAGAGCGGGGGTGACAGTTCCACCGAGGCCGGGGACGAACCCGACACCGAGGCGGGCGGCTCGGGCGGGGACATCATCGTTCCCGGGGAGGACGACGGTGACTCGGCCGGTCCCTCCCCTGCCGGCGACGAGGGAGCCGCGGAGAACGTCGCCGCGGAGAGGGAGACCGGACCGAGCGGGGGCGACGACATCATCGTACCGGGCGAGACCGACGCCGATCCGGACGAGACCGACGCCGATCCGGACGGGCCGACCACGGACGGTGCCGACGGGGGCGAGGAAGCGCCCCGGGCGAACGCGGGGGCCGACGCTGACGCCGACGGGGACGGGAGCGGGTCCGGCGGCGAGGACATCGTCGTGCCGGGCGAGGACCCGATCACCGGTGACGGGTCGGCGGACGAGCCGGACGGCGGTACGGCGGACGCCGCTCCGGGACGGGGGGAACGTCAGACCGAACCGGGATCCGACGGTGCCGACACGACGGACACCTCGTTCGCCGAGCGGGACGACCCCGAGTTCGAGCGACCGGTCGTCCGGGAGGTCCGCGAGACGGTCGAGTCGCTCGATCCCCTCGCCCGGGGGATGCTGGCGTACTACCGGTCGAACGGGCCGGCGTCGCCGGTCGACGCGCAGGTCGCCGCCGGCGGCGACGGCGACCGGACGCGCGCCTACGGCCGGAACCGATCGCTCCGCGAGGCCGGACTGGTCGCCCACGCCGGACGGGGCCGGTACGGCTACGCGCTCCGCTCGCGGATCGACGAGGCCCACGACGGCCGGCTGGCCGCGGCGGCGCTGGACGCGGCGGTCGAGCGCGTCGAGGCGGCGTTCCTCGACCGTTCGGACGCCCCGTGGCCGGACGCCTGATCCGGGCTCCGGGCGGTTTCGAGCGCCGGCGACCGATCCCGCCACGGGCTCCTCGACCGACAGCAGGAGGTTGTACGCGACGGTGACGAGGACGCCGGTGGCGACGCCGTGGACCGTCGAGGCCACCAGCGACGAGGGCGATCCCTCGACGTCCGCCTCGGCGGAGAGCCCCCGGAACGCGAGGAGTGCGAGCCCGGCGAACCCGACGAGCGCGCCCGCGACGTGGGCCACGGCACGCTCGACGCCGGGGACCCCGAAGGCGTGGACGAGCGGGGCGCCTGCCCCCCAGACCGAGAGCGTGTACCCGTACGCCTCGGACTCCGCGACGAGGTCCGCCTCCAGCCGGGTCCGGGCCTCCACCGTCGGTTTCGAGGGCCGGAACCGGTTCAAATCGTCAGTCCTCGCCGGCGGGAACGGCGCCGGCGGCGCTCTCGAACCGTTCGACCTCCCGCTCGAGGCGGTCGCGCTCGAAGTAGAGGAGTTCGACCGCGACGACGACGGCCGCGACGACCAGCACCATGTAGAACGTGTTCGGCTCGCGGTCGTGGAGGTCGTACAGCATCAGCGGGAGGAAACCGGCGGCACCGAGGAAACGACCGCCGGCGGGACGGCACGGACGTCGTCGCGGTCGCGCCGACGGAACGCGAGGTAGCTCATCGCCCCGAAGACGACGATGAACGAGAGCGAGGCTAACGAGGTGATGGCGCCGAGACTCCCCGCCGCCGAGAACGCCGCCGTGACCGCGCCGAGGACGACGACGGTCCGTGCCGGGATACCGTCGGCGTCGGCGTCGCCGAGGTCGTCGGTGAGCATCCCCTTGGCGAAGTGGGCGGCCGAGAACAGCGTCGCGTTGATCGCGCTCCCGGTCGAGAACTGCGCCGACGCCGAGAGCAGGACCGCGCCGAGGGCGCCGAGGCCGTACGGCGACATCATCGTCCGCGCGGCGTCCTTCAGCGCGACGTGCGGGTGGGACTGGAGCGCCTCCGGCGCGAGGTTGACGGTCACGACACCCACGAGGGCGTAGATGACCACCGCGACCGGGATGGAGACGTAGACCGCCCTCCGGATGGTGTCGACGGGGTCCTCGATGCTCTCCTGGTCGTAGAACAGCAGCTGCCAGCCCTGGAACGCGACGAAGGAGACGGCCGCTGCCACGACGGGACCGAACCCGGTGAGCCGGTCGAACCCGAGCGATAGCGGCTCCCCGCCGAACCGGAGGGCGTAGACCAGCCCGGCGACGCCGAAGGCGACGAGGATCGCCACCTTCGCCGCGACGAGGACGTTCTCGGCCGATCCGGTCGTTCGTGCCCCGAGCAGGTTCAGCCCGACGAACGCGGCCACCGCAAGCACGGAGACGACCGGCCGCGTCGGGAGCCCCAACGCGGCCTCGGGGAGACCGAGCGCGACGGCGAACTCCCCGAACGCGAACGCGTACATCGCCATCGAGCCGACGTAGCCGAACAGGAGTGTCCACCCGATCATCCCGGACAGCGTCGGGTTCCCGACGAACGACTGGACGAACGAGACCGACCCGCCGTGGTTGTCGGTGAGCGTCTTGAGCCGGTTGTACGAGTAGCCCGCACAGACCGCCACGACCCCGGCGAGGAGGAACGCGGCCCAGGTCGCGGTCGTGGTGATCCCCGCGACGACGCTCAGAGCCGCGTAGATCCCGCCGCCGATCGTGCCGCCGAGCGCGATCGAGACGGCCTCGGTCAGGCCGAGCTGCTGGCTCATTGGTCTCCCGCGGGGGTACCGCCGTCGGAGACGTAGCTCCGGCGCTCGAAAATGCAGGCGACGATCCCGGCGGTGGTGGCGCTTGAGCGGGGAAGTCCCCACCGACAGTCGCCCGGACCGGTCCGTTCCGGGTCCGGGTCAGGCGGCCGCCCCGTGGCTCCGCTCGAACGCCTCGGCCGCCCGGAGGACGGTCGCGTCGTCGAACCGCTCGCCGACCAGCATCAGCCCGACGGGGAGGCCGTCGCTCGTCCCGCAGGGTACGGAGACGGCGGGGTGGCCGGTGACGTCGAACGGACACGTGTTCGGGAGCATGTTCAGCGCCCGCTCGACGACCTCCAGTCGCGAGAGGTCCTCCCGGGCCTCGTGGGCGGTCTGTGGCGTCGTCGGCATCGCCAGCACGTCGACGTCGGCGAGCGCCTCGTCGTAGCGTCCGGTCAGCTCTCGCGCGAGGTTCTGGCCCTTCGCGTAGTAGTGACTCCGGTACTCGTCGGCGAGGTACTGGCCGAGGATAACCGTGAGCTTGAGCGTCGTGACGTAGTCGTCGGCGTGGGCGCGCCGGGCCTTGCCGAAGTAGTCGGCCAGGCCGGTGTCGTACCGACCCTTGCCGTAGTGGCCGATCCCCTCGGCGTCGACGGTCGCCGCGGTCGCCTCGTTGGCGACGGCGGTCCATATCGCGGGGCCGTCGAGATGCATCGGCACCGACACCTCGGTCACCTCGGCGCCGGCGTCCTCGAACGCCGAGAGCGCCTCGTGGACGGCGTCGTCGACCCCTGCTTCGCTCTCCTCGTGGCCGAACCCCTCCGCGAGGACGCCGACGCACACCTCGCCCGGGTCACTCCCGAGCGCCGCTGTGTAGTCCTCGGTGGGGACCTCCCCCTGCCGGGGGTCGAGCGGGTCCTTCCCGGCGATGACGTCCAGCACCCGCGCGCAGTCCTCGACGCTGGTGCAGATGGGGCCGGCGTGGTCGAACGACCGGCCAAGGCCGGCGATCCCGGTGTACGGCACCAGCGAGTGGGTCGGCTTGTGGCCGACCGCGCCGCTCCAGGACGCCGGGATGCGGACGCTCCCGCCCTGGTCGCCGCCGATGGAGACGTCGACGTCGCCGTCGACGACCGCCGCGGCCGAGCCCGACGAGGAGCCCCCGGCGATGTGGTCCTCGCTGTGCGGGTTCAGCACCGGCCCGGTCGCCGAGAGCTCGCCGCTCCCCGAGAACGCCATGTCCTCCATGTTGAGCTTCCCGGTGATCGTCGCCCCCGCGTCGAGCAGCCGGGTGACGATGGTGGCGTCGGTGTCCGGGACGTACCCGTCGAACAGCTTCGACCCGAGCGTCATCTCGACGCCAGCGAGCGAGACGTTGTCCTTCAGGCCGACCTCGACGCCCGCGAGCGGGCCGTCGTCGGCCCCCTCGACGCGACACTTCGTCACGAACGCGTTCAGCGGGTCCTCCTCGCGGTCGGGCCGGTAGCCCGGGTCCCGATCGGTGTACTCGACCCGCGGGCGCGGGTCGGGCAACTCGTCGAGCCGCTCGTAGGCCGGCATCGTGCCCTCGATGGCCGTCATGAAGTCCTCGACCTCCGCGTCCGAGAGCTCCATGTGATGCTCGCGGGCGATCTCGCGGAGCTCGTCGGGCGTCGGCCGCTGGACGTTCGGTGGTATCTCCGACATGGTGCGTCTCGACACACCGCGCGCGAGCGGATATACGTACGTGGCCGAGGACTCCCTGCCCCGGGCGGCCGGGGACCGGGGTGCGGGGTCCGACGGCGGGGCGCGGTCGGACCGCGGGACGGCGGATCGGAACAGCCGCTACCGCCGTGGACGCGGCCACCGGGCCGCCGCCATCCCCGGTCGTGGGGACGCGACTCCGACGACCGCCGGGACACGACGGGACGGACGGGAGGCTACCCGAAGTGGGCCTCGACGTCGGCCTCGATGTCGTCGCGGAGGCTCCGGAGGGTATCGACCACGCTCGGGTCGCCCGCCTCGAAGTCGTACGTCTCGTCGTGGAGCGCGACGACCGAGGCGACGACGCTCCCACCGTACCGGAGGGACGCCGTAGTACGACCGGAGTCCGAACGCCTCGAACTCCTCGGCGCCGACCCACTCCTCGTCGGCCTCCGCGCCGGGGATGTGTACCTCCTCGCCGATGTCGTGGACCCGTTCGCAGCAGGCCTCGTGACACCCCTCGTTGACGGTCTCCGTTCCCCTGGTACCCCTGACGTAGGTCTCCGCCAGCGGCCCGGCAGTACAGACCACCCGCGTGTGCGTCGGCGTCGACCGGATGACTCCCGCGTACTGGCGGTCGAACGTCCCGGCTATCTCCTCGATCCGCGGCTGGAACCGCTCGGCGAACCCCTCGTAGACGAACTTCCCCAGCGGCGTGTCGTCCTCCAGGACCTCGAACTCTGCCACGCCGGTCATCCACACACGGGTCCGCGAAGTAGCTCGTGCAAGAGACGCCGGATTGCCGGGCCCCCGGAGGCGAACGGTCGGTAGCCGTACCGTTCCGGTTCCCGGACGGGCCGAGGAACTGGGCCCGTGTGAGCACGCTTAAGACCGGCCCGCCACTCCGTCGAGACATGCGACCACGGGACCTCTCGGACCACGCGGTCTACGAGGCCGGACGGGGTATCGAGGAGGTGGCCCGGGAGCTCGG
>Ga0207797_1002074_pt1 | contig 14128 bp, 10 predicted proteins | sample PRCRCaboRojoPR_6_FD_187275 | JGI IMG/M metagenome (GOLD analysis project Ga0207797, IMG submission 187275) | Marine sediment microbial community from Cabo Rojo, Puerto Rico - PR CR 10% Liquid 1 (SPAdes) | ecosystem: Environmental > Aquatic > Marine > Coastal > Sediment | place: Cabo Rojo, Puerto... | reverse complement strand
CAACAAGGGCCAGGCCGCCGGCACCGGCGAGGGCTACGGCGCCGACAGCGCCTTCCGCGTCGCCACCGACAAACTCGAACGGAACGTCCTCGAACTGAAAGGCGTCCTCGCCGACGAGGAGTACCGCGGCCAGCTCCTGCGGAAACTCGGCGAACTGTAGCGGCGCACTCGCCGTCCCCGGACGGATCGTCTCGTTTTGCTCCTTTTGCTTCGACCTGCTGGCCAGAGAGACCAGGTGAACGACGGTCAGGAACGTGGCGATGCGGACGTCGACTGTGGCTGCCGTTCGGCTCCTGTGGTCTCTGGCACCGCTGCGCTCGCCAGCGGTAACGTGACCGTCACAGTCGTTCCGTCTGAACCAGTCTCGGTCACTTCGATCCGTCCGTCGTACTCCTCGACCAGCCGACCGACGATGACCGTTCCCAGCCGATTCTCGTCGTCTAACCGTCTCACGTTCGGCGTGAAGATGTCCGCTCGCACGTCTTGGGGGATCCCCGGCCCGTTGTCCGTGACCGACACAGTGACCTCGTCGGCCCGCTTTTCGGCTGTGACGGTCACCCGGATCGGCGTCGAGTCGTTGTGCTCGACGGCATTCCGGATCAGGTTCTCGAACACCCGCGGCAGGAGCTCGTTCGCCTCGACGACTGCCGCGTCCGGCAGGTCAGACTCGGTCGCGATCTCTTCCTGTCGGTCGTCGAGTCGCCGAAGTTCGGCTTCGATTATCGGCGTCACGTCCATCTGCTGGGCGGTGTCGATGCCCTGGCTGGCCTGCAACAGTACCTGGACGTCGGTGACGATGTCGGACATCGACTCGGACTGTCGCTTGATCGTTTCGAGGCGGCTCCTCGATTCGGGGTCGTCGAACTCCGATTCGAGGATCGTGGTCCAGCCGTGGATGGCGCTGGTCGCGTTCAGGATCTCGTGACGGAGGAGGGCGTTGAGGTATTCGAGTAGTTCCTGTCGCTCCCTGGCTTCCTCGGCGCGGATCGACGCCCGTTCGGCCGCGACCCGCTGTTCGGTAATGCGAGCCGTGACGTAGCCGGCGACGCATCCGCTTCCGAGACCGATCGATACCGCCCACCGAACCGTCGCGACCTGGCCGAGCCAGGTATCGAAGATCAACGGGGCGAACATCCCGATGAGGACACCGAAGAGCACTGCTCCCGCCAAACTCCACCGGAGGATCCGGCCGTGATACTGCGGTTCGACGGCCGCGTGTCGCAGGTGATAGGCACCAAACAGGAGCCCGACCTGTATGGGGACGTTGCTGGCCACACCTATCAGAATCGGGCCAGATAGCTGTAGATCACCAGTCGCCCGATAGAGGAGCTCGCCGGCGGTCACCACGAGAAGCGCGATACCCATACTGGCCAGTATGAGGGGCTCCCGCCAGGCGTATTCGTCGGACGACTCCATACCGGATTCACGCGCGTCGCATAAAAGTAGTTAATTGACATATTATCGTTTGTGAAAATCGTGGATACACCCGACCGGGATGTGACACGAACCTACCTCTCCGTCTCGGAGGGCTGCAGTGCGACGTGCTCACGGCGTCAGTCTCACGGTTGGATCCACGGCTGCGTGGTCGCTAGTCCCGCCCAGTGACGAGATAGGCCCGGGACGTCGATACGCCGTCGTCCGTCGTCGCGGTCACGGTCACGACGGATCCGGCAGCGACGTTCTGGCCGATGCTCGTCCCCGCTGGCCCGTCGTCGCTGTCGTACGAGTCCGTTCCCAGGTCGATCTGCAGCCTGGCGAAGTCGAAATCGTCGTCGAGCACCGGGGCGCTGAAATCGAGGTCGAACCGGGGCTGGATACCGAAGTGACCGTCGGCGGCCGTCGCGTTCGCTGTGGGGTGGACGAGCGTGTACGACCCGTTCGGTGTCTCGATGTCGAGCGTCAGCGCCCGGGGGTCGATCGGCGTTGCTGTCGGTGGTTTGAACACGTCGACTGCGAACCCGGTGACCGCATCGCCGCCGTCGACGCGCTGGGCGTCACTACTGACGATTCGCAGCGTCGGTCGCTGCTCGGTTCGGGGAAACTCCGCGGACTTCGGGACGACTCCGTCGAGTGACACGGTACCGGTCGAAGCGTCGGGTGGGAGCCGGATCCGGAGAAAGCGCGTGCGCCCGCTGTCGTGTGCGAGTTGCACCAGCGCGACCTCGCCGCGGGACAGTCGCTGGGCGACGCCGTCGCCCGTGGCCCGGTCGTCTGCGCCCACCGCGTCGGTACGCAGGTCGAGCGTCAGCCGGAATCGATCCCCGTCGGTCAACACCGGCGCGGAGCCATCACTATCGCGGACTGGCGTGAGGCCGAAGTGGTCGTCGGCCGTGGCGTCGTTCCGGTCTGGATGCACCAGCGTCGCGAATCCGGCCGCGCTGGCGAGCGTGACCGTGACGTTGCGGTAGTCGACCGGCGCGCTGCCGGGGAGTTTCGTCACGGTCAGGTTCACGAGTCCGGCGCCGGACGCTGTTACGTCGGCGGCCGTCGCCGAGACGAGCGCCGGCCGGCCGGGTCGCGTCCGTTCCGGTTCGCGCTCCAACCTGGCGAACTCCCCGCTCAACTGCACGCTGACGTCGGTGTCCAGCGTCCTCGGGACGACCAGGTCGGTCGCTGCCGTCGTCAGCGACGGTGTCCGCACTAGCAGTGAGGCGCTGTCGCCCCGGCCGAGCACGGGCGCTCCGGTCTCGTTCGTTCCCCCATCCACGACGAGGACGCGCGTACTCTCGTGTCGGTTTCGGAGCAGTACCGACCGCGGCCCCGGCGGCCCGACGGTGAAGGTACCGTCGGCCGACGCCGCGGAAGCGGACTCGTGGACGAACCGGTAACTCTCGCCGTCGTGTTCCAGAAGTACTGCTGCGTCTCTCACGTCGAGTGGGTCGGTGGCCGCACCGCTGGCCAGCACGACCGCGAGCCGGTTCACGTTCCCGCCGGCGACGTCGAGTCCGACTACTCGCGCGACGCTCCAGGTGAATGTCGCCGGGGTGACCGTCTCTCGCGGTTGGGGATCCGGCGTGGCCGTTTCCGTCACCGGTGTCCGGTCACCCGGCAGTCGTGGTTGCTCTCCGTCGCTCCCCTGTGGACAGCCAGCGACCAGCACCGCGACGGCAAGCAAAGCGAGAACTGCCCGACGTGTCATGCTAGCTGGGTGCACGGGCGGGACGGGGATAACGAGTCGGGTGGTCGCGAGCGACGTGGGAGCGAGCCGGGTCAGTCCTGTGCGAGTGGCTCGGAGACGCTGTCGGTGGTGGGCGTCTCGACGCCACTGTAGCGCGACCACAGCAGGAGCAGACTGGGCAGCACCAGGACACTCGCGAGGAACGCCGTCACCAGCGCGACGACGACGATGGTGCCGAAACTCTGGAGTTGCGCCTGTGGGACGAGCGTGATCGTCGCGAATGCCCCAGCGGAGGTCAGCGTGCTACCGAGCAGTGCGCCACCGGTGCCGGTGACCGCCGCTCGAAGCGCGGCGATCGGCGGCTTGCCGGCCCGCAGTTCGTCCGCGAAACGGTCGCCGATGTGGATGTTGTAGTCCACGCCCATCCCGATGACGAGACTCATCAGCAGCGCGGTCAGGAGCGTCAGCGGGATCGCGAGCAGGTACATCCCGCCGATGACGAGCCCGACGACCAGGGCGATCGGCACCGAGACCACGGCCCCGAGCGACGCGCTCCCGTGCATGTAGCGGAACACGGCCGTCAGCGTGAGGACGATTGCGACCAGCGCGATGAGCATCGTCAGGATGATCCCGCCGACGATCTCGTCGAGCACCGCGATGTTGATGCTGATCGTCCCGGCAGCCGTTGCGGTGCGCGCACCGGACCCCTCCATGACGGCAGCACCGGCGTCGAGTTTCGGGGCGATGTCCGCCGAGTCGGCGTAGTCCCCGCTGAGCGACAGCGTCACCAGCACCGAGCGGTACTCCCCGCCCGTCCGTTCGATGACGCGGTTCGCGACGTCGGGGTTGGCCGCGTAGAAGGCGTCGTACACGGCCGCGAGGTCGGTGTCCGGGACGCCATTGCCGTCGGTGTCGGCGTCGTTGAACACCGCTGCGAAGTCGGGGTTGCGCTGTGCGACGCGTTCCATCGCCGTCACCGGCGACACCACGGCCTGCGTTCCCGGCTGATCGACGAGCAGGCCGTCCTCTCTTATCTGCTGGACGCCGGCGGTGATGTCTTCCAGCGTCTCGTCGCCGGTGACGTCGTCTTCGACGAGTATCCGCGACTGGATTGCGTCGGCGGCGCTGGCCGGCTGATAGACTTCCTGGACGTGGCTGGTCTGTGCGGGGACGTCGCCCGTCTCCCAGCCCACCGGGTCGGGGAGTTGCTGTTTCCACTCGGCGACGTCGCCGTCGGACTGCTGGAAGCTCTCCTCTTCGAGACCCGCCCACGCGACGCCGCCGGCGGCGCCGACGACGACGGCGACGAGCAGGACGACCGGCGCACCGCGTCGGGCCAGCGTCACGCTACTTTCCAGCAGCGGGCGCAGATAGCGACCGTGACCGAGTGGCTGTTTGTGCCGGTCGAGACCGACGCGTTCCAGCAGGCCGTCGATGCTGATCTTCAGCGCCGGCACGACGGTCGCAAAGAGCAGGAGTGCCGAGACGACACCGAGCGTGATCGTGATGCCGAGGTCGCGGATCATCGGCAGCGGGTTCGCGACGTTCGCCATGAAGCCGATCGCAGCAGTCACCGTCACGAGGATCAGTGCCGTCGCGGTGAGACGCAGGCCCCGACCCATCGGGTCGCGGATCCCCTCGTCAGCGCCGCGTTGCTCGCGGTAGCGGTTGAAGACGTGGAAGCCGAAGTCGATGGACAGGCCCGTGATCAGCACGACGGGGACGATGCTGATCGTGCCGGCGGCGACGCCCAGCCAGCCGAGCAGGCCGAACATCCACAGCACCGACAGCACGACGCCCGTCATCCCGACGACGATGTCGACGAGGTCGCGATACGAGAACGCCAGCACGACGAGGATGAGCAACAGCGCTGCGGGCAGGACAAGTTCGACCATCTCGCCGAAGAAGTGGTTCCGGTAGTCGTCCCACGCGTGGCTGTTGAGCACGAACAGTCCCACCGCTTCCCGCTCGTCGGCGGCCTCGTAGAGCGCCGCGCCCGCCGCGTCACGGGTCTCGCCGTCCGCCGTCGTGCTGAGCACGACGAGCATCCGCCGATCCGTCGCCGTCGCGCTGCCCGAGTCGTGGTCGGTCGGGAGGAACCGCGCCGTGCGCGGGTCGTTTGCCAGCGTCACCTCGACGAGTCGCTCGACGTCAGATGCACTGGCGCCTTCCAGCGCCTGGATCTGTTCCGCGAGGGAGGCGTCGGGGTTCCCGGCGGCCTGCCGAGCGACGAGGTTCGAGATACCGACGATACCGTCGTCGTGTAGCGCTGCAGCGACCGACTCGTTTTCGAGCACCGCTTGCTGGTATCGCAGCCCTTCGAGCAGCGACGCCTTCGAGAGGACGTTGCCGTCGTCGTTGCGGACGTACACTGGCTGGTACGTCCGATTCGACCGTTCCTGGCTCTGGTTGCCGTAGTGTTCCCCGATGTACTGCGATTTCTGGACGCGGTCGACGTCCTCGAACTGACCGGCGGTGCCGCCGGCCTGACTCGCCGTGTCGATCTGGGGGATCCCGGCCAGGACACCCGCCGTCAGCAGTATCATCACGAGGAGCGTGATCCGATTGTGCTTCGTGACGAAGTCTGTACTCCGCTGGAGGGCTCTCCGTAGCATCTGTCTGTCCCTGCGTTCACACTCCATCCCCGTATAAGGGGAGACCGACTTACAATCTCAGAATCCCGCCAGTAAATACTTATACGAGAAATCGACGTCCTGGTATTACTGCCCGGAAGATTCGGCGAATGTGTGGTTTTCTACCACGGATCGTGGTCGTGTTTTCCTCGCCGGACTCGCTCAGTCAGATCCTTCGACCGTGGTTGCAGCTGCGTCGTCGGTTCCGAGGAGGGATCCGCCGAATGCGATCAGCCAGATCATGACCGGGTAGACGATCATGCGTTCCGCGCCGCCGTGGCCGATGGGGCCGAAGACGGCCGTGTTCCCGCTGTCACCGATGACCATGACGACGACGAAGACGAGACCGACCAGCCCCGCAAGCGCCGCTAGCACGCGCATCGCGCCGTCCAGGCGGGTGGCCATCGCCAGTGCCTGGACGTTGAAGAACACGAAGGCGAGCAGGGCGAACAGGCCGTGGAGGTCGCCGGCGTCGAGCGGGACGAGCCCGGCACCGATCGCGCCGAGGCCAGCGACTGCGAAGATGCCCAGCAGCCAGCGCCGTCCGTGTCCCCGGTAGAGGTAGTAGCCACCGACGACGTTCAGCAGGCCGACGACGACCAGCGAGGTGTTGAACAGCAACGCTGTCTCGCTGAACACGCCCAGGTCGCTGATCGCTCCCCCGCCGAAGTCGTAGTTCGGGGCCATCGCCGCCGCGAGCATGATGGCGGTCATGAACTGTGCGGACAGCGCGACGAATGCGATGCCTGCGAGGCGACGGCTCCCCGTCGCTGTTTCCCGGACGACGTCTGTCGCTTGCTCTGTGGTTTGGAAATCTGTCATCGTGTATTCACCATCTATAGGTACGCCGACAGGAATCATAACCTCGTAGGGTGATTCTCACCGAGTGAGACGACGTCACCAGGGGAACTCCTCGGATACTGACCGAACGCTCCATCGGGACTCTAAAGCCTGCCGTCGGCCGGGCGCGTATTCCATCGTGCGCACCGGGAGACCGCAGGTCTCCCGAGCCTCGCGGTGTAACAGCGAGATTACGGGGAAGGGCAGGGACGCCGTGCGGTTGCGGGAGCCGTGATCACAGCACCTCCGAGCGCTCTCCCGAGCGCGAGGAGCCTTTTTCGCCACGTTTTTGCCGCGAGCGGGTTGCGGGCCGACGGCCTGCAACCGTATGACGTGGCGGCTTCGCCGCCACACTGGTGCGATCGCGCGGAGCGCGCTCGACACCCGACGCGGGGAAAAGTGGGTCTCTATTGGAACCCGATCCGGCCGCCGCCGCGGCGGCCCTGCGGTTCCGGCCCGCCGCCTTTGAAGTCCTCTTTCATCTTCTCGTAGTAGTCACGGATGTCCTCGGTGATCGTCGGCCGGACGTTTTCCATCGCCTTGCGGAAGTGTCGCATCTCGACCTCGTCGGCATCTTCGTCCTCGCGCAGCGCCTCGATAGCGGCCTCGCGCCCGATGGACTCCAGGTCGGAACCGACGTAGCCCTCGGTGATCTCGGCGAGTTCGCGCAGACTCACGTTGGGGGCGAGCGGCGAGTCCTCGGTGTGGATCTTGAGGATCTGCTCGCGGCCCTCGATGTTGGGTTCCCCGATCATGACGAGGCGGTCGAATCGGCCCGAGCGGATGAGTGCGGGGTCGATCATGTCCGGACGGTTGGTTGCGCCGATGACCATCACGTCCTCCATCTCTTCGAGGCCGTCCAGTTCCGTGAGCAGTTGATTGACGACGCGCTCGGAGACGTTCGAGCCGACTTCCCCGCCCCGGCCCGGCGCGAGCGAGTCGAGTTCGTCGAAGAAGATGACCGTAGGCGCGACCTGCCGGGCCTTCCGGAAGGTCTGGCGGATCGCCTTCTCGGACTCGCCGACCCACTTCGAGAGCAGTTGCGGGCCGCGCACGCTGATGAAGTTGGCGTCGGTCTCGTTGGCGACGGCCTTGGCCATCAGCGTCTTGCCCGTGCCCGGCGGGCCGTAGAGCAGGACACCGGACGGCGGGCTGATACCCATCCGTTCGAACTTCTCCGGCTGGTTCATCGGCCACTCGACGGACTCCCGAACCTCGTTTTTCGCCGCGTCGAGGCCGCCGACGTCGTCCCAGGTGACCTTCGGCAACTCGACGAGGACTTCCCGCATCGCGCTCGGACTCACCTCGTTGAGCGCGCCGCGGAAGTCGTCGCGTTTGATTATCATCCGGTCGATGAGGCTCGGCGGGATGTCCTCCTCGTCTAAGTCGATCTCCGGCAGGTACCGGCGCAGCGCCTTCATCGCCGCCTCCTTCGTCAGCGACTCGATGTCCGCGCCGACGAAGCCGTGCGTCTCGGTCGCGAGTTTCGACAGCGAGACGTCGTCCGACAGCGGCATACCGCGGGTGTGGATCTGGAGGATCTCTTCCCGGCCCACCTCGTCGGGCACGCCGATCTCGATCTCGCGGTCGAACCGGCCAGGGCGACGGAGTGCGGGGTCGACGCTGTCGACGCGGTTCGTCGCCGCGATGACAATGACCTGCCCGCGGGATTCCAGACCATCCATCATCGTCAGGAGTTGGGCGACGACGCGGCGCTCGACTTCCCCGGTCACGTCCTCGCGTTTCGGCGCGATGGAGTCCAGTTCGTCGATGAAGATGATAGACGGCGCTTCCTCGCTTGCGTCCTCGAAGATCTCCCGGAGCTGTTGTTCGGACTCGCCGTAGTACTTTGAGATGATTTCCGGGCCGGCGATAGAGAAGAAACTGGCAGAGGTCTCGTTGGCGACGGCCTTGGCGAGCAACGTCTTCCCGGTGCCGGGCGGCCCGTGGAGTAGCACCCCCTGTGGCGGCTCGATGCCGAGTTTCTTGAAGATCTGGGGGTGTTTCATCGGCAGTTCGACCATCTCGCGGACGCGCTGGATCTCCTTTTGCAGGCCGCCGATGTCCTCGTAGGTGATCCCGCCGCCGGTCTTTTCGAACCCCGAAATCGGCTCCTCGCGGAGTTCGACGTCGGTGTCCTCGGTGATGAGGACGACGCCCTCCGGCTCGGTCTCGACGGCGATGAGCGGGATCGCCTGGCCGGGCGAGCGCATGAACGGGTGGTTCGTCGAGGACATCACGGGGACGATGTCGCGCTCGACGACCGGCCGTTTCAGGATCTGCCGTTTGACCATCCCGGCAGCGTCGGAGCCGAACTGGACGCTCGCCTCCTCCGGTGGTGCCAGGACGAGTTTGTCTGCCTTCTCTGCTTCTGCCTTCCGGATCTCGACGCGCTCGCCGATTCCCACGTCGGCATTTTGTCGCGTGAAGCCGTCGATGCGAACCGTGTCGGTGTTCCAGTCCTGCCGGTCCGCACGCCAGACCTTCGCCGCGGTGGTGTCGCCCCCCTCGATCTCGATGATGTCGCCGGGCGAGAGCTTGAGGTGCAAGAGCGTGTCGGGGTCAAGGCGGGCGATGCCACGACCCGAGTCATTGGGGTAGGCCTTCGCTACCTCCAGTTGGACTTCATTCATAGTAGACTGGGATGTGTTGACACTCGTGGATGCCCGGAGATATGCTTTTTGCTACCGGCGGTGTGTCCGGGCAACCGGAACTGCGATTTGTCACCCGATCGCCGGACGCAGTCTCGTCGCCAGCGGCCGGTTAGATTCATTAGTCTCGCGGCAAAACGTTCAGAACATGGTCTTTCTAGTCCCGTTCGACGGGTCGCCCGTCTCCGAAGCAGCACTTGCCCGCGCCGTGGAGCACGGACAGGCCCTCGGCGAGGAGATCGTCGCCGTGAGCATCATCCCGACCGGTGCCGAGTACGCGGAGCGGCGCAAGTGGATCGAACCGGACGACGAGTTCGCCGCGGAGACCGCGAGCGCCGAACTCCGCCGGAAGATCGAGGAGACCACCGACGACGCCGAGCGCAACTTCTCGGAATCCGGGGCGTACTCGCCAGACGACGGACTGACCGAGCGCGTCCGGCGGGTCGCACGCGACGTGAAAGCCTCCGTCCTCTTCGTCGGTGCCGACGGCGAGTCCTCCGCGGATCGCCTCACGACGCCCTTCGGCGAAGTCGTCACCGACGCCGAGTACGACATCCACATCGTCCGGACGGCGTAGCCCGGCCGTCTTCTCCGGGCTGTCCGTGCGCAGATGGTCAGTTGCGACCACACTAGCGAGTCGTCGACGAAAAGCGGCAGCAGTCGTCACTGTATTGGTTCGTCCCCGTCTGTGCTCGTGTATGTACACGCTCGCATTCGACGGCCGGATGGGGGCGAGCGGCGATATGCTTCTCGCAGCGCTGCTCGCCGTCGGTGCCGACCGGTCGGGACTCGCGCCCGTCGAAGAGACGCTCGACGTCCGCTACGTGGTCGGCGAGACCACGAAAAACGGGATCCACGCGACGACTGTCGACGTGGTGCTCACCGACGCCGGGAGCGGCGAGACCGACGACGGGAGCGGTCACGACCACACGCACGCGGAAGGGCACGGACAGACGCGAACCTACGAGGAAGTCCGCGACATCGTCGCGGAGATGCCCCTCCCCGGAACAGTCGAAACCGAGGCGCTGGCCATCTTCGAACTGCTGGGCGAGGCGGAGGCGTCGGTTCACGGCACCGACCTCTCGGAGACGCACTTCCACGAAGTCGGCGCGGACGACGCCATCGCCGACGTGGTCGGGGTCTGTCTGCTGCTGGACGACCTCGACGTCGACCGCGTCGTGACGACGCCGCTGGCGACCGGCGGCGGCGAGGTGTCGATGTCTCACGGCATCTACCCCGTGCCGACGCCAGCCGTCGTCGAGATAGCCGAACGCGCAGACTGGGAACTCCGTGGCGGCCCGGTCGACGCCGAACTGCTCACGCCGACGGGCGCGGCCATCCTCGCACACGTTGCCGAGGGCACCCACGCGCTGCCCTCGCTCACCGTCGCGGCGTCGGGCTACGGCGCCGGCGGCTACACCTTCGACGAGTACCCGAACGTCCTCCGCGCCATCGTGGGCGAGGGATCCGGTGACCTCTCGCGGGACAGCATCACCGTGCTGGAGACGAACCTGGACGACGCCGCACCCGAGGTACTCGGCGGCCTCCAGGCGACGCTGGCCGACGTCGGGGCGCTCGACGTCTCTATCGTCCCGCTCACGATGAAGAAATCCCGGCCGGGTCATCTGGTGAAGGTCATCGTCAAACCCGAGGACGCAGGGCGCGTCGCACAGCGACTCGCCGAGGAGACGGGTACCCTGGGAATCCGCGAACACGGTGCCGGCCACCGCTGGATCGCCGACCGCGAGACGGTCACCGCGACGATTGCCCACGAAGGAACGAGATACGAGGTCGCGGTCAAGCGGGCCAGCGCGGACGGCACGGCCTACGACGTGAGCACGGAGTACGACGACGCACTCGCCGTCGCCGAGGAGACGGGCCTCCCGGTGCGGGACGTGCTCCGCCGCGCGGAGACGGCCGTCCACGACGGCTACGCAGACCGCCTCGTCCACTTCGTCGAGGGCGACCGCTGGACGGAGTTCGCCGACGCCGACGAGTACCGCGACCCGTCGCTCGACGAGGAGGGGTTCATCCACTGCTCGACGCCGACGCAGATTGTCACCGTCGCGCAGTACAACTACGCCGACGCCGACGACCCGCACCTGCTCGTCCTCGACCCCGACCGCATCGACGCGCCGATCAAGTACGAAGAACAGCCCACCGGCGGCTTTGCACACGTCTACGGCCCGATACCGACGGATGCTGTGGTCGACGTTCTGCCGTTCCCTCGGGAGGACGGCCGCTACGTCCTTCCTGACGACCTGTCCTGACGGCGCTCACTCGCCGTCGCCGTGTTCGTCGAGCGCCTCGCGGATCGTGAGGTCGCCGACGGCCACCCGCCGCGCGAGGGCTTCGGTGATCGCGCGGTTCCCCTCGCTGGCCTCGCGCGAGCGGTCTTTGATGCGCTGGAGTTCGCCCGCGGTCGGTTCGACGTCGCGAGTCTCGATTCGCTCGCCCTCGATGCGGGCGATGTTGACCGCCGCCAGCACGTCGCCCATGCCCCGTGCGCCAGCGCCGAGATACGGCGTCGTCCCGCTCTCGTCGACGAGTTCGACCGGCACGTCGAGGTCGTCGATGATCCGCGTACCGACCAGGCGGGCACCGTCGCCGATGCGCACCAGCGGGTCGGTCGCGTCTTCAACTTCCTCGCGGACGACGTCGGCGGCCTGGTCGGCCGGCACCTGGAACGTCGCCACCACCATGTCGCCGACGAGCACAGCGATGCCGGGGCGTTCGCCGGGGTCGATCCCAACGATAGTCTGTCCCTCGCCACCGCGGAGCAACGTGATCACGTCCTCGACCGCCGTCCGGGGTTCGTCCGGCGTGGCGGTGACGACGTCGACGCCGGCGGGCACGTCGACCTCGTCCTCGACGCCGGTCACCAGCACCGTCGCTCGCTCGGGGACGGGGTCGTCGGGTTCGATCGTGGTGAACTCCACACCCCGCTCCCGGAGCGCGGTGACGACGTCGTGGTAAACCTCGAAGTCCTCGGTGGCGACGACTATCACGTTCCGCTCTATTGCGGGCGACCCACTTACAGTCTCCCCCGTAGCGCCGGGGCAACAGTAGGTATTTTGCTCCCCCGCTGTCACTCGGCAGTTCGATGGTCGCCGGTCGGAACGCGAAGGGCCAACTGCTGGTCGCTGGCTTGCTGTTTCTCGGCATCCTCGCGGCCACCTTCGGGACGCAGGTGGCGGTTCCGGTCTTGCTCGCGCTCGGCGCCGCTGCGCTGGACACGGGTTCGCAGTTTCGCAACCTCGTGGTCATGTTCGGTATCGTGGTCGACTTTCTGGCCGGCCTCCGCGCAGTGCTCGCGGTGCGGGTGGGCCACGGCACCGAGCGACCGTCACCAGGCCCGCCCCACGGGTTCTAGCTCGATATCTGGAGGGTTTCCCGCCGCCGACGCGCTCGGCAGTCACCTGTCCCGCCTGCCGACCTGAGACGAGTCCTTTTATGCGAGTCCATGCCAATCTCGACACGTGACAGACCCGATCCCGACTGGCTGTGACGCGGTCGACGACCTGCTGGGCGGTGGGTTCGAACGCGGTGCGGTGACGCAGGTCTACGGCCCGCCCGCCGCCGGCAAGACCAACGTCGTCCTCTCTGGGGCGATGGAGACTGCCGCCGAGAGTCAGTCGGCGCTGTACATCGACACCGAGGGGCTCTCGCCCGACCGGCTGGAACAGCTCGCGGCCGGCCACGCCCGGGAGAACCAGACTGTCGACGACCTTGCCTCGCAGATCATCATCACCGACGCGCTCTCGTTCGACCAGCAACAGGAGGCCGTCCAGGACGCCGCGGAGTTCGCCGACCAGGTCGACCTCATCGTCCTCGACAGCGCGACCGGCTTCTACCGTCTCGAACGAACCGAACAGGCCGAAGGCGAGGCGCTCCGTGCGGTCGCCAGACAGATCACCCACCTGCTCTCGCTGGCGCGCAAACACGACCTGGCCGTCGCCTTCACGAACCAGGTGTTCAGCGACCCGGACTCCGACCAGACGCGCGCACTGGGCGGGCATACACTCAACCACTGGTCGGGCATCGTCCTCCGTCTCGACCGCTTCCGGGGCGGCAACCGACGGGCGACGCTGGAGAAACACCACGCCCGCGAGGCCGGCGAGACGGGGCAGTTCCGGATCGTCGAGACGGGACTGGCCGACGCAGAACGATAAGCGACGCGAAGGTGGGGGAGATCCAGCGCCGTCTAGTAGAGCAGGTCGTCGTCGTTTTCGACCATGTAGAGGGTGCGCGCGGCGATGTTGACCGCGTGGTCGCCGACGCGTTCCAGGTCGCGGATCGTCAGCAACAGCCGGTGGACGTCCTGCATCATCCGCTCGACTTCTTCCTCGGCGTCGATGTCCTCGCGCTCGATGAGTTCCCGCGCGACGGTCTCGGATGCCCGTTCGCACTGCTCGTCGAGAGCGTCGTCGGATTCGGCGATGGCGTAGCACGCATCGGCGTCCTCGTCGGCGTAGGCGTCCATGGCCCGCTCGACCATGTCGATCGTTTCGGCGCCGATGGACTGCACGTCGACGTCCGGGAAGACGTCCTGTCTGGCTTCGAGCGTGTAGTCGCCGAGGTTGGTTGCGAGGTCGCCGATGCGTTCGAGGTCGGTGATGATCTTGAACGAGGCGGCGACGAACCGGAGGTCGCCGGCGACCGGTTGCTGGAGCGCCAGCAGGTCGATACAGTCCTGTTCGAGGTCGAGATAGAGCTCGTTGACCTCGTGGTCGCCCTCGATCACGTCCCAGGCCAGGTCTTCGTCTTTCCGCTCGAGCGCGTCGAGCCCGGTGCGAAGCCGTTCGAGCACGACTTCGCTCATGTAGAGGACGTCCTCGCGGAGCGTCTCCAGTTGTTCCTGATATCCCTCTCGTGGCATGCCCGAC
>Ga0207797_1002073_pt1 | contig 14131 bp, 14 predicted proteins | sample PRCRCaboRojoPR_6_FD_187275 | JGI IMG/M metagenome (GOLD analysis project Ga0207797, IMG submission 187275) | Marine sediment microbial community from Cabo Rojo, Puerto Rico - PR CR 10% Liquid 1 (SPAdes) | ecosystem: Environmental > Aquatic > Marine > Coastal > Sediment | place: Cabo Rojo, Puerto... | reverse complement strand
CCCCGCCGTACCGGACCGGCTCGCCGACGCCCAGGCCGAGGTCGGCCGCGACGTCGCTGCTGAGCAGGGCCCCCGAGCGGAGTCGATCCGGCACCTCGCCGGCCGTCGTCGAGTACAGCACGCTGGCGCGGGTCACCCCGACGACGCTCACCCGGGTTTCCGTTCGATTCCCCGCGAGCACCGCCTGACCGGTCTTCTGGGGCACGACGACCTCGTCGACGGCGACCTGCTCGAGCGTGCGGACGTCCGCCTCCGTCACGCCACCTTCCGGGTGCTCCGGCCCGGCCGTGATCGTCACCTTGTTCGTCAACACGTCCAGGTTCTCCGTCGTGCTGTACTCGATGCTCGCCCCGACCATCCCGAGGGAGGCGATGGCGAGCACGCCGATCACGATTCCCAGCGAGGCCAGCGCGCTCCGCACGCCGTGCCGTCGGAAGTTCCGGACGGCCATCATCCCGCTCGGGAACCGCCAGAGCCAGGTCACTGGATCTCCCCGTCGACGATCCGGACCGTCCGGTCCGCGTAGTCTCTCAACTGCTCGTCGTGGGTCACCGTCACGATGGCGACGTCCTCCTCGGCCTTGAGCCGGAGGAACTCGTCGAGGATCGCCCGACCGGTCTCCCGGTCGAGGTTCCCCGTCGGCTCGTCCGCCAGGACGATGTGTGGCTGGTTGATGAGCGCCCTCGCGATGGCCACGCGCTGGCGCTGCCCGCCGGAGAGCTGGGAGGGCCGGTGGTTCAGCCGGTCGCCGAGCCCGACGCGACCCAGGAGGTCGACCGCGCGGTCCCGCCGATCCACCGACGGATCCCACATCGACGGGAGTTCGACGTTCTCGACCGCCGTGAGCGTCGGCAACAGGTAGAAGGCCTGGAACACGAAGCCGATGCCAATCCGTCGTTCCTCGGTCAGTTCGTCCTCCGACAGCGTCGAGACGTCACGGCCCTGGTGCAGCACCGTCCCCGCGGTCGGCGTGTCGAGCAGCCCGATCATGTTCAACATCGTGCTCTTCCCCGACCCCGAGGGGCCGATGACCGCGACCATCTCGCCCGGCTCGGCGTAGAAGTTCACCCCCCGGAGCGCCTCGACGACCTCCTCGCCGAGCAGGTAGTGCTTCACGACGTCGACGAGTTCGATGACGTTCATCGCCTGAACCAGCTGAACAGGCCGACGGCGACCACGAGCAACACGACGGCCGCCACGAGCACCGTCCCGAACGGGAACCCGCCGGCGGACTGATCTTCGGCCGGGGTCACCGCCCGCACGTCCAGGGTCGTCCGCGTCGTGCGTCGCTGCCCGTCCACCGTGTACCGAATCTCGACCGGCACCGCCTCGACGCTCGCGGACGCGTTGGCCGTCAACTCGAACGTCGCGAACTCGCTCGCGTCGACCCGCCCCACGAAGAACTCCTTCCGCGGGTTCACCGGCGTCACCGCGGCCGTCTCCCTCAGGGCGACGAGGACCGCACTCGCATCGGCCGTCCCCACGTTTGCCACGTCACCGCTCACCGTCAGGATCGAGCCGTCGCGGGACACGTCGACGCCGGTGAGTTCGATCGCCGCGGTCGGCGCCGGCGAGACGGACAGCGAGGCGTTCGCCGACCGCCGCTCGCCGGCCGCCTCGAAGGACGCCACGACCCCGAGGCGACCCGCCTCGAGCCCGCCGACTGCCAGGCTCGCCGACCGTTTCCCCTCGGCAGGCACGTCCGGCAGGGCCGCCCGTTCGACCGTCCGTCCCTCCCCGAGGACGCGCACCTCGACGTCGCGGAGCTCGACGTTCCCGAACTGCTGGAGCGTGACCCGTATCGCCGTCGACCCGTTCGCGATCTCCGTCTCGGCGGTCAATCGCGGATCGACCGTCGCCGTATCCACGTCGACCGCGACCGACCGAGAAATCGTCCGCGTGCTCCCCTCGCTCGTGGTGTACGTCACCGCCGCACGGAGCGAGCGCTCCCCGGCCTCGGGAAACCGAACGGCGAACCCGTGGGTGACCTGCGTCCCGGCCGCGATCGACGCCCGCACCCGTTCCGGGTTCTCGATCGAGGCGTTCCCCTGCAGTTCGAGCCGCACGTTCGACAGCGCGGCGACGTCCCCGTTCGCCACGGTGACGTTCACCGTGCGGTCCTGCCCGGCGATCGGCTCGAGGTCGGCGAAGGAGATCACCGCCTCGTCGGGCCGTTCGACCTCGACGTACAGCGGGTAGTTGACCCGGCGATGGGCCCCGGTCTCGTTCCTGACGACGACGGCCACCGTCAGCCGCTTGCCACCGGGCGAGTTGAACTTCGTCGTCAGCGGGACGCTGATCGTCCCGCCGGGCGCGATCGTCCCGACGTCCCTGACCCGCGCCTTGGTCCGGGACCGTCCCGCCCGCCGGACGAACACGTCGGTCACCTCGACCGGTTCCGTGCTCGAGGCCAGGTTCGCAATCTGTGTCGTGATCGTGATCCGGTCGCCGGGAGCCGGCTGGGAGATCGACGTCTCGACGGACTGGATCTGGACGTGCATCGTAGCGGCGCCGACCGGCGTCGCTACCGCGATAAGCGAGAGGGCGATCAGGAGGGCGAGGAGCGTGGCGAGCAATCGACTCATGGAGGGAACTCGTGGTGGTCCGTCTACGCTATCCTTCGCCCGCTCGGAGCTTAAGTTCCGCCGACAGTTCCAGCGACGCTGGAACCGGGCCGATCCGAATATCCATTGTGCTCGGGACGAAAGACGGCATCGTGCAGCCCACGTTCCGCCGGTACGTCCCTGCGCTCGCGGCGCTCCTCTCGCTCGCGTCCCTCGCGCTCGTCTTCGGAGCGGTGCTCGGCGCGATCCCGGGGTCCCTGCTCCCCCGCTCGGCCGCACTCCTCGAAGCGATCCCCCACCTCAACGCCGCGATCAGCGCCGCAGCGATCGCGGTGATCGCGGTGGGTCTTCGGGCCATCCGCCGCCGGAACGTCCCCGGACACCGACGCGCGATGCTCTCGGGCCTGGGCCTCTTTGCGGCCTTTCTCGTCCTCTACCTCTACCGCGTGGCGATCCTCGGTCCGAGTCACTTCGAAGGCCCCCAGTGGGTCGCCACGTACGTCTACCTGCCAATCCTCGGCGTCCACGTCCTCCTGGCCATCGTCTGTGTCCCGCTGCTGTACTACGTCGTGCTCCTGGCGCTCACGCGGCCGGTCGCCGCCATCCCGGACACGCCCCACCCGCGCGTCGGTCGCGTGACGGCCGTCCTCTGGCTCGCCTCCTTCGCGCTGGGACTCGTCGTCTACGCGATGCTGTACTGGCTCTACTGAGGCGGTCAGTCGTCGGCGCTGGCCGATGGCTCGACGGACGGGCGGGTGACCTCCCGGTCGGTCTCCTCGCCCTCGACGTCGTAGGGGTACTTGCCCGTGACACAGCCCAGACAGAGGTCGGACTCGTCGGTCTCGATCGCCTCCGTGATGGCGTCGATCGAGAGGTACGCCAGGCTGTCGGCCTCGATCTCGGCCTCGATCTCGTCGACGGAGCGGTCCGCGGCGATGAGTTCCTCCCGGGTGGCCATGTCGATCCCGAAGTAACAGGGCGCGAGGATGGGCGGGGAGCCGATCCGGAAGTGGATCTCCTCGGCGCCGGCCTCGCGGAGGAGCTGGATGAGCTGGGTCGACGTCGTCCCCCGGACGATGGAGTCGTCGATGAGGGTGACCGTCCGGCCCTCGATCGTCGACATGATCGGGTTGAGCTTCAGGCGGACGGCCCGCTCGCGTTCGTCCTGGGTGGGCATGATGAACGTCCGCCCGACGTACCGGTTCTTCATCAGCCCCTCGGCGAACTCCGTCTCGGCGCCGGCCTCGGTGGCCGCCTCGGCGTAGCCCGAGGCGAAGGCCCGCCCCGAGTCGGGCACCGGCATGATGACGTCGGTCTCGATGCCCGATTCCTCCCAGAGGTGGCGGCCGAGGTCACGACGGACCTCGTAGACCAGTCGCCCGTCGACCACGGAGTCAGGGCGGGCGAAGTAGACGTGTTCGAAGAAGCAGTGGGCCGTGTTCTCGGGCTCGACGAGTTGATAGCTGTCGAAGCCGCTGCCGTCGGGTTCGAGCACGACGAGTTCGCCCGGCCGGACGTCCCGGACGAGGTCGCCGTCCAGCGTGTCGATGGCGGCCGACTCCGAGGCGACGACGTACCCGTCCTCCAGTTCGCCGATGCACAGGGGACGGTTCCCCTGCGGGTCCCGCAGTCCCATGACGGTCTCGTCGTGCATGATCGTCAGGGAGTAGGAGCCGTGGAGGCGGGACATCGTCCGCTTGACCGCGCGGACGAGGTCGGCCTCGAGCAGGTTCCGCGCGAGGTCGTGGGCGATGACCTCCGTGTCGCCGTCGGAGGTGAAGGCGTGCCCAAGCATCCCGAGTTCCTCCCGCAGCTCGCCGGCGTTGACCAGGTTGCCGTTGTGCGAGAGGCCCAGCGAGCCGCTCTTGAAGGAGACCGAAAAGGGCTGGGCACAGCTCTTCTCGACGCCGCCGGCCGTCGGGTAGCGGACGTGACCGATGCCGTTGGCGCCGTTGAGTTCCTCGATGTCGCCGGGGCCGAAGGCGTCGCCGACGAGCCCCATCTCGACGTGGGAGTACTGCTGGAACCCGTCGTGCGTGACGATGCCCGCGGACTCCTGGCCGCGGTGCTGGAGGGCGTACAGGGAGTAATAGAGGGGGCGAGCGGCGTCGCGGTCGGCGAGGGAGACGCCGACCACGCCGCACTTCTCGTGCATTATTCGCCGGCTTTGGACTGCCAGGCGTACTCGCGACGCTTGGCAGACTTGCCGAACCCGCAGGACGCACAGACCTTCTTGGAGACGTGATAGGACTTTTCGCCGCACCGACGACACTTCACGTGCGTCGTGGTGTTCTTCTTGCCCTGGCTCGGGGTGCCTGCGCCAGTCATGGACGTATGGAGACGACGTTGTCGCCGCGTATAATCGTTGTGTTGTCCGCCGCCTCGACGACCAGGTTCATGTGCTGGTCGTAGCCCACGAGCCGCCCCTCGTGGACATCGCCGTCCTTCAGGGTCACGACGACGTCGTCGCCGACGGCAGCCTCGAGCACGTCCAGGGGTCGGTTCCCGCGGTCACTCATATTCCAACGGGGAGCCACCGGGCGCATAAACGTACCGAACCACCAACGGGACGGGACGACCACCCACGCCAGACACCCACGCCGACGCGAATCGCGAGCGGTCGCCGCCGACCGTCGGTGCCCGACGAGGAATTTAACGCACGTCGGACCCGAGTCCGTCGCCCCACGTGCTGGGGCTGATGAATTATCCGGGAGCGGCGCGACGTCCACGGTCGATGGACCCGACGAATTTCCTGTTTCTGTCCCTCGATGCGGCCCTGATCGGAGATATCGCCTGGCAGGTAGCCAGGGAGGGCCACGACGTGAAGTACTACATCGAAGCTGGGACGGACGCGGAAATCGCGGACGGCTTCGTGCCGAAAACCGACGACTGGCGGGCCGAGGTCGACTGGGCGGACGTGATCGTCTTCGACGACATCTGGGTCGGGGACGAGGTGGGGACGGGGAAACTCGCCGAGGAGCTTCGAGCTGGCGGCCACGCCGTCGTCGGTGGCACGCCGAACACGGACAAACTAGAGGACGACCGGGGGTACGCGATGGAGGTCCTCGAGGACCACGACGTCGACTGCCTCGAGCATCGGGAGTTCACCGATTTCGACGAGGGCATCCAGTTCGTCACTGCCAGGCCGGGTCCCTACGTCATCAAGCCACTCGGGGAGGTCCAGAACGTCAAGCGGCTGCTCTACGTCGGCCGGGAGGACGATGGAAGCGACGTGATCGACGTGCTGAGAGCCTACAAGAAGGCGTGGGGCCACCGGATGAAGGGGTTCCAGCTCCAGCGTCGCGTCTCCGGCGTCGAGATCGCCATCTGTGGCTTCTTCAACGGCGAGCGGTTCCTCGAGCCGATCAACTTCAACTTCGAGCACAAGAAGCTGTTTCCCGGAAACATCGGTCCGTCGACGGGCGAGATGGGGACCTCGATGTTCTGGGCGGGCAGGAATCGGGTGTTCGCGCGGACCCTCGGCACGCTCGAAGGCTGGCTCGCCGACGAGGGCTACGTCGGGAGTATCGACCTCAACTGCATCGTGAACGACCAGGGGATCTACCCCCTGGAGTTCACGCCGCGCTTCGGCTATCCGACCATCGTCCTCCAGGCGGAAGGGATGAACACGCCCACCGGCGAGTTCCTCTACAAACTCGCCACCGGGGCGGACTTCGAAATCGACGTGCATCGGGGCTTCCAGGTCGCCGTCCGAATTTGCGTCCCGCCGTTCCCCTTCGACGACGAGAGGACCTTCGACGAGAACTCGCGGAACGCCGCCATCGTCTTCGACACCGACGACCGGGACGGGATTCACATCGAGGACACGAAGCGGGTCGACGGGCAGTGGCGAGTGGCGGGCGAATCCGGCATCGTCCTCGTGTCCACGGGAACGGGAGAGACGATGCGCGAGGCCCAGGAACGGGCCTACGCCCGGATCGACGACATCATCGTCCCGAACCTCTACTACCGCGACGACATCGGCGAGCGATGGATCGAGAGCGACGGCGACAGGCTCCAGGCCTGGGGCTACCTGGGACCGTAGACCGGTCGTCGTTCGTCCGCGCAACCACCCGCGTTTTCGATCGCGCGAAGACTCGGCGAGACAGCCGCTGGACCGAGTGGGGACAGGCGGAACTGGCGGGGCCACGTCCAGCGGTCCGCCCGCCTGCCGCCGTCGACCGCGCCGCCGGCCGAAACCGCTTTGGCCGTCCTGTCCGTCCGCTATGACATGGACGTGACACTCCTCGAGGTCCATCTGGAGGACGCCTCGTTCACCGCGCACGCCCCCTTCTCGGGCCGGACCGACGCAGACGAGGCCGGCGAACCGACCGAGTCGACGGACGCCGAAACCGAACGGCCCGGCATCGGCCCCTTCCTGCTCGGGCTGGCCGCCCTCGTCGCCCTCGCCTACCTCCTCCGCCGGCGCCGGAACGGCGGCACGGAACCCGTGCCGGACGAATCCGGGTCCGCGGACGCCGCGGCGTAGCGAGGCCAAGACATATCCCGATCGGTCGCCCACTCCCCCCATGGGATTCTATCGGAGCGTCCGTGCCGTCACGGGCGCCTCCGGATCGGGCGCCATCGACTGGACGGCCGTGGGCGACGCCGCCCGGGCCGCGACCGAGGCCGGCGACCTCGAAGTCTCCGAGGCAGAGCGGCGGGCCTACGCCACCGACGTGGCCGACGCACGCCGGGAGATCCGGGCGGCTTCCACGATCGACTTCGACCTGCCGGCGACCGTCGAAATCCAGCATCGCCACCACTGGATCGACGCCAACGTCGACACCTTCGAGCGACTCGTCAGTCCGCTCGAGTCCCGGACCGGGGCCGTCCCGGGCGCCGCTCGCGTCGTCAACACCGGCTCGATGGCCGTCGCACTCACCTTCCTGGCCAACCACGTCCTCGGGCAGTACGACCCACTCCTGCTGGCCGACCGCGACGATCACAAGCTGTACTTCGTCCGACCGAACATCCACCGCGTCGCCCGGCAACTCGACGTGCCCGTCCCCAGGTTCCGCCGCTGGATCGCCTTCCACGAGGTCGCCCACGCCGCCGAGTTCGGCGCGGCGCCCTGGCTGCCCGACCACCTCGAGGCGACCCTCGAGGAGACCATCGACGGCCTCGCCGACGGGCGCCTCGCCCGTGACTCGCTCGGGGACCTCGACACGACGATGACGGCGGTGGAGGGCTACGCGGAGCTGCTGATGGATCGGGCCTTCGACGAACGCTTCGCCGACCTCCGGCGAAAGGTCGAGGAGCGCCGTCGCGGCCGCGGACCGGTGGAGCGGCTGTTCCGCCGGATACTCGGCCTCAGCGTGAAGCGCCAGCAGTACGAGCGAGGCAAGGCGTTCTTCGACGCGGTCGCCGACGAACGCGGCGTGGCCGCCGCCGCCCGGGTGTGGGACTCGCCGGAGACCCTCCCCACGGACGAGGAACTCGACGACCCGGCCCGCTGGCTGGCACGGGTCGGGTAGGAAGCGCTGCCTCAGTCCGCGAGTGGCTCTTCCTCGCGAACCTCGCCGAAGGCGAAGTTCTCCCGCGCCTCCGTGATCTCGACCGTGACCCGGTCCCCGATCGTCGTCTCGGGGACGAAGACCACGTACCCCGGACCGATCCGTGCGATGCCGTCGCCCTGGTCGCCCACGTCCTCGATTTCGACCTCGCGAACCTCCCCCTCCTCGACGGGCGGACTGCGATGGGCGCCCCGGACGCCGCCCCGTGCCGCCTCGCGCGCCCCCTCGCTCGTCGTCTCGCCCGCGTCGGCCGGCGGCAACACGGCGATCCGGTACTTGCTCCCGTCCTCGAGGGCCCCGACCTCCAGTTCGGTCTGGGGCACCCGAATCGTCGACCTCCCCCCGGTCGTCTCGATCTCGGCCGTGTAAAGTGCTAGCACGTCATCAGGAATTTCCATACTATCGATTCCGACCCACAGTTCTGGGGGGAGGCCGTTGAACGTATCGGTTATCGGCCGTCTGTCGCCGATCCGGCAACGACACGCCTTTGCGGCTGGTCCCGGAACTCGGGGCATGGACGCGAAGCGGGAGCTGACCAGCGTGGACCTCGCGGCCCTCGATCGGGAGCTGTCCGCGTACGCGGGCGCCCGGTTCGAGAAGGCCTACCTGTATCCGGACGACATGGTCCGCTTCCGGCTGCGCGATTTCGACCGCGGTCGGGTCGAACTGCTGATCGACGTGCGCGATCCCAAGCACCTCCGGGTCGCGCCGCCCGAACACGTCCCGGACGCTCCCGAGCGGCCGCCGGACTTCGCGATGATGCTGCGCAACCGGCTGGAAGGGGCGGAACTCGCCGACGTCGAGCAGTTCGAATTCGACCGCATCGTCAGCCTGCGGTTCGAGCGCGACGACGACAGCACGACCGTCGTCGCCGAGCTGTTCGGCGACGGCAACCTGGCCGTGCTCGACGCCTCGGGAGCGGTGATCGACTCCCTCGAGACGGTGCGGCTCAAGTCCCGGACGGTCGCGCCCGGCGCCCAGTACGAGTTCCCCGAGGCCCGGTTCAACCCGCTGGCCGTCGACGAGGACGGCTTCGCCGCACGGCTGCGGGACTCGGACACGGACGTCGTCCGGACGCTGGCCACCCGGCTGAACTTCGGCGGGCTCTGGGCCGAGGAGCTGTGCACCCGGGCCGGCGTCGAGAAGACCCTCGACATCGCCGACGTCACCGACGACCAGGTTCGGGCCCTCTACGGCGAGGTGGAGCGCCTCGTGGAGACCCTCGAGGCGGCGTCCTTCGACCCGCGGGTCTACTACGAGACGGACGAGGAGGACGGGGACCGCCGACCGGTCGACGTGACCCCGGTCGCGATGGCCGAGTACCCGGCCCTCGAGTCGGACGTCTTCGACACCTTCAACGGCGCCGTCGACCACTACGTCAGGACCCTGGAGGCCCGCGACGCCGCGGCCCCGAGCGGCGAGCCCGCACGGCCCGATTTCGAGGAGGAGATAGAGACGAGACGGCGGATCATCGACCAGCAAGAGGGGGCCATCGAGGACTTCGAGGCACGGGCCGAGGCCGAGCGGGAGAAGGCCGAACTCCTCTACGCCAACTACGACCTGGTCGACGAGATCATCTCGACGGTCAGGGACGCGCGGTCGACGGGCGTCCCCTGGGAGGAGATCGAGGAGCGCTTCGACCAGGGTGCCGAACGCGGCATCGAGGCCGCACGGGCGGTGACCGACGTCGACGGGAGCGAAGCCACGGTGACGATCGACCTCGGCGAGTACGCGGTGAGCGTCGACGTCGAGACCGGCGTCGAGAAGAACGCCGACCGGCTGTACCGGGAGGCCAAACGCATCGAGGAGAAACGGGCCGGCGCCGAGGCCGCCGTCGAGGAGACGCGCTCGGAACTCGCCGACCTCCGGGACCGCCGCGAGTCCTGGGAGGCCGAGGAGGCGGACGCGACCGAGGACGAACCGGCCGAGGAGGCCGACGTCGACTGGCTCTCGAAGACGTCGATCCCGGTGCGGTCCACCGAGCAGTGGTACGAGGACTTCCGCTGGTTCCACACGAGCGACGACTTCCTCGTCATCGGCGGCCGCAACGCCGACCAGAACGAGGCCATCGTGGAGAAGTACCTGGAGCGCGGCGACCGGTTCTTCCACGCGCAGGCCCACGGCGGCCCCGCGACCGTCCTGAAGGCGACCGGGCCGAGCGAGCCGACCCGCGACGTCGACGTCCCCGATCGGAGCCTGGAGGAGGCCGCCCAGTTCGCCGTCTCGTACGCCTCGGTCTGGAAGGACGGCGCCTTCGCCGGCGACGTCTACATGGTCGACTCCGACCAGGTGAGCAAGACGCCGGAGAGCGGGGAGTACCTGGAGAAGGGCGGCTTCGCGATCCGCGGGGACCGGACCTACTTCGAGGACACGCCCGTCGGCGTGGCGGTCGGCATCACCTGCGAGCCGGAAACGCGGGTGATCGGCGGCCCGCCGAGCGCGATCGAGCCACGGGCCGCCACGAGCGTCCGCCTCGAACCCGGCAAGTTCGCCCAGAACGACGTCGCCAAGCGGGTCTACCGCGAGTTTCGCGACCGCTTCGCCGACGAGTCCTTCGTCCGGAAGGTCGCCAGCCCTGACCTGATCCAGGAGTTCCTCCCCCCGGGCGGGAGCCGGATCGTCGAATAGCCGAGTTTTATCCCCCGTCCGGCCGTCACTGCCCCCATGCTGGAAGACGCGCTGGCGTATCCACGTCGCGGCGAGAACGTGCTGGTGCGCCACCTGATCGGCGCCCTGCTCATGCTCGGGGGCTTCCTGTTCTTCCCGATCCTGCTGCTGTACGGCTATCTGGTCGGGGTCGTCAGGGGCCTCGCGGCCGGCGATCCGGATCCGCCCGAGTGGGCGGACTGGGAGGGACTGCTCGTTGACGGGATCAAGTACTTCGCCGTGTCGCTGGTCTACGGCCTCCCCGCCGCCGCGCTGTCGGGGTTCGTCGGCGTCGCCTCGGCGGGGCTGGCGGCCGGCGTCGCCGCGGACTCGCCCGGCGCGGTGTTGGGATTTGCGGGCATCGTCGGACTGTTCGCCCTTCTCAGCGCCGTCGTCGGGCTCGCGGCCGGCTACCTCCTCCCGGCCGCGATCGTCCACTTCGTCCTCGAGGAGGACGTCTGGGCGGCGTTTCACCTCCGCACGATCGCCTCGAACGCGCTGACCCGGCCCTACTTCGTGGCCTGGCTCAAGACCATCGCCGTCGGACTCGTCCTCGCCGTCGTGGGCGGGATCCTGATGATATTCTTCCTCGTCGGCCTGCTCGTCTTCTTCTACCTCGCCGTCGTCGGGACGTACCTCCTGACCGACGGCTACCTCGCGGGAGCCGGCCACGACGCCGCGCCGGGCGCGGACGCCGCGTAGCCCGGCGGATACCGGAGGGCACAAACCCCGTCCCGTCCCAGCGGGGGTATGCGCGTCGCCGAGCGCGAGCAGGTCGAGGGTGGCCGCGAGCGCGTGACGCTCGTCCCCGAGAGCCTCGACGACCTCTGGCACCTCTCCCACGTCGTGGAGCCGGGGGACCGCGTCGCCGGCGACACCACCCGCCGGATTCAGCGCGAGGACGACCAGCTCCGGGACACCGGCGGCGAGCGCGAGCACCTCTGGGTGGCCATCGCCGTCGAGGACGTCGAGTTCGCGAAGTTCGCCAACCGCCTCCGGGTCGGGGGCGAGATCGTCGGGTGCTCCCGGGAGGACCAGCTCGGCCACCACCACACGCTCAACGTCGAGCGACACGACGAGATCAGCGTCGAGAAGCGCTGGAAGCCCGACCAGCGCGAGCGCATCGAGGCGGCGGTCGAGGCCAGCGAGAACCCCGACGTCGCCATCGCGACCGTCGAGGAGGGCGAGGCCCACGTCCACACGGTCGCGCAGTTCGGCACGGAGGAACGGGCCTCGATCACTGCCCCCACCGGCAAGGGGGAGTACGCCCGCCCCCGCTCGGAACTGTTCGCGGAGTTGACTGACGTCCTCCGCCGGCTGGACGTCGACGCCATCGTCCTGGCGGGCCCGGGCTTCACGAAGCGGGACGCCCTCGACTACATCAGGGATGAGGCCCCCGCGGTCGCGGACCTGATCACGACCGTCGACACGAGCGCCGTCGGCGACCGCGGGGTCCACGAGGTCCTCAAGCGCGGGGCCGTCGAGGACGTCCAGCAGCGGACCCGCATCGCCGAGGAGTCCGAACTGATCGACGAACTGACCGGGCGAATCGCCGAGGGGGCGAAGGTCGCCTACGGCCCCGACCAGGTCGCCGAGGCCGCCGAGTACGGCGCCGTCGAGGAACTCCTCGTGCTCGACGAGCGCCTGCGTGCCGAGCGTCGCGGCGAGGGCGACTGGAACGTCGACGTCGACGCCGTCATCGAGTCCGTCGAGCAGCAGGGCGGGGACGTGACCGTCTTCTCGAGCGAGTTCGACCCCGGCCGGCAACTGGCGAACCTCGGCGGCATCGCGGCCCTGCTCCGCTACCGGATCACCTAGCGCCACCGTTTCAGCGGGTGATAATGGGTGGGGCTGATTTTTGGTGGGTGCCTCGCAACGAGTGGCAACGCCACTCCACCGGATCATGGAACCCGAAGACCCCGTCGGCTCGCGCGACCGGACTGCACGGACCGTCGGTCAGATCGTCAAGTACAGCCGGGAGGTCAACCAGTCCGAGACCGTCGACCAGGTCGCCTCGCTGACCATCGAGGCGCTGGTCCACGTCCTCGAGGGCCACCCCGAGCCGACGGTCGTGGAACTCGCCGGGGGCGAGCAGCGGGTCCTCGGGAGCATGACGGCCGGCGATCCCGGCGGCCCCGTGGTCGGGAGAGCCATCGACGCCGACCGGCCCGTCGTCCGCACGGCCACCGACGTCCCGATGGCGGACCTGGACGCCGTTCACCTGAGCGGCAACCGGCCCAGCTTCGAGGCCGGCGAGGCGGCCACCGTCGCGGCACCGAGCGTCCGACCCACCGACGACGGCGACGCCGGCGTCGTGCTGGTCGTGCGATGGGCGACCCTCGACGTCGTCGAGCCCTACCACGTCAAGCCCCTCGAGTACCTCGCCGACCACGTCGCGACGGCCGTCCTCAAAATCAGATCCCGGGAACGCCTCGAACGCGCGCGGAACGACCTCGCCACGCGCAAGCGGATGGTCGAACTGTACGACCGGCTGCTCCGGCACGACCTCGGGAACGACCTGCAGGTCATCACCGGCTTCACCGAGGCCCTCCAGCCGCTGGTCGAGGACCCGCAGGCCGCGGAGTACGCGACCCGGATCGAGGACGCGGCCCAGTCGGCCGTCGACCTGATCGGCCGCGTCGGCGACATCGTCAAAACCCTGGAGCGAGAGCGCGAGCCCGTGGCCCGATCCCTCCGGCCGATCGTGGAGTCGGCGGTCGCGGAAACCGACCAGAAGTACGAGTCCCTCGCTATCTCCGCCGACCCGGAATCCTTCGAGTGTGAGGTCTACGCCGGCGACCTCCTGGAGACGGTGTTCTCGAACATCCTCTCGAACGCGGCCGTCCACAACGACGGTCCCGTCACCGTCGAAGTCGACGCCGACCGGCCCAATCGAGACACCGTCGTACTCGTCTTCGCCGACGACGGCGTGGGCGTCCCGCCCGAGCGCCGCGAGGAGGTCTTCGAGATGGGGACGAAAGGCCCGGACAGCGACGGGACGGGGCTCGGCCTGGGTTTCGTCCAGGCGCTGACGGAGTCCTACGGCGGGACCGTCACGCTCGAGGCGAGTCCGGCCGGCGGCGCGGAACTCCGGGTGACCCTCGACCGGGCCTAATCGAGGCTCAGCCGCAGGCCGTCCTCGGCGAAGCGAACGTCCCCGTCGTAGTGCTCGGCGATGGAGTCGAGCATCTCCTCGTGACGGCCGTTCGTGTGCGGGTAGAGGTGGGTCAGGTACACGCGGCCGACCTCGGCGTCGGCGGCCGCCAGCGCCTCGCCGAGGGACTGTGGCGTCGGGTGGTTGGACACGTCGACGTCGTCCGGGAACGAGCAGTCGTGGGCGAGGACCGCGGCGCCGTCGGCGAACTCGATCAGCTCGGGGAAGGCCTCGCTGTCCCCGCTGAAGAC
>Ga0207797_1002072_pt1 | contig 14134 bp, 10 predicted proteins | sample PRCRCaboRojoPR_6_FD_187275 | JGI IMG/M metagenome (GOLD analysis project Ga0207797, IMG submission 187275) | Marine sediment microbial community from Cabo Rojo, Puerto Rico - PR CR 10% Liquid 1 (SPAdes) | ecosystem: Environmental > Aquatic > Marine > Coastal > Sediment | place: Cabo Rojo, Puerto... | reverse complement strand
CCCGCCCGTCGCCAGCAGGTCGTGGGCCTCGATCACCTCGTCGAGCCGCGTCTCGTCGACCGGGCGACCGTATGGGTAGTACCGTTCGATGGCGTCGAGGTCGGGTGCCAGATCGAGCGCCGCGTCCGGATCGGCGTACCGGAACGGATGGGCCAGCGAGACGACCGCCGACGCGTCGGCGAGGAGGTCGAGGCCGCGTTCGACGCTCGGCACCACCCGCGAGACGTAACAGGGCCCGTCGTCGCCGATGAACCGCTCGAACGCACCCGCGTAGTCGCAGTCGGCCTCGCTCGCGTCCACCGCGCGGGCGACGTGGGGCCGCCCGACGCCGGGGTCGAACGACACGTCCAGCGACACGTCGAGGCGGTCCTCGACCCGTTCGGCCATGCGCTGGGCTCGCTCGATCCGGTCGGTCTGGATGCGGTCGAGTTCCGCCTCGAGTGCCGGCGTCTCCCTGACGCCGTAGCCCAGCAGGTCGACCCGGCCCGTGGCCGTCTCGACCTGCAGTTCGATCCCCCGGATCACCGTCACGCCGTCGAGCGTCGTCACGGGCGCGTCCAGTTCCGGCTGCAGGCGGTCGTGGTCGGTCACGGCGACGACGTCGACGCCGGCACGCCGCGCCGCCGCGGGGAGTTCGGGGACCGTCAGCCGACCGTCCGAAGCCGTCGTGTGTACGTGCAGGTCGGCGACCACGTCCATACGCACCCCTCGCTACCGCCGCCGATATGCCTTGCGACCACGTCTCGTGTGAGCGATTCTCAATTAAGGATGATTATAGACTTGGCTCTGTTTAAGGTCGTGCATGGAAAAACATTATAGTTATCGACTGTGTTGGACCTGTTGATGAAGTTCAACGGCACTGGCGAGATGATCGACGCTCTGGAATTCCCGATCACCACCGACGAAATCATCGCCGATCACGGCGACCACGAACTCGAGCTCCAGCGCGGGACCGAGCGAGTCGGCGACGTCCTCGAACGCCTCGGGACCGAGGAGTTCGAGGGCCCCGAGGACGTCCGCCTCTCCGTCCGCTCCGCCGTCGGTCACAAGGCCATCGGCCGACGCTTCTACAGCGACCGTGACCCGACGGCCCTCGGCGAGAGCGGCCCGACCCCGCTGTCGCTCTGAGGCCGCGCTCCCGGCGGTCCCCGCGTGCTACCATCGTTTCTGGCGGTAGACTACGCCAGCACCGACTCCAGTTCTAGCGGCACCGATCCCTTCGTGTAGCCAGTTACGCGGCCGTCCGGTCGCATCCGGTAGACGACGGCCGGTCGGTGGCCCACGTCCGGTTGCGCGTCCCTGACGGCGAACCAGTCGTCGTCCGGGAACGACGAGCAGTCGACGAACAGGACGACGCCGCCCGCGTGGGCGGATAGCTGGCCGTCCGTCTTCGTCTTCGCCGTGTCGCGCACGGCGGCGACGGGCGTCCCCGCCGACCGACGATTCGGGGGAAGCGGCCGCGTCACCTCCACCAGCGGCTGTTGGCCGTCCGGCGCCTGTGCCTGGAAGTCGATGGAGTGCCCCGTCGTCACCTCGATTTCGGGCACCACGTCGTAGCCGGCGTCGACGAGGAGTTTCGCGGCGTGGAACTCCCCCATCGTCGCCGCCATCCGCGTCAGATCCAGCCGTTCGGAGGTGCCGAGTTTCCCCGCCATCGTCTCCCGGTAGTCGTCGAGGACGCCCGTAGAGAGGAAGGACTCGTAGAAGTCGAGGGCGTCGTCACGGCTCGTGTCGGGGAACCCGCCCGCGTGCTCGTCGAAGAAGTCGCGGGTGGTCCACCGGCCGTCCTTCGAGAGGAAGACGGGGAGGAAGAACCACGAGAGGTGGGGGTACGCGTCGAGCCACGGCGACTGCTCGTGGAGTTCGGCGCGGAGTTCGCGTTCGGCCCACTCCGCGACCGGGGTGGGCACCTCCTCGAACCCGTACTTGTCGGTGCGCCAGAGGCTCGACGGCGTCTCGGTGTTGCCCAGCCAGTACGCCTCGCCGTCGGTCCAGCAAAAGAGCGCGGTGTCGCCGTTGTCCACGTCGAACCGCCGGGCGTCGTAGCCCTCGGGCGGCTTGAACCACGGGCGACTACTCGTCGCGCCGAGGTTGGCGTCGAGCGGATCGAACACCTCGGCGCGTACGCGGCCCTCGGTCCAGCGGCCGGGGGCGTGTCGAAAACGGAGCGGTCGTGCCACGCCGGCAGTAGATGCCCGGCCGATTTACACCTTCCGTGTCCTTCGCCGCCACCGACACGTCTATCACCGTGGTTCGTGAACCCGGCTCACGGATGAGTGATCGGCGGACGGCCATCGTCGAGGGGTCGATTCCGCGCACCCTCGTGGGTCTCGCACTACCGCTGGTCGCCCAGAACGTCGTCCGCGTCGCTCAGCAGGTCGTCGACACCTTCTGGCTCGGTCGCCTCGGCGAGACGGCCGTCGCCGCCGTCGGCCTCACAATTCCCGTCCTCGGCGTCCTCTTCGCCCTCCTCGTCACGCCCTTCGTCGGCACGCAGATCCTCGTCTCCCAGCGCGTCGGCGCCGACGACGACGCCGGCGCCCGTCGCATGGTCGTCCACGGCTTCGCCCTCGCCGTCGTCGTCGGCGCCCTCGTCGGCGCCGCCGTCTTCCTCGGCGCGGACCCCGTCGTCCGCCTCGTCGGCGCCGGGCCCGACGTGGCGCCGCCCGCCGCCCTCTATCTCGCCACGGTCGCTCTCGGCCTCCCCCTCGCGGGCGCGAGCGACGCCCTCGAAGCCGGCTTCGTCGGCCGCGGCGACTCCCGTGCCTCCCTCTGGATCAACGTCGCCACCGTCGCCGTCAACGTCGTCCTCGACCCCATCCTCATCTTCGGGTTCGGCCCCATCGCCGGCATGGGCGTCCGCGGCGCGGCGCTCGCGACGGTCGCCGGCTACGCCTCGGGTCTCCTGCTCGCCCTCGCCCTCGCGCTCGGCCCGCGGATGAACCTCTCGCGCCGGCACCTCACGCTCACCGCCGCCGACTTCCGAGAACTCCTCTCCGTCGGCGCCCCGATCACCGGCCGGCAGGTCGTCAGCCAGTCCGTCCGCGTCCTCCTCGTGGGGGTCGTCGCCGTCGCCGGCGGCGCCGCGGGCCTCGCCGCCTACACCATCGGCGCCCGCGTCGCCAGCGTCGCCGTCCTCCCCTCGCGCGGCCTCGGGCAGGCCGCCCAGAGCATGGTCGGCCAGAACGTCGGCGCCGACCGCCCGGACCGCGCCCGGCGGACCACCCGCGTCGGCGTCGGCGTCGCCGCCGGGGCGCTCGCCTGCCTCGGCGTCGTCCAGTGGCTCGTTCCCGTCCCCGTCGCCCGCCTGTTCGTCCCGAACCTGTCCGGCGACGGCCTCGCGCTCACCGTCCAGTACCTCACCATCCTCGCCTACGGCTACCCCGCTATCGGCGCCGTGGACCTCCTGCTGGCCGGGTTCAACGGCGCGAGCCGCACCCGGACGAGTTTCGTCGCCGACCTCCTGAAATACTGGGCGGTGCGCCTGCCCGTCGCCGTCCTCGCGCTCCCGGCCACGGCGTCGGTCTCCGTGCTCGGCGTGACCGTCACCCCCGGCCTCGACCTGGGGATGCCCGCCGTCTTCTGGGCGGTCACGGGATCGAACGTCGTCGCCGCGGTGGGCGTGGGCGCGTACTACGCCCGCGCGGTCCGAGGTGGGCTGTTCGCGGACGCCGCGGCGGACGTGGCGACGGACGGGGCCGACGACGAGACGGCGGCCGACCCCGACGCGGCCGCCGATCCCACCGACTGATAGGGGGGTATCGTAACTGTCCATAGATTCTCGCCGGACCGCCCCGGCGAGAATCTACGATGACTTCCGATGATCCCTATGAACGACCGCTCGGCGGTCGACGGACGCGATTCCCGCGGAAGCGAAGGCTATTGGTGCCGTGGCAGTAACTCGCACACATGGCCCCCGCAGACGATAGCGACTCCGACCGCCCCACCTACGTCTACTGCCCCGACTGCGGGACGCGGGCGTCCGCCGACTGGTCGTTCTGCCGGCGGTGCGAAGCGTCGCTCGACGACGCCGAACCGGCCGATGGGACACTGACCGTCAGGAACGACGGCGAGGAGGTCGACCTCTCCGAGCAGCTCTCCGGGGATCCGGGCTGTCCGAAGTGCGGGCACACGGACGCTGAAGTCGACGACATCGCGACGACGGGCGCCGGTTTCTCGCGGCTGTTCGACGTGCAGAACCGGCGATACAGGGCCGTCTCCTGCACCCGTTGTGGCTACACGGAGTTCTACAAGGGACGACGGCCGAACGAGGTCCTCGACCTGTTCATCGGGTGATACTGCGCGACTGTGCCGCTCCGGAGTGGCGACGGAAACGCCTTTGACGCCCCGGTCCCCGGACTCAGATATGCTTCCTCACGGCGCCCACGTTCGCGTTCGCGCGCGTCACCCCCGTTCGGAGGTGCCGACCGCGTGAAGGTCGCCGACGCCGTCCCCGAGTTCGCCGACGCCTTCGACTTCGACGAGTTCAACGCGATGCAACGCGAGGCGTTGCCCGTCCTCGTCGAGACGGACCACAACGTCGTCGCGTCGGCGCCGACGGCGAGCGGCAAGACCGCACTCGCCGAACTCGCCATCTGCAAGACGCTCCGCGACGGCGGCACCGCGCTCTTTATCGCCCCCATGCGCGCGCTCACCAACGAGAAGGAGAGCGAGTGGGAGCGTTTCGAGGCCCTCGGCTACTCCGTCTACGTCGTCACCGGCGAACGCGACCTGAACCCGCGGCGCGCCCGCCACGCCGACGTACTCGTCATGACGCCCGAGAAGGTCGACTCGGCCACTCGCAAACACGACTCCCGACGCTACGACTTCGTGACCGACGTGGACTGTGTCGTCATCGACGAGGTCCACCTCCTCGACTCGGAGCGCCGCGGGGGCGTCCTCGAAGTCACCGTCTCCCGCCTTCGTCGGCTCTGTGACCCTCGGTTCGTCGCCCTCTCCGCGACGATGCCGAACGTCGAGGACGTGGCCGCGTGGCTCGACGCCCCGCCCGAGGCCACCTTCGCCTTCGGCGACGATTACCGCCCCGTCGACCTCCAGACCGGCGTCAAGACCTACACACACGGCGAGAACTCCTTCGCCGACAAGTACCGCCGGCTCTACCGCGCCCTCGACCTCGCCGAACCCCACGTCCGCGAGGACGGGCAGGCCCTCGTCTTCGTCGCCTCCCGGCAGGACGCCGTCAGCGCCGCCGCCAAGACCCGCGACGAACTCGCCGAACGCGACGTCCCGGTCGGCGCCCGTGGCGACTACGACTTCCACAACGACGCGAAGGAGTTGAGCGACGACCGCCTCCACAAGGCCGTCCTCGACGGCGTCGCCTTCCACCACGCCGGCCTCTCGAAGGACGACCGCGACCGGATCGAGCAGTGGTTCAAAGAGGGGAAGATTTCCATCCTCTTCTCCACCTCGACGCTCGCCTGGGGCGTCAACCTCCCCGCCCGCTGTGTCATCGTCCGCGACACCAAGTACCACGATCCGCTGGAGGGCGAGGTGGACATCAGCCCCCTCGACCTCCTGCAGATGCTCGGGAGAGCCGGGCGACCGGGGTACGACGACGTGGGCTACGGCTGGGTGGTCTGTGACCGCTCGGACGCCGACCGCTACCGTCGCCTCCTGCGCGAGGGGACCGAAATCGAGTCCCACCTCGCGGCCGACCTCGACGCCCACCTCAACGCCGAAATCGCGATGGGGACCATCGACGACCTGGACGACGTGCTCGGCTGGCTAGAGACGACCTACTACTACGTGCGCGCGGCCTCGGAACCCGCCGCCTACGACTTCGACGGCCTCCGCGACCGGGTGCGCGACACCCTCGACTCGCTGGTTTCCCGGGGCTTCGTCGCAATGGGCGACGACCTCGCCATCGACTCGACGGCGCTCGGCCGCCTCGCCTCGAAGTACTACCTCCGGCTCTCGACCGCCGAGGCGTTTCACGATCTGGCCGGCCGGGAGCGCATCGACGTCGACGCGGTACTGGAGACGGTCGCCGGCGCCGCCGAGTTCGACTCCGTCTCGGCGCGCCAGTCGGAGCAGGACGCGGTCGAGGCGGTCCTCGGGAGCGGTGGCGACACCCTCGAAGACGGCGGCGCGCGCAAGGTCCTCGCCATCCTCCGGGCCTCGACGAGCGACTCCGTGCCCGCCGACCTGCGGAGCGACGCGTGGATCATCCGCCGGAACGCCCTCCGTCTCCTCGCCGCCCTCCGGGAGTTCCTCGCCCGCTTCGCCGGCCCGCGAGCCGCCAACCTCGCCCGTCGCCTCGAAGCCCGGATCGAACACGGCGTCAGCCGCGACGCCGTCTCGCTCACCGCCGTCGACGGAATCGGCGCCGGTCGCGCCCGAAACCTCGCCGCCGGCGGCCTCTCCCGCCCCGCCGACGTCGTCGACGCGGGCGCCGACGAACTCGAACGCGCCGGCCTCGCCGCCGGCGTCGCCGAACGCGTCGTGAACGCCGCCGCCGACCTCCCTGCCATCGCGGTCGACTGGGGCGACGTGCCCGATTCGGTGGCCGCCGGCGACAGCGAGATGTGCGAGGTCCGGGTTCGAAACGCCGGCGGCGGCGCCCGCGTCGGCGTCCGCGTCACCGTCAACGGCGTCGAGATGCACGCGAAGGAGACCTACCTCTCGGACGTGACGACGGTGCCGGTGGGGGTGTTCGGTGCTGACGCCGACGAACTCGACTTCCAGGTCGAGGTGACGTTTCCGGAGTTACCGATCCGGCCGTTCGTGGGGGGGCGGACGGTCCGGGTGGCGTAACCGACTACGCCCCGGCCAGCAACTCGTCGATCAGCGCCCGGAGCGCCGCGGGGTCGTCGGCCCGGTAGTCGGCCAGTTCGACCGCCGTGGAGTCGCCGCCGTAGGCAATCGTGGGAATCCCCGCTCGCGTCGCCGCCCGGACGCCGTTCGGGGAGTCCTCGACGGCGACGCAGTCCGCGGGGTCGGCGTCGACCGCCGCCGCGGCCGTCGCGTACACGTCCGGCGCCGGCTTTCCCGGCCCGTCGATGTCTTCGGTGCTCACGACGGCGTCCACGTCGAGGTCGAACCGCTCGACGACGCGGTCGATCCACGTGTGCGGGCTGGAGGAGACGACGGCGATTCGGACGCCGCAGTCTCGCAGATTCGCGACCAGATCGAGAAACCCCGGCATTAGGTCGGCGCCGTCGTAGAGGTCCGCGGCCGCCGACTCGTAGAGGTTCAGAAATTCCTCGCGGTCCAGTGCCATCTCGTAGCGCTCGGCGAGGTAGTCGTAGGTCTCGCGGTAGTTGATGCCGCGAATCTCCGCCTGCGTGGGGTCGCCGTCCGCGACGGCGGCGGGGAGGATGACCTCCGCCTCGCGGGCGCGCCAGAACTCTTCGGTATCGACGATCACCCCGTCCATGTCGAACAGCACCGCGTCCATACGAACCGACCGCTCCCCATCGCCGAAAGCCCTTCGTCCGAGGCTTTTCATCCGGAGACGGGGCCACCGCGCGGCATGGCAGACGCCATCCGCGCCTTCGCCGGCGACTGCACCGTCGAAACCGACGACCGCACCCACCGCGGCCGGGTGCTCGTCCTCGTCAAACCCGACCGGACCGTCCTCGTCCACGACGCCGACGGCTACCAGCCCGTCGCGTGGCTCACCCGTGCCGACAGCGTCACCGTCGAGACGGGCGGCGACGGGTTCGGCCTCACGGCCCACCTCGACGACCGGACGCTCCGCGTGACCGCCGACCGCATCCGCCGGTCGGTGTACCGGATCACCGAGGCCGGCGTGCCGGTCGGGACGCATCCCGAGACTGGTGGGCCGCTGGTCCGAACCGGTGGGGCGGTCGTCGACCTCGACGCGGGGACGCGCTACCCGCTGGTGGCCGGCGCGACGGTCCTCGACGCTCGCTGTCCCGACTGCGGCCTCCCGACGATGCGCGTCGACCGCGGCGCCACCTTCGAGGTGTGCATCGACCGCGCCTGTGACCCCCTCGACGGCGCGGTGCGCGAGCGGTTCGACCGTGCGTGGACCTGTCCCGACTGTGGCGACGACCTGCGGATCATCCGCCGTCGCGGACGCCTGCTCGCCGGCTGTGACGCCTACCCCGACTGCGAGACGGCCTTCACGATTCCCGCCGGCGTCGTCGTCGACGACTGTGACTGTGGCCTCCCCGTCTTCGAGACGGCGACGGGGCGGCGGTGTCTGGACGGGACTTGCGACCGATAGCCACCGCAGACCCTTTAGCCCCGCCCCGCCCCCACACGCGTATGCAAGGGACGTTCGAGGGCGGCACCGTCCGGGTCGGCGGCGACGCCCGCCAGCGATTCTACGACGCCCGTGGCTACGGCCGACCGCTCGAGGGCAACCGGATCGAACTCGCGCCGGTCGAGGCGGCCCACCTCCTCTTTCGCGGTGACCTCGACGGCGTGGTCGGCTCCGACGGCGAGGCCATGGACTTCCGAACCTTTCTCGTCGCCACCGACGTCGCCCTCGAGTTCGTCGTCTACAAGGACCTCCGGGACCGGGGGTTCTACCTCTCGCCCGCCCGCGATGGATGGGTCGACGCCGACGACGCGGGCGCCGCTTCCGACACCGACTTCGTCGTCTACCCGCGCGGGAAGGGGCCGGCGGACGACGAGGTGGCCTATCGCGTCCGCGTCGCCGGCGAGCGCGAGACCATCGCCGCCGCGGCGCTCGGCGAGGTGGTCCTCGCCGTCGTCGACGAGGAGGGGGAACTCACGTACTTCGAGACGGGACGGCCGGACGCGGCGGGGGACGCCGACGCCGAGGGGTCCCGCTACGACCCGCCCGTGGGTCTCGACGCCGCGCTCCTCGCCGACCGGGCGGTGGTGTGGGACCCGCCCGCCGACCTCCACGACCGCGGCTTCTACGGCCAGCGCCTCCACGGCCGGAACGCGGAGTCCGGGCCGCTCCAGTTGTCGCTCGTGGAGGCGGCCTACCTCGCCCGCCGGGGCGCCCTCGCGCTCGACGAACCCCGCGTGGTCGAGCGTGGCCGGGACGTGGAGGGCGAGCGCTTCGACCGTCGCCTGCGCGCCTACGCCGCGCTTCGGGCCGCCGGGAGCGTCCCCAAGAGCGGGTTCAAGTTCGGCGCCGACTTCCGCACCTACGACACCTTCACCACCGTCGACGAGATGGACCACTCGACGCGCCTGATCCGCGTCGTCGCGCCCGATCACACCTTCCTGCCGCGGGACCTCTCGCTCGACGTGCGGCTGGCGGGCGGGGTCCGGAAGCGAATGGTTTTTGCGCTGACCGACGTGAACGAGGGGATAGACTGGCTCTCGGTCGCCCGACTCACGCCCTAACATGACACGAGACACCCCCGTGGACGACGCCGATATCGACGACCCGAGCGAGACGACCGTTACCGACGGCGGGAGCGATACCGCCGCCGGTGCCGACGACGTGGCGCTCGATCCGTGGGGCTCCTCGACCGTCTCGGACTACCGCAAACTGTTCGACGAGTTCGGCATCGAGACGTTCGACGACGTCCTCGACGAGGTGCCCAACCCCCACTACCTGATGCGCCGGGGCGTCATCTTCGGCCACCGCGACTACCGCCCCGTCGCGCGGGCGCTCCGCGAGGGCGAGGACGCCGCCGTCCTCTCCGGCTTCATGCCCACCGGCGACCCCCACATCGGGCACAAACTCGTCTTCGACGAGATCATCTGGCATCAGGAGCAGGGCGCCGACGCCTACGGCCTCATCGCCGACCTGGAGGCCCACAGCGCTCGCGGCCTCTCGTGGGACGAAATCGACGACCACGCCCGCGACTACCTGCTCTCCCTGCTTGCGCTGGGGTTCGACCCCGAGGAGGGCGAACTCTACCGACAGTCCACCAACCGCGAGGTGCAGGACCTCGCGTTCGAACTCGGGTCGAACGCTCGATTCGCGGAGTTCGAGGGCATCTACGGCTTCGACGGCGAAACCTCCGTCTCCCACATGCAGTCGGTCGTCACGCAGATGGCGGACATCCTCTACCCCCAGTTGGACGGCCCGAAGCCGACGGTCATCCCCGTCGGCCCCGATCAGGACCCGCACATGCGGCTGGCTCGCGACGTGGCCGCGCGGATGCGCTACTTCAAGGTGACCGAGGCGTACGCGAGTTTCGAGGCCGACGCCGCGGAACGCGACCACCTCGCGGCCGCCTACGCCGCGCTCGAAGACGATATGGACACCGTGCGCTGTGAGGACGCGGCCGACTGGCTGGAGGCGGAGATGGCGCCAGACGCCGTCCGTAACGCCGTGATGGAGAAACTCCGCGCCGCGGGGAAGGAGCCGCTCCGTCCCCGCGTGCGCTTCCTCGACCGCAACGCGACCGACGAGGCGTTCGACGCCCTCGTCGAGGCGGTGCCGGGGGAGAAACGCCGGTACGAGGAGCACATCGACGCCTTCGAGATGGACCGCGAGGACGCCGAGGAACTCGCCCGGGAGGTGGAAGTCGACCACGGTGGCTACGGCTTCCTGCCGCCCTCGTCCATCTACCACCGGTTCATGACCGGCCTGACGGGCGGGAAGATGTCCTCCTCCGTTCCCGCGAGCCACATCTCCCTGCTCGACGACCCCGAGGACGGTTACGACAAGGTGAAGTCGGCGACGACTGGCGGGCGCGAGACGGCCGACCTCCAGCGCGAACTCGGCGGCGAGGCCGACGACTGTCCCGTCTACGAACTCTACGCCTACCTGCTCGCGGGCGACGACGACGAGTTCGCGACCGAGGTGTACGAGGAGTGCGTCGGCGGCGAGCGGCTCTGTGGCGGCTGTAAGGAACAGGCCGCCGAACTCATGCGCGAGTTCCTCGAAGACCACCAGGAGAAACGCGAGGAGATGGAAGCGGTTCTGGAGGACCTGGACATCGACCTCGACTCGGATCGGCGGGGCATCCCCGGCGACGGGCACTAGAGTGTGTGAGCGGCTGACACACCTTTCAGAACGCTTTTGACTCGCGGGGTGAATCCTTCGTCTATGGCGACCGAACCCGCCACGACCGACTCGCTCGCCCGCGAAGCGACCGCGCTCGGGTTCGGCTTCTTTACCCTCCACCGCTAGGTCGGCGGACTCCGCCTGCGGTGGGTGGACGAAATCGACCCGTTCGGTCGGCCACCGCTCGACGGTGGGCTTCGGAACTGCTAACTGGCCAGCTTGGGTGGACGTGGACAAGAACGAGTACGATATCGAGTATGCGACTCCCGGAATCACAGGTCGCGGTGTTGGAAGCCGCGAGTGCGACGGACGAACGGACGATAGAACAGCTAAGCGAGGCGACGGGCCTGAAACCGGAGACGGTGACCGGCGCGGCCTTCGACCTCGAAGACGCGGGACTGGTGGCAGTCACCGCCACCGAGGCGGTGTCCTACGCCGTCACCGACGAGGGCGAGACGTACGCCGACGCGGGCCTCCCCGAGGTGCGTCTCTACCGCGCCGCCGTCGACGCCGGCGCCGCCGACGCGCCCGTCTCGATGGGCGAGGTCATCGGGGCGGCGAACCTCGACGGCCCCGAGGTGGACATCGCCCTCGCCAACTACGCCCGCAAGGGGTACGGCGAGGTGGAGTCGGGACGGATCAGCGCCGACCCGGACGCCGACCCCGATGCGGATAGCGAGGCGGCGGCGCTCGCGTCGCTGGTCGCCGGCGACGAGGTGGCGGACGCGGACGCCCTCGACCAACTCGAACGCCGCGGCCTCGCAGAACGAAACGAGCGCGCCGTTCGCTCCGTCACCCTCTCCGACGAGGGCGTCACCGCGCTGATGGAGGGCGTCGACGTGGCCGAGACGGTCGACCGTCTCACGCCCGAGATGCTGACCTCCGGCGAGTGGCAGGACGTGGAGTTCACGCCCTACAACGTCGAGGCCGACGCACCCGAGACGCGCGGGGGCAAGGTCCACATCCTGCGCCAGACCGCCGAGCGCGTGAAGGACACGCTCGTCGGCATGGGCTTCCAGGAGATGGACGGTCCGCACGCCGACTCGGAGTTCTGGATCAACGACTGCCTGTTCATGCCGCAGGACCATCCGGCGCGCACCCACTGGGACCAGTTCGCCCTCGACGTGCCGCCGATGCGGGACATCCCGGAGGACTTGCTGGAACGCGTCCGCTCGGCCCATCTGGAGGGCGTGGGTCCCGACGGCGACGGCTACCACTCGCCGTGGACCGAGGAGGTGGCCCGCGAAATCGACCTGCGCGGCCACACCACCTCGCTCTCGATGCGCTACCTCTCCGGGCACGAAATCGGCGACCTCGAACCGCCGGAGCGCTTCTTCAGCGTCGAGAAGGTGTACCGCAACGACACGCTCGACCCGACGCACCTGCTCGAGTTCTTCCAGATCGAGGGGTGGGTGATGGCCGAGGACCTCTCGGTGCGCGACCTGATGGGCACCTTCGAGGAGTTCTACGAGCAGTTCGGCATCACCGACCTGCAGTTCAAACCGCACTACAACCCCTACACCGAACCGAGCTTCGAACTGTTCGGTACCCACCCCGAAACCGGGGAACTCATCGAAATCGGCAACAGCGGCATGTTCCGCGAGGAGGTCCTCCGTCCCCTCGGCGTCGAGTGTGACGTGATGGCGTGGGGCCTCGCCCTCGAACGACTCCTGATGCTCATGTACGGCTTCGACGACATCCGCGACGTGCACGGGACGCTCTGTGACCTCGACCTCCTGCGGGAGACGGAGGTGCTTCACTGATGCCCGTCGTCGACGTCGACGCCGACGAACTCCGGCGGCTGACGGGCCACGAGGAGAAATCGGACGACGAGTTGATCGACGACCTGTTCGCCCTCGGCCTCGAGTACGAGGGCGAGACGGAGGACGGCGAACTCCAGTTGGAGTTCGGCCCCGACCGCCTCGACCGCCTCTCGGTCGAGGGCGTCGCCCGGTCGCTCCGCTACCAGTACGGCGACGACCGCGGCGTCTACGTCCCAAACACGAACGACCCCGACTGGACCATCGAAGTCGACGAGTCGGTGCCCGACGAGCGACCGTACGTCACCGGCGCGGTGATCCGCGGGGTCGACCTGGACGACGCCGCTCTCGACTCCCTGATCCAGTTGCAGGAGAAACTCCACGCGACGATGGGCCGCAAGCGGGAGAAGGGCGCTATCGGCATCCACGACCTCACGATGCTGAAAGGCGAGGTGTTGAGCGAGGACGCCCGCGACGGCCACGCCATCACCTACCGCGGCGTCGACCCCGAGGGCGACCGGTTCGTCCCACTCGATTCGGATCGGGAGATGACGCCCGCGCAGGTGCTCACGGACCACCCGACGGGAGAGACGTACGCCCCCATCGTCGAAGAGTACGAGCGCTACCCCGCCATCTACGACGAGATCGGTCTGTTCTCGTTCCCGCCGGTTATCAACGGCCGCCGGACCGAGGTGTCGACCGACTCCCGTGACCTGTTCGTCGAGTTGACCGGCACCGACCAGTGGACCATCGACCGGATGTGTAACGTCATCTGTTACGCCCTCGACGCCCGCGGCGCGACGATAGAGGAGGTGGAGGTGTCCTACCCCGATGGGACGCTCCCCCGCCCGGACTTCGAGGTGGAGACGAAGACCGTCGCCCACGAGCGCATCGAGGGGATGCTCGGCGTCGACCTCGACGTCGAGGAGACGGTCGACCTGTTCGAGCGGTCGGGCTTGGACGCGGCAGTCGAGGAGGGTGACGACGGCACGACCGACTACGAGGTGTCCATTCCCCCCTACCGCACCGACGTGCTCCACCCCCTCGACCTGATCGACGACGTGGGCCGGGCGTACGGCTTCAACGAACTCGATCCGCAGTATCCGGACGTGGCGACCGTCGGCGGTCGGCACGAGCGGTCGACACTCGAAGCGGCGGCCCGCACCTCGCTCGTCGGCCTCGGCTTCGAGGATCTGCTCAACTTCCACATGATCTCGGAGGCCGAGAACTACGAGCGGATGGGCGTCGACCCCGGAACGCCGGTCGTCGGCGGCGACGACCCGGTGACGATCACCGAACCCTACAGCGAGGATTACACCATGCTCCGGACGTGGGCGCTCCCCTCGCTCATGATGGTGCTCGAGAACAACACCCACCGGGCGTATCCGCAGGACCTCGCCGAAATCGGACTGGCCGCCTACGCGGACGACGACGAGAACACGGG
>Ga0207797_1002071_pt1 | contig 14135 bp, 17 predicted proteins | sample PRCRCaboRojoPR_6_FD_187275 | JGI IMG/M metagenome (GOLD analysis project Ga0207797, IMG submission 187275) | Marine sediment microbial community from Cabo Rojo, Puerto Rico - PR CR 10% Liquid 1 (SPAdes) | ecosystem: Environmental > Aquatic > Marine > Coastal > Sediment | place: Cabo Rojo, Puerto... | reverse complement strand
TACCATCCCCGGTTCGACGACATCGCAGCACATGTGGCCGACGTCGCCGCCTCGGCCGGAGACACCACAGCGGGGGATGCCCATGAAGGTCGATGAATGGCTGGCGTTCTTCCGTCGTCACCGGACAAAAAAACTGTTCTCCCTGGCTGACCTCGTCCAGCTCACCGGCATAGACAAGGCGTCGCTCTCGGTCCAGCTCACCCGGCTGACACGGGCCGACGTCATCCAGCGGGCAGCCCGGCAGTGGTACGAAAACCCGTTCAACCAGCCATCCCGGGAGGAGGTCGCCATGGTGCTCCGGCCTCCCGCGTATCTCTCTCTGGAATACGCGCTGTCCAAGCACGGCATCCTGAGTCAGGCGGCCCGTACGCTCACCCTGGCCACCACCCGCCGGCCCTACACCTACAGGACGGCCGACGCCACCTACGAATATCACCAGCTTCACCGGTCGCTCTTTTGGGGATACCGACAGGAAAACATGGTGGCGTTGGCCGAGCCAGAAAAAGCGCTGCTCGACCTGGTCTACATCCGGCACGTGATGACCGATGAAATGGGCCATCGCGCACTGGCCTCGCTCGTCGACGACATGGATCTCGCCGCCATCACCCGGGACAGACTCCGTCGCTATGCAGCCAGGTTTCCCCCAAGAGTCGGCGAAACGGTGCGCCACCTGGCACCTGTTGCACCCTAGCGGCTATATCTCCTCCCATTCCTTGAGGATGCTCTGCCAGTTGAACTCCTCGACGGCCGGGATGGCCTCCAGGCGGCGGATGATCCGCTCGTAGCCCTTGCCCAGCGTCCGGATGCGTATCTTGGCCATCATGTCATATTCGCCGGCCAGCGCCGACACCGATGCCACACCGCGGATACGCCAGACCTCGTCGAGCAGCTCCGCCATCCGGTAGCCGGGTCTTGCGTTGATGAACACGTAGGCCTTGACCTCGGTCAAAGCGAAGCTGGAGACGCCGAGGATGACCAGGGTGATGCCCATGAGCTTGAAGGCCAGCAATGTCGGCGACGCCGAAAACGAAAAATCGAGCACGCCGGACAGCGCCAACGACAGCGGGATGCTGAAAATGATCGTCGACGCCTTGACCGCCTGGGTGATGCTGGCCTTGCCGATGCCCAGTGCCCGGATGTACAGGATGTAAGAGAAAAAGATCACGGCCATCGTGGCGGCCAGCCATGGAAACGTATCGCCGACCGTTGCCAGCGCCTGATGGAAAAAGGCGGGTCGGTAGAGGTAGACCGCCACGGTGATCATGCCCGCCGTGAACAAAACGTTCCATGTCCTGATGTTGACGGCGTCGTTCGGCCGGTCGTCAACCACGAGATGTTTGAGCTTTCGCTGGTAGACGGCCAAAACGACCCATGCCGGGTTCATCACCAGAAAGATGACGAGCAACGCTTCCACGTTCAGCGAGCCGGTCAGCGACATCGCCGCCATGATGGCGCCGAAGGTCACGATGACCGATGACTCTATCTCGGCCAGCGTCGGCGCGTCTTTCTCCGACAGCGACTCCGCGACCAGCAGATACAAAATGACGACCTGGAAAAACGGGAGCACCGTCGACGGGTCAACAAACACGGATACCAGATAAAAATGTGACAGCGTTACCACGGTGTTGCCCAGCCCCGCGAGCACATGATACCCGAGCTCATGCCGGCGGAGCATACGCAGCCGGCGGAACGAGGGGTCGACCCGGGCGCCCAGGCTCCGGCCGCGCCAGGGCAGCGAGAGCACGCCGGCGATGGTCAGCGTGACCGGTATCCCGGCCACCATGACCGCCATCCCGAACACCCATGAGTTCTCTATGTAGAGATGGGAGATGACGCCGTCCAGCGACGCGGAAACGGCGCCCAGCACCGAGGAAACCAGGAGCAGCACGTAGAACAGGTATTTTTTCCTGATGCGAAGGTTCATACTGCTATCTCTTTCTCGATCACCGTCGTCGTCGTCCGCTTGATGTTGCCGACCATCTGGATGCGGTCGGTGGTCTCCATCAGCTCCTCCAGCGACTCCACGGCGACCTTGGCGATGACGTCGTAGTCGCCCGCGGTGACCGCGATGCTCTCGATGTTGTCGATGCCCCGCAGCTTGCTGAGCACCTCCTCGAGCTTGCCGACATAGACCAGGATCATGATATAGGCCTTTATCACCATAGACACCTCGGGATGGTATAGCCCGCGGTATTTAAAACATTGCCCGGTTTTTCAAGGCTCCGATGTAAGCAGGTCCGCCAGCTCAATCGTCCGAAACGGCACCATGCATGGATGCCCCGGACAGTAATGGACGACATACCGGGATGGCTCCACCACCAGGCTGCAGACCGTTCCATAGCAAAACCGTAACACGTCCCAGGGAAACCCGGGGGTATGCAGCGTATGACGGCAGATGTCCCACAGATCCGGCCGGCCGGCGACCACGCCCGCGCCATGGTCAGCGCACACCGTGTCCCGCAAAAACGCCGCGTCGATGCGCCCGCGATGCTGCCGGAGCAGCTCATATGCCCGCGCCAGCCGGACGTAGCTGCTGGTGTTCGAAAACGAGCCATCGTTGACCGGGGCGCCCGTCAGCCGCGGGTCGAGCAGCTGATGATGATTGGTCTCCGCCACCAGGCCAAACCGGGCGGCGAAAAACCGGTGGGTATATTCGAGCAAAAGCGAGCCGCCTTCGCCGTCAGCCCAGAGCGTGTTCAGGCTCGAGGTCATCCCGCCGGCCGTGGCAGGGCTCCCGGTGCCCGACTCCCGCTCCGCATCCCGGTACAGCATGGCGACCTCGCCGATTGTGCCGCAGCGCTGCATCGCCAGCTGGTTGAGCTCCAGCGACGTCAATCCCTCGCCGGTGTCGTTGACCCTGACCATCGCCGCCGCATAGCAGAGCCGGCGCTCGTTCAGCAATCCGAAGCCGAACAGAAAGGGAAACACGCCGATCTGCACGTAGCGATGGCAGCCCTCCATGCCGCAGACAACCAGTGGCGGCGGTCGTAGATACCGGGAAAACAGGGTCTTGAACAGGTAATGCAGGTCCAGGTTCCAGGACAACAATGCTTCGCCGTCACGGGTTTCGGTGCCCGGCACCGCGGTGGCGGTGCAGGCATCGGGATGCAGCAGGACATCTGGCATACGCAGGCACCAGGCCGCCACGTCCACCGCCGGCATATCCATGCCGTCGGCGATGCCATGCAATCGCTCATACATGGAGGGATACCGCTCCCGGAGAAACATCAGATGCCGGGCCGCATCATCATGGCATCCATCCAGCGTTGCCCGGTGGCGATACATCAACGCCCGGACATACGGGGCGTAGTGCTCGAGGAGCAGGGCTGCCTCCTGTCGGCCATGGTCGTACCATGACGACGCCGTGATGTGTGTCACCGGAGCCACGGTGTCTGCCTCGCCGTGGGCTTCCGGGGTATAGGGGGCAGGGCTGCCGGATGGCCCGCGGTCATACCGGCGTTGCAAGGCGGGCTGCTGCATCGTGGCCAGCGGCATGAGGAGCAACAAGAGGATGGCGGCCACGACGACGTGTCTATGGCGCATGGACACCTGTTTCCATCCCGGGCATTCACATGGTGAACGCGTGCGTGGTTATAAGCGTTGCCGGCATATGATACGGAGCCTGCCTTGATGCGACACATATTTAAACGATTGTGGTTTATTTGGGAACGATGATACATCCCCGGTGGAAGGAAGCCGAGTTCGAGGAAATCGAGTATGAGCCGACCAGCATCAAGGAACTGCTCGTGGAGATGAAGAACATCTCCGAGCTCATGATCGACCTTGCCTACTCGGCCATCTTGTTCAACAGCGAGGAGATCGCCGAGGAGGTCAAATACCTCGAGGTCCAGATGGACAAGCTCAACTACCACATGCGCATCATGGCGATGCTCGCCGCCCGCGACAAGGAGGACGCGGAGCAGCTTGCGGGCATCCTGCAGATGAGCGAGGCAGCCACCGCGATATCCGACGCGGCGGGTGACATCGTCAAGCTGCTGTCGGTCAAGCTGTCGAGCCCCCTGCTGCCGCGGCTGCTCCGCGAATCAGCCGAGATGATACGACGGATGACCATCACCTCCGAGTCGAAGGCCATCGGCCACCGGATACCCGAGCTCCATGTCGCCTCCGAGACAGGCGTCCGCATCGTCGCGCTCCGCCGGGGGAACCGCTGGCTGTACAATCCCGAGGATGTCACCCTGCGGGAGGACGACGTGGTCATCGGCGTCGGCCCCGAGGAGGGGCTCGTACAGCTCGAAGACTTTTTCAGGGGGCATGAGGAGGTGCTGGAATGAGCGAGCAGGAGGCCCAGGAAATGCTCAGGGACATGAAGGAAAAAGCTGCCTTCATGGTCGACCTTGCCTATTCATCGGTTCTCTACGACAACCGTGACCTGGCTGAGGAGGTCTACGAGCTCGAGGAGTTCGTCGACGACCTCAACGACCGGTTTCAGCAGATGGCCATCCGGGATGTGAAAACCGACGAGCTGGACGTCAGCGAGGCACTGGCGATGATACAGCTCGCGATGTGCTCGGAGATGATCGCCGACGGCGCCCGCGCGATCGCCGACGTGCAGCTCCGGGATGTCGAGCTGCATCCCATCGTCAGGGAGAGCATCATGGAGTCAAACGAGGTGTTTGTCCGCGCCACCATCGACCCGTCGTCGGTGCTCGCCGGCCGGTCGCTCGGCGAGATGGAGCTGGCCTCGGAAACCGGGATGTGGGTCATCGCTCTCAAGCGAGCCGGCAGGTGGACCTACGACGTCGGCAGGGACACCGTGCTGCAGCCCGATGACGTGGTTCTCGCCCGCGGCGCCCGCGAGGGGATGGAGCATTTCCGGGCGCTCACCACTGGCGTCGACCAAAAGATATAGCAGTTTACAGGCCGTATTTGAATATCCATGCCATGTAGCCGTCGTCGCCGACGTTGCCCACCGCTCCGGCGTTGATCTCCATGACGCCGTCGTTGTCCATGTCGCCGACCGAGGTAACCGCGAGCATCCCGTAGGTGTCCTCGATGACATGTTCTTCCTCATAGGTTTCGCCGTTCCACCCAAGGATGTGGACCAGGTCGGTGCCGACGCAGACCTCGGCGCTGCCGTCACCGTCGACGTCGCCGATGTCGATGGCCTCGATGGTGTCCATCTCCCGCTGCCAGACCCGGCCCCATTTTTGCTGGTAGCCGGAGCCGTTCCATTCCCATATCTGGAGCTCGGGGTGCCGGAAGGTGATGTGTATCTCCGGCCGGCCGTCGCCGTCGCTGTCCTTGGACACCAGGCCGAACACGTGATGGTCGAACTCGGCTATCTCCGTCGCCGCAAAGCCGTCGCCTGTCCAGTCAAGCACGGCGGCGCGGTCGCCCGGCCCGACAACGGTTTCGTTGTCGCCGTCGTCGTCCACGTCGGCGATCCAGGGGAAAAACACGGAGCCGCCGGTGGGGTCGCTCCACGATGCCTCCTGTACGAACTCGTCGCCGTCCCATCCCAGAGCGATGACCTCGGGCACGCCGCGGTAGCCGCCGGTCACGATGATTTCGTTGTCGCCGTCGTTGTCGTAGTCGCCGACAACGCAGTCCAGGGTGGTGCCCGACTGCCCCTCGTTTTCGTCGACGATGATGTAGCGGCCCATCAGCGTGTAGCGCCGGCCGTTCCATTCGAAGGCCGAGAAATGGTTGCCCCATGCCACGCCGATTTCGTTGTCGCCGTCGTTGTCCAGGTCGGCGATGGAGAAGCCGGTGGCGGAGCCAAAGGGCTGGGGTATCCGGTGGTAGTCGCCGAACAGGTCGAGCCAGACGCCGTAGCCGATGCCAAAAACGGGGTCCACGATTTTCTGCTGCTCGTAATATGATCCCGATGCCTCGTCGTATTTCATGACCCGCATGAACGGGTCGCGGCCGCCGATGAGCAGTTCATTTTTCCCGTCGTTGTCCGCGTCGCCGACGGGCTGCGGGCCCTCGTAGCGGGCGCTCCACTGCGGCCATGGACCATAGTCCCGCTGCCATTGCACTCCGTAGGTGTCATCTAACCCTGATGGTGCGGGAGTGCCATCGCCATTGTGATGCAGCGCTGCTGCATCGTCCTGCTGCGTGGTTGCGGGCAATGATAGCACCATGGCGTTCAATGCAAATATGAGGAGCACGGCCAGCGTAACTGCTTTTCCGTTCATGGTATGGGAATGCGCTGGCCAAATTATAACGTTTATGATGGCGCCGGCCATTGCTGCACCGTTGCACCCGCGCAAAATGAGAGGAAGTGAGGTGTAGGCCGTAACCCCCCTTCTGTTCTAGGCGGCATTCACCTTGGCGTCCCACCTCCGAGCGGTCCCGAACAACCGATCCCGGCATTTGGACTTGCTCCAGGATGGGGGCCGTTTCACCAGATCCCGCCGCAGCGTCATCCCCGCGGGAGTCATCCTCGCGGCGGGCTGTGTCGTTTCTGCTCCCCCATACGGGACTCTCGCCCCGGCTGTTACACACCTGGTTCGGGAACGAGGGAGGAGTTTCCTCAGCGCGAAGCCGTGAGCCGCGCACCTACTCCTCACTCCCGTCGAAGGATAGCCAGAGGGATATAAATGCTTTGTTCATCGCCTGCGCCGGAGTCGCTCGTATTCCCGCTCGGCTATCCGGTCGACGAAGCCATGTCCTATGAAGGCCTCCATGAAATGCGCGGCGATGCCGATCCCCCAGCCGAACAATGGAAAAACAAACCAGGGAAAGCCACCACCTGTTGCCCACCACAATACCACCAGGAAGGCATTGACCGCCAGGTAGACCGCGAGATGCACATAGAAATCGGCCTTCCGCTTGGCTCGCTCACGCGCCACGCGGCGGAGCTCTTCCTCGCTTTCCATACACCGGCAACAAGGCTTTTTATAAAAAACCTGCTGCTGCCAACGTTTTTAAAATCACTGGGCTTTCCCCGTCATGGAGGAACAAAAGCGCACCGCGTCGCATGCAGCCGTCCGCTACATCGAAAACGGCATGCGCGTCGGGCTGGGGACCGGGTCGACCGTCCGCTATGCCATCGAGCGGCTCGGCGAACACGTGGAGCAGGGACTCGACATCGTAGCCGTTGCTACCTCGCAGGAGACGGAGCAACGGGCCCGGCAGGCCGGTATCCCGCTCCAGGAGCTCGACGACCGCGCCATCGACCTCACCATCGACGGTGCCGACCAGGTCGATCCGGCGCTCCAGCTCATCAAGGGCGGCGGCGGCGCCCTGCTCCGGGAAAAAATGGTGGCCGACCGCTCCCGTCGGGAAATCATCGTTGTCGACGAGTCAAAGCTCGTGGAATCGTTCACGTTTCCATTGCCCATAGAGGTCGTGCGATATGGATGGAAAAGCATTGCCGCCCGCCTCAGGGAGCAGGGGCTCGAGCCAGAGATGCGCCGGGACTACGAGACGGACAACGGCAACCCGATACTGGACTGCTCCTATGACGATCTTGGCGACCTGCATCGCCTGGCTGCCACGCTCAACAACATCCCCGGCGTCGTGGAGCACGGCCTGTTCATCGACCTCGCCACGATGGTCATCGTGGGCACCCCGGACGGAGCGAAAACTATTAGAAGGAAGCAGGGTATGGCACACACACCATGACCATCATGCAGGAGGCGCAGCGCGGCGTTGTCACCGATGAAATCGCAGCGGTTGCCAGGGCGGAGCAGCTCGACCCGGAGATAGTGCGGCGGCGGGTCGCAGCCGGCCACGTCGTGATTCCCTGCAACCCGGCGCATGCGCCGCGGGCGCTCGGCATCGGCAACGGGCTGCGCGTCAAGGTCAACGCAAACATCGGCACCAGCCGGGAGCACTGCGAACCCGACGAGGAGCTGGACAAGGCACGGGCGGCGCTCGACACCAGGGCCGACGCAATCATGGACCTGTCCACCGGGGGCGACCTTGATGCATTGCGCCGGCGGCTGCTCGACCTCGTCGACGTTCCGTTTGGCACGGTGCCCGTCTACCAGGCTGCCCTCGATGCAATCGACCGCCGGGGCGCCATCGTCGACATGACCTCTGATGACATCTTCAACGCATTCCGCCGCCATGCCGAGCAGGGCGTGGATTTCACGGTGGCGCATGTGGGCGTCACCCGGCAGAGCGTGGAACGTCTCAGGCGGCAGCGGCGCCTCATCCCCATGGTGAGCCGCGGCGGCGCGTTCCACATGGCATGGATTTTGCACAACGACCGGGAAAACCCGCTGTACGAGGAGTATGGCTACCTGCTTGAGATTGCCAAAGAGCACGACCTGACGTTGAGCCTGGGTGACGGCATGCGCTCCGGCGCCCTCTACGATTCCAACGACCGGGCGAAGTTCCAGGAGCTGCTCATCATCGGCGAGCTCGTCGAGCGCGCCCGGGAGGCCGGCGTCCAGAGCATGGTCGAGGGACCCGGCCACATGCCGCTTTCTGACATCGAGCCCAACATCCGGGTGATGAAAAACGTGACGGGCGGGGCGCCCTATTTCGTGCTCGGCCCGCTGGTGACCGACATCGCACCGGGCTACGACCATTTCGTCGGGGGCATCGGCGGCGCCATCGCGGGCTACCATGGCGCCGACTTTTTGTGCTATGTTACGCCTGCCGAGCATCTGTCGCTACCCGACGCCGAGGACGTCCGGCAGGGCGTCATCGCCTCGCGCATCGCCGCGCATGCCGCCAACCTCGCCCGGGGAATTGACCGGGATGTTGACCAGCAGTTTTCACGGGCGCGAAACGAGCTCGACTGGGACAGGATGTTCGAGCTGTGTATCGACCCCGAGCGGGCGAAGCAGTACCGGCGGCGGCGTGAGCCCACGGAGGACCCGCGCTCCTGTTCTATGTGCGGGCGGCTGTGCGCCATCGAGATGGTCGAGCAGTATCTCCAGGACGAGGGGAAAAAACATAAATAGCGGGCTACCATACCCACAGTGAAAATATGGTTACTGTCGAAGAGGAACTCTGTCGGATAGAGATCGTGAAGGAGGGGAGCGAGTTCATCGCCAGGGCGCACACCCAGGCCGGCACCCGCGAGTACCGCAACACCATTTTTGAGGACATGCTCCGCGAGCTGGTCATCGACCTCCAGGAAGAGTTCGGAGAATTCTGAGACATGATAAAGGACCGGGTGGGCCGGCAGCGCTATATTTTGTTTTCCGTTCAGGGTGATGCGTCACGCCGTGATGTCATCCGGGCTATCAACGAGGCATATCGCTCCATCGATGCCGACGGGGATGCGCCATGGCTGACCGTGTACACCGGCAGCTATGGCATCGTCCGTTGCAGCCATACAAAAAAAGAGGAGACCATCCGGTTGCTCAACGGCATATCCAATGATTTTTCGCTGTCGACGGTGCAGACGTCGGGAACCATCAAAACGCTCAAACAGCAGATAGCGGCTCAGTAGCTTTTCGCGAGGCGGAGCCAGTGTGCCGCCGGTGCGTCGCAGATGGCGCAGGTTCCCTCGCATGGCTGTTCGGGTATCGGCGTACCCAGCGATTTCATGCCCGTCTGTTCCTCCATCTCCAGGCCGCATTGTTCGCTGCCGCACCATGGCACCTCGATGATGCCGTCGCGCTGCTCGAGATGGTCGAGCCTGGCTATGTTGCCGCCCATATATGATTGTGCTTGCGCGGCGATGCGCTCGTCGTATGCTTCAAGCTTCTCCGGTATCGCGTCGATGCTGTCCCGTTCCACCTGTGTTTTTTCGCCGTCCCGCGCTGCCAGGGTGACCACGTTGTTTTTGATGTCTCGGGGCCCGATTTCTATGCGGAGCGGAACGCCCTTGAGCTCCCAGGTGTAGAACTTGCTGCCCGGCGTCTCATCCCGCATGTCGAGATGGACCCTGATGCCGAGTGCTTCGAGCTCCTGCTGGACGGTGCGGCATGCCTCGAGCACCTGTGCCTCCGTGTCCTTGAAGATGATGGGGACGATGACGGCCTGTATGGGCGCGATGCTGGATGGCAGGGCGATGCCGTTGTCGTCGCCGTGCATGCCCACGATGGCGCCGAGCACCCGTTCTGACATGCCGTAGGTGGTCTGATGGCAGTGCCGGTGCTCGCCCTGCTCATCTTCGTAGGTGATGTCGAAGGGACGGGAAAAGTTTTCCCGGTATTGATGGATGGAGGCCACCTGGAGCACCCGCCCCGATGGCATCAGTACGTCGATGCCGATGGAGTAATGGGCGCCGGCGAACTTGTCCCAGTCGGGCCGCCGGCTCATCAGGTAGGGCAGGCAGAGCGCGTCGAGAAACCGCCCGGCGATGGCGAGGTCCTCCTGCACCTGCTCCTCTGCTGCCTCGTAGCTGCGGTGGCATGTATGCGCCTCGAAAAAATGGATCTCGCGGACGCGGATGAAGGCCTTGGTCATCTTGGTTTCGTAGCGGAACGTGTTGACGATCTGGTATGTCTTGAGCGGCAGGTCGGCGTGGCTCCGTATCCACAGGGCGAAAATGGTGTACAGCGCTGTCTCCGATGTCGGGCGGAGCAGCAGCCGTTCGTCGAGCTCGTTGTCACCGGCGTGGGTGACCCAGAAGACCTCGGAGCCGAAGCCCGCGATGTGGTCGGCCTCTTTCTGGAACAGCGTTTCGGGGACGAGCAACGGAAAGTTGACCTCCTGGTGACCGGTGGCGCGCATCTCCCGCCTGATGTGTTCGTCGATGTTGCGCATGGCCTCCCAGCCGTAGGGGCGCCAGATGTTCATGCCCTTGACCGGGTAGCGCTTGTCGCACAGCTCGGCTGCCTCGACGACCTCGTTGTACCATTCGTCGAAATCGTCGCTTTTTGTGATGTCCATCGGTGTGAAATGTCGCTCGTTTATTAAAGCTGACGGTTCTGTGCCACCCGTGAGAAGATTACTGGGGAAGCAGGTTGTGGTAGAGGCACTGGAGGGACGGCGCGGTGGGCGGGGTGCCGTCGTCGATGGACAGGCGGTAGATGTGGGTGTCGCTGGTGCACCAGGCATCGCCGGTCAGCTCTTTCAGGAAGGCAGCATGCTCCGGCGTGACCTCGAGCTCGATTTTTTTCCTGGAACCCTGGGCGTTGATGGGGATTTTTTCGATGGTGACGTTAACGGCTGGCATGTGGCGCACCGCCGTTTCCGTCGTATCCGTTCCCGTTCCATTCGGGGTAGAGCAGGCGCTCGAGCACGTTGTAGAGCTCGGTTTTTCGCTGCTGTGAGCGGGCCTCCCGCATGTAGCCGGCGACGAGCTGGGCCAGCTCTATCTGTGCTTCCGCATCCTTTCCGACCGTTTTTATGAGATTATGGCATTCCATGCTGTTCACCTCCACACTGGCATCCGCCAGTGTCTCAGCAAGATGCTAATTTCAGTAACATATAAATACATATGCCACATCTATTTGTAACAAAATAGAGTTATATGGTGATAAAATGAAGAAAAGTAACACGACGCTGTTCAAGGTAAGCGAAACTCTGGACCAGCTGCTCATCGATGCGCGGCAAAGCCTGCAAAAAATTGCCGAGAAATGCGACACCTACCGGCAAAAGATATGGCGCGAACAGAACAAGCTCGAGGAATCCAACACCATCTGGGGGTACACCGCCGTCGTCAACGAGGAAAAACTTGGCTGGCGGCTGTTCATGGTGTTCATGAAAACCCGTCCCATGACGGAGGATTTCGCCCGGCAGCAGATACGCCGGGTGCGGGAGGACGTCCCCGGACAGATGCAGGTCCGGCTCATCGACGTCTACCACCTGACCGGCACCTATGACTGGATCGTCGTCTTCGCGGCAAAAAACTGGGCGACCGCCCGAAAATACTACGACAACCTCCGCAAGGAATACTGGGGGCTCACCCTGGAAAAACCCGAGCTCAGCAGCGTGGCCTTCACCTCCATCCGCTGGGGCAAGGTCAACCCGGAGATAGAGCGCCTCGAAGAGTTCGTTTCCCCCTGACGTCACAAAGCTTTAAAGCCCGCTCTGCCTTTACCAGCATGACACTGGTGGCGCCCTCCATCCTTTCAGCAGATTTCTCCAAGCTGGGCGAAGAAATACGCGAGGTCGAAACAGCAGGCGCCGACTGGATACACATCGACGTCATGGACGGCCATTTCGTCCCCAACATCACCATCGGCCCAAACGTCGTCGCAGACCTGCGCGACCACACCACGCTGCCCTTCGACGTCCACCTCATGATAGCCGAGCCGGAGCGCTCCATCAGCGCTTTTGCCGAGGCAGGCGCCGACATCATCACCGTCCACGCAGAGGCAGCCGCCCATCTCCACCGGCTCGTCGGGCAGATACAAAGCGAAGGCTGCCGCGCCGGCGTCTCCCTCAACCCCGGCTCGCCGCTCTGCATGGCCGAGCACGTCCTCGAGGACATCGACCTCCTGCTCATCATGACAGTCAACCCCGGCTACGGCGGACAGCGCTTCATCGAATCCATGCTCCCCAAGATAGCCCGGGCCGGCGAGCTCGTCGACAGCCATGACGTGCTTCTCCAGGTGGACGGCGGCATCAACGAGGACAACGCCGGACAGGTCAGACAGCGCGGGGTCGACGTCATCGTCGCCGGCTCAGCGGTGTTCGGCAGCCCCGACTATGCGGCGGCCATCAAAAAGTTGAAATAAGCACCCCCCGATTGAATAACATGGGGCACAGAGCCACCGCAGCCATTTTCATCCTCTGCATCTGCACCGCAGCAACAACGCTGCCGGCATGCGAGGGGGCATGGGGCGTCTACCGCCAGCCGGGCTACGACGAGGGACGGAGCATCGCGACCACCAACGACAGCGCCTACGTGGCCGGGCTCTCCATCTCGGACGGCTCCTTCAACGGCTACCGGCTGCTGAAATACAACATATCCGGCGACATTGCATGGGAGCAGCGGTTCCCGGTGCCCGGGCGACGGATGACAAAGGAGAGCTATCGACATGTCGCGGTGGCCGCCACCCCTACATCAGCCACCATCGCGTTCACCAACGGCACGTTCATGGTACGGGCCATCCATGCAAACGGCACCCGGCTCTGGGAAAACAGATGGCGCCGGCAGTGCAGCGTCACCGACATCGCCATCGACGGCAACCACACCATCGTCACCGGATGCGCCGACGATGGACAGCAGCAGCGCTATCACGTCGTCGCCTTCGACGCAAACGGCGGGATAGCCTGGAACGCGAGCGGACCGGGCTGCATCTACGGCATCGACATCGCCGACAATGTGATTCTCCTCGCTGGAGAACAAAACGACGCCGGCGTCCTCATTGCGATGAACCGGACCGGCGGGATAACCACATCCAGGCAGCTCGACGGGATAGCATTACGGGATATAGCAGCAACGGCCGATGGCATCGCACTCCTGCACAGCCAGGATGGACAGGTCGCCGTCATCACGGTGCCATCGGTAGCCGGGGGCAACGTGACACGGCATAACTACACCGGGACGGCCGGGGGCAATGCGCTGCAGCGGGCGCATGGCCGCTTGTTTGTTGCGGGCAATGTGTACAACCAGAGCTCACGATACCGGGATTATCTGGTCGCCGAGTGCCTCTCGAACGGGACGCTCAACGACGTCGTCCGGTACAACGCCAACGGCAGCGGCGACGACGTCGCATGGGCCGTCGCCGGGTTCGCCGCCCTCGACGGCATCGTGGCCACGGGAGCCGTCTACACCCAGCATGTCATACCCCCACAGGTGTACATCAACAGGGAGATCTACACCACCACCCATCTGCCGGGCAATCTCCCGCCAGCCGCGAACTTCACCTGGACGCCGGACGAAGCGAGGGCGAACGACCGGGTCACGTTCACCGAAACCGCGGTGGACCCGGACGGCAGCCCTGTAAGCTACGCATGGGATTTCGGCGACGGCGACACGGCGACGCAGCGCAATCCATCACACGTGTACACGGACAAGGGCGTGTACACGGTGACCCTGACCGTCACCGATGACGACGGCGCCATCGATACCGCAACGAAGGACATCGTGGTGGCCGAGGAGGAACAGACACCCGGGTTTTCCATCATCGCTGCAGGCATGGCCGTGGCGTTCGCCGTCATGCTGCGAAGGCGATTAACTTTTAAATAGGCCGGCCATATGGATACACTCATTGCAGGGGTAGCCAAGCATGGCCAACGGCGCAAGGTTGAGGGCCTTGTCCTGTAGAGGTCCGCGAGTTCAAATCTCGTCCCCTGCACTCCATTTT
>Ga0207797_1002070_pt1 | contig 14137 bp, 3 predicted proteins | sample PRCRCaboRojoPR_6_FD_187275 | JGI IMG/M metagenome (GOLD analysis project Ga0207797, IMG submission 187275) | Marine sediment microbial community from Cabo Rojo, Puerto Rico - PR CR 10% Liquid 1 (SPAdes) | ecosystem: Environmental > Aquatic > Marine > Coastal > Sediment | place: Cabo Rojo, Puerto... | reverse complement strand
CAAAGTGTTCCTCGGTAAATTCCTTGACCTGAGGAGAAACGTAATCTCTGAGTTCGGCTATCGTTATGGTACCGTCCTCGTTTTTATCAGCCTCCCCTCTCAACCCCTGCAGGAGATAATAGGTAAAAATCCCGTGGCCGAATTTCTTTTTTAGCTTTTCCGTGTTCGGTTCATAGGACGATTGGTTTTCTTGAGAGGCGGCAAAAAGCACCTTTCCTTCCAGGTCTTTGAAATCCGAGAAGAGGTCAGCATTTTGAATCGATTTTTGTCCCGGTAGAGTGTACCCCTTACTGGCTTTTGTTGCACCGCCGGAGTAACAGCTGTCCAGAAAGACCGCCACCCGATTCGTCGCAAGGGACTTTATTTTGTTTGCAAACTGATCGTCACGATAGCCCGTTCTGTAAAGACTTTTCTCCGTTGATGGGTCGGTGTTATGAGTAACGTAGTATTCGTCTCGATTGTCCCGTTCGTCCCCGTCGTAGTCGGGCCCCTGAGCACCGTGACCGGAATAATAGATTACAACCATGTCGTCTTTACTTACCTCCGTGACCAATTCGGACAGGGCATCGTCTATCCTATCGGTCGTTGCCTTCTCATCAGTGAGGAGAGTTACGTTCTCTTTGCGGAACCCACCTGAGCTATCGTCCACCAGCAACTTGTAGAACGCCTGCGCGTCCTTCGCGGGGAAGCTTAGATTATTCAGGGCGCCGTACTGGTATTCCGTTATTCCGACAACCAGTGCATGTCTCTCGTCTATTTCCTTTTGTTTCCTCGGCAGCACCTTGACTTTCTCAGAATAAACGGAACTATCCCCATCTTCATCGATTACCTTGAGCGATACGGGCTGTTCACCCGCTTCGGTAGGTTTAAAACTCAATTTTGACTGGTTGCCTTTTTCCTCAAAGGAACCATCCCCGTTCAAATCCCAGGCGTAAGATTTAATTTCCCCGTCCGGGTCATTCGAAGCCGAGGCGTCAAATGTTACTTCCTCGTTAGCTCTGAGCTTCTCCGAGGATAAATTAAAACTGGCCACCGGTTCCCTGTTGTCTACCCGCAATTCTCTGGCCGCGGTATCGGATTTGCCCCCGCTGTCCTCGACTTTTAACCTCACTTTGTACTGCCCGTCATCGGAGTACTTATGTGTCGGGTTTTTTCTGTTGCTAGTACTGCCGTCTCCGAACCTCCACTCCCAGTTCATCAGACTCATCCCTTCCGGATCAGTAGAGGCGGAAGGGTCAAAAGCTACCGTTTCTCCGGTTTTCGGTCGTTTCGGTTCGAAGTTAAATTTGGCCCGTGGTGCTGAGTTCCGAACGGTAACCTGTTTCGAAGTCGAACTGGTCGCCCCAAACTGATCCTTGACCGTCAACCTGACTGTATAAACCCCGCTGTCCTCGTATTTATGGCTGGGATTCTGCTCATTGGAGGTCGCCCCGTCGCCAAATTCCCAGTGCGTTTCAGTAATGTAACCGTCGGAATCCGTCGATCGGTTGGAGAAATTTACTGCACTGGAAATTCCGGGCTCCGACGGGGAATAGGAAAAGTCCGCGCTTGGAGGCTGATTCGCCTTTTTTACGGATACGGTTTTTGTAACGTAGTCACTCGCACCGTCATTATCCGTCACACGAAGCTTTATCCTGTAATTTCCGGGGGAGTCATATCGATGGCTGGCACTTTCCCCCCAGCCCTCGGCCCCGTCGCCAAATTCCCAGTGGTAGTCCGTAATTCTGCCATCCTCGTCACTGGACTGGCTTGTAAATTCGACGGTTTCCTTGGTAGAAGGATTGTCGGGATAAACCTTAAAGTCCGCGGTCGGCGGCCGATTTTTCTTTTCCAGGCGTGCCTCGCTGGAAGATATAGTCCTCGATTCACCAGTATCCACGTATACGCGGTCGCTCCAGCTGTAGTAACCATCTTCTGTTAATCGGACATCGTGAGACCCGGAATCCAATTCATGGCCCCTCAAAGGAGTCCTCCCCTTATAATCACCGTCAATATATACTGATGCGCCGGAGGGAGACGAATAAATCGTCAGTTCCGGAGGCTGCTTCGGATCCAGCTCCACCCGCCCGATCTCTATCACAACCAGCTTGATAAAACCCATATTCATGGTAAGTTTTGTAAAACTGCTGGTATAGGTAGGCTGGTAACCCGGAGCATTTATTTTGATTCGGTTTACATCGTCAACTGAATTTGCACCCGATGGCAGGGCCGAAAATTCGACCTCGTCCTTGGGAATCTTTTCGCCCGTCGAACTATCGTAAACCTGAGCATTGATTCCCGTACTGCCGAAGCTAAAGTTAACCTCAAATTCCGGTTCTTCTGCCACAGAATTTCGCGGAACAATTATTAACAGGAAAATTACGGAAATAGCCAGCAGGGCTTTTCCTGTATAGCTAATTGCACCGTTGCGAATACTCACTCTTACACCTCCCTGTCACTCTGAACTTCTGGGTTTTTTACTTTAGTTCAAGGAAATAACCGTTATTCGCCAAATCTCCTTACCCTGTAACCTTTTTTAATCCTCAAATCCGAACCCTCAATTCTCCCTAAAGCCATATGAGGCCCCACGACGTCTATTACCTTCATCGTGTTGTAGACTTTTTCGAAAATACCCACACCTTTTGTAGTTAGAAATATCTTAAACCTGTCCCCAGCCTCCACTCCGTCTTCCTTGCCTAAATTTATTACCACGTACTCGTCCCTTTCCGCTTTATCATTCTGTGGCCCCTTGACGTACTTGACCTGACCTTCCAGACTGCCCTCTCTCGCCACAATTGGAACACCAATTGCACCCTTCATAAGAGGAATCTGAGTTGAGGTGAAATGTTCGTCAACGTAACTCGTTACCTGCGGTTTAAGGTAATCGTAGAGTTCGCCAGCCTGGACCGCTCCGTCATTGTCATAGTCCGCCTCTCCCTTCAACCCTTTTAACAGGAAGTGGGTAAATACACCCTGCTTAAATTTGGTTGACTCCCACGAGGGCTGATTTTCCTCTGAGGCGGCAAACAGTAACCTGTTCTCAAAGGAGAAATCATTGAACACCTCGTTTTTCGGGAGGGCTTTTTGACCCGGTATTGTCGTGCCCTTTGTCGCTTTCGTGGCCCCGCCACTGTAGCAACTATCAAGAAAAATAGCAACCTGCTTTGAATCCATGGATTTTAGCCAGTTACCGAACTGGTCGTCCCTGATTCCGGTAGAATATAGCTTGACTCCCGAGGAAGTATCCGTATCGTAGGTAACGTAGTATTCATCGTGGTTATCCTTTTCATCGTCGTTTTTATCCGGGCCGGGGGCTCCGTGACCGGAGTAATAGATTATTACGAGATCGTTTTCGTCTACCTCCATTACAAGCCGGCTCATTTCCCGACTGATTGCCTGAGTGCTGGCATCTTCGTCCGTCAGAAGTGCCACGTTATCCTTTGGAAAATTCGCGTAGCTATCACTTATCAGAAACTGATAGAAATCCCTGGCGTCCTGTTTTGGATATTTGAGATCGGGTACCGTATCGAATTTGTATTCCGAAATCCCGATTACGAGGGCATATTTGTCTTCAATTTCAACTTCCTCAGTCCTCTCTGCTTCTCTAACTTTTATCTCCCTGTTGACAGAGGCAGTATCACCGCTATCGTCTTTTACCGTCAGCCTTACCTCGTAGTTTCCTGCTTCTTCAAAAGTGTTAGTTACCTCCATGCCGGAACCCTCATGAGATAAGTCACCTTTTATATCCCAGCTGTACTCTTTTACACTCCCATCCGGATCCCGGGAAGAAACGGCAGAAAAAGTTACCACTTGACCGACTTCCGGCTTAACCGGTGAGATAGAAAACGAAGCCTCTGGGGGCCTATTTTCGATCAATATCTCTTTTGTAAAGTTATCAGTTGCCCCGTCCGCGTCAGTAACGCTGAGTTCGACAATTTTTCTTCCGGGCTCGGAGTATGTATGAGACGGACTCCGGCTTGAAGAGGAGGTGCCGTCCCCAAACCTCCATTCGTAATCCGTTATAGAACCATCGGGGTCATTTGAATTGGAGTCAAAGGCAATCCGTTCTCCCGTTTTCGGGGAGGAAGGAGAATAAGTGAATGAAGCGCTGGGCGGTTCGTTCACCTCAATCGGCGGAAAGGTAACTGCTTTTGCACCTATCCCTTTTATAGCTGGTCCGGATGCTACTTTACCCGGAAACTTATCCTCGAAAAACTTAATCGCTCGAGGTCTCACGTAGTTATATATTTCTCTCAATGAAACTCTATCGTCCCCGGTTTCATCGGCTTTACTCTTCATCCCTTCGAGCAGGTAGTGAGTGAAAAGCCCGTGTTCCAGCTCCTGAAATTCCCACGCGGGTTTTTTCGGGCCGCTTGCCCCGATGAGGACGATATCATCGGAGTTCAGGTCTTTTAAATCGCCACTGGTGGCTGCATAACCCTTATCGAAAACCAGTATAACTTTCTGCCCCTGCGAAAGCCCGGGGCGCAGTCTTTTTGCAAGCCGGTCATCGCTATAGGCAGTTTCGGCAAGACTTTCCTCGCTCGAGGGGTCCGTACCGTAAGTAATAAAGTACTCATCGCGACCGTCCGCCTCGTCTCCACTGGCATCAGGCCCTACTGCCCCGGGGCCGGAATAATACAAGACTACCAGATCATCCTTGCCTGCCTTTTCCACCAGTGCTGCAAGGGCCGAATCGATTTTCTCCTTTGTAGCCGCTTCATCCGTAAGAATCGTGACGTTATCGTCTTTAAAGCCTCCGACGCTCTCATCGAGCAGTAACTTTTTGAAAGCTCTCGCGTCCCTTGCGCCAAATTTCGTATTCAGGGTATCGGATTCGAAGCTTGAAATTCCTATCACCAGAGCGTATTTATCCCTTACCGCCATCTTGTCACGGTCGTCCGGCAATACCCTTATTTCCCTGGTTATAGAGGAGGTGGCGTCGTCCTTGTCGGTCACAGTTAGTGTAAGTTCGTGCGACCCGGTTCCATGATAAATTTGCTCGATTTTCTTACCTTCTCGGGTTATCTTCCCTTCTCCCTCCCAGGTATAACTCTTTATCTCGCCGTCGGAGTCGCTGGAGCGGGAAGCATCAGTAGTAACAGTCTGGCCGGAAAGCGGCAGGGCAGGGTTAATACTGAAGCTGGCATTCGGAGGTTTGTTCTCCTCTTCAAGCGTGAGAGTAATTTCCTCTTTCTCGCCGGGTGAAAGATAAACTGTAACGCTGGAAGAATGGTAACCTACCTTGTCGGCTTTGATGCTGTAATTTTTCGAAGCGAGGTTTGTCAAACTATAAATACCGTCCGAACCCGTGCTTCCCCGGGAACTACCGTTAAGGAATACCTTTGTATCCAGCTTTTTACCCGAATCGTCTTCCACCGCTACAGCCAACTCTGCCAGTTGTTCTTTTACGATTATCTTTCTCTTGAAGCTATCGCTGCCACCGTCTTCGTCGGTTACTTTTAGCTCGACTTCGTAGGTCCCCGGCTGCGAAAATTTGTGTTTCGGGCTCCGGGCTGAAGAACTATCGCCGTCGCCAAAACTCCAGCGATAGTGAGTTATGGACCCATCAGGATCCCTGGATCCTTTTGGATTAAACTCAACCATTTCCTCAGCTCGGGGGGCCTGGGGAGTAAAGTTGAAAATTGCTTTTGGAGGCTCATTTTTTACTTCGCCCTTTACTTTGAGGACTAGGGCAATAACCTTCCCTCCACCGGGGTCAAGATCAATTTTCTTCGCGTCGGATTTATACCCTTCTTTGGTTGCTTTGACTTCATATCTCCCCGGGGAGAGATCGTAAAAATCGTATTCCCCGTCACCCAAGGTCCAGCCGCGGTATTTTCCATCCAGGTATACCCTGGCATCCAGGTTATTTCCCGCCCTGTCAGTAACTTTTACAGTTAATTCGCCATCGCCGTCTGCCTCCGATCCCCCGGTTTCCGCCCCCTCTTCATCTAATTTTATTGTAATCAGTTTATACTCTCCTGCACTGAGCTGAACTTCTTCCGTTACAGTAGCATAACCATCCTTTACCACCCGGATATCGTGACTGCCCGGAGCCAGTTCGTAAGTCTTCGACCTCCCATCATCTCCCGTCCAGCCCTGATAATCGCCGTCAATATGTATCAACGCGTCGACCCTCCCTCCACTCGAACCCCTGACCTTTACAGTTAATTCGGCAGTATCTCTTTTATTATTTTTGGGTGAAGTACTTTTCTTCTGGAGAGTTAGTTTGACTACCTCTTCTTCGTCTTTTGAGATATATAGAGTTTTTGTACTAACTCCGTATTCTTCCTTGGTTACCTTCAGCTCGTATCTTCCCGGGGAGAGATCGTAAAAATTGTATTCCCCGTCACCCACGGTCCAGCCGCGATATTCTCCATCCAGGTATACTCTGGCATCCAGGTTATATCCTGCCCTGTCAGTGACTTTTACAGTTAATTCGGATTCACCTTTGACTGAATCCCCTGCTTGAGCTTTTTCTTGACCAATCCCTTTTTCTTTCAGATATTCCTCGCTCACCCAGGATACGGGCACAGTTACCTTTTCCATAGCCAGCTGATAAGCAGTCAATTTCTCAGTTTTTATGACTTCACCGATGGGCACGGTAATTCTTTTTTCATCGGCTGAAACGTTCAAACAGGCATTCAGCAGAACCAGAACCACCAGCAAAAGCATTACACCAAGTAACTTTCTCCCTTTTTTACCGGGGTCTTGCATATTTAAATAGCCCCCTTTTACACTGTAATATCAGATAGGGAAACCAGGTTTGCTCAAAACTTTGATTATAGAGCACATAAGGTAAACATGGCATCGGAACAACTGTTGCGATATACACCTTCCTTATAGTCCAGCCCGGGAATAATAAAACAGACATGCTTTTTCAAAGGCGCCCAGCTAATTCGACTTGTTGATCCGGAGCCCCGGTAATTTAACTGCCATGTTACGTGAATCCTGACCAATCATGTCAATGCACCATCAAAGACCGAATCTCAATACCGGAAAATATCACCCATTTCTTCGTTGCCAGGTTACCGATAACGAATAATTTAGCAACCACAATGTATTCCTCCCTTTCTACCTCATCTACACTTACTATAGTCAATATGTTTCAGTGGATGCAAACTTAATGCATTTTATTTTGACCTGCATTATTCGGTTGTTAATATGTCTCCCAGTCAGTTGAGGTAATTGAACGGTAAATTTGATAAAAAGAATTGGTCCCGTACCAAGACCCACAATTAACTCGCCATAGTCTGTGGCTAGAGGTTCTACAAACCCACTTTAAAAACATACATCGTACAGGGTGTTTTCCGCGGAAAGTTCAGCTGCAAGGTCCCACTATTTGATTTAAAAGAGAGAATCACTTTTGCCCGGCGTAAAGTAAGAAAGGAAATTGTGTGGTAAAATTACGTAGATGGTATTGTAAAGTATATTACAGCCAGGGCGCTCACCTGCCTTTTTGGCAACCCGGCTTACCGGGTCACATGAACGACTCCATGTCTCCTGTGGTAATGCGCACTTGGTAGGTTTGCCCTATCAGGAAATTGCTAACATTCTCCGCACACTAAAATAACAAATACAAAAAAATCTGTCAAGCTACTAATATTTTTTACAAATACTTTCCAACACTTACGCTTCTTTGGCACCATCAGAGTCTCGTACTTAGGTCGTAAAAGGATTTTGCGCAAAACGTAAGTGTTTTCCGCGACTATTATACTGGCAGTTCACGCTGTAAGCCGAAAAAAGCAACTCTTATCACTATACAATCAATTCTGCCAGATATCGGCTTGGTTCGACAAAAAGAAAGTTTTCGTAATTTCCCCGAAACGTGTTATAATTATAGTGGAAAATTGGAAGCTTTACGCGAAGTAAATTTAAATCGAGGGAAGAAGACGAGAAGCAGTTTAGGTTCAAGTAGAGGAGGGAAACATGTTCACCAGAAGAAAATTAACTTCACGGAGTCGTAAAGTAACCCCCTTATTATTGGTACTTAGTTTAACCTTGCTCCTGTTCGTATTGAGCCCCGTCGCAAACGGAGAAACTACTGACGGAGAAGGAGCTTCATCACTGATTCCGATGGCCAATTCAAGTTCCGCCCCCGCACCCTTGAAGCTCGTACCGGAGCCCCCAGCGGATTCCGGGCTCGACGTCAGGGTCTGGACGGATAAGAAAGTATATCGGATAAACGAGAACGCCCGAGTAAACTTTAGCCTGAACAAAAGCGCTTATGTGTACATTTTGGACTATACACCCGAGGGCGGAGTTCACCTCATATATCCAAACAAGTGGGAAGGAAACGAGAAAAGAGGCCCAGGAACCCATATACTTCCTTCTGACAACTATAACTTCCGCGTCAGCGGTCCACCGGGAACTGAATACCTGCAGGCACTGGCCACGACGAAGAAGATCGATATCTATCAGTTCGTCAGGTACCCTAACGATCCTTTCAGAGAGAGCGGGTTCCCGAAGGTTCCCAACCCGGAAAACCTGAGAAACGAGATCAAGTCCGGCTTAAGCGCAAAATTTGGCCTTCACCTTGGAGGCGAGGACTCCAAGTTACAGTTCCAGCTCGTTCCGGTAGAATGGGATACGGACTTTTATAACTTTCAGGTGAGGTCCTCACAACCGACAAACCAGCCTCCCCAGGCCCGGTTCTCCTACAGTCCGAGTAATCCGGCCAGCGGCGAGAGGGTGCGCTTCGACGGCTCCGGTTCCTACGATCCGGACGGAAATATCGTCCGCTGGGAGTGGGACTTCGACGACGACGGCAATATAGACGCCACCGGCAGACAGGGCTACAATACTTACTACGGGACGGGGCGGACGCTGGTTAGACTTACTGTAACGGACAACGACGGAGCCTCTTCCACCACAAGTCAGTACATTAGAATCGGACCGGGAAATCAGAGTCCGAACGCCGATTTCGATTACGAGCCCGCAAATCCGAACGTAGGAGATTTCGTGCGGTTTGACGGCCAGCTATCCAGCGACCCGGACGGCTACATAAACTCCTGGAAATGGGACTTCGACGGAGACGGAATAACGGATAGAAGCGGGCAGGTCGTCTGGAAGAGCTTCAGTTCTTCCGGAAGCAAACGAGTCAGACTGACCGTTCAGGACAACCAGGGCGCTACTTCGACGATCCGCAAAATAGTCCGGGTAAGCACCACCAATCAGAGCCCGAACGCCGATTTCGACTACAGCCCGAGCAACCCGGGCGTCGGCGAGACAGTGCGCTTTGACGGCACATCTTCCAGCGATCCGGATGGACGTATTACCTCCTGGGAGTGGGATTTCGACGGAGACGGCAATACTGACAGGACAGGCAGCGTAGTCTGGTACGGATTCAATTCGTCCGGGAGCAAACGAGTCAGACTGACCGTTCAGGACAACCAGGGAGCTACTGCAGTAAGCAGCAAGACCGTCCAGGTAAGACCTCCCCAGCCCAGATTCAACGAAGTGGAAGCGGATAACTTCTACAGCAATGGCAGCCAGAGCAACCAGTGGTACTGGCACAGGAGCAGAGGAACGTACTCCCGATGGATCTGGTACTCATTACCGAATAGCCCGGACAGAGCTTATCTGAACTTTGGCCTGCTGGTCACAAATCAGAACGGTGGCAGCGGGTACAGTGCCAGCATCGAGTTCACGATAGAGGACCGGAGCGGCAACACGATAGAGCGAGGCAGGGTGGACCTGTCAAACACCTATCGGCCGCAGTTTTCCGGAGACACGAACGGGATCGGTTACGAAGCGTACGGATCCTACCGAATAAATAACCCGAACGAGCTAGAGGGAGGGTTCCGGGTAAGAGTCGAGTGGCCACCACGGGATAACCGCTACCACTTTGCAACCCGGAGAAGTGCCCTGAAGCTGGCTTACGAATATTAAGTTAAAGTATAAATGGAGGTGAGCGGAATGGCTATAAAAAGAAGAAAGTTAACGGCGTTTGCGACTGTTCTGGTCCTGATGCTACTTTTCACATCCGTCATTGGATTTGCGAGTAACGGCAACAACCAGGAAGAAGAAATAAAGCAAATAATTCTGGAAAAATATCGGAATTTACCCAGTATGGAGTTTAAGTTTGCGACGGAACCGGCCGCAAGTTTTGACGGGATAAATATCCGTCCTTACAGCAACATCTCAATCTCTCAAGAAAATCTGGAAGCCGGACTGGTAGTGGGGATAATTACGTACGGTGAAAAGAATTATCTCCATCTGGCAGCTAAGCTCCCGGAGGAAATGGAGGCGGATTTCGGCGCCGGCATAATCGACCTCGCCACGGAAAAGGCCGAGTACGCCGCTGTAGCCCAGCTAGAAACGCGCGAAGAGGAAGTAGCTGATATCTCGTTTTCGATCGAAGACACTGACGAGGGAGATCTAGAATTCCTGATAGAAGGGAGAAAGCACGTAATTACGACTTCGATACCAAGAAACCTTTAGAGAGGGCGCCGGGCAAGTACCCGAAGTCAAACCAAAGGTAAAAATAAAACCCCGCCGCAATGGCGGGGTTTTTTCTTTAAGAAGATGGTGCGAAGGGTGGGACTTGAACCCACACGGGGAAAACCCCACTAGGTCCTAAACCTAGCGCGTCTGCCGATTCCGCCACCTTCGCAGCTTCTCTTAAGTTTATCCATCCTGCAGTCTTCTTTCAACGGAGCTACTCGTTGCTCTCCATTCCCGGTACGCCCTTTTCCGTCTCCGGGAACCTGGGAAGTATCTCCGCTTCAAAACTCAGCGGCAACCTATCACCTGATTCCAGGTCGATCTCAGCTTTTTCCTCTCCGGCAAGCGACGGAGCCAGCAGGATAGTGTTGCCTTCCTCAATCCTCCTGCCCTTCTCTACGTAGGCCATACCAACCTGCCCTTCTCCCGTCTTGGCACAGCTAGTTACGTAACCAATGTATTTACCTCTCTCGCTGAAAACCGGAGATTCTTCCCGAATCATCCGAGCGCCTTCTTCCACCTTGAACCTAATAATTTCCTTATCCACGTGAACGTCGGACTTTGCCTTCTGCTTGTACCTATCACGACCAATGAAGTAAGGTTTATGAAATTTTACATAGGAACCGAAGCCGGCTTCCGTCGGCAGTATCTCGTCCTTTCCGCTCAGCTCGTGGCCGTAGAGCGGCAGCCCAGCCTCGATCCGGGTGGAATCACGCGCCCCGAGGCCGGCCGGTTTGATTCCGTGTTTTTCACCCTTCTCGAGCAGATCGTCCCAGAGGGCGGGTTCGTCTTCCGGGTGAACCAGTAACTCGTATCCTATTTCCTCTCCGGTGTAACCCGTGCGCGCCACCATGGTCCTGGCTCCGTTCAGGTCGTAGAAATCGAGCTCGTTCCTCAGCATTTTATCCAGTTTACGTGATTCCTCCTCCGAAGTCAGTTCTTTAAGTACCTTGCGCGAATTCGGCCCCTGTAGAGCGAGGTCACGGAGTGCCCTATCACCGGCATCCTCAGATTTCAAATTAAGTATCTCCGGCTTCTGACTCGGTCTTACCCAGGGACGATCCGGGTCCAGGACGACTTCTCCCGAATGGACTGCCTGAAGCCATTCCCAGTCCTTGTCCTCGTTTACGGCATTTGCAACGATAAGGTAACGCTCCTCGTTGATCCGATAAACCATCGCGTCGTCTATAACTCGGCCCTCCGGATCCAGGAAGTAATTGTACTGGGCCTCCTTGTCTTGCATCCAGCGGATGTAATTGGAGCAGAAACAGTCCAGAAAGTGAGTGGCTCCCTTTCCTCTGACTTCGAAAACCGCCATGTGTCCGACGTCAAATAGACCGGCGGTCTCTCGCACCGCCTGATGTTCGTCCTGAATAGTACTGTACCAGAAAGGCATTTCCCAGCCGACAAACGGCGCGATCTTAGCTCCAAGCTCCTTATGTTTTTCCAGCAGCGGAGTGGATTTATCGGCTCTTTCGCTTTCTTCCCCTTCGTAACTAAAGACTTCTTCGACCTCTTCCGGGAATTCGGAGCTGTCCAGCTTATCCTCAAGTTCCCGCTGCCCGACGAAGTAGGGCCTAACCAGATCAAACAGTTCTTTTTGCTCGCGGTAGAGTTCCTGCCCCGGTTTACCGAAGTGATCCTCGAACTCGTTCGGCTTTAGCTCTAGTTTACCTACCAGGTCTTCCAGTTCGGCCGGCTTCGCCCAGAGATAAACGTCTTCCGGAGAACCCTCGGAACGATAACACGTAAGCTGGGAGCCGTCGATGGACTTGTCGAGCAGCTCGCCGGGCTCCAGTCCGCTTAACCCGTCGACCGACCGGATCAGACTGCCTTCCTCAATGGGGCCGAAAGCGGCTCTGTTTTCTCCTCCCGACTCCTCTTCAACCAGGTCATATACTTTGACCGGGCCTTCGACCTTGCGCATATAGTCCCTTCTATCAAAAGTGATATAGCCGTCCGATATTCCCCGTAACCAATTCAGCACCCGGTCCTTGACCTGCGGCGACGGGATTACCAGATACCTCTCTTCGCCCTGCTGACAATCCTTGATAACTTCGATTCGATCCAGAACGTCGCCGTACTCGTCCAGCAAAACCGCGCTTTTACCTTTTCCGTCCTCCAGGTCCAGGATATCTCGGGTCGTTATTTGATCCAGAAATGCGGTCGGCCTGTGCCCCTTAACTTCTACCAGTTCAGCACCGGGCCAGTCCGGGTCGGCTGCTCCGACCGGTTCCTTGATTTCTCTTTCTTCTTTCAGCGGTTTCTTCCCTTTTACGGGATAGTATTCCGGGTACTTTTCTTTTTCTTCAGGATAGGGCGGGAAGTCATCCAGCAGGCTACCGACTCTCTCTCGCGTCTCCATCATCAGATCGAGGCTTACTTTACCCCGGGAGAGCGGACAGGTCTGGCCAATACAGTGGAAAGATTTCATCCCATGTAAAACATCGGCAACTATATCCGCTATCTCGTCCATCTCCTCTTCCTTCATCCCCCGCTGAGTTATCCAGGGAGTGCCCAGGCGCAGTCCATGAGCTTCCGCGGCGCTGTCGTCCCCCGGAATTGTGTTTTTATTGGAAACGATTCGGGCCTCATCGAGGATACGGGAAGCGATCTCGCCCATCGGGGTAAAATCGAGTTCCTGCTCCAGCTCCTTGAGATTAATCACCATGAGGTGAGTGTCTGTACCGCCATAAGCAAGCGTCAAACCCCTTTCCTGCAGGCCATCGGCAAGGGCCTTTGCATTGTCGACCATCTGATACTGAAGCTTCTGATAAGTTTCCGTCTGGGCTATCTTGAACGCAACCGCCATCGCGGCAAATTTGTTCGGATGGGGACCGCCCTGAGCGCCGGGAAAGATGGCTTCGTCCAGGGCTTCTGCTCTGTTCGGATCAGTAGTTAATACTACTGCGCCTCTCGGTCCCGCGAGCGTTTTGTGAGTCGTATGCATGACGACGTCGGCTTTGCCTATCGGACTGGGATAAGCACCGGCGATTGACATACCGGCGACATGAGCTATATCAGCCAGAAGCACAGCCCCGACCTCGTCCGCGATGGAGGCAAACTTGTCCCAGTCCGGAGCCCAGGAGAACGAAGTATAGCCGGCAATAATCATCTCCGGTTCGTGCTCCAGCGCCAGGTCGCGAATCTGATCGTAATCCAGCCGTCCCGTATGAGGATCGGTCGAGTAAGAGACGATATTGTACCTCTTACCGGTCAGGTTGAACTCGCTCCCGTGTGACAGGTGTCCGCCCTGGTCCAGCGCGAGCCCCATAACAGTTCCCCCGGGCTCCACGAAACTATCGTAGACCGCGAGATTTGCCGGCGTTCCCGAGAGCGGCTGCACGTTGACGTAAATATCCTCTGCCGGAACTTCTTCAGTTGCATGTGCTTGCTTGGCCCTGATCCCGGCAAGACTTTCAACCATGTCCACCAGCTCGGTTCCCTTGTAGAATCGGCGGTTTGCGTAGCGCCTGTAATGCGTAAATTGACGTGTCAGGTCTTCCATATTTTCCTCTAGCTCTTCCCGCATGACGTCCCGCGGGTAACCCTCGGCGTAAACGTTATTAAAGACTGACCCCAGGGCGTCCCGGACCGGCAGCGGCGAGACTGACTCCGACGGAATCAAGATTAACTTTCTGGCCTGCCTGTCCTCTTCGATCCTTATTAACTCGTCCACAAGTGGATCGATCTCCGACAGATCACCGTT
>Ga0207797_1002069_pt1 | contig 14140 bp, 12 predicted proteins | sample PRCRCaboRojoPR_6_FD_187275 | JGI IMG/M metagenome (GOLD analysis project Ga0207797, IMG submission 187275) | Marine sediment microbial community from Cabo Rojo, Puerto Rico - PR CR 10% Liquid 1 (SPAdes) | ecosystem: Environmental > Aquatic > Marine > Coastal > Sediment | place: Cabo Rojo, Puerto... | reverse complement strand
TTTCCAATGTGCTTTCCACGGAGACGATCAGGTCCACGTAATCCCCGGCCTTGATACCGCTGGGCACCTCGACTTGGGTCAGGGTGACCACCACGAGTTCGGGATCTGTGAGCCCCAGGCGGGGGATATCCACCGTTTTCGGGTTTGCGGCGGAGGCGATGGAAGATAGGGGGATGGCCTCGTATTGGTAGATATCCCGGACCAGGATCCCCCCGGCACGCTTGATTTTCCGCCAGGTGGGTTCGGTGAGATAGGAGCTCAATAATGTCGGGTCTCCGTTCAAGGGGATGCGGGCAAAGGCATCGTCCGAGAGGCGGCTGATACGGGTGCCGGCGGTGAGGTCCTGCCTGGCGGCCAGGACTTCCACAGGAGGCTCGGATCCGCCCGTGGAGGTCAGAAAAAAGAGCGCTCCTCCAAAAAGCAGGGCCACAACAGCGCCGATGATGAGCAGTCGTTTGTTTACCATGATATTTCCTCTTGATCGTGATTTTTGTATATGAGGGGGCGGAGAGGTGTGGGCTTTATGATCCTCGGCTTTACATACTGATTCAATCATACATGGAAACTGGGGATGACTGCCTTTGAACTGCCTTTGAACTGCCTTTGAACCGCCTATGAATTACCTTTGAACTGCCAAAACCGCCCATTCTTCTTTGTTTGTTATTTTTCCGGGGTTTACGCATATGAAAGGTGAAAGGTATGACAGAAATGTTTGATGAACATATAATACTGTATATTGGTAATCAGGCATTTATCAAAGGGGTTAGTGGGAGAGACTGGATAAGTTTTCCCGCTGCATAAAAAAGATAGGCATCATGCAGGGGGATACAGTTATGGGATTAAGCATAGAAAGCCAAATCTGACCTTATTGGTACATATTCGTATTTACATCGTGAGAAAAAAATAATTTCCCCAAAGTATTTGACGGGTCTTTACCTGTCCCTGGTATTTTTATTTGAGCTGGTCATGATCATAGGTGAAGGGATCTGTGTCATTTCTATTGTCATTCTTTACGGGTAGAGTTGGATTTTTTAGGTTGATGACAGTGTAATTAGAGAACAATATTCTATCTATGCCAATTTTAATAAGACATTGAGGATAATTTTCATGAAAGGGTCGGCAAAGACATTTCGAGTTTTTGTAAGTTCTACGTTCAGCGACTTGAAGGCAGAGCGGGATGCCCTGCAGGCCCGGGTGTTCCCACGGCTGAGGGATCTATGTGAGCGGCACGGGGCCCGATTTCAGGCCATCGACCTGCGCTGGGGGGTGAGCCAGCAGGCGTCTCAAGACCAGCAGACGATGAACATCTGTCTGCGGGAAATTGACCGATGCCAGGAGGTCACCCCGCGGCCAAATTTTATCGTCTTATTGGGTGACCGGTATGGTTGGTGTCCGCCGCCGCCCCAAATCCCGGCTGATGAGTTCAAGAGCATCCTCAGCGCGGTGAGCAAAGAGGAACGCAAGCTGCTCGTTTGGGTGGAAGAGAGTCAGCCATCCGGCGGGGACATGGAGATGGTGCGCTGGGACTCTGAAGGGGATGCGTTTGTGGGCGACAGAGGGTGGTACCGCCGGGATGAAAACGCCGTGCCCCCGGAGTATGTGCTTCAGCCGTGGGAAGGCTACAGCTACGAAGCATGGGGGGAGATTGAAGCAAAGCTGCAGGAAGTGTTGGAGCGGGGGGCGAAAAGTGCGGGTTTGAGCGAGGAGGCCCAGTTCAAATATGGGTCTTCGGCCACCCATCAGGAGATTGCCGCGGGGGCGTTGTCGCCCAAAGCTGAGCCTGAACATGTCTTTGCCTTCTTCCGAGAGATTGACGGGCTCCCCCAAAATGATGAGGCCGAGGGCTTTCTTGATCTGGTTGGGGAGGAAGACGGGAAAAAAGCAGATCCATTGGCAGGGGAAAAACAAGAGGCGCTAAAGGAGGAACTTCGCAGCGAACTGGGAGACAATGTTGAGGAATATGAAGCAAGGTGGACAAAAGGAATTTTGTGAGTCCACCGGGAACCGCTTGGATTAACAATACTCCCATTGCACACCACTGCTGGTTAAGCCTAATTGAAACTTGGCTGCCTTATGGAGATATCATGTCCGCCGCTATTTTGATTGTTGACAATGAAGAAGAAATTCGAGTATCCTTTGAACAGGACCCGGTCATAGAAAGTTACCAGGTCCACAGCGCAGCAGCAGGGCAGGAAGCATTGGAGATCCTCGGAGGGAAAAGGGACAAAAAATCCATCGCTGCATTTCAATCCCTCCTTCAGTCATGCGAAGGGTTTTTGGTGATGACTTCATTTCGTTCAGGTTTCATGTGAAAAATACCTGAGGACTAAAAAAATGTAAAGTGTGACCCAGGATATAGAGGCCCAAAACGTGACAGAATTAGCATGATGGCATTATAATTAGAGTAATATATTTTAATGATATTCACCAACTTGTGCCCTGTGGGAGTTAATCGTTTCTTTTTATTATTGGTATCTCAAATAGCGGGGGGAAATTCTGTTAACAACGGTTGAGTAGGTTGTTTACTCTTTATAAGTTTTCTTATTGTTTTTCAAAATTTAATAGCCGTTTAGCTGTGTGGTCAAACACAATTCCGCCTGGTGGCCTGTTGGTCCGTCTCCGAAATACGGGATTTCTGAAGAAATGGGTAGCTAAGCGCAAAAGGGATAACCTTCCTGCACTCTTAATATAGGTCGTCAAATTGAAGGTAGGATATTGGATTTGGATGTATTTTCGGTTCCTGTTATTGACAAATACCTTGTTTATGTTCCCCTGAGTGGGATTACTACGCTGATTGACCGGCTGGCGGAAGATCAGAGCAGGTTGTGGGATTTTGGTAAAAGAGAGGAACTGGCAACTATCAGGGATCAGTCTCTTGCTAACATTGGCACTGGCCTTGTCGCCTATTGGGGATTGCTATTTCACATCTGCGGTGGCATACAACCAAGCAGACAATCTTGGTATAACCATATGGCTGCCACCTAGCACTATGGTTTGGGAGCTTTTTAAGCGGAAGCATCAACTCTTTGTTTCCTTTACTGCAGTCAATGAGTTGGATCATATCTTTCAGGAAATTGAAAAAGGATTGCTTGAATTAAGTCAATGAATTCATTAGATGGGATTGATTTGATGGAAACTGGTATTGGAGCTCTTATTGATGATCTGGGTAGCGAAGTTGTACTACCCACAGATAAGGTGTTGGGGTGTAAAAGAGAGAACAGAAACGTTGAACTTCTATTGTCCTCTTTAGTTAAAAAAGGAGTATTGTATGTCCATTCGCGGTTGGATACAAAAATTTGGGAAAATGATGTCATCGTCCTCTGCCAATGAACCCAAAAATAAGGCAGTCTCCCTCACTTGCACTAACTGTTCCCAACAGTACGTACTTGGGAAAGACGCCTTGGCCATGACCCAAAGCGGAGGTATGGAAAGCATTGCCAGTGAAGCAGCGGGTGTGACGGTCCTTTCAGGTGGGGCCAAATCATTGTCTAAAGAGACTCCGGATCTTGTGGATACCTGTGATTGGAACACTTTGCGTCGCGCTGGTTTCTATCGGGGAGAAATCGAAAAAATTAGTTCATCGCTTGAGGCAAACGTTACTCGATGGTGGAAGTGCCAGAAATGCCTTCACGTCCAAGAATATCCGGGAAAATAATTGTCGTGGCCTAGAAAAATAAAAAACATCCCATAACCATTTCCATCACCAAAAAGGGTGAGGGGAAATCGTCTTGTCAACAAGGAGCATCAGCATGATTGCGGAGATCCACTACGGGAACGAGATCAAAGAAATATGTAAACGATCTGAAGTCCAGTTAATGAAACGAATAAAGGAAGTTGGGATTGATACGGCACTGACTGAGGCAACACCATATCAGTCGATGTGGGACAAATTCCTGAATAAAATAACAGACCCAGTCGAAATCAAGAACGAAAATTTTTCAGGGTTTCCGTTCATGCAGGCAAGGATCAACAATATAAGTTTCATAAATTGTGATTTCGCTGAAAGTAGATGGGTGTTTTTCTTTATTAATAACACCGATTGTTCAAATTCGAATTTTTCGAATATCCGTACACTTGTTTCCCCATTCAATAACGTGAATTGTAGCAACTGTAATTTCGAAAATGCTGAATTGACCTTCTTTGATCTATTCAAAGAAAATATCTTTCTCAATGCAGACTTCACAAATGCGAAGATCGAGAGTTCCCATTCATTTTTTGAAAAAGAAGATCTTGATACAAGGGGAAATTTTGAAAATGCCATTATGGAGGGCTGCAGTTTAACAGTTAAAAAGGAGAAAAATTGTAGATTACCAAAGCGAAAAATAAAATCCCGTTTGAGACTGGTTTTTTCATCAAGTCAGTTAAAATCTATAGACCTTAGATTCGAGGGCTTCTCACTATTTAGTGTGGGTGAATAGCCCAGTCCAAGTAATGTGAAGAGCAAATATCAATATTTTACCTGGAGAGAAAACATGATCCGGTCCATATTGGGAAAAGCGCTTGGCTTGCCCGAACTATGGGAAATCATGAAAGATTCCTTTTCTGCTGAAGAACAACGGCTTGCCATCCCGAGCGACTTCAAACGGGGCACCACTTTTACCTGTCCGAATGCGGCGTGGAGAGCAAAGCATAAGACACCGAGTAAAAGACGTGGCGCGATCTGAATTTTTTCCAGTATGAGACCTGTATCCATAGATAGGTTCCCAGAGTGGAATACCCCAAAGGGTATAGAGGAATGAATCAGCAAACCTAAGACAAATGCCTTCGAGCGGTCTGGGCAGCAAGAAGGATAGTAGGAGCCGAGAAAACTAACTATTATGTTCAGAACTGATAAGACATTTCGTGTTTTTGTGAGTTCCACTTTCAGTGATCTGAAGGCAGAGCGGGATGCCCTGCAAGCCCAAGTCTTCCCGCGTTTGAGGGACCTGTGTGAGCGGCATGGAGCTCACTTTCAGGCCATCGACCTGCGTTGGGGGGTCAGTCAGCAAGCCTCACGGGATCAGCAGACGATGGACATATGTCTGCGAGAAATCGCCCGCTGCCAGGAGGTCACCCCACGGCCGAACTTTATCGTCTTGCTGGGCGATCGGTACGGCTGGTGCCCTCCGCCGGCTCAGATACCTGCCGGGGAATTTGAACAGCTGCTAAAAAAAGTAATCCCTGAGAAAAAAGCCCTTTTGGAACAGTGGTACCGGAGGGATAACAACGCGATACCCCCAGAATACTGTCTGCAGCCGCGTAAAGTTGGAGGTCCTTTTGAATCTTCCGCTGATTGGCAACCGGTGGAACAAGAACTGCATGACATATTGCTTGAGGCTGCCAGAGCTTCAGGGATAGACAGAGAAGAATTTCCAAAGTACAGTGATTCGGCAACCCATCAAGAAATCTCAGCAGGAGCCCTTTCTGTCCCCGATGCCGAGGACCATGTCCTGTGTTTTTTTCGAAATATCCAGGACTTGCCTGAAGACCCGATAGCTAGATCATTTCGGGACTTCAGAGATGTCAAAGGTGAAATCAGAGTAGATTTGGAAGCCCATGGGAATCTTCTTTCTCTGCGGGAAACTTTGAGGAATCGACTTGGGAAAAAGAATGTATATGAGTATCGAGCACACTGGGAGACTGATCAACCATCCAGGGACCATATTGATCAATTATGCAGAGATGTTTATCAGGGCTTAAAACGAATTATCCTCCTGAACTTCCAACAGGCTGAACAGATCTCAGCATCCGCCCGAGAACAGAAGGCACAACAGCTCCATCTGGAAGAGCTGACACATGGGTTTCAGGGGTGTGAGACTATACTTGATGCTCTACAGAAAGAACTTGATGAGAGATTGCCTACGCCAATAATTCTCTGGGGAAGTCCTGGATCAGGTAAAACTGCTGTACTGGCAAAATTTGTTCATCAGTACCAGAATAAAAAAAACGATACTGAATTATTCTTTCGTTTTGCCGGGGCGACAACCACTACTTCCAATGCTGCTTTGTTAATCTCCGGACTATGTGAGGAGATCCAAGAGCGATTCAACTTTGCTGAGCAAAAGGCAGCTCGTCTGGCAAAAATCCCCCGGCAATCAGAGGACTTTCACAAGATTAAATACAGTATTGAACAGGAATACCATATCCCCACAGATCTGAGAGGGTTGCTAGACACATTCAATCGTTTCCTTGAAATTGCTTCCCGAGAAATGTCTCTTACCGTTGTCATTGATGGGCTGGATATACTCGACAAGAGTGTGGTTTCAAAATTTATTCGCTCTCTTCCGGCTGAGCTTCCACCTCGCACTAACCTCCTGCTGTCCTTTTCGCCAGGGGATGCTCTGGAACAAATCCAAGCTCGATTTCCTTTACTTCGCAAAATTAAATTGGAACCGTTTTCCAGAAATCTAGGTAAGCAGATTCTCAATGGTTGGCTGATCAATGCCCATCGCGATCTCCAGGATTGGCAAAAGCAGAGGATCTTGGATAATTTCCTGGCAGGAGGAAAAGGGCTGCCGCTGTACCTTAGGTTGGCCTTCGAGCAGGCTTGCCGTTGGAAATCCTATTTTGATCCTGACCACATTGTGTTAGGGTCTGATATTGATCAAATGATCGATAACCTTTTCGATCAACTTTCCACAAATGAAAACCATGGATACGTTCTTGTGTCTCGAACGATTGCGTATCTTAGTACTTCCCGCTGGGGATTAAGTGAAGATGAATTATTGGACTTGCTGTCAAATGATGCTGAATTATACAGCTGGTTCATTCAAAATCTGTATCACATTCCCTCCGATTTAAAAAAGGCCATCCAAACCTTCCTTATGGAGGGGGATATTGAAGGGAAAATAGTTGACGATATGCAGGTCACAGCCTGGTTGGAGAAGAATCGGAAAGACCCAAAGGCCATACAACAATTCCTGGAATATACAAGGGAAAGGAAGATTACTCTTCGTTTACCCATAGTTCTCTGGTCGCGCTTGTTTGCGGATTTGAGGCCCTACCTAGTTCTGAGGGAAGGAGACGGGACAAATTTATTGAGAATTTCTTTTCAATATTTAAAGGAGCAAAGTAAATCCAGATTCCTGCCCAATGTTGATGCAAAACTGCTGCACCACAGAATGGCCACTTTTTTTTCTGAGCAAAGAACCTTTCTGGGTGACGGGGTCATCAACCGGCGGAAACTATCTGAATTGCCCTACCAACAGACCCGGGGCAGCTTATATGATTCTCTTAAGGAAACTTTGATGGAGTTCGAATTCCTGGATACAAAAATTCAGGTTTCTGGCCCTGAATCAGCGATCGAAGACTTCCGACGTGCTGAAACTTCTGGATACATTGATGAGACTCTCCAGACCATCCAGGGAGCGCTGGAGTTATCTGCTCATGTCTTGGAACTGGATCCGAGACAGCTTCCGAGCCAGCTAACTGGTAGGCTTTCTGCGATCAAAAAGGAGGAAATTCAAACCTTTTTAGTAGATTTAAGAAATTGGAAAGGTCGCCCCTGGTTAAGGCCTATCAGCTCGAGTTTAATATCTCCAGGAGGAGCGCTGGTGAGAAAGTACAGCGAATACCAGGGGCGGCATATTGGATTATCAGACGGATCAATCTTGATTGGGAAGGCTCAGGGCGACTTATGCCAGTTTTCCTGTATTGATAATTTAATCAAGGGTGAATTTCTCCATCAAGGCAAATCACTCCAACCTCTAAAGCTTGGCTTTGACGGGAGGGAGATCCTGATTCGCGAGGGAGATTACAGGTTGGGAATTATTGATTCTCCTGCCGCTGAAACGTTGAACTTTATTGGTGAAGCCCAGGAGAAAATCAAGTTTGCAGCCAGGATTCCAGGGAGTTCGATTATTATGATCTCAACCTCGGATGGGAAGTTAGAAGCCTGGGATATGGAGACCTCCCAAAATATCACTTTGCTTCCGGGGGAGAGTTCTTCTGTCGCTGAGCTCCTCCCGGTACGTGATCAGCAGTTTGTGATCTCTGTTCATTGGGATGGGACTGTCAAGCACTGGGGATTTTCTTCGACAGGGGAGCTGAATGAAAGAGAATCCTTCACTATTCCTCTCACCAGTGGTTGTGTCTCGATCACAGCGGCTTCCTTGAGCGCAGGAGATTCAGGGCTCTTGATCGGTTTCGGGGATGGCACAATTGGCTTCTTTGATCTTGTAGGGGAGAAGCTATCCAAACGCTTTAAGATCCATTCTGAATGGGTGACTGCGTTGACGATATTTCCGGAAGGAAACTTGTGTTTGTCTGGAGCGTTTGACGGCTCATTGATCGTCTGGGACGTAGAATCTGGAACTCAGTTGGCCAGCTATGAAGGCCATAATGCTCCCATTGAATCGATCACTATTCTTCCCGATGCCAGTGGGGCGATTTCTTCAACTAACTATGAACTGAGATACTGGGATTTATCATCTTCTGATAACAGCCGGCAGGGTGAAAACGTGACCGCGCTGGCGCTTACTCCCGATGGAAAAAAAGTTGTGGCAGCGTCCGATACCCGCTATGCCCTGAGCCGAGTGGATGCGGATACGATTCTCTCGGTCCTGGATCTGGCCACGGGGCAGGTGGAAAGCAGGGTGGATTTAGGAAGGCATTTTTGGGTCAACGATCTTGATATATTCAATGATAATCGGCGGGTGATGTGTGCCTGTATGTACCGGAATAAATCACTCCTCATATTTGATCTGAAGAACGGTAAACCAATTCTACCCCTTCCCTTCAACAAATCCTCGTTTACTGTGAAGATCTGGGACCAGGGAAGCCGGGTGATCTCTGGCGGTGAGGACAACACGATCCGGATCTGGGACCTGGATTCTTTCAGCGAGGTGGCTTGTTTACGGGGTCACACAGATGAAATAACTGCTCTCTGTGTTTATGATGGCGGTAACAAAGCGCTTTCTGCTGCCAGAGATCACACTTTACGTATTTGGGACCTTGAGAGCTATCAGGAATTGAAGGTGATAACACCCGAGGTTAAATACCTGGATATTACAGATATTCAGGTGATGAATTCTGGAAAATTTGCTCTATCCTCAGGTGGAGGAATTCGGTTGTGGGATCTGGAGCAGGGATCGTTAGTGAATTCTTTCCCTCTTGAAACAAGATCTGGTTCGCAGATGCCTTGGACCGAGGGTGATTTACCGCTAATTTCGGGAACAAACAGGAACAGGTTTTCAGTCTTTGATCCTGGCACCGGGGAGCTGATAGCCAACTTCTGGGGAGAAGGTGATGGTATGCGTCATTCTGTTGCTGCACCTGACGGGTCAACTTTTGCAGTTGGTGGAAATTCTGGCTCTGTTCACATTCTTGAATTGATCAAAACGGAGACATAAGACTTTTTTATGTATTTCGTCGATACAAAGGAGCAGACATATGGATAATGAAAATAACACCCCGGGGACATTTACAGATATGACCACTGGATTAATGTGGCAGGTTCAAGAAGATGGTGAAAAAAAGAAATATGGCGAGGCCTTGATGTACTGCCAGATGCTTGACCTGGGTGATTTTAAAGATTGGAGGCTGCCCACCAAAGAAGAATTACAGAGGCTGGCTCACCCTGGTTTTGATCTTCTGAATAAAATCTTTCCGGACCTGCAGGATGAACGCTATTGGGCAGCTTCTCCAGAAAGGGAGCTGTCCTGGGCAGAAAATCCAGGCAAGATCGGTTACGTTGTGGATTTTGATCCCGACAGCTCAAACTATGGGAGAGCGGTCACTTATTACCGCACATATTCCTACTATGTCCGTGCTGTTCGCAATGTATAGTAAGCAAGATCAATCCAAACCGAGAAAGTTGATCAAGGCCGTGAGCCCGCTTCTTATGAAAGAAAGGAGATACATCAAAGACTAATAAAGCAACCTACACTTTAATCAAGACCTGTCTGGGCAACCCGATTTCGATTGAAGTAACCACTGAGGAATATTGTGTGTATTGTAAACATATGTCCGATCCAAACTTGCGAAACCCAGATTTTCCGAACGGAGTTAGCGAGTGTTATTTTGAGATGGAATCTGGACAAAGGGAAACTGATGCGAGGACTACAAGCGCATACCAAGCTGTTCTGGGATGCTCAGCAAGCCCAGATGGATCCTGCTTGATGTCTGTAGTAGCGAAGGCAACATGCATTTCTGGATCCCAAAACGGGAGAACAGATCCTTAATCTAGCTGATCACGATAATGGTGTGCGAGGTTGCATAGTTAGCCCGAATGGTTCCTGCTTGGTCTCATTCGGGGAACATATTATGGTTTGGAACCCAAACACTGGGACGTTGGAACGCCAAAACCATTACTCTAGAAAGTCGGCAACTCCCGCCCCGCCTTCATGGGTTGGTAGAATGATCCATCTCAAACTTTGGAGTATATAACAGATGAGTTGGTTCATCCGAAAGCACATTTATTCCACCATTTTTTCCTTCATCACGATCGGTCGACTATCCGATCAAGAAAAAGACCTGGAAATTCTCTTTCTTCGCCAGCAGGTGAGCTCTTTCTTTAGAGCGTCAAGCGAAGCTTGCCGATTCTTGAGGGGTGAAAGTCCCCTTTGGATAAGGATTAACCATCCATCCATACCGGGTGTTGCAGTTGTTTAGGAGGTGAAAACCCCAGAGGTAGGGGAAAAGCTGCACGAGACAATTGAAGCGTACACAGGGAATCACGCAGCCCGCAAGGGAGACCGCAATCCCCCAGACTTGATACAGCCCCGTTATGGAGCTAGGGGACGAAAGTCCCAGATGTAGATGGCCATGATGTTAACGTATCAGAAGCCAATACAGAGAGCGCGAAAAGGTGAGTGCTCCGAGGGTCCACGGTGTGCAGCCACGGCTAGTACCGGGGTCCAAAAAGAGTGTGGGATGTGTGGAGAGAAGCGTTGAGAACTAGAGATGCCCTGGCGGTTCCTGAGAAAGTTCAGGAAGGTAACCCCAAGCAAAACAAGGGGCACCGATGACCTTCAGGGACACCGAAGGTGGATCAGCCCATAGTACTCTGAGACGGGAGAGCCGTTGACAGAGGGAAGGGGCTGACAGGAGTACGCAGCCTGTAAAGGAAACATTGTCCGGACATGGAGGGCCGGAATCGCAATGCAAACCTCACTGCAGGGAATAGCGAAGAGGGCCAAGGCCCAAAAGAAGCACCGGTTCCAAGACCTCTATCGGATGCTCAATGAGGAGTTCTTGCTGGAAAGCTGGCGCGACATCCGCAAAGACGCGGCATATGGCGTCGATAAGGTAAGCGCTGAGGAATACGAACAGAACTTAGGGGAGAATATCCGAGACCTGGTCGAAAGACTGAAAAGAGGTAGGTACCGGGCCAAGCTCGTCAGAAGGAAGTACATACCCAAGGGAGAAGGCAAGAAGCGGCCCTTGGGGATACCAGCCACAGAAGATAAACTTCTACAGGTGGCGGTGAAGCGGATACTCGAAGCCATCTACGAGCAGGATTTTCTGCGCTTTAGTTATGGGTATCGACCCCGAGTGGGGGCTTTGGACGCCGTAGACAAGCTGACGGTCAAGCTCCAATTTGGACGGTACAACTTCGTGGTAGAAGCAGACATCAAGAGCTTCTTCGATAATGTGGAGCATGAATGGGTGAAGCGAATGTTGAAGGAGTACATTGATGATGGACCGTTCTTGAGGCTTATCGGAAAATGGCTGAAGGCAGGAGTCCTGGAACCTGATGGAGAAGTAATCCATCCGGTGACGGGAACGCCGCGGGGCGGGATCGTTTCACAGATGCTGGCGAATGTATACCTGCATTTCGTGCTCGATCTATGGTCTCAAAAGGTAGTGAAGAAGTACTGCAAAGGGGAAGCGTGTCTGATCCGATATGCGGACGATTTCGTGTGTGGGTTCCAATATCGAAAGGGCGCGGAGCGCTTTTACAAGGCAATGGGTAAACGGCTGGAAAAGTTCGGGCTGGAACTATCGCCGGAAAAGACAAGGATCATTGAGTTTGATCGTGACTACCAACCCGGCAAAACCAGCTTCGACTTTCTGGGCTTCGAGTTTCGCTGGGGCAAAGACAGAAGTGGGAAACCACACCTCAAACGACGTACCTCAAGGAAGAAGCTGAGAAAATCACTGAAGAACTTCACGGAATGGTGCAAAGCCAATCGACATCAGAGGTTGGACTGGCTGTTCAGAAAACTGAACGCTAGGCTCCGTGGGTACTACAATTACTACGGAGTGATTGGTAATAGTGCCAGTTTGTGGGTATTCTTTAAACAGGCCGTGCGCATCCTGTTCAAGTGGCTCAACCGATGCAGTCAACTCCAAAGCTACAATTGGAGTGGGTTTCAGGAGCTGATAAACTACTTTCAGATAGAACGACCACGGGTAGTGGAACGACCTAAGACGAGAAAAGCAGCTTCAATGGCGCGAGCCTGATTGCGGAAGCGAGCACTTCTGAAGAGCCCGGTGCGAGAAAACCGCACGCCGGGATCTGTGCGGGGGCTGTCGGGTAACTGGCAGTCCTACCGCGATGGTCGCTTATCACAATGAGAAAAGGAGGTACCACTGATTGTAAATACATAAACTGTCTGATTGCCTGAAAAATTGTAGTGAGAAATAAAGTAAGCTCCAATAGGCATTATGACTCTACTATGGCTCCGCATAAATACCTAAATAAAAGGAGATCTAATAATGAAAACATTAGATGCGCTTATCGTTATTTTTAATAAGAATTTTGTGCAACAAGAGAGCTTTATGAACGAGATACTTAGTAGTATGACCGTGAGAAACAAGCCCTATAGATCTTGGGTATCTGATGGCACCAAAATAAAATCATTTGTTAAAGAGGACTCTCAAAATCCACAAGTCTATACGCCAATGGCATTCATTAATTTCCAAACAATGCTTGGGGACAAGTTTGAATCAAGCAATATTGAGGTCGCTACATTTCAGGGCACACAAGGAATTAAGGGTGTTATTCTTTCTCATTGGAGTGACAAAGATCAGAAATCCTCTGTAGAAACCCAAAAAACCAACATTCTGGCTAAAACCAGTCAAATTCTAGGTATTTTGTCTTTACCAGCGAGTGTATTTGGTATTGTTGGTATAACTCTAGGGTCTATAGCCTTTATAACAGGTCTAATTGGGGGACGGCAGATAAAGAAAAACATGAACGTTCAGAAGGGGGAGAGAATGGCATTAATTGGAAAGATACTTGGAGGTATGAGTGTACTCTTCGGATTATTAGTAACCTGGGCCCTCTATACTTAGTATGGGTAAATAGTCTAATCCAGGTAAAATGGAGAGCAAATATAAATCCTTTACCTGGAGATAAGATATAAACCGCCCTACATTGGAAAAAGCGTTTTGCTTGCCTGAATCATGGACAATCACAAAAGACCTTTTTCCGCCAAAGAACAAAGGCTGTATATCAAAATCGATTTTGAAACAAGCAGCATCTTTTCTTGTACTTCACAGAAGGCCGAAAACAAGAGGTAGTGAGTGAATTTTCAGTAGATTTGATGGCTCATGGAAGGGACCCTAATCAAATCGAGCAAACCCGTATTGATATGTTGCCTGTGTATATCAAGGGTATCAACGATTGTTGTCCGAATGCTGAGATTACCTTTGACTGCTTTCATATGATGAAGATCCTGAACTTCGCTGTAGACCAGGTTCGTCGTGAAGAAGCGAAAACAAGAAAAGATCTCAAAAAGCCTCGCTGTTTGTATTTGAAAAATCCCTCTAATCTCACTGGGAAACAAAAGTAGACCATGGAAGGGCTGCCTACTGACACTTTGAAGACCGCCAAAACCTATCAGATTCGCCTGACCTTTCAAATGTTCTTTGACCTGTCGGCTCGGAAAGCTAGCGAAGCATTTCTTCAGCGTTGGTACTTTTGGGCTACTCATATTCGTTTAGTTTCAATTATTAGAAGCAGCAAAATCCATCAATAAGCATTGGGAGGGTGACCTGCCGCGGGACACCCTCAGGCGTCGGCGGGGTGGTTCACGGCTCCGCCCCTGCTTCGGAGAGCGCGTTGCGGTCCGCGGTGAAGATCTCAATCAGGTCTTCAAAGTGGGCGCCCAGGGTGGGGCCGTGGTCGTTTTCGGCATCGACCATGGGGGAGAGCACGGATACGCCTAACGTGCCGGCAGCGTCCGACATCATCACGAATTCCTGGGCCGCGCGG
>Ga0207797_1002068_pt1 | contig 14141 bp, 10 predicted proteins | sample PRCRCaboRojoPR_6_FD_187275 | JGI IMG/M metagenome (GOLD analysis project Ga0207797, IMG submission 187275) | Marine sediment microbial community from Cabo Rojo, Puerto Rico - PR CR 10% Liquid 1 (SPAdes) | ecosystem: Environmental > Aquatic > Marine > Coastal > Sediment | place: Cabo Rojo, Puerto... | reverse complement strand
GTTATTGGAGGACGAGGAGGGGACGGAGAAGTTCGTGCAGCTGATCCGGACCTACTTCAGGATGGACGGGCACCACATCCAGTTCAACGTGGTGAACGCGACGACGTTGCGGGCGGCGCAGGAGAACCCGGAGGAGTACCGGGACCTGATCGTGCGGGTGGCGGGGTACAGCGACTACTTCTGCGACTTGAGCGAGGCTTTGCAGGAGGAGATCATCGCCCGGACGGAACATGCGACGTTCTAACCCAGACTCGGTAAACCCAACATCGCGCTCAGGGGATTGTCAAATCCCCGCTGGAGCTTACTCCCCTTGGTCCGGATCGTCAGATCTGGCCCGAGTCAGATTGGATCTACTGAGATGCGGGCTCCCAGCAAAGGAGGTGAACTGATAGACATTCGAGGCATTCGAGGCATTCGCTTTCGGCTCTACAGGTGCTAGCATGTACCCGTGAAGCACATACGAGTTAGATGAAGAGGAGGACAAAGAGAATGAAGACGTCAATCCGCTACTGGCTGAGTTTAGTTGCGATCGTCGGCCTGGTATTCGCCCTTGCGGGCTGCGGAAGTCCAACTCCCGAACCCGCGGAGAATCCGGGTGAGTCCGCTGCTACGACAGAGGATACTGAAGAGCCCCAGCCGACCGAGCCTACGGAGGAGACCGAGTCCGACGAATCGGCTGATAGCTCAGAGTCGACCAAGGTCCTCAAGGTCGGCATCCTTGCTCCTTACAGTGGCCCCGCGGCTCTCTCGGGCAAGGAGTTCAGGGGCTCCGCAGAGATTGCCCTGGACAGGATCGACTGGCAGATCGGAGATTACACGATCGAGCCGGTGTGGATCGACTCCCAATCCGATCCCGCCAAGGCGTCCCAGGCCTATGAGCAGGCCGTCGTCGAGGACAACATCCAGGTCGCCATGCTGAACTGGCACAGCTCCGTCGCCGTGGCTTGCATGGAAGTCGCCGCGAAGCACAAGGTGCCGCACATAGCGCCGTTCGGCGCGACCGAGGTGGTCAACGAGACCTTCCACTCCGACCCCGAGAAGTACGGCTACTGGACCACCAAATGGTGGGCGACGCCCTCCAAGCTCACCGGTGGCTACGTGGAGGCACTGGAGGAGGCGATATCGAGCGGGCGGTGGAATCCCGAGTCGAGGACGGTGGCGCTCTACGGAGAGGACACCGACTGGGGTCGCAGCTTCGCCGGGGCACTCCGGGTCCACCTCGAGGAGGCCGGCTGGGAGGTCGTCAACGAGGATTACTTCGCCGCCGATCAGACTGAGTTCTATCCGTATCTCAACAAGCTGGTCAATCTCGAGCCTGCTCTGCTCGCTGGCACCCACACGGGCGCCGCGGCCTTTGCTGCCCTCATCACCCAGGCGGACGAGCTCGGATTGGAGTCGCTGATCATCGCCGATGGCCTTGGCCGGTTCGGCGAGTGGTACGAGCTGACGGGCAACTCGTCCAACTACGTCCTCGACCAGATCACCCCGGATTTCAGGGGCGAGGAGGGGGAAGCGTACGTGGCGGAGTTCGAGGAGCGGTACGACTTCACCCCCAGCGCGTCGGCGGGGGGACTGGCCTACGACGGGGCGGGCTTCTTCATCGCCATCGCCCAGGCCGTTTATGAGGAGACGGGGGAACTAAACAGCGAGACCATCTACGACTTCATCCAGAACAAGGTATGGAAGGAGGAGTGGAGCTACACCGACGGCATCGTGATGGAGGAGTATGCGTACACGATGGACTCGATCCCCGACCCCGTGGTCGGGGCGGGCTACTACTTCTTCCCCATCGTTCAGTACCTGGACGGGGAGGCTAGGACCGTCTATCCGTATGAGCAGGCAGATATGGAGCTGACGCCCAAGGAGTAGGGTCGTCTTAGTCACAGGCCTGGGGCTCTCTGCTCGCCCCAGGTCGCCGTCCCCGGGACGGGGTCCTGTGGATTACTCGCAGTCCGTCCCCGGGGCGGGCCCTCTCGTCACCACGAAATCCCGCTCTTGTCATTGCGAGAAGCCCCAGGGCGCCCAGCTTGGACGCTCAAGCCGCGTGCCACTTAGAACGGAAAACCCCCCACCGTTTCGTGGGACGAAGCAGTCTCCACCCTCGACATCGGCCCGACCACCAAACCACGAGAAGAGTCTCTTAGTAGGAGCCCTGGAAGCGCAGCGGCTGACAGCGACGAAGCAATCTCCGACGCCCGTCACCACAGTAAACAGCACAGGAGATTGCTTCGCCTCCGCGTCCGTTCCGGCTCGCAATGACAGGGAGGGGCGGCTGTGCGGGATTGAGGGGCGCGAGCGTGGCCCCGCGCTGCCATGTCCCATTCAACCGCGCTGAGTCTAGAAACTGGGCGGGGATATGGCCACGATGCAGACCAGCTCTTCGTCCCCCACGCTCGTCACCCGGTGGGGGATTCCCTCGTTCAGATAGATGCTGTCCCCGGCCTCGAGCTCAAAGTGCTCGTCGCCCGCGAAGATCTCGGCATCGCCCTGCAGGACCACCATGCACTCGTCGCCGGCGTGGGAAAGGAGATCGGACGACGACGCCGTCCCGGGCTCGAGGGACATGGAGATCATCTCCAGTCGGCCGTTGGAATCGGGGGAGAGGAGCTCGTACCGCCCACTGTAGTCCGGCGGGGAAAACGACCGGCGGCGTTCCTTCCGCACGACGATGTCCTTCGACGGGGCGTCCAGGAAGAAGGTGAATATGGGAGTGTTCAGCGTCTCGGCAATGGCGCGCAGACTGCGCAGGGAGGGATCGACCACGCCGCGCTCAATCTGGCTGATAGCACTCTGGCTGAGACCGGTCTCCTTCGCCAGCTGGCTCGAGGACATACCCAGCTCTTCTCGCAACGCCCGTATCTTGGAGCCTACCATCGTGACACCTCGCTGGACTGCTGATGTATTAGTAACACTTAACTGTCAGTCCAATTATACAGTTCATCTGCGCGGTGTCAAGGGTTTCTTCATAGACTAGCACACTCGTGCCCTTCTCGGACGGAAGAGGGTGACCGGCATTCGGCGAAGCCGACGTTAGAATGCCGGTCACCTGGCCTCCTCCCTCACGCCCGCACACCCTGCTCGCATCGGATCCAGGTTGGGGTCGCTGCCCAACCCTTTGTCCGACGCCTGGCCGTAGGCCAGCGCTTCCCTCCCTTCCATACTCTAGTTCCTGCTCCCTCCCATCTTGATTCTCGAGCCCAAACGCGATAGAATAGGTCGCTGATGAGCGTCGTCCTGGAGGGCTAGCCCTGACGCAGTCCGGAGGGGACAAATGACCGATCTGCCCCAACTGACCGAATCCCACATCCGCGCCTGGACCGATCCTGGCTCCTTCGGCCGCGGCCAGGCATACTATCGCGCTGGTCACATCATCACCCCGCGCCGCCAGGGCAGCACCCTGAAGGCGCGCTGCCTCGGCTCCCGCCCGGAACCGTACTACGTGGAGATCACCCTGGGCCCCGGGGGTATCGCCCACGGTGAGTGCTCCTGCCCTGTAGGCGCCGGCGGCCACTGCAAGCACGCCGTCGCTCTTCTCCTGAACTGGCTCCACTGGCCCGACGCCTTCACGACGGTGGAGGATCTGGAGACGGCCCTGAAGCAATGGAGCAAAGCCGAGCTGATTGTGATCATCCGCCGTATGCTGGAACGCTACCCGGGTCTCGAACAGGTGCTGGAGCTACCCATTGTCACGGCGGCGGAGGACGCACCGCCGGTGAATGTCGATTCCATCCAATGCCAGGCCGGCAGTGCCTTCAGCGGGGCCGGCTACGACGACCGGGCAGCCGCGTATGACGTCGCCCAGCGGCTGCTGGAATTAGTGCGCATCGGCGACGACTACGCCGAGATCGAGCGCTGGGACGACGCGGCGACGATCTACCGCATCGTGATGGAGGAGACCCTCGAAGGCTACGGAATGGTGAGTGACGAGAGCGGCTATCTACACGATGTCGTGCATCAGTGCATCGTCGGCCTGGAGGCGTGCCTGAGCGTCACAGAGAACCCGTCCCGGCGCGAGGCGCTCCTGGAGGCGCTCTTCGACGTGATCCGCTGGGACGTCGACTTCGGCGGCATCGATATGGGGTATCAGGCCCCGAGCATCATCGTGGAACAGGCCACGCCGGAGGAGAAGCGGCAGGTGGCCCAATGGGTGCGGGATGCCCTGCCTCGCGAGTGCTCCTGGGGGCGCGAGTGGTACGGCCGTCTACTGCTCCGACTGGAGGAGGCGTGGCTGGACGACGAGGCGTACCTGGAGATCTGCCGCCAGACGGGGCGTCGGGAGGATCTGGTCGCGCGGCTCCTGGACATGGGGCGGGTAGACGAGGCTGCCGAGGCCGCACGCGAGGCACACGACTATACACTTCTCCGCATGGCTGACCTCTTCGTCGCCCAGGGCCATGGTGAGCTAACGGAGGCGCTGATCCGGGAGCGGATGACGGATCAGCCCGACCGTCGCCTGATCGCCTGGCTGAAGGAGCAACTGCTGGAGTGCGGCGACCGGGAGGAGGCCCTGGCCCTGACAGAGGAGCTGTTCTGGCGTCGTCCTGGCCTTGAGGGGTATCAGGAGTTGAGGACCCTGGCCCGGCCGATGGAGGGGTGGGACGACCTCCGGTCGGCGATCCTGTCTCGCCTTGCGGAAGAGGATCGGTACATGCTCCTGATCGAGATCTACGTGGAGGAGGGCGAGGTTGATCGAGCCCTGGAGACGCTGGAGGAGATGCGCGGTACTACGTCCCGATGGCGCTGGCGGAGCGATCGGCTCAGCGTCGACGTGGCCCGGGCAGCCGAGGCGGAACGCCCGCGGCAGGCAATCCGCCTCTATGGTGAGGCGGTCGAGGAGCTCATCGCAGCACGAGGGAGGCACAACTACGCCACGGCGGCTACCTACCTGACCCGCATGCGGGACCTCTACCGGCGCCTGGGCGAGGCGTCGACCTGGGAGAGGTACATTGTCCAGCTGCGAGACAGCAACCCTCGGCTGCGCGCGCTCAAGGACGAGTTGAAGAAAGCTGAGCTGACTGCTTGATTCGGAGCACTCACGGCTCCGCGAGCGGTAGACGGACTGTCGAGGTCCTCCTTGGAAGCCAAGGGTATGGTCTCAGCAGGACAGTCGCAGTTCCGTTCGCCGACGCCGTCGGAAATCGAGGAAACTGAGTTCGTCAGGTACGGACGCTGGGCGGAGCAGAGAGATCGCCGTTCGTGCGTACTGGAAATGGAGATGAGAGCAATGGATTACAAAGCACTGCAGTCTGCGGTTATCGAGGGCGATGTGGAGGGGGCAACGCGTGAGTCTCAGCGTGCCATCGCTGCCGATGCGGATCCAAAGGACATCCTTAATAGCGGACTAATTCCCGGGATGGAGGAGGTCGGTCGCCGCTACGAAGAGAGCTCCTACTTCCTACCGGAGATGTTGGCCGCGGCCCAGGCAATGAAAGCGGGGCTGGCGGAGCTCCGGCCTCTCCTGGGCGAACAGGACGTCGAACCGGTCGGCCGCGTCGCCCTGGGGACGGTGCAGGGAGATATCCACGACATCGGCAAGAACCTGGTCGGCATCATGCTGGAGGGAGCCGGCTTCGAGATCGTCGATCTGGGGGCGGATGTCCTGCCCGAGGCGTTCGTGGACGCCGCATCCGACGTGCAGGCGATCGGGCTCTCGGCGCTCCTCACCACGACGATGCCTGCCATGGAGCAGGTGATCGAGGTGCTGAAGGAGGCCGGGGTGCGGGACGAGGTGAAGGTGGTGGTCGGCGGCGCGCCGGTGACGGACTCGTTCGCCGAGAGGATCGGCGCCGATGGGTACAGCCCCGATGCCAGCAGCGCCGTGCGGACGGTCAAAGAGCTGCTGGGCATCTAGCGGCGCACAGAGTGAGGAGGTGACTTGATGATGGGAAACAAGACGATGAGCCGACGGGAGCGTGTCCTGGCCGCCCTCCAGCACCGGGAGCCCGACCGGGTTCCCATGCACATGACCATCACCGTCGACGCCTACAAGAACCTGAAGGCCCATATGGGCATCGACGTTGAAGAGGACTTGAAGGTGGGACGGTGGACGGGTGTCCCGATTCATCCCGCGGTGGCCGATGCGTTCGGGCTGGACGTCATCCGTCTCCCGAACCCGCTCGACAAGGGGAAGAACAAGCCTGCGCTGCGGGATCCGGAGGCGGCTTTCATCGACGAATGGCACTGCCAATGGTACGAGGTCCCCCGGCCGGGCGGCGGCTTCTACTATGAGATGAAGAACCCGCCTCTGGCGAACGCCACCGTCGACGACCTCGATGACTTTCCCTGGCCGGAGCCGGAGGAGGTCGCAGAAGGCGCCGAGGAGCGGTTCCGCGAGACCCGCGAGAACACGGATCTGGCGATTATGACGAAGATCGGCGGCGCCGTGTTCGAGCTGGCGACGTATATGCGGGGCATGCAGCGGTGGTACACGGACCTGGCCTTGAACCCGGAGTTTGCCGGGGCGCTTATGGCCAAGATTGCCGAAATTCAGGCGCAACGTGACATCAACGCGTTGAAAGTGGTCGGCAAGAGCATCGACATCCTCCGCCTCAGCGGAGAGGACATGGGCACCCAGGAAAAGCCCTTGATCTCCCCGAAGATGTTCAACGATCTCGTCCGTCCCCATCTCCAGAAGGTCTGGACCACGGCGAAGGAGGCCCTTCTGGCCGAGAATCCGCAGGGGAAGATCATGCTCCATTCCTGTGGCAGCGTGCGCCCGTTTATAGAGGATTGGATTGAGATGGGGCTCGACGCTCTCGATCCTATCCAGGTGAGCGCGAAGGGGATGGACACTGCGGAGCTGAAGGAGTCGTTTGGGGAGCGGCTGGTCTTCCACGGCGGCGTCGACACCCAGCAGGTCCTGCCCTTCGGCACGCCGGAGGACGTCCGGCAGGAGGTGCGCAAGCGCATCAAGGACCTGGCGCCCGGCGGCGGATATATCCTCGCCCCGGTTCACAACGTGCAAGGGGACGTGCGGCCCGAGAATCTGATCGCGATGCGGGACGCCGTCGAGGCATTCGGCACTTACCCGATTGATCTTTAGATCATCGTCAAACTGAGTTGACTAGCGAGCGGAGGTTCAATTATGTCCGAGCAGTATATCATGGTGCTCGACGAGGGTACCACTGGAACGCGTGCCGTGATCGTCGATCACGGTAGCGACATCAAGGCCCAGGCCTACACGGAGTTCACTCAGCACCATCCTGGGCCCGACCGGGTGGAGCACGACGCGGAGGAGATCTGGGAGGCGACCCACGCGATGATCGACGAGGCGCTGGACGCGGCCGAGCTGGCGCCCTCCGACGTCGCCGCCATCGGGATTACGAACCAGCGCGCCACTACCACGCTATGGGACCGGGAGACCGGGAGGCCTGTCACGCCGACCATCGTCTGGCAGGACACCCGGACCGCCGGCTTCATCGAGACGATCCGCGACGAGTGGGCCGACCGGGTCTACCAGCGGACCGGCTGGGCCCTCGCCCCGGTCTACTCTTCGCTCAGCCTCCACTGGATGATGGAGAACGTGGAGAAGGCGCGGCAGCGGGCGGAGGCGGGCGAGCTGGCCTTCGGCACCATCGACTCGTGGCTCATCCATAAACTGACGGGCGGCAAGACCCACGCCATCGCTGCGTCGAACGCCTCGGTCACTGGCTCCTACGACCTGCACAACGACGAATGGTACGCCGACTGGCTGAACTTTCTGGGCATCCCCCTGGCGATCTTCCCGGAGGTTCGCGACGACTCCGGCGACTTCGGCGTCACGGATCCGGAGGTCTTCGGCGCCGAGGTGCCGGTGACGGGAGCCATCGCCGACCAGCACGCGGCGCTCTTTGCCCAGGGTTGCATCGAGCCCGGAACGGTCAAGTGCACCCACGGCACGGGGACGTTCCTCGATATGAACATCGGGCCGGAGCTCTTCATCTCCGAGAATGGGCTCAACACCATCATTGCCTGGCGCATGGACGGCGAGACCGTCTACGGCCTGGAGGGGTACGCCGCGACGACCGGGTCCGCGGTCCAGTGGCTGCGCGACGGTGCCGAGATGATAGAGAGCTCGGCTGAGAGTGAGGCGTTGGCCACGGCCGTTGGGGACAACGGGGGCGTCTTCTTTGTCCCCGCCCTGACCGGCCTCTCCGCACCCTACTGGGACTCCTTCGCTCGGGGGATGATCATCGGCATCACGCGGGGGACGAAGCGAGAGCACATCGTGCGGGCGACGCTCGAAGGCATCGCTTACTCGATCCGGGACTTCCTGGAGACGATGCGCCAGGACTCGGGCGTCGATATCCGGTCGATCAAGGTGGATGGCGGGGCGGCGCGCAACAACTTCCTGATGCAATTCCAGGCCGACATCTTGGACGCTGAGGTCGTGCGGCCGATCAATCCGGAGGCGACCAGTATGGGCGCGGCCTACATGGCTGGACTGGCCGTGGGCTACTGGGACAGCCCGGAGGAGGCCCTGGCCGGCCAGGAGGTCGACCGGGATTTCCAGCCGCAGATGGGGGCGGAGGAACGAGAAGCGCTGTACGCGGACTGGAAGCGGGCCGTCAAGCGCTCGATGGGCTGGGTCCGGGGCTAAATTGGCACTGTGCCACGGGCTCGGCCGGCGTGACGGGGGCCGTCTTCGGCCCTGGGCTGCGGCCTTCACTCTGCTAGTCGTCACCTTTGGAGAGGAGGCCGCGTGCCCGTTCACGTGTCACGGTGAGTCTAAACGACAGGGTCGGTGAGACTGGGTGACCTCACCAATCGCTGATCATCGATAGGGCCTCACATGAAACCGACGTGTTTCGATTTCAATCTCGGTAATCCGAATTCTGCCCAGCCGAGGACACACGTATCTCGATTGCCGAAATCGCGTCAAGGGCGGGAGTTTGGCAATCCCCTGAGAGCGATGTTGGGTCTGGTGATTTTGCTCGTTCTTGCCGTCGTCCTCCTGTCCGCCTGCGGTGGCGCGCCGTATACACCGGCACCGTCCTCTGAGCTCCCCGACCCTATTGCGACAGCGACAGCCACAGCCACATCCATCCCCACCGCTACCCCAATTCCGCCCTCTCCGACCCCGCCCGCGGCGCTGACCGAGACACCCACGCCAACGACGACGTCTACCCCGGCCTCCACGCCGATCCCCGAACACCCACTAATGATCGACGTCATGGGCCGCCAGACCTACCCCGGCAGCGACGTCGTCGTCGAGCAGACACTCGGTCCGGGCTCCAACTACGACCGCTACGCCGTGTCCTACGTCTCCGAGGGCCTTAAGATCTACGCCCTGCTGACCATGCCCCGGGCGGAGCGGCCAGAAACTGGTTGGCCCGTCATCGTCTTCAACCACGGCTACATCCCCCCGGCGCAATACCGCACCACCGAGCGGTACGGCTCGTACGTCGACGGCTTTGCCCGAAACGGGTACATCGTTCTGAAGCCCGACTACCGGGGCCACGGCAGCTCCGAGGGGGAACCGGCCGGCGCCTTCACTTCACCGGCCTACACCGTCGACGTCCTCAACGCCGTCGGTTCCATGCAGCGCTACCCCGACGCCGACCCTGAGCGGATCGGTATGTGGGGCCACTCGATGGGCGGCACGCTGACCGTGCGTGCCATGGTCGTGACCGACGACATCAAGGCCGGGGTGATCTGGGCCGGGGTGGTCGCGCCCATCGAGGACGTCTGGGAGGCGCGGCAGGAGTGGATCGTCAACCATCTGACGGCGACGCCGGACCCCGGTGGCACCCCCGGCCCGCCGAGCGAGGGCGTCTTCGCCCGCGGCTGGTTCGACCAGAACCCCGCGTTCTGGACCGCCGTCGATCCCGTCTACCATCTGGAGGACCTGTCCGGGCCGATCCAGCTCCACCATGGCACCGGCGACACCACAGTGCCCCTCGCCTTCTCCGAGGACTTCTATGCCCGCCTTGAGGCGGCTGGGCAACCCGGGGAGCTGTACCTCTACGAGGGGGACAACCACAACCTGACGAACCAGTTCGGGACGGTGATGGAGCGCTCGGTGGCCTTTTTCGACGCGCACGTCAAGAACGACACGACCGCCAGCCAGGAGCAGCAACCCTGACGATAACCCCCGCCCGCTGCCCTGGCGCGCCAGGCGGGTGAGGTGCCCGGGCGGCACCATGACGTCGCAAAGAGGCGCTTTTGGTGGGTGGACGGCCGATGCCGGATTAAGCATCAGCAGCCCACCCACTCTGGCCGCGTATCAGGGAGCTGGCACCGGCTCCGTCTTCTCCGTCGGCGTGAAGCAGCAGTAGCCGATCTCGTCGCACTGCAGCTTGACTTGCTCCCACACCGCCGGGTCCGTCACCACCTCCACGGCCGCCGGGTAGAGGATGTTGTCCTCCTTGAAGATGTGGTCGCGCAGGTTGAAGACCAGGTACGTGGTCAGCCCGTCCAACCGCCACTGGAGCTCCTCGAAGGGGATCTCTTTGGCCTTCTCCGCCAGCTCGAGCAGGGCGTGCTTCCGCGCGCGGAGCTTCTCGTGTTCGATGCGCATGATTCGCGGCGGGCCGGTCACACCCCGCTGCTCCAGCTCGGGGAAGAGGGCGTCCTCCTCCCGCTGGTGATGGCGCTCCGCCTCGACCAGGTGGGTGGCGATGTGGGTCAGCCTGTCGGCCTGCTCTTCGCTGAGGGCGTCGCCCTGCTGCACGGCCTTGTTCAGCTCCTCCAGCTCGGCCAGCGCCTCGAGGATCACCTCGTGCTCGGCCATCAGCGTGTCCACCGGATGTCCCTGCGCCAGCTCCGCGCGGAAGCTCGCCACCTCGTCGGACAGCACCCGCAGGTGGACGTCGCACAGGTGACGCAGCTCCTCTGGCTCGGTGCCGCTCTCGATCAGCCGCTGCTCGGCCACGGAGAGCTCCTGCGGGGTGATGGTGCGCAGCAACTCCTCCGCCTCCTGCCGGACCTGCGCCCGGTCCTCCCCGGTCGTCAGTCGGCGCAGGACGTCCGTCAGCTCGTCTACGCGATTCGTAGCCATTGCGACCTCCTTTCGCCCCGATAAGAAAAACCACTATCTCTAATATTATCATACCAGAGATAGTGGCTTTCCGTCTGTGACAAAAGTCTCAGTTGTGTCCGAAGGCGCTACTGGCCCTGCATCATCGCCGCGACGTCGTCCTCCACGGTTCCGATCGGTTTGATGTCGAAGTTCTCCACCAGCACCTTCGCCACGCCGGGCGAGAGGAAGGCCGGCAGTGTCGGCCCGAGACGCATGCCCTTGACGCCCAGGGAGAGGAGGGCCAGCAGGACGGCGACGGCCTTCTGCTCGTACCAGGCGATGTTGTAGGAGATGGGCAGCTCGTTGATGTCATCGAGCTCGAAGGCCTCTTTCAGCTTCAGGGCGATGAACGCCAACGAGTACGAATCGTTGCACTGGCCCGCGTCCAGGATGCGGGGGATGCCGCCGATGTCGCCCAGGTCCAGCTTGTTGTAACGGTACTTGGCGCACCCGGCCGTGAGGATCACCGTGTCGTCCGGCAGGTTCTCGGCCACTTCCGTGTAGTAGTTGCGCGTCTTGTGCCGTCCATCGCAGCCGCCCATCACGACGAAGCGCTTGATGGCTCCGGACTTGACGGCCTCGACGACCTCGTCGGCCAGCGCCATCACCTGGTTGTGGGCGAATCCACCGACGATCGTGCCGGACTCGATCTCCTCCGGCGGCGTGCTCTCCTTGGCCAGCTCAATGACCGCGGAAAAATCCTTGGCCCCGCCGTCCGGCCGCTCGGCGATGTGCTCGGCCCCCGGGTAGCTGACCACGCCGGTGGTGAACAGCCGGTCCAGATAGGTGTTGCGCTTCTTGACCGGCGTCAGACAGTTGGTGGTCAGGAGGATGGGCCCGTTGAAGGACTCGAACTCCTCGTTCTGGCGCCACCACGATCCGCCGTAGTTGCCCACGAAGTGGTCGTATCCCTTGAAGGCTGGATAATAGTTGGCGGGGAGCATCTCGCCGTGAGTGTAGACGTCGACCCCCGTGCCTTCGGTCTGCTCGAGCAGCTCCTCCATGTCTTTCATATCGTGCCCGGATATCAGGATGCCCGGGTTCTCCCCGACGCCGATGCTGACCTCCGTCATCTCGGGATGTCCGTAGGTGGACGTGTGGGCCTCATCGAGGAGGGCCATCGTCTCCACAGCCACGTCGCCAGCTTTCATAACCAAGGCGATCATATCATCCGTTTTGAGATCCTGTGTGGTGGAAGCCAGCGCCTCGATGAGGAAGCCATCGATCTCGTCTTCCTCGTAATCGAGGACCGCGGCGTGATCGGCGTAGGCGGCGATGCCCTTGCATCCGATAATGAGCAGCTCCCGCAGAGAGCGCACGTCTTCATCCTCGGTCGCCGTGATGCGCACCTCGTCGGACAGGGCCTTGGCCATGAGCGCTTCCTCATCGGCCGGGGTCCAGGTGGCGCAGTCGGGAAGGGTGCCGAGATCGGCGGTCCCAACTCTCTCCCTGACCGCGGCCCGGACGTCGAGGCCTTCCTCGATCCAGTCGATGATCGCGTCATCGTCCCAGGCCACGTTGGTGACGGTGACGAAGAGGGCCTGGCGGATGAAGCGGGCAGCCTCTTTGTCCACCGTCCCCTGTTCCCTCAGTATGTCCCCATAGACCGCGATCCCCTTGGAGACGTAGATGAGCAGGTCCTGGAGATCGGCGGTCTCCTCTGGCTTGCCGCAGACGCCTCTTGCGGTGCAGGCTTCGTTCTTGGCCGCTTCCTCACATTGAAAGCAGTACAACTGAATCCTCCTTAAGTTCTGTGTTCACTTTCGGTAGATCCAAGATTGCTTCGCGGGGATTGTCAGATCCCCGCTCCTCGGCCGGATCGTCAGATCCGGCCCCAGCACAACTGGGCTACCGAGTCCAATTGATGGTTTACGGTTCCAACCTGGTGTCGAATTATAGAGGAAGCGCGATGCGATGTCTGTGAGAAAAGTCGCACACGTCCCTGTTTCCCCTAGTACCCGAGGACCCGCGCCCGGTGGTGGAGCCGCGCAGCGGGGATCAGGAAGAGCACCAGGAGCACCGGCAGCAGCGCGAGATCGAGCCATGGACTCAGGAATCCGCGGCCCAGCACCGCGTGGTTCATCAGATCCTGGGCGTAGGTCAGCGGCGAGACGTAGGCCAGCGCCCGGGCCCAGGCGGCCATCTCCTCCAGGGGGACGAAGATGCCGCTGATGAACATCAGCGGCCAGCGCACCAGGGTGCTGGGCATCATGATGCTCCCCGGCGACCGGGCCGGGACGGACGCGAAAGCGATCCCGAGGGCGGCGAAAGCCAGGCTGGATAGGGGCACGCCTAACAGGAGCAACGCGGCGTCGGCTACCGTCACCCCTAGCCCCAGCACCCCGACGGACAGCGGCACCACCGACACGAGGGTGGCGAAGAAGGCGCCCACCAGCGTCTTCCCCAGCAGGAGGGTCACCAGGGACATGGGGGCCGCCAGCAGCCGGTCGTACGTGCCCATACGCCGTTCCAGAGGGAGGATCACCGGCCCCGCCGACGAGGCGGTGAAGAAAGTGGTCAGGGCCAGCAGCCGCGCGACCCCTACTTCCATTGCCATCTGTCGCCGGATCGAGAAGGAGAAGAACAGGAAGAAGGGCAACACCAGTCCGAACATGATCATCGGCGGCGTGAAATAGTAGACGCGGACGTCCTTCACCGCCACCGTCCACGCCTGACTGACCTCATCGCGCAGCCGCGCCATCCATCCTCCCTTCATCGTCGCCCTCCCTTACGCCCCCGTCCTTTCGGTCCCTCAGTCTCGTGGCGCACCGTGCCGATCTCCTGTCCCGTGATCTTCAGGAAGACATCCTCCAGGCTGGGCCCCAGGGTGCAGAGGCTGACCAGCTCCAGCTCGTGCGCCCGAGCGTAGTCGACGACCCGCGGCAGTAGCGCCGAAGGCTGCTCCGTGTAGAGCCGCCACTTGTCCCCCATTTTCACCACCTTGGTCACGCCCTGGAGGGTCCCCAGCGCGTCGCCGTGCGCCTGCCCGTCGGGCTCCAGCGCTACCTCCACCGACTGCACCTGGCGGAAGGCGGCCTTGAGCTGTTCGGGCGTGTCGATCGCGGCGATCTTCCCGTGGTTGATAATCGCCACTCGGTCGCAGAGCTGGTTCGCCTCCTCGATCTGGTGCGTGGTGAGGAAG
>Ga0207797_1002067_pt1 | contig 14142 bp, 9 predicted proteins | sample PRCRCaboRojoPR_6_FD_187275 | JGI IMG/M metagenome (GOLD analysis project Ga0207797, IMG submission 187275) | Marine sediment microbial community from Cabo Rojo, Puerto Rico - PR CR 10% Liquid 1 (SPAdes) | ecosystem: Environmental > Aquatic > Marine > Coastal > Sediment | place: Cabo Rojo, Puerto... | reverse complement strand
TGATGAAAAAATAACGAGGTTTGGTTTGGCAATCGACATTGTACGCTATTCAAAAGATGACGAAAAAAGATGGGACGATTTTGTCTGGTCAGCGAATAACGGCACCATTTTTCACACCCGCCGGTTTTTATCCTATCATCCGGACGACCGTTTTGTGGATTCTTCTCTGATTTTTACAAAAAAAGACCGCATCCTCGCCCTGCTGCCTGCTGTTGATTTTAACGATGCCGGTCAGCGTCTGCTCATTTCGCATCGCGGCGCCTCGTACGGCGGATTTGTGATCAGGGATACATTGTCCATTCGCGAAGCGTTCCAACTGGTGGAGTCACTCCTCGATTTTGCCAGGGAACAGGGTTTTAACGGTATCGATCTGACACCGCCGCCGCAAATTTATCTTCGCCGGCCAAGCAATTACATCGATTTTGCGCTGATTAAGAACGGATTTCAGTACCGCAAACGCGAAATCTCCAGCGTCATTCCGCTGGATTTCGGTCGCGATGAGATACTCACCACGTTTAACGAAGGCTCGCGTCGTGCTGTTCGCCGCGGACAAAAACTTGGCGTCACGGTTCGCGAAACCGCGGATCCGGAAGAATATGAACGCTTTTATCAAATCCTCAAAAAGAATCTGCGTCTCCGTCACGACGTCACACCGACGCATACATTGCCGGAACTGCTAAAAGTAAAAGGCCTGTTCCCGGACCGTGTGAAACTCTTTGCTGCTTACACACCGGAAAACGACATGGCCGCCGGGGTTGTTATGTTTATTTGCAATCCGAGGGTGGTACTGGCGTTTTATATCAGTCATGACGAAAATTTTCAGCAATTCCGCGGCGTCAATTGCCTGTTCCACGATATTATCGATTGGGGTATCCGGGAAAAATACGGCTTTTTGGATTTTGGTATTTTTACTGTCAACGAAGATCCGAACTGGGGCCTGGCACGATTCAAAGAGAGCTTTGGCGCGCAAGGTGTGTTTCGCGATAGCTTGCGGTTGATATTGTAAAAATTTCAAGAATACATCTATTTCGTTTAAAGAAACGGGGTGAATTCTATGGAACGATTGGTTTTGAAAAACAAGATGAATATTATATTCATCTTTGTTATTTTCGCTCTTTTTAACCTTTCATTGGCGCAGCAAATCTCTTCCTGTCAAAAAAAAGTCAAAGCCATTCCCTTTTCCGAGGCATTTCCTAACTTTCTTCGAGATGCCACTTTTACGCTGAGTCCTAAGAGTTATCTAAACAGAGCGGATATGGGATTAGATAAATCTGCATATTATGATAGAAAAAAAGGTATTTTTTATTTTATTGACCTTAGAGGAAAAATCATTCAGGAATTTAACCTGAAAAAATATGATCTTGAATATCCCGGACATATGGCATGGAATCCAGACGGCACAATGGTGCTGGCATCAATTTACAGCTTAGAGAAGGGTAGATCTGTACCACTCTATTTATTAAAGATGGATGGAAGCATTAAAGAAGTCGTCTCTGCTGAGGGGCATGATGAGCAAATCTTGCAACCTTCCTGGTCCTTTGATGGAAAATGGTTTGCTTACCTTAAAAGTTCAAGGGCTAATGGACATGAGATTAAAATTAAGAAGATAAATTCCGATGAAGAAATCCTTGTCAATAATAGTCCAATTGGTGAGGGTACTTGTGGAAATCCTGTTTGGTTTAATCGTCATAATAAAATTCTTTATAAAATAAGTAAAAGTGAAAATACAAGACAATTATACAAAGAATTATGGATCTATGACTTGGCCACAAAACAACACAAAAAGATCTACGAAGGCATTATTGTTACAAGTTATCCTATTATCTCTCCTGATGACACATTAATTGGTCTAAAGAGTGACAATTTTTTCATCATAATGGATAATGATGGTAGAATTGTGAACAGGTTTGAAATACAAGGACTTTACCCAAGTTGGAGTCCAGATGGTCTAAAAATAGCTTATAAATATACAAAAGTTGAACCCATTTCTGGCAGGATTATAAGAGACGCCATTTATAGTGTTACAATTGATGACGGGATAAAGACCAATTTGACTCCGATCGAAGGGCTAAAAATAGATGAATATCGTTGGCTTGATAGTACAACCATCGTATATGATGGACGTAAGTAGATTTACCTGCGAGAATGAGTTACAATATCTTCAATTGTATTCTTTTCACGAGACGGATAATTCAACCATGTCGCAAACGAAAAAAACCCCGATAAAGATCGAGGTTTTGATTTCAGCCTAAAAATTATATTTTTGAGACTTTAGTCGCTTGCAATCCTTTGGGGCTTTGTTCGACTTCAAACTGAACCTGGTCACCCTCATTCAGTGTTTTGTAGCCGTCGCCTTCGATGGCTTTGTAATGGACAAATACATCGTCGCCTTCTTCTCTGGCGATAAATCCATAGCCCTTGGATCCATTAAACCACTTTACAGTTCCTGTTTCCATTGAAACGATCCTTATAACTTGTAAAAAACACGTGTACAACTTTTTGTCAGCTTTTCGCCAATATCGCTGAGAACAAAGAAATTTTCTCTACGATTTTGTTCTACATTTTAAGTTTAACCTGGATGGCATCACATAAAATTTCAAAGCAGCAAAAGTGTACCCTTAATTAAGCCTTTCAATTTACAACAGCTTTATTTAAAAAGCAATAGTTAATTGTCAATATGTAAAAAGATTTAGCACTTTTTTTTTTAATCTTAAATTATGCATTAGCTGATGAAAATAAAGTACTTTTTATTTTAAATTGGTGTCATTCAAATGTTCGGGAGTTACTCGCAAAACAAAACATGACCGCATTCGGACTCGACCTTTTTCAAGACTCCATATCCTGACCAGCTTGAATAATATTGGAATATTAAAATAATTTTCTTATACTTTGTGAAATTGTCAAGCCAAGAAATTATTATTAACATGCATATGCGCAATATGTCCCTTTCTCATGTACCGTTAATACGAAAAATGATTCAGACGCAGTTTTAACATACAGTCGGACTAAAAAACGGAGAGTCGACTCATGGTCTTACAAACTATTGATATTGTCATCATTTTGTTGTACATGGTGGCGATTACGGTAATCGGCGTGATAATGAAAAAACGAGCCGAACGCGGAGAAAAGGAATATCTTTTAGGCGGCAACAGACTTCCCTGGTATTTGCTCGGCCTTTCAAATGCATCCGGCATGCTGGATATTTCCGGCACGATGTGGCTGGTCACCATCACGTTCGTTTACGGCTTGAAAAGCATCTGGATTCCGTGGTTGTGGCCGGTTTTTAACCAGATATTTTTGATGGTTTATCTGTCCAAGTGGCTCCGGCGCTCAAGAGCCACCACAGGTGCAGAGTGGCTTAGAACCCGTTTCGGTGACCGCAGGGATACATCGTGGTCGCACATGATTGTGGTCATTTTTGCTATTATTAGCTGTCTTGGTTTCCTCGCCTATGGGTTTATCGGTCTCGGCAAATTTATGATGATTTTTATTCCCTGGGATGCTGTGGCCGGCTTTTTCGGATTCGATCCGGGTATCATCAGTCCGAAATTTGTTCCTCATGTTTATGGGATCGTATTTACCTTGGCAGCGACCGTTTACTGCCTGCTTGGCGGCATGGCGAGTATTGTATGGGCTGATCTCATTCAATACACGATCATTACCATCTCTGGAATTATCATCGCCATCATTGCCATGACGAAGCTATCCGCTGTAGGCGTTTTGAATGTGCCGGAAGGATGGTTCAGTCCGTTTTTCGGCTGGAAACTCGATCTCGACTGGAGCAATATCATCGGCCAGGTGAACCGGGTGATAGAAAATGACGGGTATTCCTTTTTTACTATTTTCATGATGATGATGCTGTTCAAGGGAATACTGGTTTCCGCTGCCGGCCCGGCACCGAATTATGATATGCAAAAAGTCCTCTCGACCAGAAATCCCCGCGAAGCCGGCATGATGAGCGGATCCGTGTCTATCATCCTGATGCCGTTCCGTTATTTGCTGATTACAGGATTTGTGGTTTTGGGATTGTTGTTTTACAACGAGTTGAATTTAGTCGTCGGAAACCGAATCGATTTTGAGCAGATTCTCCCCGCTGCGATGGCTGAATTCGTGCCTGTCGGATTTTTAGGTTTGTTGCTCGCGGGACTCGCCGCCGCGTTTGTCTCAACGTTCTCAGGCACTCTTAACGCCGGACAAGCTTATCTTGTCAATGATATTTTTCTGCGATTTATCAATCCAAAAGCAGAAGGTAAGCACATTGCCCGGGTCAGCCAGGTTATCGGACTGATTTTAGTGATTGTCAGTATTGTTTTAGGAATCTTTGCAAAGAATATCGACAGCGTTCTCAAATGGATTGTATCCGGACTGTTCGGAAGTTACGTGGCGTCCAATGTTCTTAAATGGTACTGGTGGCGGTTTAACGGCTACGGTTATTTTTGGGGCATGGTCGGTGGCCTGGTACCGGCCTTGATTTTTGCCCGGATTATTCCCGGTGCCTATCAGCTCTATTATTTCCCGATCACTCTGGTCATTGCTGTGGCAAGTTGTATCCTTGCCACGTACAATACGCCGCCGACGGAAGAAGCGGTATTAAAAGATTTTTATAAAAAAGTCCGGCCGTGGGGATTCTGGGGGCCGATTCATAAAAAAGTGGTTGAAGAAGACCCGAATTTTGTCAATGAAAGCAATTTCAAACGCGACATGATAAACGTGTTTGTCGGTACAATCTGGCAGACCGCGCTCGTGGCTATTGCTATTTATTTTGTGACCATGAAATTCATTTCGGTCGGAGTCTGTCTTGCTATCATTGTGGCGAGCAGTATTTTTCTTAAAAAGAATTGGTACGATAAAATCCAGGGCGATGGCTATTGATGTAATATGCTCAAACGTGCTGCCAGATGGAAAAATGATTGATTATGATTCAGCTATTTAAATTAAAATTGGATTTCATTTTATAAAAACAGAGCTCCTCTGTCCCAGGACATGAGGAGCTTTTTTCTGGCATGGAAAAAATGAGGAATAAAAAAATGAAACGAGAAAAAACGCGTGTTCTTTTACTCTTTTCGCTCATGCTTGTGATGGCTCAATGCGGTGAACAAAGAGTTGATTGGAAAGTCGATACGCTGGACGAGTGGAATCATTCATCCGAGGAACACGAGGGTACCCTGGCCATTGAAAGCGCCGATTTAAACGGTGTGATCGATTTTATGGGAAACGGTGCGCTGATGCTGGCAAAGCAAAGGGATACACTTTTTCAAAAGACAACTGATTTCAAAAAAACCGGTACGTGGACATCTGCCTGGCAGACGTTGAATACTGAGCTGACCGCTGCCACTTTTCGCGCATCAGTGATGACCTACGGCAATGACATCAATATCAGAGACGGCTGGCAAAAGTTCACCGGCAATCCGGTTGTCTCCGGAGGAAATACACTGCTGCCGCTGAATCGGGACAATATTACCGATCAGACGATTTTGCTGCCCGATCCCGGCGGCGTTCCCCAGGATCAGGCCATTTTGCGCGGCAAGGGCACATGGGCCGGCAAGTGGCTGCTGTTTTTTAATCATACGCCGGACAAATGGCCGCATGATTATTACTGGAGTTTTGCCGTGGCCGACAGTCTGGCTCCGTTAAAACGCGGTATCAATCCGTTTCGTATCGATACCACGGCTTTTCCGCTTTTCGGGCCGATTGACGGCCAGGCACCCAATGACTGGCTGGAAGTCGATGGTGTTTATTATGCACCAGATGAAACCCATGACGGTGAATCTCACATGTGGAAAAGTGAGGACATTCTCAACTGGACCGATATCGGCCCGATTTCAGGCATCACCGGTCACGATCCGGGGATGGCTTTTGATGGCGAACATTATTATCTGTTTAATGAATCAGGAGAATCGTTGACTTTTAATCGACTCGAAAATTTTACAAAAGTGGTTGAGGACGATGAAGTTTTATTTGTCGGTGATCATACCGGTGACGCTGATCTTGGTTTTTTTAACAACCGCTGGCACATGTTTTTTGATGATGGACCGCATCTTCATTACAATATCGGTTACGCAATGACAACGGCCGAGGCGTTCCCTTATGGATGGCACATCGAAAACGATGTTTACGGCCCATACATTCCGGATCAGGGACAACAATGGGATAATGACACCGATGACGGGAATCGGTTCGGAACCGGTGACGCTGATTTTGCGGTCGAAGGTAATACGCTGTATATTTTTACCGAACGGCCGGTCGGCGCTGCCTATCAGGAAATCGATGAAATTTATGAGAACACCGGACAAACCGCTCAGGTAAAATTCGAATTCGACGTTAACGGTGATGGCAAGGCGGATGAATCGACCGACTGGATGGAACTAACGCTTGGTGAAAATGAACTCACGCTGCCGTCAGAATTGGGTAATAAAGTTCGGGTGATTTTTCAACTCGACAGTGAGAATGCAAATACATCGCCTTTAATTCGCTCGTTTACATTGTCGCCATAAAATTTTTTGATACGAAAATCACTGAATGATCAAAATGATATGGAATTTTACACTGAAACTAATTCATGTTTGGACAGTTCAAATCTTTCACGCGAAATAAGAGAGTGTTTATGAATATAGAAACCCTGATTGTCGGGCCCATTGAAGTGAATTGCTATGTTGCTTACGATGAAAATGGCGACGGCGTCGTCATCGATCCGGGCGATGAAGCGGAAGAAATTCTTGACGTGATCCGGCAAAATGATGTGAATATTAAATACATTTTATTGACCCACGGCCATTTCGATCACATAGGTGCTGTCGTTAAGGTAAAGAATGAAACGGGTGCCGGGGTTGTCATGCATTCGAACGATCAGTTTTTAATCCAACAGGCGCCGCAACAAGCAGCTATGTTCGGTTTGCCAGCGGTGCAAACTTTTGATGTTGATCAGACGGTAAAAGAAGGAGACATTGTTACCGTCGGAACCTTGCAAGCCAAAGTCATAGAGACGCCGGGGCATACTCCGGGAGGTGTGTGTTACTTGTTCGATAATACACTTTTTGCCGGTGACTTGCTTTTTTTCGACGGTGTCGGTCGTACAGATTTACCAGGGGGCAGTACCCCCCAGCTGTTAAGTTCTATAAAAAACAAAGTATTCAATTTGCCCGATGATTGCCGAGTGTTAAGCGGGCACGGACCCGCCACGACAGTCGGACGTGAAAAACGGCAAAATCCGTTTATTTCCGGTGCTTTTCAATAGTAGATTTGTACCTGAGAAAAATGTCTTGAAACTTTGAACAAAATGTATTAGCTTGAAGGTTGTTACATTTTTAAAAAGTTATGAGTAATTAATGATGGTGTTGACATATTATGAGTCAAAATAAAACATATTCAGAACCCAAAGTATTTATCCGCGAGGACGAGTGCAAAGGATGCCGTTTGTGTATTGATGCGTGTCCCCAAAATGTTCTTTTCCAGCAGGAGCATCTCAATCGCATGGGATATCATCCCGCAGGTTACAAAGGCGATGGGTGCACGGGCTGTGGCATTTGTTTTTACGCGTGCCCGGAACCCGGCGCTATCACCGTTTATCAGAAAGGCTATGTCGAAGAAGTGGAGGAATAAGTGCCAAAACAACTTATCAAAGGCAACGAGGCAATTGTCAAAGGTGCCATTTTGGCCGGATGTCGGTTCTTTTTCGGTTATCCGATCACACCGGCTTCTGAAATTGCCGAGGCCGCTGCTTATTATCTTCCCAAAGTCGATGGTACATTTCTACAGGCCGAGAGCGAAGTTGCTTCTATTAACATGCTTTACGGTGCTGCCTCTGGCGGTGTGCGTGCGATGACGGCATCGTCCAGTCCGGGTATGAGTTTAAAGCAGGAAGGCATTTCCTATTGTGCCGGTGCGGAGCTTCCGGTTGTCATTGTCGATATTATGCGCGGCGGACCGGGGCTTGGTAATATTGCCCCGGAGCAATCGGATTACCACCAGATGGTCAAAGGCGGCGGACATGGTAACTATAAACTCATCGTGCTGGCGCCCAACAGCGCTCAGGAAATGTGCGATTTAACCATGCTGGCTTTTGAGCTGGCTGATAAATACCGCAATCCGGCGCTTATTTTAGCTGACGGTTTTATCGGCCAGATGATGGAACCTGTCGAATTTCCTGAACCCGTGCAGGAAATTCCCCATAAAGATTGGGCGCTTTATGCCGAAGGCCAGGATGAAGAAAAACTTATCTGTTCCATCGATCTCGAGCCAACCGTGCTGGAGGTTCACAACCGGCATCTTCAGGAAAAATATGCGCAAGCCAGGAAAAACGAGGTTCGGTATGAAGAATATCACATTGACGATGCCGAGGTGGTTTTGATTGGTTATGGCGTGGTGTCCCGCGTGCTCCATTCGACCGTTGAAGAAATGCGCAAGGACGGCTACAAAGTTGGGCTTTTACGGCCCATTTCCTTATGGCCGTTTCCGGAAAAGCGGATCCAGGAACTTGTTGAAAGCACGCAGGACTTTTTTGTTGTCGAGTTGTCCAACGGCCAGATGGTCGACGATGTCAGACTTGCTGTTGAAGGTCAGCGGCCGGTTCACTTTTACAGCCGCATGGGCGGTGTGGTGCCGACGGTGGAGGAGATAACGGAACAACTCAAGAATTTATTAGAGGCATAATCTATGGCACGAGCATATAAAAGGGCAGAAAGTTTTTATGATGTCTATGCCCGAAAATCCGGACACCAGGATGTAACCCACTATTGTCCGGGTTGTGGACACGGTGTTCTTCACAAACTCATTGCCGAAGCAATTGATGATTTTAATATCCGCGAAAAAACTATCCTGATCAGTCCGGTCGGCTGCAGTGTGTTTGCCTATTATTATTTCAAAGTCGGAAACATCCAGTGCGCTCACGGACGCGCCCCGGCGGTTGCAACCGGCATCAAGCGCGTTCATCCGCAAAGTGTTGTGATCAGCTATCAGGGCGATGGCGACCTTGCTGCAATCGGCGGAAATAATATTTTACAGGCTGCAAATCGTGGTGAAGCGATTACTGTTTTTTTTATTAACAATGCGATTTACGGCATGACCGGCGGTCAGATGGCGCCAACTACCCTGGTGGGACAAAAGACAACAACCACTCCGTACGGTCGACATGTGGAAAACGAGGGTTATCCGCTTCGGGTATCCGAGCTTTTATCGTCGCTCGAAGCACCGGTCTACATCGAACGCGTGGCGTTGACGGATGTAAAAAATACAAACAGAACGCGCCGGGCTGTGCGTAAAGCACTCAATAACCAGATTGAAGGCAAAGGATTTTCTCTGGTGGAAGTGTTATCCGCATGTCCTTCAGGATGGAAAATGCCGCCGGATAAAGCAAAAGAATATATCGAAGAACATATGACCAAAATTTTTCCGCTTGGTGTGTTCAGGGATACGAGCGATGATGTAAAAGCCAATGCCGGACAAAAGAATATTTTTTCTAGCAAAGATATGCGCGAAAAGTTAGAGATCCCGGCCATGACCGAAAAGGAAGTTGAAAAACCGTACGTGCCTGAGCAGTATAAAAATCCGCGTGTCATTACTGCGGGATTTGGCGGACAGGGCGTGCTCATGTTTGGTGTCGGTTTGGCCCAGGCCGGTATGCAAGCCGGTTATCAGGTGTCGTGGCTGCCGAGTTACGGACCCGAAATGCGCGGCGGCACGGCCAATTGCAACGTCAACCTCTCGGAAGAGCGAATCGGCTCGCCGCTGGTTTCACGGCCGAATGTTCTTGTCGCTATGAATTTACCTTCGCTGGACAAGTTTGAAAAAAAGGTCGAACCCGGCGGACTCATCATGTACAACAGCTCTTTAATCGACCGACAGGTTGAGCGCACCGATGTTGAAGCTGTTCCGGTTCCGGCAACAGAAACTGCGGACAGCCTTGGCAATACCCGCGTAGCCAACATGGTCATGCTGGGCGCATATATCGAATACACCGGAGTGCTGACCGAAAAAAATGTCACTGAGGCGCTACCCGTTTTTATCAAAAGGAAAAATCTTATTCCTTTAAATGAGCAAGCCATACGTAAAGGAAAAGAACTGGTTCAACACGTCAAAGAGAGCATTAAATAAGTCAGGCAGTAAAATCAAAAGCGAATGATTTTATCCCCTCCGGATTGATCTGGCGGGGTTTTTTCATAGAAATGTTCAGGTTGTCGAAAGTCGAAACAATTTATTGATCAAAGATATTTTATTTGAACAACTTTTACCGTTTGTCAAAAAACCGGGGCGGTACGTCGGGAACGAGATCAACAGTGTTCAAAAGAATTTAAAAAACGTGGACCTGCGGGTTGCTCTTGTTTTTCCGGATGTATACGAAGTCGGCATGTCCTATATGGGATACCCGATTTTGTATCACATTTTAAACAAGCAGCCCGGTGTGTTTGCCGAGCGCGCATTTGCGCCGGCCAAAGACCTGGAAGTATTGATGCGCACGCATCAGGTCCCGCTTTTTTCGCTTGAGACGTTTTCTCCATTAAGGGATTTTGACATTATCGGATTTACATTCCAGTATGAGCTGCATTTTACAACCATGCTGAATCAGCTCGAGCTGGCAGGACTTCCTTTGCGAGCTACGGAACGGCAAGGGTTTCCGATTGTGATCGGGGGCGGGCCTTCTGCGTTCAATCCGGAACCCATGGCAGACTTTTTTGACGCTTTTGTGATTGGCGACGGTGAGCAGGCGACACCGCAGGCGGCCCAGGCTGTCCGGGAGGTAAAAAATCAGGGCGGCAGCCGCCGGGATGTCCTTGAGCGCCTCGCCGGTATGTCCGGCATTTATGTGCCGCAATTCTATCGGGCCGGCTATGACGAGTCCGGCCGCTTCACGGCGCTCGAACCTGTCCATCCAAATGCGAAACCGAAAATTAAGGCCCGAATCGTTTCCGAGCTTGACAGCGGATTCTATCCGGAAAAACCCATTGTTCCGGTGATTCAGACAACGCACGATCGCGTTTCTCTTGAAGTCGCGAGAGGGTGTTCGCGCGGATGCCGGTTCTGCAACGCCGGTATGCTCTATCGACCGGTGCGCCAGCGCACAGCGGACGAGTTGGTTTTACAGGCCAGAAAAAACATCGATGCAACCGGGCACGATGAAATTTCACTGGTTTCATTGTCAACATCCGATTACACCGAACTGCCGGAATTGATGCAGCGCCTGCACCAGACTTTTTCTAAAGACCGGGTGAGCATTTCGTTCCCGTCGCTGCGGCCGGAAAGTTTCACACCGGAGGTGGCGGCGTTTGCGCGTGGTGTTCGAAAATCGGGCTTGACGCTTGCGCCGGAAGCCGGAACGCCGCGTTTGCGCGAGGTCATCAACAAATCCACATCTGCTGATGAACTGATGCGGGCTGTGGATTTGGCTTTTCGCGAAGGCTGGAATCTGGTCAAGCTTTATTTTATGATTGGTCAGCCTACTGAAACGGACGACGATCTTCAGGGCCTGGTCGATCTAATATTTCAGGTGCACAAATTGGCCAGAAAACACGGGGGCAAGCGGATTAATATTTCTGTTTCGCCGTTCATACCCAAACCGCATACGCCGTTCCAGTGGTCGGATCAGGATAGCATGGCCGAGACGCGCCGAAAACTGGATTTTATCAAAAACCGAATTCGAACAAAGAGTATCAAAATACACTGGCGCGATCCTGAAACCGCTTTTGTAGAGGGACTGCTGGCGCGCGGCGACCGGCGGCTGGGAAAAATTATTGAGCGAGCCTGGCAGCTCGGAGCAAACCTCGAAGGCTGGAGCGAATATTTTGACGTCCGGCTTTATCAGCAAGCCATGGACGAGCTGAATGTTTCTTCCGATTGGTATGTGCAGAATTATGATGTCGATCGTCCGCTGCCATGGGATCACATCCAAAAAGGTGTGACAAAAAAGTTTCTTATCAAAGAATACGAACGCGCAATAAAAGGCATCGCCACACCGGACTGTCGATTTAGCACATGCAATGCGTGCGGCCTGATGCAAGAAAAAGAATGCCAGGAGATCATTCGTCGCGCAGAAAAATCCGAACACCAGGATTTGGCCAGCCGGCACACCGCTCCGACAGAGGATTTATTTTCCGCTGCCGGTCTGCATAGAGATCGGCATAAAAAATGGGCTCGGTTGCATTACCGACGTGATGAAAAACTCCGGTTCATCTCTCATCTTGATATCCTGCGAATGTTTGAGCGGTCATTGCGGCGTGCCCGTGTACCTGTGGTTTTTAGCGAGGGCTATAATCCTCACCCAAAAATGTCGTTCGGCCCGTCGTTGGCAACCGGAATGACGAGCGACGCCGAGTATGTAGATTTTCAATTTTACGATCAAAAAAATCCGATTGATTTCATTAAACGCCTGTCTCCGCAGTTGCCCGGGGGCTGCGAGATTATCGATGTTTCCGTGTGTGAGAACAAACCGGAAGCCTTGAACAAAGTCATCAATCGGGCAGAGTATTTTATTCAATTAAAACAAAACAGTGTGCAGGACCGCATAAAGCAGGTTCTTGAGCAAAAAGAATTATTGGTTGAGAGAAAGAAAAAGCAACGGACAACATCCTTAAATGTACGCCCTTTTATTCAAAATATCCATGATTGTCAAAAGGGGATTTGTATCAATACAATCATTGACAATGGCAAGTCTGTCCGAGTGAGTGAACTTCTTTCTCTCCTGTTTCCGGAACAAACATCCCTTATCGAGACAGCCCGGATTCACCGCGCTGCTCTCTGGATTGCAGAGGGAAATGAACGAAAAAGTCCAATGGAGGGGATGTCACGTGACGGAAACAGTTCATGAAAAACGTAAAGAGGACATATGCAGAAAAAGATTGTCATTAATGAATCTATCGGGGAGACTCGAATTGCCATTATGGAGGACAACTCACTTGTCGAGTTGTACTATGAACTTCCCGAAAAAGAAAGAATGGTGGGGGATATTTATTACGCCAAAGTTGCCAAAGTTATCAAAGGATTGCAAGCCGCATTCATTGACATTGGTCAGAAACAGGATGCGTTCTTGCATTTTTCGGATTTAGATCCGAGATTACTCGATTTCGATCCAAAAGCAAAAAAAGGAGAACAGTTTAAAGGGGCAAGCCGGGGCGAGAGAAATTTTTCCGATCAAAATGCGCCCATCCGGCGCGGTCAAAATATTTTGGTCGAAGTGACCAAAGAACCGATGGCTGAAAAAGGTGCCCGTATCACAACGGATATTTCCATTGCCGGCCGTTTTTTGGTGCTGGTTCCCAATGAAAATATGGTTGGCGTGTCGCGAAAAATTCGCAGCCGGCGTGAAAAAGGCCGATTGAAAAAACTGGGCCGCCAGATCCGGCCTCAGGGGTTTGGCCTGGTTATACGCACTGTGGCCGAAGGAAAAAGCGAAGATATGCTGCGTGCCGATATGGACTATTTGCTGAAAAAGTGGGATGAGCTGGTTAAAACAATGCAAACGGTCCATCCCCCGGCTTTGGTTCATAAAGAAGTTGGCGTGTTATCCGGTGTCATTCGCGATTTGTTTACCACGGATATCGATCAACTGATGGTCGATTCCAAAAAAATGCACCGCGAAATTGTAAAGTATTTAAAAGATGTTTCGCCGCAAATGGTTAACCGGGTTCAGCTCCATCAAAAGAAAAATCCGATCTTTGATGAATACGGCATTGAAGCACAAATCAACAAAAGCCTGTCCCGAAAAGTCTGGCTGCGCGGCGGCGGTTATTTGTTTATCGATCACACTGAAGCGCTGACCGCGATCGATGTGAACAGCGGCCGCTACCGCGGTAAAAAAGGACACGATGCCAACAGTCTTAAAATCAATCTGGATGCAGCCAAGGAGATTGCCCGACAACTTCGTTTGCGTGATATCGGCGGCATAATCATCATCGATTTTATCGACATGGTCGAAGAAAGAAACCGAAAACGCCTGACCGATGAATTTCGCCGCGAGCTGAAAAAAGATCGGGCACAGATCAACACCACGCCGTTATCGGAATTTGGCATTATTGAAATGACACGTCAGCGGGTAAGACCGGCGCTGCTGTTTTCCATCAGCGAGCCGTGCCCGGCGTGCATGGGCACCGGCCGGATCATTTCCAAAGCCACCATGGCGGCAAAGATCGAGCGCTGGATCAAACGCTATAGGAG